>Ga0209166_10002115_pt1 | contig 15496 bp, 10 predicted proteins | sample Coa_R1_3_FD_187151 | JGI IMG/M metagenome (GOLD analysis project Ga0209166, IMG submission 187151) | Surface soil microbial communities from Centralia Pennsylvania, which are recovering from an underground coalmine fire - Coalmine... | ecosystem: Environmental > Terrestrial > Soil >... | reverse complement strand
CCATCCGTGGCTAGCGCATCCATGCCCGAGACGTAAATCCGGCCATCGGTTTTCGAAGCAGCGTCTCCGAGGTGCGTATATTCCTCGAGCGTCGGTTCAATGACTCCTGGTATGGCGTGACCGAAGATGTGATATTGCGCCAGCAGAAACATAGCGCCGTGCTCGATCTGCTGGATCACGTCGGGGACGCCGTCTGGCCGGTGAATTTGTACGTAGCGGGCGCGCTCATCGACGCTCGTGTCATCTCCCGCGATGCCAAACTTTTCTCTGGCCAGCACGAGTTCGGTGATTACGCGGGAGTGGGTCTGGGTGCGCAGATCGAAATCTCCCGCGTCGTACCAGCCGCCGACATTTATCCCGGGGATGTGCTGGCCGGGTTCGAAGGGCGAATCCGTCGTCGGCCCCTGAGCGTACCCGTCGAAGTGCGTGTAATTCACCGGCGCTTGCCGGGCGTCGTCCAAGTGAGAGGCGCCGTGCCAAACGCGATAGCCTTCGCGCACTTTCACGTGGTCCATCTGCTCCGCGAGATAGATGTCGAGCGACGGACGCCAGATTCCTTCATAGACATCCTTCGCGATACGGAACGGTCCGTTCACGTGGCCGGCATATTCAATCTCGTAGACGCCGGGTTCGCGCACTTCTGAAAAATCGAAGCGCGCGTATTGATAGCGCATCCACCTGCCCCACGGCTTAACCTCGCCCTGAAAAACCTCGCGCCGCACGCCGTCTGGCATGACTTGCAGTACGCGAGCCGTTTTGGGTCCGTCGTAAATGGGATCGAGTTCGATGACTGCAACCTTCGTGCGCTGCGGGGTGTAGCCAACCTGGTTGTAGGCGACGACAGGAGGACGGGTCCATCCAGTGATGACATTGGGGCGAACGTGCCAAACTACGACATCTCCCGTTTTGCCGGAGGGAATCAGGCTGCGGACGACGAACCATCCGTTCTGCGCTTTGTTTCGTCCGTCAAATAACATCAGAGACGCATCGTCCGAGGTGATTGCGACGCGCGTCAGAGGATCTTCCGGCGAGAGCACGATGCGCCGCCCTTTTGCAAGCGAACCCGGCTCGACAGTACCGTCCGGTTCCCTCTCCATCGGACCGTCGGGATTCCGCGGGAAGATTTCCGGCTGGTCATCCATCAAAAAAGTCTTCCCAAAATACGCAGCCGGCAAAAACTCCATGTTGAATCCCGCCTTGCCTTCGATGGACGCAGGCAGCGGCGTATCCAGTCGCACGGCCACGCGAAATCCTCCCGGCTCGGGTTCCAAATCGAGGTGGTAGGTAAATCCTTGCTTCGGGTACGCGCAGAGCGCCGTTAACCCGCCGTTCGCTCCTGGTTTCCGTTCCTTGAATTGCGGAATCGGATCCCACTGAGCGGGCGGGGGAGACAACCGCACGTCGCCGTTTGTGGCGATGCGCCGGTCGTGAAGGATCATTTCGACGCCGCTCATCTTTTGGTCGCCAAAGACAGGATGGTAGGAGTTTTGAAAGAGCAGCACACTCAAGCCATGCGCCTCGAGCGTTTCGTGCTCGCTCACCTGAAGTTCATATCCTCCATTCGCCGCGGAAGGCTTCGACGCCGGTCCCGGGCCTGCCGCAACGCCCGGCCCTTTGATATACCTGCCAGCAAACTCAAGAAAGGTGGGCCAGTTTGGGGCGGGCGTGTGTCCGCCGCTGTGCTGCCGGAACGCAATATCTCCGGCAATGAGCGGCGTTTCGATTGGCGGATATTGCGTCGTACCCAAATCTTTTTTTCCGAGCAGCCGGTACACCGGCCCGGCGCTGACCGCGGCCATGAACATACCGCGCGGGTCCACCCATCCATCGCCTTTGAGAGCGCCGGCGCTGATGAACACGGGCCTTGGCGCGCACAGCGCGATCAGTTCATGCGAATCCACGGGCAAATCATTCGGAGTCAGCGGACCCGCATATTTCAGGAAATTACCCGCCATCCAGTGATATTCGCCGGCGCCTGCAACGTTGCCGATCTGTTCTCCGAAATTGCGGCGATAGAGGGCGGCTCCGCCTGCTCCAGAAGAACTGATGTAGCCGATGGCAAAGCGCGGATCGTATGCCATGGTAACGAGCGCCGCTTTTCCGTAGCGGGAGTGCCCCTCGATTCCGACTTGTTTGGCGTCCACGGACTTGTCGGTCTCGAAATAGTCCATCGCGCGGCTGGCGCCCCACGCCCAGGCGCGCAGCGCGCCCCAGTCGTCCAATTTTCGGGGTTGCCCTTTGTTTACGAGGCCGATGATCCCTTCCGTCAGACCATCTCCCTTATCCGCTTGCACGCTGGTTGGAATCAGCACCGCATAGCCCCAGCCTTTTGCCAAGACTTGCTGCTGCCAGGTTGGACCTTTTTGTCCGGCGGCGGTCAGTTCTGGAAAACGCTTCGCGATCGCGGCCATAAATTCCGGGCTGAAGCTCAGCTCCATCATCACCGGGACGGGCCCGAGCGCGTTTGCCGGCGTTGTCAGCGTCAGTTGAATATCCACGTTGATCGATGGATACGCGGAATTGTCGGGGTGCCCCACGAGCTTTTTCGTAATCACCGGCACTTCGCCGTTCATCTCATGCACTGTGCTCGTCACTTCCCAAACGACCTTTGGCGTATCTTTCGGCTCACGGCCGTAAATTTCGCGGTCAAACTCCTCGACAATCTCCGGCCGCCGCTTCTCCCACCATGCTTTTGCTGTCTTCACCTCCTTCCCGTTGTTCAATTTCAACGCATCAGGCAGCTTGGGGTACGGATTTGCCTTCGCCTCGTCGTAATTCGCGGCATTGGGCGACTTCGGATCGCCGTCTGCACCTCGCCGCAAGGAGGTGATGTGCAACAACTCCATTAGCCGCTGGTGATCCTGTTCCGCGGTCAAATGCACCGGCCCATTTGTGCCGGCGTTAGGCTGCGAACTTGCCCCGCTCGCACTCTGCCGCCCACCTTGCCCGCTCTTTAACGGCAGCGCCAGACAACCCAGCGCTAGTACGCCGCCCATCCACCGCGTCCACTTCACCGTTGCCCTGTTTTTCACGATTTTTCCCTGTTTCGACCCAGTGCTGGCCATTCGCAAAACGCCGTTAACGTTAACGCCTCCCCCGCGCTCCTTCAAGACCAATTTTCCGCCTGTCTCGTCCACTCGGCGTTGTTCCTTCCATTTCTAATTTTGCGTTTAGAACCGCTGGTTAGAACTGCCTGCCTTATCGTCGATGGAACTTTGCGAAGCGACAAGGCTCATCGCGTCGAGTTTGCCTCGCGCGCTGCTCTCCCGTCACGTTTTCTTTCCGGCCATCTCCACCACGTCAAACAAGCCTTCCACGATCCCATCCAGAACGTTCTTTAACATAAGCGGGGTTTTCTCTCCCGCCAGAATTTGCAGACCCAGCGCCGGCGGCCCGCTTGCGGCCATCCGCGCGGCCGCGCGTTGAGTAAACTCAATCGCAAACGCGCGATGGCTCCGCTCTGTCTCTATCGCGAATCCAGCCGCCACCAGCGCGCCGCGGTATTGCGCCGCGTCCTCCACAAAGCTGGTTTCCTCGCTTAGCGCCCACGGCAGGGGAAATCGCAGAGCCCCTTCGCGCATGCGCATGAGGTCAAAAATCGTAAACCTCGCGCCGCTCTTCAACACCCGTCCCACCTCGCGAAAGACGCCTTCTTTGTCCGCCAGATTCATCCCCACGTGAATCATGTACGCGCCGTCGAAGCTCCCCGCCTCAAAGGGCATCTGCAGCGCGCTCACTTTGCGGAAATTGGCCCGCCCTTCTAGCTTCACCAGTTTCGTCAGACTCTCCGCTACCTGTACGAACTCTTCGGTCAGGTCAATACCCGTAACCCGGCAATCCTGTTCTCCGGCAAAATATCGCGCAGGCCCGCCGATTCCGCATCCCACGTCCAGCAAATGCATCCCTGGCCGCAACCCCATGCCGCGCGCCAGCATTTGCGTTGCGTCCAGTCCTCCCACATGGAACTCATCCACTGGAGCCAGATCGGCGGCGGTGAGCTGCCCCGTATCCTTTCCGGCAGCTCGTGCCGCAGCCAGAATCGCGTCTTCCAGCTTCCCTCGCGTATAGTGTTGCGCTACCTTCTCTTCGGTTTTCAAAGTTCCTCCTCGACCAACAGCGGACTCGCGACTTTCAATGACATCTTCGTCCTCCAAACCTCCCTTGCCTCACATCCGTTCTGTCTTTTGCATTGCATGGACAATTCTCAATGGGGCAGCTGGGAAGTCATGCGTCGAGACGAATGGATGCCCAATTTAATTTCCAATTTGACCCAAGAAGCTCCGCCCATGCGGGATCCGGCCGCCAAAATTCTCGGCAACCGTCTGGCCCATGTCAGCCAGCGTGGACCGCAGGCCAAGATTCACTCCCGCGCCGCTTCCGGGGGAATACGCCAGGATCGGCACGTACTCGCGCGAGTGGTCGGTCGTCGGCCAGCGCGGGTCGGGGTCGCAGCCATGATCCGCAGTGATTATCAGCAAGTCAGAAGCGCGGAGAAGCGCCAGGAATGATTCGAGCAGGTGGTCAAACTCCTCGAGCGATCGAGCAAAGCCCTCAACGTCTTTGCGATGGCCAAAGAGCATGTCGAAGTCCACGAGGTTGCAGAAAATCAATCCAGTTTTTCGTTCGCGTTGAGCGGCAGTGAGTTTCGCCATTCCGTCGGGGTTGCCCGTTGTCGTGACGTACTTTTCCACTCCGCGGCCATTGTAGATGTCATGGATCTTGCCGATTCCAAAGACTGGCACGCCGCGATCCGCGAGCACGTCCAGCAACATGGGCTTGGGCGGATCAACGGCGTAATCATGCCGCCGCGTTGTGCGTGCGAAATGTCCTGATGTGCCGGCGAATGGCCGCGCAATCACGCGCCCAACGCGGTTCGGGCCATCGAGCAGCTTGCGTGCAATCTCGCACATGCGATAGAGCTCCGCGATGGGAATCATATCCTCATGCGCGGCAATTTGAAAAACGCTGTCTCCCGAAGTGTAAACTATGGGCTTGCCCGTGCGGAGGTGTTCTTCACCGAGTTCCTTGATAATTTCCGTGCCCGAGGCGGGTTTGTTTCCAATCGTTCCGCGCCCAATTTGCTTTTCAAATTCGGCAATCAATTCGAGTGGGAATCCGTGCGGATAGACCGGGAACGCCTGATCGAGCCAAACTCCGGCCATCTCCCAGTGGCCCGTAGTCGTATCTTTTCCGGGCGAGCGTGTTGCGCCTTTGCCATAGGCGCCAATCGGCGACGATGCGGGGTTCAGGTGCGCAAGCGGCGCTATGTTTGCAAGCCCGAGCCGAACCAAATTCGGCAAAGCCAGAGGCCGCGATTCCGCGATGTGTCCGAGAGTATTCCTTCCCACGTCGCCATAATCCGCAGCGTCGGGCAACTCGCCGATGCCCACGCTATCCAGCACAATCCAGATGACCCGTTCAAAAATCGCCATCGCTAAACCTCGGTATCGCCTTCGCGTGCAAACTATACTCTCCGCGTAGACCGCATACCCTTGGCCGACTCTAGCACAAACGCCAGAGTCCGCCCGCGACAGCAGGGACGTTGACCATCTCCAAAAGGGCCAGTATCCTGTTGAAAGAGCGCTTGTTCGCCTATTTCTGAACTTTTTTCCTTGTTTGTGCGTAGTAGAGAGTGAAGAGGTGTGTGATGGCTGAAGGTAGCACTCCCGGGCGCAGTTCGCTGGTTTTTCCGGTTCTACTCATCGCCCTCGGCGCGATCTTTCTCTACGCCAACTGGCATCCGTCCTTCGATCCCTGGCCTATTCTTTGGACGTACTGGCCGCTCATCCTAATCTTTATCGGCCTCGGAACGATTTGGGACCACTGGCGGCGCCGCCAGAATCCTGATGCGGCAAGCGGTTCCTCGATGGGTGCGAGCCTCGGCGCGATTGCCTTCGTGATTATTCTGGTGGCTCTCGTCTGGCACGGACGCCACTTCACCCACTGGCGCGGTAATTCCGTCTACGCCATGCAGCATCTCTCGCGAAGCGTTGACCGGCAAAATGCCAAGAGCGTGCGAGTAAATCTTGAGATGGGCGCCGGCGACCTGAACCTCAGCGGTGGCTCCAGCCATCTTTTCGAAGGTGACTTTGACTACCGCTCTACTTCTGGCGCCCCCAAGGTAGATTACTCTGTCTCCGGAACACAGGGAGACCTGCACGTTTCCCAGGACGACTCGGGGAGCCATATTCGCACGACTTCCGACAACAATTGGACTCTTCACTTCGCCAATGACATTCCTCTTGAAATCAAAATCGACATGGGGGCCGGCCACGGCAACCTGCGTCTGCGAGACATTGATGTCACTCGCCTCACGCTGGACATCGGCGCCGGCCAAGTGGATGTCGATCTCACCGGCGATCGCAAGTCGAGTCTCACCGCCGACATCGAAGGGGGCGTCGGCGAAGCCAACATCCGATTGCCCAAGAATATCGGCGTGATCGTCAACGCATCCGGCGGAATCGGCTCCATCGATGCACACGGTCTGAAGCACGATGGCGATGAGTACACGAACGACGCCTACGGCAAGTCTCCCGTGACGATCCACCTCAAAGTCGAAGGTGGCGTTGGGACGATCAACCTCACACAAGAGCCCTAGTTTCGGAAAGGTTTCCGCGAAGAAGTCCGCAGAGACGCCGCAAAGACCCCTCGTTTGCGCCCATTTTCCGCTAGTCGTATACTGTGAAGTTTAAGCGGTGCTCTCGAACCGCTCTGTCTGGGCTTCCCTTGGCTACCAAAGAACTCACAACCGTGCTTGGCGAACAAGAGGCTATCCGCGTCCGAGGCGCCCGCGTCCACAATCTGCGCAACATTTCCGTTGAAATCCCGCACAATGCGATCACCGTCGTCACCGGTGTCAGCGGCTCAGGCAAATCCTCCCTCGCTTTTGACACCATCTATGCGGAAGGGCAGCGCCGCTACGTGGAGTCTCTTTCCGCTTACGCCCGCCAGTTCCTCGAACGGATGGAAAAGCCCGACGTTGACGAAATCTCCGGCATCGCTCCCGCCGTCGCCATTCGGCAGAAGAATTCCACGCGCAACCCGCGCTCCACGGTCGCCACCACCACCGAAATTTACGACTACCTGCGTCTTCTGTTCGCGCGCTGTGGCCAAACTTTTTGCATCAAGTGCGGCGCCGGAGTCCGTCGCGACAGCCCCGACGAGATCGCTTCGCGTGTGCTCTCGCTCACTCCCGGCCGCCGCTTCTACATCCTTTATCCCCTCAGCATTGCACAGCCGCAACCTACCGGCGGAGCACGCCGCGTGCCCAAGAAGAAATCTCCGCCGCCTCCGCAAGAAGCTCTCAAGCAAGCTCTTGGCGACATCCAAAAGCGCGGCTTCAACCGCCTTTATCAAGACGGCCGCGTCCATGAATTCTCCTCTCCCGAATCTCTGCTCGACGTGGATTTCTCGAAGCCCGTCTACGTTCTCGTCGATCGCCTCTCCGTGAATCCCGAATCCCGCTCGCGCCTCACGGACTCCATCGAAATTTGCTATCGCGAGGGCCACGGCGAAGCCATCCTGCAATTCATCGAGGATCCTGCCGGTAATCCTGCGGAGCGTCTTTCCTTCAACGAACGTTTCGAATGCAAGAACGATGGCACGCTCTATCAGGAGCCCGAGCCTCGCCTGTTTTCGTTCAACAATCCTTACGGCGCGTGCCCACGCTGCCAGGGTTTCGGCAATACCATCGACTTCGACCTTAATCTCGTCGTGCCCGATTCCAGCAAATCTCTGGATGAAGGCGCGATTGAGCCTTGGACCAAGCCACGTTATCGCGCGCTTCTGCAGGACGTGAAAAAATGGGCTCGTGGCCGCGGCATTCCTCTCCATGTCCCGTGGCGCCAGCTTACTTCTGAGCAGCGCCGTCTTGTCCTCGAAGGCGACCCTGAAAACGAGTTCGAAGGTGTAAAGGGTTTTTTTAATTGGCTGGAGCGCAAAAAATACAGGTTACATGTCCGCGTTTTTCTCAGCCGCTATCGTGGCTATGCGACGTGCCCGGAGTGCGGCGGCACACGTCTTCGCCCCGAAGCTCGCGCCGTTCGCGTCGCAGGCCGCTCGATCACCGAACTCTGCAAGCTCACGGTAAAAGAAGCCCGAGCTTTCTTTGCCACCCTGGTTCTGTCCGCCGCGCAAGCGAAAGTTGCCGAGAAAATCCTCGAAGAAATCCGCACACGCCTGCAATTTCTCGATGAAGTGGGCCTCGATTACCTTACCCTCGACCGGCTTACCTCCACTCTTTCGGGTGGCGAATCCCAGCGCATTCAGCTCGCCACTTCGCTCGGGTCGCATTTAGTCGGCGCGCTCTATGTTTTGGACGAACCCTCGATTGGCCTCCACCCGCGGGATACCCAGCGGCTCATCGACATCCTCAAGTCTCTCCGCGATCTCGGCAACACCGTCCTCGTCGTCGAACACGATCCAGACACTATTCGCGCTGCCGACCGCGTGATTGATCTCGGCCCCGGCGCCGGCGAACTCGGCGGCAAACTCCTCTTCGCAGGCAGCTACGAGGGCATGCTTGCCGACCAAAAATCTCTGACGGGACGTTATCTCAGCGGCGAACTCGCGATTCCCGTTCCCAACAGTCGGCACAAGCCCAATGGAAAATTTCTTCGCCTCTACGGCGCAACGCTTCACAACCTTCAAAATATAGATCTGATGATCCCGCTCGGGACGCTTACCGTGGTGACCGGCGTCAGCGGCTCCGGCAAATCCACCGTCGTCCACGACGTGCTTTACCGCGCGCTCGCCGCAAAACGCACGGGCGGCAGCGTCAAGGAATTTTGCGATCGTCTCGAAGGCGACGCCAACATTCGTGAAGTCGTCATCGTCGATCAGTCGCCCATCGGGCGCATGCCCCGTTCAAATCCCGCAACGTATCTCAAAGCATTTGATTCCATTCGCGAAGTCTTTGCCGCCACGCCGGATGCCAAGCGCCGCGGCTTCACCACCGGCCACTTTTCGTTCAACGTTCCAGGGGGCCGCTGCGAAACCTGCCAGGGTGACGGCACGGTCACCGTGGAGATGCAATTCCTGGCCGATGTCGAGCTCGTCTGCGAGGAATGCCGCGGCACGCGCTTCAAGACCAGCGTCCTCGAGGTCCGCTATCGCGGCAAGAACGTCCACGACGTTCTGCAGCTCACCGCGCGTGAAGCGCTCGCCTTTTTCAATGGCGTACCCAAGGTTGTGTCCAAGCTCCGCATTCTGAACGAAATCGGCCTCGGCTACCTGCGTCTTGGTCAATCCGCCACCACGCTGTCCGGCGGCGAGGCCCAGCGCTTGAAACTAGCCGCGCATCTGGCGCGCACGGAAAACCAGGGCGTCCTCTATATTCTCGACGAGCCCACCACCGGTCTTCATTTCGATGACATCGCGAAACTCCTCTCCGCCTTCCGCAAACTGCTGGAATCCGGCGCTTCGCTTCTCGTCATCGAGCACAATCTCGACGTGATCAAATCCGCCGACTGGCTGGTCGATCTCGGCCCCGAAGGCGGCGACCAAGGCGGAAAAATTATCGCCACCGGAACGCCGGAGCAGGTCGCCAGGAATCAGCATTCCCATACTGGCCGCTTTCTCGCCCGCGTTCTCCATGGCAATGGCCAGGCAAAGCGTTCGGCCAACGGAGCATCCAAGTCCGTAGTGCCTTCGGGTACAATCGCCAACGGAGCAGGGAATCCCCCCGCCGAACCATGACTCGTTTTCTTTGGATTGACGCCGCGGCCTTGCCCCTCCGCGCCGTTATCATCGCAGCTCTGGTAGGGGCAGGGTTCATCGCGCGCACGCCATCCGCCGCCTCAACTCTTTCCCTGCAATCCTCCCCCAAACAGTCCTCTCAAACGCGAACTCAAAAAATTGCCAATCCTCTAAACGATCTGCTCGACGAAGCGCAGCACGACATCGACAGCAATCAATTCGAAGCCGCTGCCTCCGCTCTCAACAAGGTCCTTGCTGAAAAACCCGATATTGCCTGGGCCCACTTCCAACTCGGCTACGCGTACACCGCCCTCAAGCGCGCTGACGAGGCTCGCGCCGAATACGAGCGTGCCACCGCGCTCGACCCCAAAATGTCCGAAGCTTTCCTCAATCTGGGCATTCTGCTGACACAAAAAGATCCCGCGGCGGCCGTCCCTCCTCTGCGTCGAGCCGTCGATCTGCTCCCTTCGCAAAGCAGACCGCGTTTCCTGCTCGGCTATGCGCTCGAGCGTTCCGGCGACTTACCCGCAGCGGTCGTATCCTACGAAGCCGCGCTTCGGCTCGATCCCCGCGACCTCGAAACGGTCCTGCACCTCGGTCATCTTTATCTCGGCCTGAAACGCAACTCCGAGGCCGAAGCCAAATTCCGCGCGGCACTTGAACTTCAGCCAAAATCTCCGCAAGCCTTGCTCGGCCTCGCACGAGCTCTCGACGCGCGGAACAAACCCGAAGCCGCGGCGGCCTATCGCGACTATCTCGCTGTTCAGCCGGACGCGCCTGCTGCGCAATCTCGCGTCATCCACCTGCTTCTCGAACAAAAGCAGTATGACGCCGCTCTCGCCGAGCTGGATCGCGCCGATGCCGGCAAGGCTCCCACGCTCGATTCGCTCCGTTCTCGCGCCGATATTCAGATCGCCCAGAAAAAATGGGATGATTCCATCGTCACCATTCGCAAGGCGCTCGTGCTGGCCCCCGGAGATGCGCAGTTGCATGGAGGATTGGGGCGCGTCTACATGCAAAAGCGCGACTTCGCCTCCGCCGAAAGAGAAATCAAGGCTGCCCTGCGGATCGACGGCAAGAACATTGCCTACTGGAAGGATCTCAGCTCCACCTACTATTTAGGCCGCAATTATCCGGCCACGCTCGCCGCGCTTGACGTGATTGCCAAAACGGAAACTCCCGGCGCCGGTGAGTGGTTTATTCGCGCTCTCTGCTACGATAGTCTGAACCAGCCCAAGCCCGCACTTGAGGCGTACCAGAAGTTTCTCGAACTCGACGACGGCAAGAACGCCGACCAGGTCTGGCAGGCGCAACAGCGCAGCAAGGTCTTACGCCGCATGCTGGATCAGAAAAGGTAGATGCATGGGCCCGCGTGTGGCGCAGCGCGTGACGATCACGCTTCTGACGGCTGTGTTTTGCAGCGCCCTTGCGGGTGCGGACAAGCTCAGCGAACTTCAAGCGCGTTTCGACGGGGAAGCGAATGCCGTGCATAAGGCCAAAATGCTTCAGAAACTTGGCGACGCCCAATTTGAGGAAGCGGGCCGCGCAGAGCAAGCCGGCGACTACACCACCATGGACCTGATGATGGAAAAATACCGGGACAATGTCCGGGCGGCCGCACAAGCCCTCGAAAAGGCACACCCCGACGCAGAGCGGCATCCCAACGGCTACAAACAGCTCGAAATGCATGTTCAGAAAGGCCTGCGCGAACTGGATGAGTTTCTGCTCGAGGCTCCGGAACCTTTCAAGCCTCCCCTGCAACTGGTTCGCAAGGATTTGCTCAAAGCCGACGATATCCTTCTGCGCCAACTATTCCCGGCACATCACAAGGCGAACGAGGAATCTACACCGCCATCGGGTCCGCCCAAACCGGGAGCGCTGCCATGAAACTTTATGCGTTCGTTGTGATTCTCGCCCTGCATTCTTTTCTCGGCGCGGCAATCACGCGGGCCGCGTTGCCGGGGCAAAAAGATTACCTTTCCTCTATCGAGGCCGACAAAATCCGCGATGCCGAGACGCCCGATGAGCGTATCAAGCTTTTCCTGTCTTTCGCCGATGACCGCCTGAAAAAGCTTCAGTACGAATTGGAGCATCCTTCGCAGACCCGGCATGTCGAGATGCTCAATTCTCTGTTGAACGCCTACGTCGGTTGTGTCGATGATGCCGCGGACCTCATCCAGCTCGGCATTGAGAAGCAGCAGAATATTCGCAAAGGGATCAACCTAATGGCGGAGAAAACCAAGGAATATCTCGTCATTTTGCAAAAGATCCCGACCGATACCCCCGACGCCGAAATGTACAAGGACAATCTGGAGGACGCCAAGGAAGGCACGCAGGATGCCTCCAAGGAGGCCGAAGCCGCCAAAAAGAAGGTTGCACCGCCTCCGGTGCGGCGAAAAAAATGACCCCGGCGAAGCGATTGGCGATCATGCGCCGCGAAAGTCCCTTGGTTCCTGGAGGTGGTCCTCTTTTTCAACGCGTGTTCACGCGACTGAACTGCGATGGCCGTCCGCCTCGTTTCCGCGTCGAGTTTTATCCTTACGCCAGTCTAGTCCTTACGATCCGCCGACGCGAAGACGTGGTTTTTGTGCGCCTTTCGGATTTATTGCGCCGCGCGCCGCTCCCGGTTCTCGAAGGTGCGGCGGCCTTGCTTCTCTCGCGTGTGTATCGCCGCAAAGCTCCCCGCGCGTTGGTTGAGCCCTACTTGAACTACGCGCGCTCCGATCGTACCCGCAGCCGTATCAGCCACATGCGCCGCGGACGCGTGCGTCTGGCCTCAACGGGTCCACAAGGCCGCCACTTCGATCTCGAAAAAATGTTTGAGCAGTTAAACGAAAGGTATTTCTCTGGCAGTTTGCGGCGCCCGCACATCGGCTGGAGCACGCGAAGCTGGCGCCGCCAATTCGGTTGCTACGACCCCGGCCCCAACCAAATCCTCTTGAATCGCAGAATGGATCATCCCGGCGTCCCCCAAGTCGCCGTCGAATACGTCCTCTACCACGAAATGCTTCACGTCAAGCATCCCACCCGCCGCTCTGGCTGCAGCCTCCTCTCCCATTCCCCCGAATTCCGCGCCGAAGAAAAACTCTTCGCCGATTTCGTCCGCGCCCGCCGCATCCTCGATCAGCTGGCTCGCTGACGTTTTTCTTTCTGTACGTCCTTGTAAAGCTTATCGATCTTCTTCTGAATCTTTTCTTTGTCATCGGCGTGCGGGTACAAATCCAGATAGCGCGTGTACGATTTGATCGCCGCCTTTTTCATGCCTTTTTTCTCTTGCGCCTCACCCAAACGCAGGAAGGGAAGTGCGTAGCCGGGTTTTGCGGTCGTGGCGTCCTGGAATCGGTCGATGGCCGCGTCGAGGTCTCCTTTGTGCATGTAGTACGTGCCCACTTGCATGTCTCTTTCCGCTCGCAGCGGATCCCATGTCGGCTGGTCCGGCGCATTCTGTGTCGCGCTGTCGGTATTCGGCTTCGCCGGTTTTGCAGCGGGTTTCTTCTGCGGTGCGCTGGGCGGGTCTGCCGGATTGGGAGGAGGATTCTGCGCGAAAGTGTGCACAGGCGCGGCCATCAGCAGCCAAGTGGCCAGCGTAACCCACAGCCCGTAGCATGATCTTCTTCTGCGTTCCATCAAGTCCGTTGGATGCAGCCGCCCACCCCCCATGTTGCCAACGCACCTCTTCCACGAGTCACCAGTCACGAGTCACGTCCGCAATCACCAAGTCTCAATTCTAGTATCATGGAAGTTGCCGGTTAAGTCTAAATTCCGCGCAGCCTCCCATGGAACCCCGAGAAATCGCCGCGCTGCTTCCCGAGAGTCCTGGCGTCTACCTGTTTAAAGACGCCGCCGGCAACGTCCTCTACGTCGGCAAGGCCGCGTCGCTCCGCAGCCGCGTGCGCTCCTACTTTCTTGAATCAAGCTGGGTGAACGCCAAGACCGGCTCCCTCGCCCGCGAAATTGCGGATCTCGAAACCATTCTTGTTGGCAACGAGCGCGAAGCTCTCGCTCTCGAGCACAATCTCATCAAGCAATACCGTCCGAAGTTCAACGTCATGCTTCGTGACGATAAAACCTATCCCTACATCAAATTCACCGCCGCCGAAAAATATCCCCGCGTCTATTTCACGCGCCGCATCAAAAAAGACGGCTCCCTCTATTTTGGCCCCTATTTTCCCGCTGGGCTGGCCCGCCGCATTCTCCATTTCGTGCACAAACGCTTCCTCGTCCCGAGTTGCACCGTCGATCTCACGCGCAGCCATCCGCGCCCCTGTTTGCAGTATTACATCCATCGGTGCCTCGGCCCTTGCGTCACCGGCCTGACCACGGACGAGCGTTACGCGGAAGCCGCCCGCGATGTCCGCTTATTTCTTGAAGGCCGCCGCCATGACCTCATCAAAAGTCTCGAAGCCCGCATGATGGCCGCCGCTGAAAAAGAGCAATTCGAACAAGCCGCCGCCTACCGCGACCTGCTGCGCACTCTCGAAGACATTGAAGAGCGCCAGCGCATCGCCGCTGCTCAAGGCGACGACACGGACGTCCTCGCCTATTACGCCGAACCGCCGCTCGTCGCCGCAAATCTATTTCACCTGCGGGGCGGACGCGTAGTCGATCGCCGCGAATTTTATTGGGAAGACCTCGACGAATTCGACCCCCAGGAATTTGTCCCTTCGCTACTCAAACAGCTTTATCTCGAGGCGGAATATTTGCCGAAAGCCATTCATGTTTCCATCGATTTTGAGGATCGCGGGGTACTGGAAGAAACGCTAGCCGAGCGCGCCGGGCACAAAGTGGAAATCTTCACGCCGCAGCGCGGCAACAAACGCTCCTTCCTGGACCTTGTGGAAAGCAACGCCAAGCATTCCTTCGAACAGCGCTTCCGCGTGCTGAAGCCCAGTTCAAGAGCCATCGGCGAGGCCTTGCAAAATGCCCTGAATCTCGCTGAAGAACCGAAGCGCATCGAAAGTTTCGACATTTCCCACATCCAGGGTACGGACACCGTCGCTTCCATGGTCGTCTGGGAAAACGGCCGCATGAAGAAATCCGACTATCGCAAATTCATCATTCGTGGAGAAGAAGGGCGTGGAGAAGAATTGCGTGAAGAAGATGGGCGCGGCGAGGATTCGAACCATTCATCGCCCCTCTCCGTCTCGCACCGCGCCGGATTGTCACTATCCAAGAACGACGACTTCGCCAGCATGCGGGAAGCTGTCACGCGCCGCTATCGCCGCTTGCAGGAAGAAAAAAAGCCTCTCCCAGGTCTAATCTTAATTGACGGCGGCATCGGCCAGCTCCACGCCGCCGCGCAAGCGCTGGATTCGCTGCAAATTATCAATCAGCCGCTCGCCAGCATCGCAAAAAAAGAAGAAATTCTGTACGTCCTCGGCCAGGAAGACGAGCCCATCGTTCTCGAGCATCACTCGCCGGTCCTTCATCTCATCCAGCAAATCCGCGACGAGACGCATCGCTTTGCAGTTACGTTTCACCGCCAGCGGCGCGCCGCGCGCCAGACCAAATCTTCGCTCACCGGAATCCCTGGCATCGGCCCGCGCACCGCGCAAAAACTTCTGCGCGAATTTGGAAGCGTTTCGAATGTGCGCCGCGCCGGCTTAGAGAAACTGAGCGAGGTAATCCCGCGAAAAAATGCCGAGAAAATTGTCGAGCAACTCGGGTCGCCGAAATCCATGGATAACCAGACTGACTAGCACTTAGTGGTTAGCCTGTATTGCGCGCAACATGCCGCTATGTTACGGTTTTTGTGGAGGCCGTTATGGCGGACAATGTAGGTTCCAAGGTCACATATTTC
>Ga0209166_10002113_pt1 | contig 15505 bp, 2 predicted proteins | sample Coa_R1_3_FD_187151 | JGI IMG/M metagenome (GOLD analysis project Ga0209166, IMG submission 187151) | Surface soil microbial communities from Centralia Pennsylvania, which are recovering from an underground coalmine fire - Coalmine... | ecosystem: Environmental > Terrestrial > Soil > Unclassified... | reverse complement strand
GGCGCGATTGCCAAATACATGGCGACCGAGGCTGGCAATTCCGCGGCCGAGGCCAGTATCCAGGCGCTGGGCGGATACGGATACACACACGAGTACATGGTGGAGAAGATCAAGCGAGACGTGCGCATCACCACCATCTATGAGGGCACTTCCGAAATCATGGAGATGACCATTGCCCGCGACCGCTGGCAGATCCACCTGAAGACCCGCGGGCAGCATTATCACGAGCAAGCAAAGAAGTTCGAGGAACTGCACGCCCGTCATCCTGAGGTCGGAGCCGATAACGCGGCGCTGGCTTTGCACGCGCTTGCTGAAGTAATGGAGAAGGCGCGGGTCGCCCGGCTGACGCGCTATCAACATATTCTGCTTCGGCTGGGTGAATTCATTGCGTATGCCGAATGCGCCGGCAGCCTGTCGCGCCGCGCCGCTCTCATGGCAGAAAACAAACTGAACGAAAAAGCGAACCGGCGGTTTGACGCTGGGTCGTTGGCAGCCATCAGCCGGATTTTCGCCCGCGAAGCCGCCTTCAAAGTTGCCGAGGAAGGCCTGCGGTGGGTAATTGGCGCAGGCGGAATGGCCTCCAGCGAACTTTCAGGTTTCGAAGCCGCAATCAACTTGCCCGCAATCCATCGCGCACAAGCTGGACTGATTTCTGATTTGGATCATGTAGCAGATGTTTTGTACGGCCGCGCCGTCAAGCACGAAGCTGCGGCCTAACGTTAACGATCATCCTCTGTGCCCGACGAGGCTCGCTCAGGCAGCGCTTGACCTAAGCGCGCCGAGCACAGAGCAGCCTCTTCGCAGGAGTGTAGTCGTGGAAGATACTTCATATCGTGCCATCGCCATCGTAGGGGCGGGAGCCATCCTGCCCGATGCACCCAATGTCCCCGCCTTCTGGGAAAACATTAAAAGCGGCCGCTACAGCGTCACCGATGTCGACCCTCAGCGTTGGGATCCGCAACTCTATTACGACCCCGATCCTAAAGCGCCTGACAAGAGCTATTCGAAGATTGGCGGATGGGTGCGCGAGTACCCGTGGGAGCCGATGAAGTGGCATTTGGCCGTTCCTCCGCGCGTGGTCGATGCCATGGACGGGGCGCAGAAGTGGGCTATCGCCTGCACCCGCGAGGCGCTGGAAGATTACGGCTATCCCAAGCGTCCCCTGGATCCGGATCGCACCGCAGTGATCCTGGGCAACGCCATGGCCGGGGAAAAGCATTACCTGACGGCGCTGCGAATTTTCTTTCCGGAGTACGCCCGTGAATTAGAAGAGTCGGCGCGCTTCTCTGCCCTGCCCGCAGACGTTTGCCGTGACATCACCCGCGAACTGCACGACCGCATGGACAAGCATCTTCCAGAAATCACGGAAGACTCCATGCCGGGTGAGTTGTCGAACTGCATCGCCGGGCGCATTGCCAACATTTTCAACTTCCACGGCCCGAATTTCGTGTGCGATGCAGCCTGCGCCTCCGCCATGGCAGCCATCAACTCAGCGATTCAAGGATTGGTCGAGCATCACTTCGATGCCGCGATTACCGGCGGCATTGACCGGAACATGGGTGCTCCCACATTCGTGAAGTTCTGCAAAATCGGGGCGCTTTCTGCAACCGGCAGCCGTCCTTACGCAGACGGGGCAGACGGCTTCGTAATGGGCGAAGGCGCGGCGCTGTTTTTGATGAAAAGGCTGGCGGATGCCGAACGCGACGGGGACAAGATCTACGCGGTGATTCGCGGCATGGGTGGGTCCAGCGACGGAAAGGGAAAAGGGATCACCGCGCCCAACCCGATCGGGCAGAAGTTGGCCATCGAGCGCGCGTGGCAGACTGCCGGGCTGTCACCCGGAACCGCCACTTACATCGAAGGGCACGGAACCTCCACGCGGGTTGGCGACTTAGTCGAGTTGCAGAGCATGGCAGATGCGCTCCAGGAAGCGCAACTCCCGCCCGGAGCAGTAGCCATTGGTTCGGTGAAATCGAATTTTGGCCATCTGAAGGGCGCCGCGGGAGCCGCGGGGCTTCTGAAGACTGCGCTGGCTTTGCACGAGAAAGTATTACCGCCCAGCGTGCATTGCGAGCACCCGAATCCCGGCATCGATTTTGCTCACCTACCGCTCTACGTGAATACCGAACTGAAGCCGTGGACCGTGCATGGAGATGCCGTGCGGCGCGCGGGTTTAAGCGCGTTTGGATTCGGCGGCACCAACTTCCACGCGGTAATCGAAGAGTACATTCCGCACCGGCTGAACGGAAATGGCAAGCGATCGGTGGCAGTGAGCAACATCCCTGCCGCAGTAACGGAGACGTCTATGAATGCGAAAGGCAGTTCCTCTTCTTCATCAACTTCTTATACTGCGCCCAGCTGTAAGGCGCCGCTGCGTGGTGCGCTTGTGATCGGCGCGTCATCGGAAGCAGCGCTGGTCGAACGTGTGCGAGCCGTGGAAAAGGATGCCGCATTGGGGCATGCTCCTGCTCCGACACCTCCCGCGGAAGCGGATTTGCGCGCGCCTGAGCGCATTGCCATCGACTATGCCGATGCTGCCGAACTGAAGGAGAAAGCAAGCAACGCCCTCAAAGCACTGGCGGCCAACCAGCCGGCAATGTGGAAAGCGCTGCGTGCGCAAGGCATCTTTCGCGGACGTGGGCCCGCTCCGAAGGTCGCATTCCTCTATCCCGGCCAGGGATCGCAATACGTCAATATGCTCAGGCCGCTATGCGCGGCGGAGCCAATCGTGGCGCAGACTTTCGCCGAAGCGGATCGCGTGATGACGCCGCTGCTGGGCAAGCCGCTCAGCGAGTTTATCTTCGTCGACAAAGCGGATGCGGACGCCGTAGCCAAAGCAGAGGATGATCTGCGGCAAACTGCCATTACGCAGCCGGCTGTGCTTGCAGCTGACTTTGCCTTGACGCGGCTGCTCGCCGCTTATGGCATCGCCCCCGATTTCACCATGGGGCACAGTTTAGGTGAATACGGAGCGCTGGTCGCTGTGGGAGGCATGCCGTTTGAAGACGCGCTGGAAGCGGTGAGCGCTCGTGGGCGCGAAATGACTGCCTTCGCAATGAACGACAATGGCCGCATGGCCGCTGTCTTCGCCCCGCTCACCGAAATCGAACGCATCCTCAAAACAGTGAATGGCTATGTCGTGATCGCCAATATCAACAGCGAACACCAGGCCGTCATCGGCGGTGCGAGCAAACCGGTGGAACAAGCGATGGAAGCCTTTCAGAAGGCGGGATACGAGGTTTCCGCTCTCTCCGTCAGCCATGCATTTCACACCTCGATTGTGGCGAAGGCAAGCGATCCCCTTCGCCTGGTATTGGAGCGCTTGCACCTTGCTGCGCCGCAACTACCGATTGTCGCGAATACGAACGGGGAGTTTTACCCGAATGGGGCCGACGTTGTGCCGAAGATGATCGATATTCTCGCCGAGCAGGTTGCCGCTCCGGTGCAATTCGTGAAAGGCCTGCGCACGCTGTACGAAGCAGGAGCGCGGGTCTTTGTGGAAGTGGGACCGAAGAAGGCTCTGCAGGGATTCGCGGAGGACGTGCTGGGCTCGCGTGGCGACGTGGTTTCGCTCTTTACGAACCATCCAAAAAATGGTGACGTGCCCGCCTTCAACCAGGCGCTGTGCTGCCTGTATGCCGCAGGACTGGGGCAAGGAACTCAAGAAGCTGCAAAAGACGTAGCGGCTCCGCCTGGGTCGCCCAGCGCGAAGGACGAAACTGCTCAGCCGATCGCGACTGCCAAAGCCGCGCCGCGCACCCTGGCTGCCACGCCCGTGAACGGAAATCATTATGTTGAACTTGGCCAGATGTTTGCCGATGTCCTCGAACGCGGGTGGGAACTCTATCAGGGCGAGAAACGCGCTCCGAGGACGGAACCGGTGGCGATCACCGGAGCAGCGCTGGGCCTGCCAGGAACGGATCATATTTTTGACGATGCCAACCTGGCGCGACTTCTGCGCGGCGACCAATTTATTGATTCGATTCCGGTGCGGTTCCGCCGCGCCATGCTCGATAAGCACATCACCCGCCTGGTAAAGAGCGAAAATGGCGGCGCATTCGAAACAATTACCGATGTCGCCGATGTGATCAAGCTGGCAGGCCGTGGTGGGGCGTTCGATCTGGAGAGTGAATTCGGCATCTCTGCCGACCGTAATGCCGCCCTGGACCGTGTCACGAAGCTTGCTATCGCGGTCGGTATCGATGCGCTGCGCGATGCCGGCATTCCCTTGGTTTTGCGCTACAAAACGACAACCAAAAATACACAACTTCCAGACCGATGGGCATTGCCGGAGAGCATGCGAGATGACACGGGGGTGATTTTCGCCTCGGCGTTCCCCGGGCTGAATTCGTTCGCGGACGAAATGTCGCGCTACGCTGCCGATCAGGCGCGCCGCGAGCAAGTGACGGCTCTACAGACCTTGCGCGATCGAAGCAATGGGGATTCCATGCTCGCGCAAGAGATCGACCGGCGGATTGAGGAGCTTTGCGACGTCATTGCGAAGGAACCTTACGTCTTCGATCGCCGCTTCCTGTTCCGGATTCTGACGATGGGGCACTCGCAGTTTGCTGAGTTTATCGGTGCGCGCGGTCCCAACACGGCGATCAACTCAGCCTGCGCAAGCACGACCCAAGCCGTTGCGCTGGCTGAAGACTGGATTCGTGCCGGCCGTTGCCGCCGCGTAGTGGTGGTTGCAGCCGACGACATCACTACCGACAACCTGATCGGCTGGATGGGTGCGGGCTTTCTGGCGAGTGGCGCCGCTGCGACCGATGAAGATGTCGAAAAGGCCGCTGTTCCCTTTGATAAGCGGCGTCACGGCATGATCATCGGCATGGGTGCAGCTGGCCTGGTGGTGGAGAGCGCCGCATCCGCCCGCGAGAGAGGCTTGCAGCCGATCTGCGAAGTGCTGAGCGCGGTGACCGCCAACAGTGCTTTCCACGGCACTCGCCTGGACGTGCAACACATCAGCCAAGTAATGGAAGACCTGGTCCGTAAGGCTGAAGCAAGCAGTGGTATTCAGCGCCAGCAGATCGCACCGCACACGGTTTTTGTTTCCCACGAAACCTACACACCGGCACGTGGCGGAAGCGCGGCAGCAGAAATTCACGCGCTGAGGAAGGTCTTCGGCAGCGCAGCGGACGAGATCGTCATTGCCAATACGAAAGGCTTCACTGGGCACGCGATGGGCGCTGGTGTCGAAGACGTGTTGGCAGTGAAAGCTCTGGAAACTGGAATTGTCCCACCGGTAGCGAATTTTAAAGAGATTGATCCTGAACTGGGTTCATTGAACCTGTCCAAGGGCGGCATCTATCCCGTCGAATATGCGCTCCGGCTGGGCGACGGTTTCGGTTCGCAGATCAGCATGACCCTGTTGCGCTGGGTCGCAACCAAAGACGGGGTTCGGCGCAATCCGAATGCTCTCGGATACGCCTACCGCGTGGCAGATCAGTCTACCTGGAGCGACTGGCTGGGACGGATCGCAAGACGATCGAATGCGGAAGTTGAAGTCGTTTCGCACACACTACGAGTACGGGACCATGCAGTTGCTGCTACGACTGTGAACGGAGTTCAGGCTCCAAAGATTGCAGTATCGATTGCAATTGCGGAGCCGATGGTCATGGCGGCTCCAAAGCAGCACGTTGCTGCAACCGCTATCACGGCGCCATTAATTGTCCCCGCTACAGCACGAATTGAACCGACGGTTGCCGCGGTCGCGCCTGCGCCACTCGCTGTAACAGTTGTGGCAAAACCCGAAGTGAAGGATATCGCAGCGAATGCAGAAACCAGCGTCGCTCCAAAAACCACTGACGATCCCGTGAATGAACGGATTTTGGCGCTGGCTGTCGAGAAAACCGGCTATCCCGCCGACATGCTTGATCTGGATCTCGATTTGGAAGCTGATCTGGGCGTCGACACCGTGAAGCAGGCTGAGATGTTCGCAGCCATTCGGGAAATCTACAACATCCCGCGCGATGAAAATCGTAAGCTGCGCGACTATCCGACACTAGCACACGTGATCCGGTTCGTTCACGAGAAGCGGCCGGATCTGAGCACACCCTCGACAGCAGCGCCAATAACAAAGGCAGAGCCGGCCAAGCCCGTCGCGCCTCCAGCTGAAAAGAGCTCGGTCGCGGCCTCTTCTCCGAAGACCCACGCTGAAGATGCCGTGAAAGAACGAATCCTTGCGCTGGCGGTTGAGAAAACCGGCTATCCCGCGGACATGCTCGATCTGGATCTCGATTTGGAAGCTGACCTGGGCGTCGACACCGTCAAGCAGGCGGAGATGTTCGCAGCCATTCGCGAGATTTACAACATCCCGCGCGATGAAAATCGCAAGCTGCGCGACTATCCCACATTAGCTCACGTGATTCGCTTCGTTTATGAGAAGCGGCCGGATCTGAGCACGCCTGCGATTGCAGTTCCCGTCGTAACAAATGTGGAGGAGGTCCAACCAGCCGCGGTTGCGGCTGAAAAGAGTTTGGCTCGAGCCGCTTCTCCGCAGGCCGTGGCTGAAGATGCCGTGAAAGTACGCATCCTCGCACTGGCGGTTGAAAAGACCGGCTATCCCGAGGACATGCTCGATCTGGATCTCGATTTGGAAGCTGACCTCGGTGTAGACACCGTGAAGCAGGCGGAAATGTTCGCGGCCATTCGCGAAATCTACAACATTCCACGCGATGAGAACCGCAAGCTGCGGGATTATCCAACGTTAGCCCATGTGATTCGCTTCGTGTATGAGAAGCGGCCCGATCTGGCCCCCGGCGTCTCCGCGCCGCCAGTATCTCCGGAGCCCGCGTCAGTCGCGGCTGTCGAAGCCGTTGATTCCATGGCTGACACAATCAAGGCAAAGGTCATGGACATCGTCGCGGAGAAAACCGGCTATCCGAAAGAGATGCTGGACCTGGACCTTGATCTGGAGGCCGACCTCGGCATCGATACCGTCAAGCAGGCGGAAATGTTCGCCGCGATTCGGGCGACGTACAACATTGTGCGGGACGAAAATCTGAAACTGCGCGACTTCCCTACCCTGGCTCACGTCATTAAGTTCGCACAAGATCGCTCAGGCCTGGTCGGGGCGGCGAGTGCAAGGAAGCCGCAAGGAGGGCAAGCGGCTCCATTAAAATCGATTCTAGGCAAACCCATAGCGCCGGGACCGACCACAAGTACTCGACCGATACTTCTTAACTTCGACGCCGCAAATAACATTCCGCGCCGGGTTCCTGTTCCGATATTGCGCCCGCCGCTCGATTTTTGTAAGCCAACTGGCGCTACGCTGAAACGCGGCGATCGCGTGGTGTTAATGCCCGACCAAGGCGGCGTCGCGGATGCACTCTCGCAAGTTCTGCAGGACAAAGGGATCGAAGTCCTACGCATTGAGGGCCGCCCCCAATCGGAAGCTCTGAATGATCTTCTCAAGAAGTGGATCTCCGCAGGGCCACTGCAGGGCGTGTACTGGCTGCCTGCGCTGGACAACGAAGGCAGCTTGCGCGACATGGATGTGGCTACCTGGCGCGAAGCAGTGCGCGTTCGGATTAAATCCCTGTACACCACCATGCGCGTCCTCTATGAACAGATTGCTGCACATGGCACTTTCCTGGTTTCGGCAACGCGACTTGGCGGTCAGCACGGCTACGATGAAGCCGGAGCGGTCGCCCCGCTCGGCGGAGCGGTCGCAGGCTTCACCAAAACCTACAAACGGGAGCGGCCGGACACGTCAGTGAAAGTGGTAGATTTCGGGACGGACAGCAAGGCTTCCGAGATCGCTGCGTTGCTGGTCGAGGAAACACTGCGCGACCCGGGCGCGGTCGAGATTGGATACAAAAATGGCCTGCGTTGGACGGTTGGTTTGGAAGAGCAGTCCGCAGCCGATAACCAGCCTGGGCTGGTGCCTGACTCTAAGTCGATCTTCCTGGTGACGGGCGCTGCCGGAAGCATCGTCTCGGCCATCACCGCAGACCTTGCGGCCGCTTCTGGCGGAATCTTCTACCTGCTTGATCTGGTTCCGGAACCGGACGCCGCCAATCCCGACCTCAAGCGCTTCGTCACCGATAAAGAAGGTCTCAAACGCGATCTCTTCGCGCGCATCCAGGCACGTGGCGAGCGCGCCACCCCGGCTCTGGTTGAAAAACAGTTGGCGGAACTCGAACGAGCCCAAGCTGCGCAGAGCGCGATCGATGCGGTGCGCACATCCGGAGGCACGGTTCACTACTTCAGCGTCAATCTTACGGACGCAGGGGCCGTGGCCAAAGTCATCAAGCAGGTCCGCGAAAAGAGCGGCCGGATTGACGTTCTGCTCCACGCCGCTGGCCTCGATCGCAGCCGCGCGCTCGCCGACAAAGAGCCGCGGGAGTTCGATCTGGTCTTCGACGTCAAGAGTGACGGCTTCTTCAACCTGTTGCACGCGATTGCCGATATGCCGTTAGCAGCGACCGTCGCCTTTAGTTCAATTGCTGGACGCTTCGGCAATCCTGGCCAAACTGACTACAGTTCCGCCAACGACCTGCTCTGCAAGATCACGTCGAGTTTCCGGACCACGCGTCCCACGACGCGCGGCATCGCGATTGATTGGACCGCGTGGGGCGGCATCGGCATGGCAACTCGCGGCTCGATTCCCAAAGTGATGGAGACGGCAGGAATCGATATGCTGCCTCCGGAAGCTGGCGTGCCTTTGATTCGCCGGGAACTCACTGCCGGAGGCACCCGCGGTGAAATTGTCATCGGGCAAAAACTTGGCGTTCTGCTGAAGGAATGGGACCAGACCGGAGGATTCGATTCTTCCATCGAAAGAGCACCGGGTGGACCGATGCTGGGCAAGATTGCCAGCACAGGCTTGTTCACGCCGCTGAAGATTGAGACCGCACTGGATCCCAAGATTCAGCCGTTTCTCTACGACCACCAGATTGACGGCATTCCGGTGCTGCCCGGGGTCATGGGTGTCGAGGCATTTGCTGAAGCTGCTCTCGCGTTGCTTCCGGACTGGCACGTCGATGCCGTCGAGGACGTCAATTTTCTGGCCCCCTTTAAGTTCTACCGACACGAACCGCGCACGGTTACGGTTGAGGCAGTCCTTCATCCGCTGGCGAATAGTATCGTCGCCGACTGCCGCCTGATTGGTCACCGCTCACTGCCCAATCAAACTGAGCCGCAAACTACTATTCACTTCACTGGCCGAGTGCTCCTCGCAAAGCAGAGCTCAAAGAAGGTGTCCGGGTCGGTCCTCAAGCCTGAAGGAAATATTATCGAGGCCGCGGATATCTACGCGCTTTACTTCCATGGCCCTGCCTACCAGGTCGTACAAAAGGCGTGGTGGGACGGCAAGCGCATCATTGGTCTGCTGTCTGACAAACTACCCGCGAACCATCATCCTGCGGAACTACCAACGCATGTGGTGCCCCGGCTGATCGAGCTGTGCTTCCAGACAGCGGGAATCTGCGAGATGGGAATCGACGGGCGCATGGGGCTTCCGCTGCATATTGACCGCCTCATCTTCTCACCACAAATTGCTGAGTTGCCAAACCAATCCTTATACGCGGTTGTGACTCGCAAACCGGAGCAGAGCAGCTTCGATGCTGAAGTCGTGGATGCGAGCGGAAATTGCTACGTCCAACTGAGCGGGTATCACACTGTTTCCGTTACGGACGCCATCGATCCTTCGAAACTGAAGGCTCTGCAGGCGGCCATGACACTGGACTTAGTAGCGGCCTGAGCTTGCAGTGCCGAGATGCGGGTTGATCGAGGCTCTTTATGACAAATGAATTTCAGCGCGTCGCCATCGTAAACCGCGGCGAAGCTGCCATGCGCTTCATTCATGCGGCTCGCGAGTTCAACCAGGAGCATGGGACAGCGCTTCGCAGCATTGCGCTGTTCACCGAACCCGAGCGTCATGCCATGTTCGTGCGCGAAGCCGACGAGGCTGTCTGCCTGGGTCCGACTCGCGTACTCGACGCGAACACGCAGCAGTGGAAGAGCAGTTATGTGGATTATGCATGCCTGCAACGAGCGCTGGCAGCAGCACGCGCCGACGCGGTATGGGTAGGCTGGGGTTTCGTCGCGGAGCAAGCCGACTTCGCAGATCTTTGCCGTGAGATGGGCATCATCTTCATCGGCCCAGACGGTGCGGTGATGCGACTGGTGGGGGACAAGATTGCTGCGAAACGTCTGGCTGAGCAGGCACAAATTCCAGTCGCTCCCTGGAGCGGCGGCCCTGTCGAAACATTGGATGACGCTGTCCAACAAGCGAGCCGTCTGAGCTATCCGATATTGCTAAAAGCAACGGCCGGAGGCGGGGGGCATGGCATTCGCCTTGTGCGGTCGGAGGATCAACTCGCCGAAGCTTTCGAATCGGCACGGGCAGAAGCATTCAAAGCTTTCGGGGATCCCACAGTCTTCCTGGAAACACTTGTGCCTGCTGCCCGTCACGTTGAGGTGCAGGTCATCGGTGACCACTTTGGGACCACATGGGCGGTGGGTGTCCGCGACTGCACCATTCAGCGCCGGCATCAGAAAATTCTGGAAGAGGCTCCTTCTCCGGCGTTATCTCCCGAACAGGATCAACAACTCCGTGATGCGGCGGTGCGATTGAGCCGGGCTGCTGGGTATCACAATGCCGGAACCGTCGAGTTTCTGTTCGAGCCGAAAACGCAATCATTCTCATTCATGGAGATCAACACGCGCTTGCAAGTTGAGCATCCAGTGACCGAATGCACCACGGGCCTCGACCTGGTGAAATTGCAGATACATGTCGCGCGCGGCGGACGATTATCCGGAGAACCACCACGCACTGTAGGCAGCGCCATCGAGGTGCGCCTCAATGCGGAAGATGCAAACAATGGGTTCGCGCCGTCTCCCGGAATCATCGAGCGCTTCAGAGTTCCCACCGGTCCGGGAATCCGCATTGATACAGGAGTGGCCGAAGGCGACTCGATTTCTCCTGATTTCGATTCCATGATTGCCAAGATCATCGCCTATGGCAGAGATCGGCGGGAGGCTCTTTCCCGCCTACAACGGGCGCTCCGCGAGACTGTGATCGTCATCAGAGGTGGATCCTGCAACAAAGGCTTCCTGCTCGATATGCTGGGACGCCTGGAGGTGCAGGAAGGCAGTGTCCACAACGGCTGGCTCGATCATCTGGCGGCTAATGGGGAACATTTGTCGCGGCGCTACGCCGATGTGGCCCTGGTTCAGGCCGCGATTGAAGTTTACGAAGCTCAGCTCGCGGTAGAGCAAGGCCAGTTTTACGCTTCTGCCCTGCGGGGCCGGCCGCATGTGCAAGGCCAGGTCGGCCGGACTGCCGAACTACGATATCGAGGCCAGACATACTCGCCCAAGACGTATCGCCTGGGTCCGCAACGCTACAGAATCCATGTGGATGGCCAGCGCATCGACGCCGAAATTGACCGTCCCGGCAAATTCGAATATTGGCTCACAGTCTTCGGCCGGCGCTTCCACATTGTTTCGGCAATACAGGGGCTGACGTATCGCATCGAGGTGGACGGAATTTCTCATTGCATCGACCGGGACGACGGCGGAATCGTTCGCGCCCCTTCGCCATCGGTAGTGGTTTCAGTCGCCGTCAAGCCGGGGGATTTGGTCGCTGCAGGCGATCGCCTGGCGGTGCTCGAAGCGATGAAGATGGAGATGCAAATCACCGCTCGATTTTCGGGCAGAGTACGACATGTGATGACCATGCGCAATGTGCAGGTGGACACGGGAGCTCCTCTGCTGCAAATCGATCCGGATTCCGCCGACGATTCCGCGAGTACAGCCGAACGGGTTGTATTTGGAGTCTCCTCCTCGCCTGAGGAAGACCCGACCGAGAAGGTCGCGAGCTGGAAGAACCATCTCGATGAATTGCGTCAGTTGATGTTGGGGTTCGATGTGGATCCTAAAGAAAGCGCGCGTTCACTTTCCGAGTGGAAGAAGGACCAAGTAAGTGATAGCCGCGAAATGCGGGAGATTGAAGATGAAATTCTGAACATCTTCGTCGACCTTTGTTGCCTTTTCCAGCGTGAACCGGAGGTGAACCATCGCGCTAGCGGCGAAGAGCCCAGTGCGGAAGTCTACCTTTTCTCTTACCTTCGCATGCTCGAGACCGCCGGAGAGGGCTTGCCCTCGGCATTCGTCAGCGCCTTGCGCCGGGCGCTTTCTCATTACGGAATTCAGGCCCTGGACCGCACGCCGAAGCTGGAAGAAAGCCTGCTTTGGATCTACAAGTCGCATCAGAGGGTCGAATCGCAGATACCGACAGTGCTGGCGGTGCTCGAGCGCCGGTTGCAATCGATCGAAGCGCTCTCGCCTGCCGCGGCGCAATCGTTACGCGGGCTGCTCGATCGCATGATCGCGATGAGCAATGGACAGTTCCCCGCCATCAGCGATCTGGCGCGTGAGGTGCGCTATCGTTACTTTGATCAGCCTTTATTTGAACAAATCCGCAAACACGTCTATGACAAAATCGAAGAGCAACTAGCGTACTTGGCTGTCAATCCTGATGCGCCCGACCGTCACGAACGCGTTCGTGAGCTAATCGAATGTCCCCAGCCTCTGGTCGGTTTTCTCTCGCCTCGCTTTGCGGCGGCTTCTGCTGCTTTGCGGAAACTTATGTTAGAAGCCGTTACCTGGAGGTACTACCGCATTCGCAGCTTGCGGGATGTACGGTCCTTTGAGTGTGATGGACATTGTTATGCGACTGCGGAATACGATCATGAGGGCAAACGTATCCATGTTTTCACCACTCACTTCGACTACGCCCGTTTCTCGGAAGGGATACAGGCGCTCTTCCCACAGATTTTGGAAGTGCCCGCAGATCACGACGTAGTCGTCGACCTCTATGGCTGGAACTCAGGCGCCTTGGCCGATCCGGATTTGACCCAGCAGGAAATCTCCGCAGCCCTCAACCAGTCTAGTCTTCCTCGTTCAGTTCGGCGCATCGTGGTAGAAGTTGCGGGCACTACTTATAGCCAAGGTGTGGGCGGGATGCAGCATTTCACCTATCGCCCGGGGCCGGACGGTTATCAAGAAGAGAAGCTCTATCGCGGACTGCATCCCATGATGGGCAAGCGCCTTCATCTCTGGCGACTCAGCAACTTCAACGTCGAACGGCTGCCTTCCATCGAGGACGTTTACCTGCTGCGTGCGGTCGCGCGCGACAATCCGAAAGACGAGCGGCTGATTGCCTGCGCGGAGGTGCGTGACGTAACGCCGTTGCGCAACGAGTCGGGCCGAGTTGTGGCCTTGCCGTATCTGGAACGGATGCTCAGCGAAGCGATCGCCGCTATCCGCGTGTACCAGTCGCGCCGCCCGGTGTATCAGCGCCTGCACTGGAATCGTATCTTTCTTTATATCTGGCAGCCTTTCACCCTAGAGCGGGATGAATTCCGCGACATTGTCCGGCGATTGGCGCCCTCCACCGAAGGCTTGGGATTAGAGCAGGTGGTGATCCGGGCCCGCATTCCAAGCCCTGCCACCGGGGAATTGCGCGACATGACGGTGCGCATCTCCAGTCCGGCAGGCCGGGGCATGCTCATCACTTTCCGTTCAGCCGACAAGATGCAGGCCATGCGGCCTTTGGCTGAATACGACCAGAAAGTTGTTCGCATGCGCCAGCGCGGCATGATCTATCCCTATGAGATCATTCGGATGCTGACTCCGCCGCAGAAGCATACCAGGGCCGAATTCCCTGCCGGCGAATTCGTTGAATATGACCTGTCCTCCGACGGCGAATTGGTTCCGGTGGAGCGTCCTTACGGCAAGAATAAATCCAACATCATTGTCGGGATCATACGCAACTTCACCGATAAGTATCCCGAGGGTATGACCCGCGTAATGTTGCTGGGGGATCCGAGCAGAGATCTGGGAGCCCTGGCCGAAGGCGAGTGCCGCCGCATCATTGCTGCGATTGATTTGGCGCAGGAGATGGAAGTGCCCTTGGAGTGGTTCCCCATCTCTGCCGGAGCCAAGATTTCCATGGACAGCGGCGTCGAGAACATGGATTGGATTGCCCGTGTTCTGCGTCGCCTGGTCGAGTTCACGCAGGGCGGAGGCGAGGTCAATCTCCTCATCAACGGCATCAACGTCGGCGCCCAGCCCTATTGGAATGCCGAAGCCACTATGCTCATGCACACACGAGGCATTCTGGTGATGACGCCAAAGGCGGCGATGGTCCTGACGGGCAAACGGGCGCTGGATTATTCAGGCGGAATTTCCGCGGAAGATAACCAGGGCATCGGCGGTTATGACCGAATCATGGGAATCAATGGTCAAGCGCAATACTGGGCTCACGATATCGATGAAGCCTGTCAGATTCTTTTCCGCCATTATGACCACACGTACGTGATGGCGGGCGAACGCTTCCCGCGGTGCGCGTCGACAACCGACCCGATCGAACGTGACGTTCAGGACTATCCACACCTCAATAATTCGGAAGGGTTCACTCGCGTCGGCGACATCTTTGCGGACGAAACCAACCCCGGCCGCAAAAAGGGTTTCGACATTCGGACCGTCATGACGGCCACGATTGACCAGGATCATGCGCCTCTCGAACGATGGGCGGGCATGCGAGCCGCAGAAACAGCGGTGGTGTGGGATGCTCATCTTGGAGGCGTCCCGGTTTGCCTGATCGGTATCGAATCCCGGCAACTGCCTCGGCTCGGATTTGTGCCAGCGGACGGCCCGGACCAATGGACTTCAGGAACTTTATTCCCGCAGTCATCGAAGAAGGTGGCTCGCGCCATCAATGCAGCCAGTAAGAACCGGCCGGTTGTGCTCCTTGCCAACCTGTCTGGATTCGATGGTTCGCCGGAATCCATGCGCCGCTTGCAACTTGAGTATGGCGCTGAGATTGGCCGTGCCATGGTGAATTTCAAAGGACCTGCTGTATTCTGCGTCATCTCCCGCTATCACGGCGGCGCCTATGTAGTTTTCTCGCGTGCTTTGAACGACCAGCTTGAGGTGGCTGCCCTGGAAGGGACCTACGCTTCGGTCATTGGCGGGGCTCCGGCAGCGGCCGTGGTGTTTGCTACCGAAGTGGAGGCCCGCACCCGCAAAGATCCTCGCCTGCAGGAACTCATGCAAGCGGTGGAAAAGGCCGAGGGCTCGGAGAAAGGCCGCCTTCGCGCGCAATGGGACGAACTGTTCAAGATCATTCACTCCGAAAAACTAGGCGAAATGGCTGCCGAGTTCGACCGGGTGCACAGTGTGCAGCGCGCGCTCAAAGTTGGCGCACTCGATTGCATCATTCCTCCTGCCAGATTGCGGCCGTATCTGATCGATGCGCTAGCGCGTGGCATGGCCAAAGAAGAAGCAGAGTTGAGTGAAAAATCGGCGATTCCCATCGAGGAGGCCGCTTAGCGAAAGGTCTTCACTGATAACGAGAGATTGCATTATGGATGTGTATTGTGTCGAACAAAGCGAAGCGGATGTGCCCAAAACCGATGAGTGGTTGGGCCCCAGCGAACTGCGCGTTTTGGGCAATCTACGTTTTCCTAAACGGCACCTCGAATGGCGC
>Ga0209166_10002112_pt1 | contig 15505 bp, 9 predicted proteins | sample Coa_R1_3_FD_187151 | JGI IMG/M metagenome (GOLD analysis project Ga0209166, IMG submission 187151) | Surface soil microbial communities from Centralia Pennsylvania, which are recovering from an underground coalmine fire - Coalmine... | ecosystem: Environmental > Terrestrial > Soil > Unclassified... | reverse complement strand
GAACAACCGCCGCGAGCGCAAGGCCACCGGCAGCTATTACACCCCCGATTACATCGTCAAGTACATCGTACAGCACACCGTCGGCCCGGTGCTGGCCGCCAAGCTGGAAGCACTACGCCCGGCCTTCCGCGCCGCGCAGGAGACCCGCCAGGCCGAGCGCGCCAAGTTCGCGGCGCTGCGCGGCACGGGCGACAACCCCGACAACCAGGCGTACCTCAAACACCAGACGCTGCTTGACGCCTTCTTCGACCTGCGCGTGCTCGACCCGGCGATGGGCAGCGGGCACTTCCTGGTGGAGGCGGTGGACTTCATCACCGACCGGCTGGCCGAGTTTCTGAGCGGCTTCCCCTGGAACCCGGTGCGCCATGGCCTGGGCGAGATCCGCCGCGAGATCATCGGCGCCCTGGACGCGCAGGGGGTGAGCGTGGCCGCCGACCGGCTGACCGACCTCAACCTGCTCAAGCGCCAGGTGCTCAAACGCTGCATCTATGGGGTGGACCTCAACCCGATGGCCGTGGAGCTGGCCAAGGTCTCGCTCTGGCTGGACTGCTTCACCCTGGGCGCGCCCCTCTCGTTCCTGGACCACCACCTGAAGGCCGGCAACTCACTGATCGGCGGCACGGTGGGCGAGGTGCAAGCCGGGCTCAGCCGCGATTTGTTCGGCTACCAGTTCGCCGGGCTGTTGAGCGCCACGCAGATGATGCGCCGGGTGGGCGAGCTGTCGGACGCGACCGCCGCCGAGGTGGCCGAGTCGCGGCGGGCCTACCGGGGGGCCGCCGACGCGCTAGCGCCCTTCAAGCGCCTGCTGCACGTCTGGAGCAGCGAGCAGTTCGGCAACAAGGGCGCGCACCAGACCACCAGCATCTACGCCGGGGCGATTGTGGCGGGCGATTACACGAAGACGAACCCGCAGGACAAACAGGCGATTGACGCCGCCCTGGCGATGGCCGCCGACAAGCGATTCTTCCACTGGGAGTTGGAGTTCCCGGAGGTGTTCTACGATCAGACCGAGCGCAGAGAAGATGGGGGGTTTGACGCAGTAGTAGGGAATCCACCTTATGTTGCAACAGGTGATTTGCGCCAAAGTGATATGGCTACCTGGCAATATTACAAAAGTACTTTTGTTTCCGCATCAGGTGGTAAATTTGACATATACCTACCATTTCTTGAACAATCTCGGAAATTGGTTAAACTATTAGGGAAATCATCATTTATCTTACCCAACAAATGGCTGAAAAGTGATGCAGGTGAGCCTGTTCGTAAGTTGTTTTCACAGAAGAAAGTTGTAGAATCTATTGTCGATTTCGGATCTCTACAAATTTTCCAAGATAATAGTAGTAATGGCCCAACCACATATACCTGCATATGCACACTTTCTAAAGTTAACAGAGATTTCATGCTTTATGCTCGTGTTAACAGTATCGAGAATGATACGATACAGATCCAATGGATTAAAACACCCTATGATCATCTTGGCTCGGATCAATGGACTGTTTCAACAGATTTTTGGAGCCAGTTACCCAAAGCACTATTTGATCCATTAGAAGATATAGCCACGGTATTTGTAGGTACATCTTCTAATGCCGATCCTGTGTTTATATTGCAAAAGATCAACGAACTAAAGGATTCACTAAGGGTATACTCTGAGGAAGAAGGGAAATGTGTAGACGTAGAAAAGGCAATATGTATACCATTTCTTCGAGGTAAAGATATAGAGCGATTTGGAATAGCTAATTCTGATGTGGTTATTCTTTTTCCATACCAACAAGATGATAACTCTACTCATCTATTGGATGAGCGAGTTATGGAATCCCAATATCCTTTAGCTTGGCAATACCTGAAGCGACACCGATCCAAACTGGAAGCAAGAGAAGACGGCAAATGGAAGGGGCAAAAGGATTGGTATTGCCATTCCTATCCTCGAAATCATAGGCTCATACGATTACCAAAGATACTTACCCCAGATATTTGCAATTATGGAAAGTTCGCATATGATGATCAAGGTGTCTATCATTGCCTAAATACAGTTTATGGTATAACTAATATTAAGAAGGATTTGGTACTCGAATATTTAATCTGCGTTCTAAACTCTTCATTATTCGAGAATTATATACGCGCAAACTCAGTAGACTTACGAGGTGGGTATTATCGAGTTACCAAAAACTTTATAAGTCCTTTTCCCATCCGCCGTATCGCTTTCACCACGCCCGCCGCCCGCCGAACGGCATTGGGCGAAGAGGGGCGGACGCTGTATGCGCGCTCCCTGGCCGACGGGGCGGCAGACGGCGTGCTGGATTTCGTGGCCGCCCGCCTGGCCGCGCCGCCGGACGAGGCCGACGTGGTGCATGACCTGCTGGCGCACCTGGCCGAAGTGATGATCCGCCTGAACCGAGACAAACGCACCGCCCAGACCGTCTTCCTGGATGGCCTGGTCGCTACGCTACGGGTGCAGCCCGACAAAGAGGGCCACACCGGGCTGGACGCCCTGACTGGCAAGACCGCCCTGGCCGACTACCCCGGCGACTACCAGAAGGCCGCGCCGCCCCTGACCGAGGACGAGTTCTTCGCCATCCTCCAGAAGAACCAAGCCCGCCTGGGCGCGCGCCTGAGCGATCCCGCCGTGGCCGACCCTCTGCGCGCTGGCTACCGCGCCAGCCTGATGCAGGTGCTGCCCCTCAAGGATCAGTTGGCGCGCACCGATGGGCTGATCGACCAGATCGTGTATCGGCTATACGGGCTGACGGAGGACGAGGTGGCGGTGGTGGAGGGTGTATAAATAATGTGGAGAAACTATTGACGAACTCAAGAACCAAGCACCAGATTGACTGGGAGAGTGGTCTCTCATGAACGGTCAGTTTTCCGCAATTGCGCCAGCGCTTGGATATTATTATCAGGTGCGATATGCGTTGTGGCGCCTCTTACACGATGGGCGAGACAACCCTGATGTGGCCCTATCAATTGAACGCCTCGATGACATAGCATTCGAAGAGCGCGGGACCCCTTTGGAATTGATCCAAACCAAGCATCATGTTGAGAGGGTAGCCTCACTGACCGATGGTAGTCCCGATTTATGGAAGACTATCCGAGTTTGGAGCGCTGCGGTAGCTGAAGGCAGCGTACCTACTGGTGAAGTGGTGCGGACCTTAGTAACCACTAGTTGTGCCCCTCCAAATTCAGCCGCGTGCTATTTGCATCCCCCTGGTTCACTCTGTCGAAATGCCGACGCAGCTCTCAACATTCTATGTGACACCGCGACTAAATCGCGCAGCAGTGAAGGTGAGGCGGCATACAAAGCGTACCAAGCGTTTTTGAAGCTGAGCAACAGTCAGCAGCGGTCATTGTTGGATAGCGTTCAGATTTTAGATTCTGCGGCAACCATTACAGACCTAGAAGATAAGATCCATCAAGAATTATGGCTAATGGCGCACCAGGAGCATTTGCCCGCTATTCAAGAGCGTTTAGAAGGATGGTGGATGCGCACAGTTGTGAACCATCTGATGAAAGGAGCAACAGGCGTTATTGCTAGTCGTGACTTACGGGATGCGCTAGTCGATATTCTGGATCAATTTCGCTCTGATAATCTCCCTGTTGACTTCGTTGATCCGTCCGCGTTTCCGGTGGACCTCTCAGCTTGCAACGATCGGATGTTTGTGTCCCAGTTACGACTGATCAATGTCAGAGATCCTCGTATCTTTTTGGCTATTCAGGATTTCTATGCGGCCTCTCGGCAACGATCCAAATGGGTTCGTGAAGATCTCTTGCTAATACAGGAATTGGAACGCTATGATCACAAACTGGCGGATGAATGGGAACACGAGTACGAGCGACACAGAGAAGAGTGTGAAGACTCTCCATCTGATAATACGATGCGAGACGCTGGTCGTGAACTGTACAAATGGGCTATGAACCAAAGCTTACTGATCCGGCCCAGAGTAACCGAGCCTTACGTTTGTCGCGGCAGTTTTCATATCCTTGCTGATAATTTACGGGTTGGCTGGCATATAGACTATCGTAACCAGTTGGCTACAGTAATTAGAGCGCTTAAAGAAGACACGGAATGATTCCCTGGGACGAGAGGCCACTTGAAGTTGCTACATTGCTGAACCCCGCATTTTGCGGCGAGGTTCTGCGTTTAAACATTCAAGCCTATTCTAATATCAATTCTCAGGGGATGCCGTTTGCTCTTCTTTACCTGGTACTGCCGATTGTTCTGCATAGCAAAACCCGTGCGGTGATTGTCGTACAAAATCGCCAACTCCATATTTGGTTGAAAGACCACCCTGAATTGAAAATTAACTTTGCCGAGCGAGTTCGTGATCTTGTACCTATCACTAGAGAATCAATCATGTTCATGCTGCAACTGAACGCATTATCCCTTGATGATATGGGTGACGTCCACGCACTAGCTGGCCCGCGGCGCAGACAGTCATCTGTAGTAGCCGCAGATGCGGAGGTCCTTGCTTGCTACCGAGCAGCCGGGGTGGTCGGCCGCTGGTTTGCCCGCGCTGGTACACCTGCAAGTGTCTATGCAATGTGGGGGATTAGGCCGTAATGCAAATACTAGAGATCATACTCTATAGCCGTACAGGTGCCCGTAGGGTCATACACCTGCGCCCGGGACAGGTCAACATTATTACTGGAGGTTCAGGAACAGGAAAGTCTGCACTTAGTGAGATCGTGGACTATTGTTTGGGACGCAACAACTGCCAGATACCTGAAGGGGTTATTCGCGATACAGTGTCTTGGTATGCAGTACGAATTCAATTCCCAGTGGGCCAACTATTCATTGCCCGGGAGAATCCCGTCACTCGTGGGCACGCTACCAGCTACCGTATATACATCGAACAGGGCGATGTAGTCGAAAGTCCTGTAAGCCCCCCAGCAGCAGAAAACACAAACCTTGAAGGACTTCGGGATCTCCTGACGCGTAAGATTGGGATTGCTCCCAATCTAAACACGCCTCCCCCAGGTCAGTCTCGCCAGCCACTAGAGGCGAATATTCGGCATGCACTGACTTTCTGTTATCAGCAACAGACGGAGATCGCGGCGAAGGATTATCTATTCCATCGCCAATACGAAGCACATACTGCACAAGACATCAAAGACACCTTACCTTATTTTCTTGGAGCAATCCAGGAAGATCGGTTAGCACGTGAGCAGGAATTAACTCGGAGGCGGCGGGAGCTACGAAGTGCGCAACGCGAGTTAGCAGAAGCACAAAGCATTCAAGGCGAGGGTTTGAGTAAAGCAACTGGCCTGTTGGCGGAAGCACGGGAAACGGGGTTGCTGCCCGCCGGTTCCGCGATGCAGACTCTAGGTGAGTTACTGCCCTTATTGCGTAGAGCTACCGACTGGACTCCGGGGGCTTCGCAAAGTGTTGCAGAACTTGGGAATAGCAATATTACTGAGCTTCGAGAGGAAGAGCGTAGACTTGCTGCACAATTACGCGCATTAGCAGAAGCACTAGATGATGCTCGACGCTTCGCTGCAGAGGCCCAAGGCTATGCTAATGAGATCGAACAACAGACACGGCGCCTAGAAGCTATCGGCCTTTTTGATGGAGAGCAACAGGATCCGACAAACTGCCCACTATGCACACAGCCGCTAGAAGTACCAGTCCCCTCAGCACAGGCAATACAGCGGTCACTGGGGCTGATGCAAACCCGACTCAGCGCGACAGCCCAGGAACCTCCCCGGCTTCGCGAGTATATTGAGCGACTTGAAAATGATCGTGCTGCCCTCCGCCAGCGATATCGGGCGATAGTCTCATCGATCGCAGCCATCTTCCAAGAGAACGCCACTGCACAACAGTTACGGGACGTGGATCTCCGCAGGAGTCGCGTGCTTGGACGGATCAGCTTCTGGCTTGAGAATCTCCCAGCTGCCGACAATAGCCGTGATCTACAGGACAAGGTACGGCGACTCCAAGATCGGGTGAGCGCGCTGGAGGAAGCCTTGGACGCTGGTGACAAAGAGCAGCGCCTCTTAGCCATCCAAGGTCGTCTCGCTATACAAATGACTCAGTGGGCACAAGAATTGGAACTTGAGCACAGCGGGAATCCTGTATGGTTGGATTATAGAAATTTGATGGTCTTCGTCTCTCGAGGCAATCAAGTGATCCCACTTTCCCGGATAGGTAGTGGTGAAAATTGGGTGGGTTATCATTTGATTACCCATCTAGCTCTTCATCAATACTTCCGACAGGAGAATCGACCTATTCCTCGCTTCCTTTTCCTAGATCAGCCGTCGCAGGTTTACTATCCAGCTGAGCGGGACTCAGAGTTGGCTGGATCACTGGATCGGTTGACAGATGATGATCGAACTGCGGTACTTAGAATGTTCCAACTAATGTTCCGTGTTGCTTCAAGTCTTGCTCCAAATTTACAACTCATTGTGACAGAGCACGCAGATCTTGCCGATGCTCAGTTCCAGTCCGCAGTTTTGGAACGCTGGCGGGATGGTCGTGCGTTGATCCCTCACGAATGGATCTCTGAACTCAACCCGACCTTATGATTCCAATTAGCTCGCAGAAAGCCTATCGTTTCACTCATGCAAATCCCCTTCGTCATCGACAACCAGCAGCACAAGATGGCCGACGTGCTCAACGCCGTGCTAGCGGAGCACGCCGGGCGCGCGCTCGATGTCGCCACGGCCTACTTCAACGTCGGCGGCTGGCAGTTGCTCCAGACCGGTCTCCTGGGCCTGGACCAGTTCCGCCTGCTGCTGGGCGACGAACCCGAAACCGGCGCCGATCTCGGCCTGCGCCCGGCGGGCACCTTGCACGATGTACGCGGTTGTGCTATCTTGTACAAGAGCGTATAAGCTAGTACGCTGGAAGGAGGGGAACCATGCCCGAGCGAAAACCCGTGACCCAGACGATCAACGCCAGCCAGGTGCGTAAAGAGTGGAGCCACCTGATCAACGAGGTCTTCCAGGGAGGCACCCGCGTGGTGGTCGAAAAAAGCGGCATCCCCGTAGCGGCGATTATCTCGGCAACGGATTTGGAGCGCCTGACCCAATTGGAAGAGGAGCGCCGGCAGCGTTTCGCGGTGCTGGAGCGCATCTGGACCTTGTTCCAGGATGTGCCGCCCGCCGAGATCGAGCAGGAAGTGGCCCAGGCCATCCGCCAGGTGCGCGCCGCGCACGCGCCGCCCGCTCCCGGCGATCCCGGCGCCGCCTCGTGATCCGCGTCGTTTTGGATACCAACGTCTTGCTATCAGGTGTGATCAGCCAGGCCAGTGTGCCGGGCCAGATTCTGCTGGCCTGGCACGCTAGCCGGTTCCAGTTGATCCTCTCGACGCCGATTCTCACCGAGCTGGCCCGCGCCCTGGAAACGCCTTACTTTCGCCGCCGCCTGGGTCACGAAGACCGCATCGCGTTGTTGCGGGCCCTGGCCGAACTGGCGGTTATGGTGGAGATCGTCGGCGATGTACCCCGCCAGGCCACGCATCCCGAGGACGATCTGATTCTCGCCACGGCGCAAGCGGCCCAGGCGCAATATCTCGTGACCGGCGACAAACACCTCCAGGCGCTGGGAGCCTATCAGGGTAGTACTATCGTCAGTCCGCGGGCCTTCCTGGATCTACTCGCCGACATGGACTGACCAAGGATGAGATCGCCGTAGTGGAAGGACGCTGATCTGTGCTGGATATTGTGCTGACCCGTGAGCAGCGCAAGGCGTTGGATGGGGCGTTGAACCATGCCTTTCGCACCCCAACGGCGCTGGCGCGCATGGTGCGCTATGGCCTGGATGAGACCCTGGCCGCCATTGCCGGCGATGGCGCCGAGGGCCTGGAGTTCACGGTTTTCCGGCTGGTGGAGTGGGCCGTCGAACAGGGCAGGCTGGGCGAGTTGATCGAGGCCGCGCTGGCGGCTAATCCCAGCAATCCACTGCTACAAGACTTCGTAAAAAGCCTTCGCTACCAGGTTGGCTATGCTCTCGGCGCCCGGTTGCCGCTGCCTGGGTCGCCCACGCCCGCGCAGGTGCTGCAAAATCCCCAGTCCCCGAAGGTCGACATCAAGGTGGCCCCGGAGATCCTGGCCGGACGCGATGTAGCGGCCATCCTCGGCCGCCTGGTCGGGGTGCTCGATGTGCCGCTGGAGGAAATCCGGCTGGTGGCCGCGGCGATGGGGAGCACGCGCCTGCTGATCGGACTGGCGCACGATTACAGCATGCGCGTGGCCGCGCTATACAGCCTGCCCGACCTCTATCCCGACTACATCCTGGCGGTGCGCGATTTCAACCTGTTGCCGCCAGCGGAGCAGGCCGACTGGCGGTGGCGCGCCGCGCACCCGGAGGAGATCCCGGAGCCGCACCTGGCCTTGGCCTACTGGGAGTACCAGCGGGCGATTGAAGACGCGACCGGCGATCAAGCGGCCCTGGCCGCGGCGCTCTTCAATCTCGGCCAAGTGTACCGGCGGATGAGTATGCCACACCAGGCGCTCATGTCCTATGTGCAGGCGTTGTCGTTGCAAGAAGCCACGGGCAACCTGGCCCAACAGGCCACCACTCTCGCCAGCATCCGGGAGTTGTACGGCGCCCTGGGCGGCGACCAGGCGGCGCCCGGTTTGTCCCCGATCCTGGATATGATCCCCATCCCCTTCGTTATCGACAACCAGCAGCACAAAATGGCCGACGTGCTCAATGCCGTGCTGGCCGAACACGCCGGGCGCGCGCTCGATGTCGCCACGGCCTACTTCAACGTCGGCGGCTGGCAACTGCTCCAGGCCGGCCTCCAGGGCCTGGGCCAGTTCCGCCTGCTGCTGGGCGACGAACCCGAAACCGGCGCCGATCTCGGCCTGCGCCCGGCGAGCGCCCGGCCCGTGCGCGGCCTGATCCGCGACCTGGCCGCCGCGCCGTTCCAGCCCGCCACCCTGCGCCTGGTCGAAGACCTGATCGCCTTCCTGCACCGCGAGAGCGTGGAGGTGCGCCTCTACACCCACGGCTTTCTGCACGCCAAGTGCTACCTGTTCTACAGCGGCGGCGGCTTCGCCCACTTCACGCCAGTCGCCGCCATCGTCGGCTCCTCCAACTTCACCCGGCCGGGCCTGACCACCAACAAAGAGCTCAACCTGAGCCACCGCGCCACCCTGGGAGCCGCCGAGATCGAATCCGATCAGCTCGCCGGCCTGCTGGATCGCGCGGACCGCCAGGTGCTGGCCGCGCTCACCCCGGAATCCCGGCAGGTGGCGGCGCGCGTGCCCGGCGTGCTGGCGATCAACGAGCTGGCCGACTGGTACGCGCGGCAATGGGCCGTCGCCACCGACTTCAAGCAAGGCCTGATCGACCTGCTCGACGCTTCCAAGTTCGGGCGCAAAGAGTACCCCCCCTACGAAGTCTACCTCAAGGCCATGTTCGAGCTGTTCCGCGAGGAGATTGACAGCGCCGACGCCGCCGCCAATGTGCGCTCCGTGGTGGACCTCAGCGAGTTCCAGGAGGATGCCGTCAAGAAGGCGCGCAAGATCCTGGCCCGCTACGACGGCGTGCTGATCGGCGACAGCGTGGGCCTGGGCAAGACCTGGATCGGCAAGAAGCTGCTGGAAGACTACGCCTATCACCTGCGTTACCAGGCGCTGGTGGTCTGCCCGGCGGCGCTGCGTGGTATGTGGGAGCGTGAGCTCCGCGACGCCGGGATCGCCGCCCAGGTGGTCACGCAGGAGAGCCTGGGCCGCGAGGAGTACGACATCCACGACGTGCAGACCGCCGACGTGGTGCTGGTCGACGAAAGCCATAACTTCCGCAACCGCAACGCCCAACGCTACGAGGCCCTGGAGCGCATCCTGGCCGCGAATAATCGGCGCGGCGGCCGCAGCGGCGAGCGCAAGAAGCTGATCCTGCTGACCGCCACGCCGATCAACAACACCGTCTTCGACCTCTACCACCAGATCGGGCTGCTGACCGGCGGCGACCGCAGCTATTTCGTGGCGGCGGGCATCGGCGACCTGTATCGCTACTTCCACGCCGCCCGCCAGCGCGCCCGCCAGCAGGAGAGCGGCATCGCGTTGTTCAACCTGCTTGAAGAGGTGGTCATCCGCCGCACGCGGCCCTTCATCAAGGCGGCCTACCCCAACGCCACGATCCAGGGCCAGCCGATCCACTGGCCGGAGCGGCGGCTCAAGACGGTGCGCTACGACCTGGAAGCCACCTACGCGGGCATCTACGAGACCGTGGTGCGCCACATCGAGGGCCTGCGCCTGGCCCCCTACCGGCTGGAGACCTATAAGAAGCAGGGGATTGCGCGCGACCAGTTCGAGGAAGGGCGCGAAGAGGCCCTGGCCGGCATCTTCAAAAGCCGCTACCTCAAACGCTTCGAGAGCAGCGTGGCCGCCTTCCGTATCAGCGTGCGGCGCGCGCTGGAGTTCCTGGAGACCTTCGAGAGCTACGTGCTGGACGGCAAAGTGCTGGACAGCAGCAGCTTCCAGAAGGCGATGCGCTTCCTGGCGCGCGAAGACGAAGAGGACGACGCCACGCCTGGCTCGCAGGCCGACGCGCTCGACGCCCACGCCGAGGCGCGCGCCTTCCTCGACACGCTGCCCGCGCTCGACGCCACGCAGTACGATCTCAAGCGCCTGCACGGCGATATCCGCAAAGATGCCGCCGCGCTGGCCCAGATCTGGCAGGCGATCGCCCCGATCGCGCCGGAGCGCGATGCCAAGTTGGCCGCCCTCCAGGCGCAACTGGCCGGCGAACTGCGCGGGCAGAAGGTGCTGGTGTTCACCTATTACAAAGACACCGCCCGCTACCTCGCGCAGCAACTCGGCGGGAATACGCCCGCGGCTATCGCCTGGCGCGCCGCCGCGGGCGATCCGGTCATTCGGCACATGGACAGTGGGGCGGATGCTCGCGAACGCGCGGGGATCGTGGCCGCCTTCGCGCCCCGCGCCAACAAGCGCCCGGAGCTGGAGGGCACGCCCGCCGAGATCGCCATCCTGATCTCCACCGATGTGCTCTCCGAAGGCCAGAACTTGCAGGACTGTGGCATGCTGATCAACTACGACCTGCACTGGAACCCGACCCGCATGGTGCAGCGGGCCGGGCGCATTGACCGCATCGGCAGTACGTTCGAGACCCTCTGGGTGCTGAATCTGTTTCCCGATCACGGGCTGGAGCGGCTGCTGGGCCTGGTGCAGAGCCTCTCCGCGAAGATCGCGCAGATCGACAACGCCGGCTTCCTGGACGCCAGCGTACTGGGCGAGGTGGTCCACCCGCAGAACTTCAATACCCTGCGGCGCATCGCCGCCGAGGACGGCACGGTGGTGGAAGAGCAGGAGCAGTTCGTCGAGCTGGTCAGCAGCGAATTCCTGATCCAGAACCTCAAGAACCTGCTGGACGCCGAGATGCGGGCCAAGCTAGAGGAGTTACCGGACGGCATCCACAGCGGCCTGACGCGGCCGGGCGAGCGCGGCGTCTTCTTCTACTTCACGGCCCCGGCGCCTAACCGGGCGCGCGGTGGAGCCGCGTCCGACACCGGTACTCGCCACTTCTGGCGCTACATCGAGCTGACGACGGACCGCACGGGGGGCCGCATCGAAGATAACCGCTACCTGATCACCACTCGCATCCAGTGCCAGCGGGATGAACCCCGCGTGGTGCCCGCCCCTGGCGAGGTGGACATTTTCGCGCTCCAGGAAAAGGTCATCGCGTCCATCGTGCAGAGCGCGCAGGAGCAGGTGGCTCGGGAAGAAGCACCCAGGCTGCTCGACCCGATCCAGCAAACGGTGGCGACGGTGCTGCGCGAGTACATCAACAGCCCGGCGGTGGAACGCAAAGCGGTGATCGCCGGTATGCAGAAGCTGCTGGAGCCGCAGCCGGGCGTCTACCTCAAGGCGTTGAAGCGCGCCTATGACGCCTTTACCGCCGATGGGCAGATCCCCACCCTGCTGACGGCGGTACAGGGCCTGGGGGAACCCGTGGGGGAGGAGCGCCCGGCGACGCCTGCTGCCGACAAAAGTGATCCCATTAGGCGGGAGGATCTGCGGCTGATTTGTTTTGATTATGTGTGGAGTTAGGCGCACTGGGCGGGCCGCGCCGGGCGCGCGCCCGGCCCGACGGCACCCACATTTCTCGTTGTAATACTTAGGGAGCCGGGGCGGCGGTGAAAGTAGCGTAGTGCGCGATGAGCGCCGCCTGCGGATCGCGGTAGTACGCATCCGGGTCGAGGGCGGCGACCCGGCGCGCCGGCGAGTCCTGCACCTGCGGCCGGCCCTGGGCGAACGCCTGGATCACTGCCGCGTGGGGTTTGAGCGAGCCGTCCGGGCGCAGCAGCCCGAAATGGCGCTCATGCCGCGAGTCGCGGCACGGCGGGCGGTCCCAGAGGTCCGGCGCGTAATCGGCGAAACACCAGAGCAGCGCCCCCGTGGCCCCGACCGCCTGGAGCCGCGGCAGCACGGCCCCGACGTACGCCGCCAGGTCCTCTTCTGCGGCCATGAACTGCCGGTGGGTCCGCCCGCCGACCGGCCATTCCCAAACCTGGGACGGCGCCCCGGGCGGCGCGGTGCAGCCGCCCCACTCCTCCATCAGCACGGGCTTGCCGCATAGCGCCGCCGTCAGCGCGCAGGTAAACGGCACCAGGTCCGGGTCGAGCGGCCCCCGCGCCCAGGGCAGATACATGGGGTAGGCATGCATCACGGCCACGTCCGTCTCGGCAAACACCTGGTCCACCCGCAAGCCGTTGTCGTGCTGCAGGCTGTCCACATGCAAGCCACAGGTGATCGGCTGCGGGGCCCCCAGGGCGCGGATGAGGGCGACCATTTCCCGCACCCAGGCCCGCCCGGCGGCCGCATCGGCCGGCCAGGCGAACAGATCGGGCTCGTTGCCCAGGTTCCAGAGCCCGACCGCCGGGTGGTCGCGCAGCACGGCCACCACGGTCGACAGCAGTGTGCGTTGGGCCGCCCGGGCCACTGGGTCGTGGTACGGGTTGCGGTAGCCGCCGGTCACGACCTGCCCGCCGCTGACCACCGCGCGCGACGTCGGCACCGCCGGCTCCCCCAGCAGCCAGCGGGGCGCCCAGTTCGGCCCGCTCATATGGCCCGTAAAGAAGGTGAGATCCAGGCGCAGCCCGCACGCGGCCGCCAGGTCGCAGACGGTCACGAGATCGGCCAGGCCGGCCGGCGCCACCGTATCCGGCTGCGGCTGAAAATCGTCCCACAGCAGGAAGAGGCGCACGACCTGCAGGCCGAGCTCGCGGATCAGCGCGAAGTCGTCACGAACTTCCCCAGCATCAAAGTCGGACCACCAGTACATCGCCTTGCGGCGCGGCCAGTAGTTCACGCCCAGCACAAACGGTGCGCTCATGCAGCGACTCCCGTCCCGGATAGTGTAGCTGCCCTACCCAGCACTCAGGACTTGCCACTCAGGACTTATTGCTGCTGGCCCAGGTTGCGGAAGTCCATGCGGATGTTGCCGTCCGGGCTATCGTACATATAGAGCGCGTAGCCCTGGATGCGCTCGGCCTGCTCCACGGCGTTCGCCGTTTGGTTGTAGAGGCCCAGGTGGGTGCCCTGGGCGTCGCAGACCCGCCACTTCGCGGGCGGGTCCGGATTCGCGTTCTGCGCGTTCCGAAAGTCGAGCCGGATCTGGCCCTCGCTCTGGTAAATCCCGACCCCGCTGACCTGCTCGGCGGCCGCGGCGGCATTGGCCGTCATGTTGTAGAGGCCCAGTGTCGCCCCGGTCGTGTCCACCACTTTCCAGCGGATGGCCGTCGGGTCGCCGCCCCCGGCGGGCGCGGCAAAGTCGGTGCCGGTGCGGAACCCCTGCACCGCGGGCAGGAAATTCTGGCCCGGGCAGGTCGTCGCGTTGCCGTACTGGCGGAGCTCGCCGTGGCCCCAGACGGAGGTGCGGTCGATCTTGAAGTAGGCCATCAGCGTACCGATAATGAACTGCAAGGTCTCCAACTGGGCCTGGCTGGGCTTGTTCGTGCCGGCCTGGAAATCCCCCTGGCAGACAATACCCACGCCTTTGTCGTTGGCGTCCGTCGCGTGCCACGATCGCTCCCACAGGTAGTTGCAGGCCGTCAGCCGACCGCTCTGATCGATGTAGAAATGGTACGCGATGTGCGGCGCGTGCAGGATCGGCTGGCCCGGCTCATTCCAGTTTTTGATCTGGGTGTGGTAGGTGTTGTCGAAGATGATATCGTCGCTGGTGCTCGCGGTGTGATGCACCACAAGGATGCTCACCGGCTGGCTGCGCCGATTATACAGGCCCTGGGGATATTCGGCGGTCTTCACCCGCGGGAGCTGATCCGTGTTGCGCCAATCCTGGTAGCCGTGCGGGGCGCCGCTCAGATCGATATCGTCGCCCAGGTCGCGGCTCGCGGTGCTCGCCGAGGGCAGGTCGTCCTGCCCGGCTGCCACATCATCCATCTCGGAACCTCCTCATGCTATCCCAACGTGCTCGCTGGCCGTCGTCAGCGGCCAGCGGCATTATAGCACACCCAGGCCGGCGACCGTGGCCGCCAGGGTATCGAGCCGGGCCAGGAGCTGGCGCCAGAGGGCCAGGACGGCTGCCGCCAGGGGCGTCGGGCGCCCGCCGGGCACCCCCCAGGTCGCCGCGGGCGTGTCCTGCAGCAAGGCTTCGGTGGCCTGGAACCGGTAGCGGATCTGCTTCATCGCCACCATCAGCTCGGCCGCCTCCCAGGCGTGGCGCCGGCTTTGCAGGAGGGCGGGAGGCAGGGTGGCCGGCGGCTCGGCGCCTTCGAGCAGCGCGATCAGCGCCGGGTAGGCCACCGTGTCCAGCTCCAGGGCCAACTCGAGCAGGGCCGTGCGCACGCTGCCCGGCGCGCCCGGCGGGACCGTGTCCAGCAGCGGTTCGGGCACCTGCGCGGCCAACCAGAGATATTCTTCCAGGGCCGTGTTCACGTGCGCGATCATCCCTTTGCGGTAGTAGGCCTGGCCATGCATAACGGTCTCCTTCCCAGCTACGGGCCCCAGCTACGGGCTCCAGCTACGGGCCGGGCGGGGTGCGCCCCGGCGCGGCATGGTACAACTCCACCCCGAGTTGGCCGAGGATCACGTCGCCATAGGCCGGGGCGGCCCCCGGATGGAGCTCGAACCGGCTCCGCTCGAAATATTGCACCGTATAGATCTTGCCGTCGAGCCGGCTCGGCTCGGGAAACGCCTCCGACAGCGGGTAGCCGAACTGCGTCACGCCGCCATATTTGTTCCAGAATTGCAGAAATGCGCCGCGGATGGTATGCTGGGTCTGCGGCGACCAGGAGACTCCAGCATCCGCTGGCCGGGGCACCGGCTGGAAGGGCAGCTCGCCCCGGCGGCTGTCCCAGACGGCCTCTTTGCCCAGCAGGCTGCGCTCCACGTCGTCCGGCGGCGCTTTCTCCGGATGCAGCTCGAAGCGGGCGCGCTCGAACCATTGCACCTGGTACGTCTGCCCGTCGGCCGGGTCGACTTCGGGCTGGGCCGCGCTGATCGGGTAGCCGTTCAGGGCCACGCTCTCCTGGTAGCTGTACGGCCCCCGCCAGGCGTCGAGAAACCGGCCGGCAACACTGAAGCC
>Ga0209166_10002111_pt1 | contig 15505 bp, 20 predicted proteins | sample Coa_R1_3_FD_187151 | JGI IMG/M metagenome (GOLD analysis project Ga0209166, IMG submission 187151) | Surface soil microbial communities from Centralia Pennsylvania, which are recovering from an underground coalmine fire - Coalmine... | ecosystem: Environmental > Terrestrial > Soil >... | reverse complement strand
TTGGACGTGTTGCCAAAAACGTTCGGCGATTTCCATGATGGTGAGAGCGGTTCCAGGGGGAGCGGGCGGCGCAAGTGTGGCTTGCCATTCGGTGAGAAGGCGAGAATACTCGCGATGCGATGCTGGTGTACCAAACTTGCCAAGATAGTACGTTTTGCCGCTCAGGGTGACGACGGCTTGGCCGGAGCCTCGGTGTAAGCGGTAGGAATGGGTCTGACGTGGCATGCGCGGCCTCCTTTTAGGCGGGGGGCAGCCCGTCGCGAAGGCCCAGCCTTTGCTCAGGGCTGCCCCTAAAGCGCTCTCACCTGTAGAACGGATTGACGACCATCACGGCCGGCGAGTCCGGCTTCTCGACGCGCGGGGCCGGACTCTTAACAGGCGCTGCCGATAGTTCGCTCGGCATCCTTTTCCGAAGCAGGTCCCAGCAATAGCGCTGTTGGGTGTCGAGGTCGCCTTTACGCCGACTAAGAATGTAATCGACCTCATCAAACGGCACGATGACGGATTCCAGGCAGCTCGTGAATATCTCTAGCACGTGGGCAAACGGCCCGGCGTCCTCACAAGCGCAGTACTCTTCGGAACAGTCATTTTCGTGGGCATAGTCCAGTTCTTGCAAGGCGAGGCAGCTAAGCCGTAAGGCAAGAATGGCACGCTCGGCGGCCGGATGATTGTGGTGGCGGCGCTCGGGCAAGGTCTCGGTCATGGCGTTTCTCCTGATAGAGTGCGGGCGACTTGGGAATCGGAAACATCGGTGAAAACGGGGCGGGAATCGAGTCTGACGGGCGGCACGCGCCCCAAAAGACGGGCTTGGCGGAGTCCTGCCAAGTGGTTGCAGGTCGCGCCGATCAAATACTCGAACCAAGCGATTTTGTCGCCAGAGCAGCTACAGGCGAGACCGCCCGGCCCGGCGGCACACTCGATAACCCGATCATCGGCAACGTCGTGAAGTAGAACACGCTCAGACCAGCGCAGGTTTTCCCGCTCAACCTTGGGATCGGGGGCCGGCGTCGGCCGGAGCAGCTCGAATGCCGTTCCATTGATTGTGATGAACAAGTGAACGTCTGCGGGCTTACGCCGGAATGAGTAGCTCGAAGGGACAAAGCTCATGACAGGCTCCTTTCCACGAAAACGACGGCCAGCTTCGCCCGCTGGCCGTCAAACCCACGGAGCTAGTCTTGGCCGTAGTAGTGAGCCATTTCCGCCATGTCGTCTTCGGTCATTGGCGGAGCAGCGGGATAGTCTTGCCAAGCATCGTTCATTCGCTCAAACGCTTCCGGGTTTTCCTCGGCAAGCTTGGCGGTGGAGCGATAGGCCGGTTTGGGGAGTGGATAGGCAGGCATCGGGCCGGCGTGCATCCGAGCTACAAGCTGGTGAAAGGCTTCGCCCTGGCGGGGAAACTGGCGAGCGGTCCTGCGAAAGCAATCGAGATACTTCCGTGCCCATCCCTGCCATTCGACCGGCATCGCGTCCATGATGGTGACTTCGGACTTGGCGGACTCGCGAGCGGTGGTTACAGTAGCCATTGATCCATTCCTCCAAGGTCTTGGGTCCGGGCCGGCAGCGTCTTAACCACGCTTCCGGCCCACTTTGTTTCTCTGCAAATCATAGTAGCCTAGATGGGCTACCATGTCAAGCCTAATTGGGCTATTTTTTCAGTACGGGATTGGAATGACTTTACCGCGTGTTAGTAGCCTTGGTATACTACCTTAGCGAACACACGTAGGGAGATGGCTCATGCTGGAAAAGGAAGATAACACCGGGTTTGGTGAGCGATTGAAGGCTCTCCGTGAACAAGCGGGGATGACACAACAGCAGCTCGCGTCGGCGTCCGGGTTGAACAGGTTCGGCGTGGCTAAATTAGAGCAAGGCGTAGGCGAACCTCGCTGGCCTACGGTCCTCGCCCTAGCCAACGCTCTCGGAGTATCTTGTGAGGCGTTCACCGGAGAAGCGACGACACGTTCGGAACAAGGGCGGGGCCGTTCCAAAAACACACATAGTCCGGTGAAGCGGCGGAAACCGAAGCGGGGTGAGTAAAGGCAATTTCGGAATCGGGTTCCGAAAATCGGGTCAAGGGCTAGCGGCGGCTAGCTAAATGCGCACGACTTATTCCGGATTTTCCTTGCCTGCCACCCGGCGCGGGATCAAGATGGAATAGCTATATCCGCTTTGGATCATCGGACGGTGCAACGGCCGAAAAGCGGCCGGACCGGACTTTTGGAAGGGATACATCGTAACCTTGGAAGATTGCGTTTTAGCTCCCGATCAACCCAATTGAGGGACCATCGCCGGCGTGGTTCTGCATCGCGGCGGCCTCACGGAAGGGCGGATCATGAAAGCCTGGATTTATCAGGACGATAAGCAAGTCAAAAAGCACGGCTCCGCTAAAGCAAGCTGGTACGTGGGCTGGATCGATCCCGAAGGCAAGCGGCGATGCCAGAGTTGTGGACCCGGCTCCGAAGGCAAGAATGCGGCTCAAAAACAATGCCGCAAAATCCAAGCGGCTTTGATCGCCGGAACCTATCAGAGCAACGCCAAAAAGACTTGGGCGGAGTTTCGCCACGAGTACGAAGTCAAGATCATCGGCGGCCTTGCGGTTCGGAGCCGTGTTGAGGTCTTGACGGCATTCGACCATTTCGAGCGCATTATCGGCCCGAAGACAATGGCGGCGCTCAAGACGGCCACCATCGACGAATACACGGCGAAACGGCGTCTGGAACCGGGGAAGAAAAGGGGCGACACCGTTTCCCCAGCGACGGTCAACAAAGAACTTCGTCATCTTCGCGCGGCACTGAAAAAAGCCCACCGATGGTCTTACCTGGCCGCGGTGCCATACTTCGATCTGGAAAAGGAACCGAAACACCTGCCTACTTACGTGACCGGGGAGCACTTCGCCGCGATCTACAAGGCTGCGAGCCATGCACGAATGCCGGCCAATGAAGCATACCCGGCCGACGTTTGGTGGCGCGGTGTCTTGGTGATGGGCTATATGACGGGATGGCGCATTAGCGAGATTCTGGCGTTGCGGCGCGAAGACTTGGACCTAGAAGGCGGCGCTGCCATCACATGGGCAGAGGACAATAAGGGCAAGCGCGACGAGCGAGTCATTCTTCACTCCGTCGTGGTCGAACACCTGCGCAAGCTCGCGGGATTCGATGCGCACGTCTTTCCGTGGAACCACGACCGGCGGACGTTGCAATCGGAGTTTGCCCGTATCCAGGAAGCGGCGGGGATTCACCTACCCTGTCGCGAGACGCACGAGCATACCCGGTTCTGTCACGTCTATGGGTTCCACGATCTTCGCCGTGCGTTCGCCACGATGAACGCGGACCGGCTGAGCGCGGACGCGCTACAAGCCCTCATGCGGCACAAATCCTATTCGACTACACAGAAGTACGTGAACATGGCCCGGCAAATGAACGAAGCCGTCGCTTCCTTGCACGTCCCCGACATACTGAACAAACAAAACGCTTGATCCCCGATTCCAACGGGGGAATTGAGGGATATTGGAGGGACAGGCGAATGGAATCGCCGTAAGTCATTACGCCCGCCGGGAGTCGAACCCGGAACCTACGGATTAGAAGTTTGCTGAGAAGGCTATTCCGTACTGTACAAGGTCTACAATTCCTGTCCTGTTTTTCCGAGTGATTCCCCAAATTCGTGTACACTAGCGTAGTCCTCTTCCCGCCCTTGTTATTGAGGGATATTGGAGGGACAAACATTGTAGGATTGTCTCTTGCTAGCCACTTACGGCGGGCGGGGAGAGATGGTAGAATAAGAAGCGACGGGAACGCCGGGATTGATCCCCTGGCGAAAGCCCGACCGACACGCCGCGTTGCTCCATGCGTGGTGTGCGGTCGGGCCGGCCCGATTTCATGGAGTATCCTTTCATGCCTACAATTTCCAAGAAAAAACAACCCATCAACCCTCCAGACTTCGCCAGTGTGCTCAAGGTTTGTCTTTCATGCGTGGAGGAGCTGCAAGCGTGCGCCCGCGGGTTTGCGTCGGGGACAAAATCCGAAAAGACAGGATACCTCGAACAAGCCAGGGTTGCGTACGCGGAGCTAGGGAAGCGGTGGACTGAGGCTATCGCCAAAGAGGGCGGCCAAGGGTGGAGTCGGTTAGTGGCTTGGCAGCGTATCAATACCGTGGCAAATGCCTCGCGTGAAGCGACGCTGGGCGATGACGGGTTCGACACTATTTGGCTTCGCCTGTATCCTGAATTGCTCCGATTGGAACCGACCGCCAGTTTTGATGATCTAAAAGACGAAGTGAGTCGCAAAATGAAACGGCTACTGGGGCTTGACGATGCCCCTGTTACTGATCTGCCGCAAGCGGCGGACCCAAACACTCCCATTGCTGTCAAGCCGGCAAAGCAACCGGCTGGCGAACAAATCGACCCCGTATCGCAAGCAACTGCATTTTTGTTGGTCTGCATCAAACGACATGGCTGCCGGCCCACAATGCAAGAAGTTCTTCAGGCGGTTCCCACCGCCCGCCGTTCCACGCTTTACCGTGACGGGCAATTTCGGGCCGCATGGAAGGCGGCGGGCGTTTCGGTGTCAATACCCAAAGGCACGAAGAGTCGAGGCGGCGACATCGACGCCTATGGCGAAGATGGTGAAATCGACATCGACGATTGAGACATTTCTTGAGACGCTCAAAAAATAATCCCCAAGAACATTCAAACTAAACGCGCGTCTCAGTGAGACACTCGTGAGACACTTTGCCCCTGGCTTTACAGAGGGCCAAGGTCATGAGTGATTCAACTGAGCAACCGGTTTATTGGTTCATGCTGCTAGAGCGGGCGCGGGCTGCCAGCAATCAGCCGCTAGTCTCCAAAGCGCTCGCCGAGTTGCGGCGACTTGGCGTCGATGTTCGCTTGCGCGAGCAGCCAGCACAGGAGACCCACCGCCCATGACTGCTGCCCCCGCTATGCAACTGACTCTCGACCCTAACGCGCTCAGGCCGCTTATCGAGGCCGTGGTGGCGGAAGTCTTGACGGCCACGCGTGACGATCAAGCCAAGCTCGGGGATCGGCTCTGCTTCGCCGAGGCAGAGGCGGCCCGGCTCTTGGGGCTGGAAAGTCATGTTTTACGCGATGAGCGCCGGCGTGGTCGGATCACGGCATCCTCGATTGTCGGCAGAAGGATTCGATATAGCAGAGCGGATTTGTGCGAATACCTTGCGTCCCGGCGGTGGGGTGCGGATTGATCGGACCCAGAAACGCCAACAGCCTGGCTTGGGAACCAGGCTGCGGCAAAACCCTTGGACAGCTTAGGTTAATCATGACGGCGGATACACAGAAGGTCAATATCACGGAGGCCGATTTAATCGCCTTCGGACTCTCACGGGCCGACGTTGCCGCGCATTGCCCGGGGGCGGTTCCACGAATCGCGATTAGCGGCGAGCTGGTTTGGGATCGTAGCGATCTGCAAGCGTTGTTCGGCGAGGGGGTGAACTCGTGACCATCGCCAATGGCACGCTGCCCACCGATGCAAGATCGGCCGCGCTTCATTATCTGAGCGATGGATTGGCTCCGATCCCGCTGCCCGCCCGGAGCAAAAATCCGGGGTACGCCGGCTGGGAAACACTCCGAGTGACCGCCGACACCATCGACCAGCATTTTCCTCCGGGGCGGGTCTGCAACGTCGGCGTCCTAAACGGCACCCCATCGGGGAATATTGCAGACGTTGACCTTGATGTTAACGAAGCGATCCAAGCCGCCGCGATCTTGCTGCCGGACACGGGCTGGCGGTTCGGACGTGCTGGCAAGCAAAGCTCGCATCAAATCTATCGCACAGACCGAGCGATCAATACAGCGCAGGATGCGTATGAAGACTTGGACGGAACCATGCTCTTGGAGCTGCGCGGTACGGGCGGACTAACGGTCTTTCCTCCATCTCTTCACGACAAAACCGGTGAACGGGTCACCTGGGAGCGTTTCGATAGTCCCGCAGAAATGCCGCTCAAAGATTTGCAGTGTGCGGTTGGCGAAGTAGCGGCCGCGACGATCTTAGCTCGCCATTGGCCGGCCAAGGGAAGGCGTGATCGGGCCGCTATGGCGCTTACGGGCGGACTGACTCGGGCGGCCTGGGACGAAGATCATATTTCTCGTTTCATCGTGGCCACGGTTCGGGCGGCCGGCGACGATGAAGTGAAAATGCGATCCACCAAAGGGCAACGGACGGCCGACCGGATCGAAAATGGAGAACCTACGCTCGGCTGGCCGGCCTTGGCGAAGGCGCTGGGAGATAACGGAAACAAGGTGGTTGATCGCGTTTTTGAGTGGTTGGGAATCACGACGGATTCTCGCCGAGATGACGCACCCTTGCCCGAACCGGAGCCTTGGCCCGAGCCGCCGGCCGACGAAGCCTTCCACGGTCTCGCCGGCCGCATTGTCAGCGCTATCGAGCCTGCCTCCGAAGCAAATAAAGCCGCACTGCTCATTCAGACTATCGTTGCGTTCGGCAATTTGATTGGACGTACGGCGTATTTCACAGTTGAAGCCGATCGACACCACGGGAATGAATTTGCCGTACTGGTAGGCCGCACGAGCAAGGCACGAAAAGGCACAAGCTGGGGCCAAGTGTATCGGCTTTTTCGTGAAGCGGAAGAAATATGGGCCAGCGAAAGGGTACAAACGGGTTTGTCTTCTGGCGAAGGACTTATCTGGGCAGTTCGCGACCCGATCAAGAAACGTGAGCGCATAAAGGAGCGCGGCCAACCGGTTCGGTATGAGGAAGTCGAGGGCGATCCAGGCATTAGCGATAAGCGCTTGCTGGTGTATGAGCCGGAATTCGCGAATGTCCTCAAACAGACGGAACGGCAGGGCAACACCCTATCGGCAGTTCTTCGCCAAGCCTGGGATGGCAACGATCTTCGCACACTGACGAAGAATACGCCAGCGCGGGCCACTGACGCGCACATCAGCTTGATAGGCCATATCACGGCGGACGAATTGCGCCGCTACTTGACCGCGACGGAAACCGCCAACGGTTACGGCAATCGGCATTTGTGGATATGTACGGATCGATCCAAATTGCTGCCCGAGGGCGGCCGTGTCGATCCAGCGATGTGGGATTCTTTGCGGTCAGAACTGGCGGAGGCCATAGCGTTCGCTCGAACCGTAGGCGGAATCGCGCGCGACGACGAAGCCCGTGCCATTTGGTGTTCGGTGTATGGCGATCTAAGTGAAGGCAAAGCCGGCTTGGGTGGAGCGCTCCGGGCGCGGGGCGAAGCGCACGTCATGCGGCTAGCCATGGTGTTCGCCCTGATGGACCGCTCGGTAGTAATTCAAGCACCGCACCTGATGGCAGCATTGGCGCTCTGGGACTATTCGGAGCGCTCCGTGAAATACATTTTCGGCGATGAGTTGGGAGACCCGATCGCCGATGAACTTCTCCGGCTCATCCGTCGTTGCTCGGAAGGGATGACGCGCACCGAAATGATGGATTACTTCGGACGGCATATACCCTCAAATCGGCTCGGCCACGCACTCGGATCGCTTCTCCAAAGTGGCCTTGTCAAGAGACAGCGACAGGAAACGAGCGGCCGGCCCGCTGAGCGATGGTTTGCCACGAAAACCGCGTCGGGGACTTAATTCGCATAACTCGCTTTTTTCGCACATGCTGGAACAAAAAATGTCAGTCCTCGAACTAGCACGGAAGACTTACCAGAAGCTGAAAGTCGAGCGCACTGGGTATCATCGCCCCGTCGTGGCGCCAAACACAGGTTGCGAAAGAAGCGAAAAAAGCGAATTAAGTCCTTTCGTCGTCAGTTGGGAAGCCCCTGATTCAAACAGACGTTGCGAGAAAAGCGAGTTAAGCGAAAAAAGGGTACCCGCTCACGTTGCTGGTGAACTACGGGGCGAGAAAAGCGAGATAAGCGAGATAAGTCCCCCCTATCAATTCATCACTGACCCCGCCAACCTGCCGGCCCTTTTCCCCGCGCTGGAGGAGTCCGACCGGGTTGGCATCGACCTAGAAACGACGGGTCTCAATCCCCGGACTGATCAGATTAGGCTCCTTTCGCTGGCCACGGAGCGGGGAACGTACCTAATCGACGTGTTCACCGTGGATCCGAATCCCCTTTGGGAACACCTGGCAGACAAGACCTTGATCGGTCACAATCTCGCGTTCGATCTTGGGTTCCTGGCTCGGCTAGGCTTCACCCCCGGCCCGGTCAAGGACACCATGCTCATGAGTCAGATGGTGTACGCCGGCCGGAATGAACGTCACGCCCTGGCAGAGTGCGTGCAAAGGGAATTAGGGAAGACTCTCGACAAGACGCTCCAAAAGTCCGACTGGTCTCGTTCTCTGACCCCGGAACAGTTGGCCTATGCCGCTGCCGACGTTGACTTACTCAAACCGTTGTGCGACGCCCTGGAAAGTAAGGTCAAGGAAGCCGGTTTGGAATCCATTGCGGATATCGAACACCGCGCTGTACCGGCCTTCGTATGGTTGGCCGGATCGGGGATCGGCTTCGATAGCGCAACGTGGGAGGGGTTGGCTCAAAAAGCGGCCGACGATGCCCACCGCCTAGCCCATGAACTTGATGCCATCTCCCCATCTCGGGAACAGGCCGAGATGTTCGGTACGGCGTGGAATTGGGACAGTCCCGATCAAGTGAAGGAAGCTTTTCACACCCTCAAAATCGACCTGGAAAGCACCGGCGACGAAGCTCTGGCAAAGATCGATCATCCGCTCGCCGGTCTACTTCGCCAGTACCGCGACGCCCGAAAGCGACTTACAACCTACGGGACTGATTGGCTGAAACACGTGGCGCCCGATGGTCGAGTGTACGCGGGCTGGCGACAAATCGGGGCGGCCTCGGGACGGACTTCATGTTCATCCCCGAACTTGCAACAAGTTCCCCGAGGCTCCCATCGGCGCTGTTTCCAGACCCCGGCGGGCCGGGTTCTCGTGCAGGCGGACTACAGCCAATTACAACTCAGGATTGCCGCGAAGATCGCCGGCGAACAGCGGATGATCGAAGCTTATGCCCGCGGCGAAGACCTTCACACTCTCACTGCCCGATCCATCACAGGAAAACCCGAGGTCACCAAGGAAGATCGGCAGCTCGCCAAGGCGGTCAACTTCGGCCTTTTGTTCGGCTTGGGAGCGAAGGGATTGCGGGCTTATTCCAAGAGCAATTTTGGCTTGGACCTGACCGAACAACAGGCTGCGGGATATCGACGTGCGTTCTTTGATGCGTACCCCGGCCTGGCTCAGTGGCATCGGAGGGAAGGAAACTCCAAAGCTCCTGAGTGCCGTACCCTGAGCGGCCGGCGGCGATTGCTGGACGATAAAACGCCCTTCACCCATAGGCTCAATACGCCGGTTCAAGGGGTTGAAGCTGACGGTCTCAAACTGGCCTTGGCCTTACTCTGGGAACGTAGAGACCGGGTACCGGGAGCCTTCCCCGTATTGGCAGTGCATGACGAGATCGTGATGGAGTGCGATCAATCGCAAGCCGATGCGGTCTCCGCTTGGCTCACGGAATCCATGATCGAAGCGCTAGCCGGCTGGTTAGACCCCGTGCCGGTGGAAGTGGAAGTCAAGGTTGCCCCGTCGTGGGGCGGGAAATCTTCGCTGAGTTGGAAGAAATCGGCGACGGTGCCGAGCAAGTAGAGGAACCACACCCATGATCGGCTATTGCGACACCTGCGCGTACTTCAAAACCTACAGCGTGGACGCCTATCTCGGCGAATGCCGACGGTATGCCCCGCGCCCATGTTTGGAGGGAGACCCCGGCGCATCGGCGCCATCGGCCGGCTGGCCCAAAGTATGTGCCGAGGATGGTTGCGGCGAGTTTGAAGCTCGACAAACCAGCCCTGCGGACAAACAGCACGTTCCGAATTCGGAGAGGCACGCCCAAGCGTTGGGACTGGTCTGATAGGGGATAAGTAGCGTGAATGCCACAGAACGCGGCCTAAGCGATTGTGGGGCCATTAGAGGGCAAACGGCTTTTTGGGAGAGCTTTGAAAGAAGCGAAGCGTCCCGGCGATAAGGGGGGCCAAGCCGGTCGGACTCGTTGTCCGGCCGGCAGCCCTCCGCGGGCTTTGATGAAAGGATCGAAAAGCACATGAGCGATCTTGAACAGTGGGCGGATCGATTCCGGGAATTGATTCAAACTCTGGATCGGCTCCCAACGCTCGCAAGGGAGCTGGCCAGCGTCCCCGGCGATGGCACGATTGCCGATCGACGACGGATCCTTGATTCGCTTGTCAATGACCTTGGTTTGCGTGACGTTGGACTTGGCAGGCAACCCTTTGCGTCATCGACCGCAACCGCCTCGCTTCACGAACGACTACGCTCCGCGGCTCAAAGGGCGGAACGCTCGCTCCCAGACGCTGTGAGCGCTTTGGCCGGCGCGATGACTTCTTTATGCCAACCTGCGGCAATTCCACTGGCCGGGGTGCGCCTTCGCTGGTTCATGACTACAGACGACAATCCCAAGCAATATGCGGCCGTGACCGTGGCGGATGCGCCGGATTCACTGCGCAGGGCGGTTGCCAGCCTTGAGCCTTATCGCCTTGGCGACGTTCCTGTCATCGTTGTGGCTCAAGCCCGCCACGATTCCGAACTTCAGCGGTGGATCATCCCAGACTTCGTTTCAGTAATCGAGGTTCGCAATTTGACGCATCGGTTTAGCGCCCCACAGCGCTCCGCTGAAGAAGCCCGCCAACATCAAGAGATTCAGGAACAGGCGCTTCGCGCATGGAACCATCAAAACTCATCTGCCGGACGAGAAGTTGAGCTTCGCCGGCGTGTGCATGAATTAGAAACCGCAATCCAAACTTCGAAAGGATAAATCTAAATGGCTACTACCACGTTTCCTTTAGTCGATGATCGCTCGAAGATTGGCGCCGATGAAGTAACCGCCCTTGCCTTGCCGATCCTGTCCGCGATCCCTCCACCCGGCGAGAACGAAGCGGACTTTTGCGAAGTGTTCCTGGATGCCAGTTCAAGCACACCTGCGCCTACGGGGTTCCGCGATGCCGTGCGCGTGAAGGCGGCGTGGGATCGTGACCGGCGCGCTTGGTTTATTGCGAACGCGGAGCGATGCTGGCTCCAAAACTCGAAACAAGCAACACCCATTGAGGTTGGAACATGACCTTGCCCACTCAAATCCACATTGGTAAATGGATCGGCTACCAGAATGCCCGCAACGTGTACGTCGCTTCGTGCAACGACGGCTTCAGCGACGGTCCGGGAAGTGGGAGCGGTTCTGGCGGTGGTGCGATCAAGTATCTCGGTAAATGGATTGGATTCAACAACGACCGCAACGTTTACGCCGTGGCTGACTGTGCGGACAATCTGAATGTTCAGAGTGGTGGCAGCGGCATGTATCGTGTCGGCAAGTGGGTCGGCTTCGATCGGAACCGCAACGTTTATGCATTTACCTGTTGTGAGCTGGGGGGCAGTGGGTCAGGATCAGGCAGCGGATCGGGAGCCGAATCGGGCAGTGGCAGCGGGTCGGGGAGCGGGTCAGGATCAGGTAGTGGGAGTGGTTCAGGAAGCGGCTCAGGATCGGGAAGCGGCAGTGGTTCAGTATCGGGCAGTGGCAGTGGTTCGGGAAGCAAGTTCGGCGGCGCCTGTTATCCTTGCGAACCGCCGTGCTTGAACGACGTTTCTCCCTCAACAACGCCCAATAGCTACACGTTCACCGGGTCCGGTTTCACCGGGCCGGCGGCGGTGTTCAATGGCACGTTTCGACTTGCTGGTCAGCCCACGGGAACGAGTTGCGGTCCGAACGGCGGGGGCTGTTGTAAGTGGCAATACCAAAGCGGCAGCGTCACTATCACGCTGACGTATGGTCAAGATGCGGTGCTTGTCACCGACACAGTTGGACTCGATTTGGTTGGGCCGAGTTGCAGTATCACGTACACGGCCACGAATGACCCGAACCATAGCACTTGGTCTTGCCAAGGCGCGGCAAACACTCTCGGGAGTCCGACGGCGACGTGCACCGGCGGCGGTTGGCCTACTACCGTGTCGGTAGCAGCCAGTACCGACGCCGAGTTTTGTGGCGCCTGTTGTCCCCAGGCGCTGCCGAACACGCTCCATGCGACGATTGCCGATCTTACAGGCAATTGCCCACAGCTTGACGGTACAGTCATCGCGCTGACATTCAATCGCTATGGCGACATCTTCAATTCGTGCGGTCAAGGCGACGGCTCTCAAGAGGAACCCATTTGGGAAAGCGCAAACATCTGCGGGACAAACACGACGTTTAAGTTTGCCTGTGGCGGTGACAATCCTAATTTCGTGGGATGCTTTGCATTGACCGCGCAGACGGGGCACGCGACAGGGACATGCACACCGTTTCGGTGGGTTATCACCATGCCGGGCATCGACCTTGGGGCCATCGGTTGCGCGTGCAACCCGGGAACTACAACCACGCTTAGTTTTACGGTGACGTTATGAGGCTCGAAGACCTTAAAGGCCGGGATCGCGAGTTGTACACGGGCGACTGCCCACCGGAGCGGGCAGAGTTTTGTAAACCGGAAATGGTCGCACCGCACCGAGCGTATTTCGACGCTCTTTTCGCCGGCAAGAGCGACGAAGAAGCGCGGGCAGCGGCCGCCGCCGTGACGGTACCGGCGCGTCGTTCAGATAACTGGCTTGAACGCATGCTGGAGCGGGACTTTCTTTGCGCATGCGTGATGCCGGAGGGCGTGGTAATTAAACTGCTCCGTGATGGCAATACTTGGAGTGGATCGGAGCCTTCGCGCCGTTTCCGTTTCCGCATGGAGCCGGAACCTTCATTGACGGTGGAGTGCGATGGCGTGGTGGTGGAATTGCGGCCGACTAAGGTAGTTCGCGTCCCGCTGATTGTGAGTTTTTGCCTTGGGACGGAGACGGTCGGGATAACTGTGTAAAACGTGAGTTTCCGATAGCTTGGATGAGATAAAGGGGACAAACATGGCCCACGGCTCAAAACTCCCACGCATGCAAGAGAGGGCTATTGCCGCACTCTTGGAGTGTCCAACGCAAGCGCAGGCGGCTCAAGGCGCTGGCGTTTCCTTGGCCACGCTAAGCAATTGGCTCAAGAAAGCCGAGTTTCAGAGAGGCTATCGCGAGGCCCGAACCCGTGTAGTCGAGGCGGCCGTGGGCCGGTTGCAAAATCTCACTGGCGCGGCGGTGGACAAGCTCGGCAAGCTGCTCGAAAGCGCGAATGAGAACGTAGCTTACGCGGCGGCTAAAACCATCTTAGAGCACTCAATCAAGGGAATCGAGACGGCCGATCTGTTAACGCGCATTGAAGAACTGGAGCGCGTGGCGGAAGCCAGAAAGGAAACCGTGTTACGATGAAAAACATTCGAGACAGGTTGGACAAGCTGACGGCACACTTCGCCCCACCGTCGGAGAGAATCATCGCGGTGTACCACGGCATGGACGGAGTACCCACGTCGGCCATGCTCTCTACCGGCCGCTTAATGCCTTGGTGCGAAATGTCCGAAGCACTCCGGGCTTATGATGGGCCGTGTAAATCATACGTTGGCATCGACCCCGATCTAGTGTGAGTGTTGAGACGATCGCGACAACAAAAGGATCGGTGCCTCGCGATCGTTACAAAACTCGGCCGCGAGGTAGCCGAGATTCACTCGCCGCGTTTGGGACTCCATTTCCGTGAAACGTGGGCCGGGAACCACAACAAGCGTTCCGGCTTCCGGGTAAGCGGCGGCGATAAAACCCTGATCTATCATCCATTGCCGGAGCCATTCGGCGCTGCGGCGGGCGGCCTCGCGTTGCGATCGTTCAACCCGGCCCGCATCACGGCAAAAGTGCAGGAACCCGGCGGATAGGGCACAGGCGATTAGAACGACAGTGGTCAGGCGGGCCATGGTGGGGACTCCAAGGGTTGCGGTTCAGCTCGCGACATTACAGCTCCAAGCATTTCAGCTGGCAGCATTGAAAAAGGCAAGCCCCGGCCGCGCTGGGAACGGCGGGAGCACTGCGGGAACTGACTACGGCCCTCCATGTCTCTGTTCGCTTGCTTGGTGGCCAGTCACACTTTCACCCCTGCCATGCGCATCCGTGCCCGCGCCGCCAGGCTTCGGTGCATGCGCTCCTGCCGCGATGCGGGCAAAGGTCCTTCCGGCTTTTTAATCATGCGGGCGAACCACTCGAGGTCTTCGGCCGACGTGTAGCTAATGCCCATGTGGTCCGTGGTTGGTAGCTTGCATCTACCATCGGGGTGACTGGGCGCCGTCCGGCCTTCATCGGCCCAACGCTGGATAGCGCGGCGGCTGTATTTCTTGCCATTTCTGAGGGGCATAAAATCCGGCGCCTCGACCAGCGGAATGAGATGCCTGCCCTGCCAGTTGGGGTCGAGGCCGATGATGTACGGAGCGGGTTCAGAAAAGCGGGCCGGAATAGTGAAGCGAATCGCAGGTTCCCTGTCATCAATGCGGTGTGCCATTTCCCTCGTCCATTTGCGAGTTAGCCGACCCTGGAAATCGCTTCGCGTGCGTGAGTGTCGCTAGGGGCTGAATAGCCTTCGGTGGTGTCTGCCCTGGCATGGCCGGCGATGCGTTGGGCCGCGTCAAGACCGCATTCCCTGCGGATCGTCGATAGCTGGGCGTGCCGGATTTGGTGCAGCGTGAACTTCGGCACGCCGGCCCGCTCGCACGCCACTTTGACACACACGCCCAAGTAAGACACGCTGTAGCGTTCGCCAGGTGCACGGCTCCCCCGGTTTGTCGCCCCGACCATTTCCCGCCAGCTATCGACCGGCCGGAATAGAAACCGCTCCGGCTCATTCGGTCGCAACCACGGGGCGAGAATCGCTTGCGCTTGCGGCCCCAACAACACCACGCGTTCCCGATTACGATAGGCCAGCTTGTGATGCGTCGGTCGATATTCCCATACGTCGCCGCTCATTTTCAGGTCAGCCGTGCGCATGAGGCAGATTTCCCCCGCGCGGGCTGCGGTGAAGCGTAGGAGCTGGACGATTGTGCGGGCCGGGGATGAAAGTAGCGGCAAGATCGCCTCGACAGTTTCCAGCGGCACAGGTTGGATTTTTTTATCACGCGGCACCGGGCAGCGAAAATCATCCGCGATAGTCTTAACCTCCCTGAGTGAGTGCGTCATCCCACGCGGGGCCATTTCGTTTTCTTCCGCCCAAGAGAATAGGCGCACCACCTTCCGCGCCATCGCATTACAAGATCGCCGGGATAGCCGCTTATCCATCCATACTTGGCGTAGGGACTTTAGCGCCAACGGCCCGAAGTCGGCTGGCGACATGTCGCCATAGCGCTCGGCCAGAAGCTCGATAACGCGGCGGAAGCCGTTGACTTCGCTGGTTCGGGTGCCATCAGGCCGGCGGTAGTACGCTTGGACGTGTTGCCAAAAACGTTCGGCGATTTCCATGATGGTGAGAGCGGTTCCAGGGGGAGCGGGCGGCGCAAGTGTGGCTTGCCATTCGGTGAGAAGGCGAGAATACTCGCGATGCGATGCTGGCGTACCAAACTTGCCAAGATAGTACGTTTTACCGCCCA
>Ga0209166_10002110_pt1 | contig 15507 bp, 14 predicted proteins | sample Coa_R1_3_FD_187151 | JGI IMG/M metagenome (GOLD analysis project Ga0209166, IMG submission 187151) | Surface soil microbial communities from Centralia Pennsylvania, which are recovering from an underground coalmine fire - Coalmine... | ecosystem: Environmental > Terrestrial > Soil >... | reverse complement strand
CGACGACTATCTCTGATTCACCAAGCTGCACGGCTTGCGCCGCCAGCGCAACGGACTTCAACCCGGAACCGCAAACTTTGTTAATGGTCATTGCCGCAACGCGAGGCGCGCAGCCGCCTTTGAGCGCTGCCTGCCGCGCAGGATTCTGTCCGAGGCCCGCCTGCACCACGTTGCCAAGAATGGCTTCATCCACTTCCTTGGAATCGATTCCAGCGCGCCGAATGGCTTCAGCGACGATTTTGCCGCCAAGCTCGACGGCCGAAAATCCGGCCAGTCCACCTTGGAACTTTCCGATTGGGGTACGAACTGCGGAAAGAATGACGGGAGTATCCATGTGCGTAGTCAACCTCCGAAGGAGTAACGCACACTATTATACAGCGCTGCCACAGGACCAGTCGCGGATGCAAAAAGTGAAGGGAGCAGGAAGGGCGGACGAGAGTCCGCCCTTCCTGACACAGTTTTAATTTGCCACAGCTGCCGCTGAATCCGGCATGCCTTCGTCGGCGCTTGGGCCATACATCCCCGGAACGGGAACGCCAAGCAAACGGTAGTACACCGTGAGCTGCGCGCGGTGATGGATCATGTGGTTCACGCACATGCTGCGAATACAAGCCACACGCGGCAGCGTAAAAATCTCTTTGCCGCCCGCCAGCAGCTTCCAGCTTTTCACGATGTCCGCATCGCTCACGCGGGCGAGCGCGGCTCGCGCTTCCGCGCTCTCTTTGTCAAACGCCGCAAGAAGCTCTTTCCGGTTGGTGATCTTCGGCGGTTCGTAGGCGGGCCCATCCACCGGCGCGTAATCCAGTTCGTCGGTATTGATGGTCATGGTGATCCATCCCGGGACCGTGCCGATGTGCGAAGCAAGCCAGCCCACGGTGCCGGACTTCTCGTGTGGCTTCCAACCCCACTTGTCGTCGGGCACGCGCTCCAGCATCTTGCGCGTGTTCTTCATCTCTTCGTCAAATTCCGGCAGCATCGATTGCCCAATGGTCATGTCGGCCTCCTAAATAAGTTCGCCACTCCGCGGCGGAATAGTAGGCGAACAAAAGGCGAACTGTCAAGCTTTATTTTCCGCGGCCCTCATCCTCGGAATCATCCGCTCCGAGCGAGGATTTCTGCGAATGGCCGTTGACAATCGCTTGCGCGCGGACAAAATATCCTCATGCCACATCAACTTTCGACTTCCTACTTGCACGATTCCATCGGGCTGTTTCACTACTACAAGAAATTGGGCGAGCGCGCGATGGCGCAATGCCCCGACGAAGCTCTCTTCCTTACGCTTGACGCCGAATCCAATTCGATAGCCATCCTCGTGAAGCACATGTCCGGCAACATGCGCTCTCGGTGGAGGGATTTTCTCACCAGCGACGGCGAAAAACCGGATCGCAATCGCGACACGGAATTCGAGACTCCGCCCACCACACGCGCCCAATTAACCGAAATGTGGGAGCGCGGCTGGAAATACGTTTTCGACGCGCTCGAACTTCTGACGGAAGCCGATCTCACTCGGACGGTTACGATTCGCACGGAACCACACTCCGTCATGCAAGCCATCAATCGGCAGATTGCGCATTACGCCCATCACGTGGGCCAGATTCTGTTTCTTGCCAAGCATTTTACGTTCACAAAGACCGGCAAGTGGGAATCGCTCAGCGTTCCACGTGGACATTCCGCTGATTTCACCGTACGTGTGGCCTCCGGTGAGAAGTCTCAAAGATAGGGCGCTCCGGGGACACATCGTATCGAATTGATTGCTGCCCTATTTAGTGCATGCTAGGCTTGTCGCAGCGAGCCAAACAATGATCACTCCTAGAATCAGCGAGCTGGTTTTTGATGTCACGCAAGAGGCCGATGGCGGTTATGTCGCTGAGTGTTTGACGGAATCCATAGTCACTCAGGGCGATACTTGGGAAGAGTTAAGGGCAATGGTAAAAGATGCTGTGGAAGGATACTTCTTTGACGGCCCGAAGCCTCAGTCCATCCGCCTGCACCTCGTCCGTGATGAGGTTCTGTCGCTCGGATGAAAACTCCGCGAGACCTCAGCGGGCGACGACTCGCAGATGCACTCTGTCGGCACTGGGATTACCTGGAAGTCAGCCAGACCGGTAGTCACATCATTCTCCAGACCGAGGTACCGGGACACCAGCGAATCCCGATTCCCGCTCACAAAGAGCTGCGAATTGGAACTCTCAATGCAATTATCCGACTGGTGGCAAATCATAAAGAAGTCACGCGCAACGACATTTTGAAGTCAGTCGTGTAAACCGACGAGCGCGTTTCCTCTGCAAGACGAATTCCGCTACCCTTCTTAAGTCATGGCTACACTCTTCGATCTCGATCCTCCAGCGGAAAGTGGACTGAAACTGAACGACGCGCAGCGGCGGGCGATTACGCACGGCGAAGGCCCGCTGCTGGTTATCGCGGGTGCTGGGACTGGAAAGACGCGCGTCATCACCGAGCGTATCCGCCATCTACTGCAATCCGATGATTCTCTTTCCGGCGAAAACATTCTTGGGCTCACCTTTACGAATAAAGCCGCGGGGGAGATGAAAGCGCGCGTCGTGCGCGCCACGGGGGAACGCGGCAAAGATGTCACGCTGGCGACGTTTCACGCTTTCTGCGAGAGCCTGCTGAAGGAAGCCTCGCCGGAACGATTGATGATCGACAAGGTCGATCACTGGATTCTTCTGCGCCGCAATTTGGAGCGTCTGAAACTCGACAAATATCGCCGGCTCGCCGATCCCGGCCAGTTTCTGAACGATTTCGTGGAATTTTTCTCGCGCTGTCAGGACGAACTCGTCTCCTCCGAAGACTACCAGCGTTACGCCGACGGTCTGGCCGAGCAACTCGAAACCGAACGTGCCGCACTCGACGAAGACACTTTGAAGGAACGCGCCGAGGAAGTTGCTCTGCAGCAGGAAATCGCACGCGCCTACCGCGCCAGCGAAGAATTGCTCCGTGAAAAGAAGCGCGTCTCTTTCGGCTCGCTGATCACCGGAGCGGTCGAGCTTCTTGAAACCAACGCCGACGTTCGCCGGGCGCTTCAACAAAAATATCGCTACATCCTCGTGGACGAATTCCAAGACACCAACATCGCGCAGCTTCGCCTGCTTGAACTGCTGGCCGGCGATCAAAAAAACATCGTCGCTGTGGGCGACAACGACCAGGCCATCTACCGCTTCCGCGGCGCTTCCTTCGGCAGCTTCAAACTTTTCCTGGAACGATTTGCCAACTGGCGCGAAGGCGAAGACTCGACAAAATTCCGCGTCTCGCTGGTCGAGAATTACCGCTCGACGCCCAACATTCTTCGCGTAGCCACGCAAGTGATCGCCCAAAACACAGTGAGCGCCGACTTCCCCAAAAAGATCCTAAGCGCCAATAAGGAAGAAAGCGAAAAAGTGCGTATCGTCGAGTTGGAAAACGAACAGGATGAAGCCCGCTGGATCGCCGGCGAACTCCAGCGCCTCCACGCAGCGGGCCGCAAGTGGCACGATTTCGCCGTGCTCTACCGCCAGCACGCCCACCGGGACGAGCTCGTCGAAGAGCTTTCCCGCCACAAAATCCCGTTTGTGATCAGCAAGCTGTCCATTCTCGATCATCCGCTCGTCAAAGATGTTCTCGCCTACCTGCGGCTGATTGCCGCACCCTTCGACGACATCGCTTGCGCCCGCGTTCTAGCCGCTCCCGCTTGGTCGCTCGAACCCGCGGACCTCGTGCGCCTCGCCGAACGCGCGCGCAAAGAGAAGAAAGCGCTGTACGACATGCTGCAACTTCCGCAAGGCCAGCTCCCCTTCGATTCCTCGCACGCCTCGTTAGGCCGTCTGGTGGACTTCCTCTCCGAACAGCGTAAAACAATCCGCCGCCGCACCGGGCGCGAAATCCTGGCAGAACTCCTCGAGTGGCTGGAGATCGCGCAACGCGCCAACCCGCAAGACCGCAAGTACGTCGCGCGCCTCTCGGAATTCGCGAAGGAGTGGGAGCCCAAGAGCGAGACGCGCGGGCTGGCCGAACTCGTCGAGTATCTCGACTACTATTCGCAAGCGGGCGGCACGATCAGTCTCGAAGACGACTTCCCAGGAGATGCCGTCCAGTTGATGACCGTCCATGGCGCCAAAGGCCTCGAATTTCCCCAGGTCTTTCTGCTCCGCATCAACAATAAAAAATTCCCCACGACGGAACGCCATCGCGTCTTCGAATTCCCCGCCGCTCTGATGAAGGAAGGCGAGCCCGCCGAACAGTTTCACATCCAGGAGGAGCGCCGCCTTTTTTACGTCGCGCTGACGCGCGCGGAAAACCGGCTTACTCTCACGACGCTCACCGAAAAAAAGGGCAAGATTCCGGTGTTCATCGAAGACCTCCTGATGGACCCCGCCATCAAACGCCGCGATGTCCACCAGATGCGCCCCAAGCTGCCCGAGGTTCCTCTTACAGCGAAGAAAGAATCCCCGCTCGCCGCCGATTCTCAGCTCTTCCCTGCCTTGGATGAGCCGCCAAAAATTTTCTCCCGCATCGCCGACTGGGCGCTCGAATTCCACCCTCCCACCCCCGAGCCGCTGACCTTGAGCCCATCGGCAGTCAGCGGCTACCGCAGTTGTCCGCAGCAATATCTTTTCAGCCGCTCGTGGTCTCTGAAGGAAGGCCCCAAAGCCGTTCTCAGCTTTGGCAGCGTGATGCACACCACCATCAAGCGGTTCGTCGATCAGCTGCGTAAGGGTGTGAAGCTCCCGTTCGAAGAAGTTGTGCGAATCTTCGAAACGGAATGGAGCTCCGCGGGATTCGAAGATGACTATCAGGAATCCGGATACAAAAAAGACGGCATTGAACAATTGCGTGCGTTCCACGCGGCGATGCTCGAAGCTCCGCCGAAAGTGCTCGAGCAGGAAAAAAGTTTTGAGCTTCCGCTGGAGAACAACGTCACGATTATCGGGCGGATGGACCAGGTAAATTCTCTCGGCCGCGATGACGTCGAAATCATCGATTACAAAACCGGCAAGCCCAAAAAGGACGCTGACGCCAAAAAAGATTTGCAGATCAGCCTCTACGCCCTGGCCGCAAAGGAAATTTTCGAATGGAGTCCCGTCCGCCTGGTCTTCTACTATCTCCAAAATAACCAGGTCCAAGTCACCACACGCGATGCCAAGCAGCTCGACGAAGCCCAAAAGATCGTTCTCGAAGCCGCAGCCGATATCCGTGCCGGCGAATTCCCGCCAAAGCCCGGTTTCATTTGCCGCAACTGCGCGTATAAGCCGATTTGCCCCGCCTTCGAAGAGGCGCTCAGCAGTTAGACGCGAAAAGACGTTTCCGTGCGATCGTGTCCGGACACCGCCGCCGGCGCACCAACAAAAAAAGGGCGCCACCCAACCGGCAGCGCCCTAATTCACCGAATCCCGTGGAAAATTTTCTACTTCCCTTTTTTCGGCCCCTTGGCCTCGTCTTTCTTTCCCTTTTTCTTCATGGTCAAGCTCCTTTCACGCGCGGCCCTGGCTGGGCCACGGCCATTCCCAGCAAGCGGGTCATGACGGGCGCTGCCCGACATGCCATCATGCTCCGTATACGGGCGGCGGGGGTGGCTGTCAAGAAAATTCCGGCGCCGGTGCAAAAAATTCGTCTTATTGCGCGACGCCGCCGGTGTAGTACCGGTTGCGGGTGAGGATGGTCAGCCCCTCGCGCTTCACGCGCACTTCGACGTCGTGGTAATCCTTCGCCCGATTGGTCTTTTGCGGGATGTACGCGAGGGTGTACTCATTGCGGGCCTCCTCGGTTATCCGGGAGTACAGCTCTTCCAGCGATTCCCTCCGGGCCGCGTAGTACACATCTCCCCCGGTAGCGTGCGCATATGCGGAAAGCCGCTCGAATTTGCGGTCATAAACAGCGCTTCCCACACCCACTGAAAAGACGGCGATGTTGTGGCCCTCCAGCTCCTTCACGGTGTTGTCGTAGGTGTTGGTGTTGTACTTCTTTCCTCCGTTGACCCCGTCGCTCACGATAAAGATAATTTTCCGGCGGTTTCGCGGCCGGTTCTTCAGAAGCTCCGCAGCGCCAAACACGGCATCATCGAGCGCCTTGGTGGGTTGCGCAAATATGGTCCGCGTGGATTCAGGGATGGCGGGCGAGCCGTCCGGTGCGTGATTGTTGATGGTCGGGCCGTTGAATGGCCCGCCGGGGGCCATGACGGAAGTATGGCTGTCCAGCCGGGTCCGTTGGAGTTCCGTCAGCAACTTGTCCTGATCGCTGGTGAAGCCTTTGCCGGGATGGAAGAACTGGTCGAAACGGCAAACAAAGGCCTCATCGAGATTGCTGAGGCCTCCCACGATGGCATCGAGGCTCTGCTCGACCTCCTTGGCATCCTTTGATTTTAGATCGTTGTCGATCAAAATGACCATCGACAGCGGGAAGCCTTCGTTGGTGAAGACGTCGATTCTTTGCTCGACATCATCCTCAAAAACACGAAATTCGTCCTTTCCGAGGTCGGGCACCAGCCGCCCATTGCTGTCCTTCACGGTCACCGGCAGTACCACAAGATTGGCGTTCACGGTAATCTTGGCTCTCGCCTCGCTGAGCCGTGGGTTGTCCGGCGGCGCTGTTTGCTGGGGAGCGGAGGAGGCTTCCTGGGGTGTCTGTGCAGACATTCCCAACCACAAGGCAGGCAGCGCAAAGATAGCGAGACTGGTCGCAACGGTGATTTTTCGTAGACTTTTCATATCGCTAAGGCCAAACTTTCTTCGCACCCGGTCGTGGGAGCGCCGCCAGCCGTCCTGCCGACGCATCCATCGCACCGCTTGCCAGCATCAAAACATGACAGAAGAACCCCAGCGGAGAGTTTCCAGCCGGGCATCTCTCGTCAAGGAAAGTATACATGCCTTCTCTCAAGAAAATGGCTGCACTGTGTGTTGCGCCCGTACTTGCTGCTGCCATGGCCATTCCCGCTCTGCCGCAGGAGCCGACCGTTCAAGCCCCCACGATCAAGACGCAGGTAAACCTGGTCAACTTGTTCGTGACCGTACGCGACAAGAGCAAGCGCATCGTCACCGACCTGAAGCAAGACGACTTCAAGGTTTCCGAAGATGGCCAAAACCAGAAGATCGCCTTCTTCTCCAAAGAAGTGACGCTCCCCATCACGATCGGGTTGCTCCTGGATACTTCCGGCAGCGAGCAAGAGATGCTGGGCGCCATTCAAGACGGTGCTTCAAGCTTCTTGAATCGCGTCATGCGCAAGGGCGACGAAGCCATGGTCATCAGTTTCGACCTGGACGTGGATCTGCTCTCCGACTTCACCGATGACCGTTCCCAGCTCAACCGGGCCATTCACAAAGCGCAAATCAATGCCGGCGGCCCGATGATGACTCCGGGAACGCTGCCCTCGGGCGGACCCAAAGGCACCAATTTCTTCGATGCCCTATACCTGGCCTGCAATGACAAGCTTTCCACCGAGGCCGGGCGTAAAGCCATCGTTGTGCTAACCGACGCCGAAGACAATGGCAGCAAAGTGCGCGTCGAGGAGGCCATCGAAGCCGCCCAGCGCACGGATACCGTTGTTCACATTCTCCTTGTCTATGACCCGAGCTACGGCGCCGACAGCGGCGTCGCCAAGAAAATCACCGACGAAACGGGCGGCCGCATGATCGTGGTCAACAACGAAAAACACCTCATGGCCGCCTTCGATCAAATCTCCGAGGAGCTCCGCAGCCAGTACACTCTCGGCTACTATCCGACCAACTCGTCCCGGGACGGCAAATTCAGGAAAATCAAGGTTCAGGTCGCGGATCACAACGACAAAGTCCTCGCCCGCAAAGGCTACTACGCGCCCAAAAGCTGAACCGTCAAGGATAGGTAGCACGGATAATCGGAAACTGATGCGGTGCCGAACTTTTAGTACGCATTGAGCGAAAATCCGCGACCGTCTAACATCCCCCTGCGCTACCTCATCATGATTAACGAGACTGTCGCCCACTACAGGATTCTGCGTAAGCTCGGCTCCGGCGGCATGGGCATCGTCTACGAGGCTGAAGACACCAAGCTCGGCCGCCGCGTGGCCCTCAAATTCATTCCGGAAGAAAACCAGCGCGACGCGGCGACCCTGGAACGCTTCCTGCGCGAAGCTCGCTCCGCCTCCGCACACAACCATTCCGGAATTTGCACCATCCACGCCATCGAAGAGCATGACGGCCGCACCGTCATTGCCAAGGAATGGAATTACTGACTGCAATCAGGGAGTGGCCGGGCCGGAGGGGCTCGGCTGGCCGTTGCCCTCGCGATTGGCTCGCGCAAAATATCCGCGCCGCGCCCGAACCTGATAGCCCTTGTGGTCGGGCACTTCGATGCGGATCCGGTGGTAACGCCCATCGAGCACGTAATTGGTGGGTATGTACGCTATCGAATATTCATTCCGGAGCTCGTCGCCGATGTCCTGGAAAGACTGATCCAGATCGTCCACGTGATACGGAAAAAACGCCCGGCCGCCGGTTTCCTCGGCCAGGTCTCGCAAAATCTTGTCGCCATCCGTCAGGTGCGTCTTGCGGTCGGCCAGCTTGTTGGGGTCGGTCTGCGAAAGTTGAATCCATTGCGTGCTCGTGCTGATGGTGTAAATCACCACGCTCGTCCGCTGGGCCATCTCGATGGCCTCGGAGCGCGTGTGGTTCGAAAGATTGTCTTCACCGTCGCTGATCACAATCATAACGCGCCGCACCACGTCCGGCTGATCGCCGGGCGGACGCGGCGGATGACTCAACTCGTTCTGGCAAGCATCGTAAATCGCGTCGTAAACCGCAGTGCCGCCGCCGGCGCGCGTCTGCAGGATTTGGTCGCGCAGAAGGCCCGCATCGCCGGTGAAGGCCTGCACGATTTGCGGCTCATCGTCGAAGGTCATCACGAACGCTTCATCCCTGCCGCGCCGGAGCACGCTGAACAGAAAATTAATCGAGGCGTCTTGCTCGAACTTGATGCGGTCGCGGATGCTGTTTGAGGTGTCCACCAGCATCCCGATGCGCAAGGGCAAATCGGTCTGCCTGCTGAAGTAGCGAATCTCCTGGGGAAACTTCTCGTCGAATACCTTGAAATCTTCTTTTTGCAGATCGGGAACCAGCCTGTTGCGCCGATTGAGCACGGTGAAAAGCACGTCCACCAGGTTGACCACCCGGACGATCGTTTGCGGGCTCTGCGGCGGCGCGGCCTGCTCTCCCGGCGGAGCGGGTGGCGCTTGTGGGGATTGTTGACCCTGTTGACCTTGCTGGGCTCCCGCCTTCGCCGCCGGCTTGGTTTGCGCGGACGCCTGCTGCGCACGGTCGCTGACCGCCGCCGCCAGCAAAACAGCTGCGAGAACTACGGAAATCGTTGCTCTGAGCATGTCAGTTGATTATAGGTACGGAGCAAGCACAGCGTCAATTCGCTTCGAATCTTCTCCGGCAGCGTCCGCCAGCTTTTTGACGAATTCATGCAACTCCGGCGGCAGGGGTGCGCGCACTTCGATCCATTCGCCTGTCCTTGGCTGAGAAAAGCCCAGCCGAGCCGCGTGCAGAAAATTCCGCCCGAGCGGTGGCATGATAACCTTCTTCGCCTGCTCCGCTTTCTCCCGCCCGCCCGCCGCAGCGCGCGAAGCTCGATTGCCCGCGTGAATCTGCGGATCGGCTCCGTAAAGGGTGTCGCCGACCACGGGGTGTTTCACCGCCGAAAAATGCACGCGAATCTGGTGAGTCCGCCCTGTGTGTAGCCGCACTTCCACTAGCGTTGTGCCGTCGATTTCCGCCAGCGTCCGCCAATCCGTCCGCGCCTCGCGCGCCTTGCCCGGCAGCACCTTGTCCCGCAACGCGCTCCCCGGCTTCTGCCGGTGCACCGCCATTCGTGTTCGCCGATTCGAATCGCGCCCAATCGCAAGCTCGATCCGCCCGTTCTGTTGCTTTAGCAATCCCTCGACCAGCGCGATATAGGTCTTTTTCACCGTGCGCTGCCGAAACGCTTCCGCCAGCTTCGCATGGGCAAAATCGTTTTTCGCCACCACGATAACGCCAGATGTTTCCTTATCCAGGCGATGCACAATCCCGGGCCGCAAGGCATCCCCTGCTTGCGAGAGCGCCTGCCCTCTCCCAAGCAACGCGTTCACCAGCGTGCCGCGGGTGTTCCCCGCCCCCGCGTGCACGGTCATCCCCGCCGGTTTGTTGACCACAATCAAGTCCGCATCTTCGTAAAGAATAATGAGCGGAATCGATTCCGCTTCCGCGCGCATCGGCGGCCGCGCTTGCGCCTCGACCACGATCTTCTCGCCGGGGCGCAAACGGTGCGCGCCCTTTGCCGCGCTGCCGTCAACAAGGACCAGCCCAATTTCGATCAGTTCTTGAATGCGGGTGCGGCTCAACTCGGGCAGTTGCGCCGCCAGGTAGCGGTCCAGCCGCACGCCGGCATGGCTCACTTCAACTTCAAATTTGTGCACGATGGGCGAAGGCACCGGAGGATTCTAGCAGCTTGTCCCCGCCGCCAGCTAAAGTCGCTCTTGTCGCGCGCAGCCCTAGGCTCGGTACGCGATCTAACGCGGTTTCGCTGCCGATTTCTCCGGCGGAGACGCTGCTCCCTTGGAAATGAAGAGGAGATCGAGAATCAAAAGTATCGCGCCGATGGTGATCGCGGAATCGGCTACGTTAAACGCCGGCCACCTGTAGCTTCCAATCCACACTTCGAAAAAATCCGTGACGGCCCCGTGAAGAATTCGGTCAGTCACATTTCCGGTGGCTCCTCCCAGGAGTAGAGCAATCCCCGCGCACGCCGCATTTCCGCCTTGCCAGCCCACCAGCAGCCACGCGAGAACACAGATCACCACCAGCGATCCGACCGTAAGCAAAGTCCGCAGCCAGGGCGAATGCGAGTCCGCAAACATGCTGAACGCGATTCCCGGATTGCGGCTGTGCACCAAATAAATGAAGTGCCGCACCACTTCGTGCCGCCATCCTTCGTCAGTTTTCATCTCGAACCAAGCCTTGCTGGCGCGATCGAGCAACACGATTCCCAGGGTGAGCCAAAGCCACCGCAGGCGTGACGGCAATTTCATGAGAGGGACGGCTCCGATCTTTCAATTTCCGAAAGCGCTTCGCTGCATCGCTCGCAAACACCAGGGTAGCGCGCATTCTCTCCCACATGGGTCGAGTAGTTCCAGCACCGTTCGCACTTTTCTCCTTTTGCTTTTTGCACAATGACTCGAAGCGTTGGAATTGCCTGCGAGTAGAAACTTGCCAAGCCAGCTTCATAGGTCTCAACCGCTGAAACAATGAATAGTGCTCGTAACTCCGTCCAGTACTTTTTGATTCTGAAGACCACAGCTTGGTCATCAGCTTGCAGAAGGATCTTGGCTTCGAGGCTGGAGTTGATGATTTTTCTTACGCGAGCGATTTCAAGAGCCTTCAGAATTTCTTGGCGCAGCTTGTACAGAAACTCCCAGTCTGCGATTGACTGATCATTTAGTGAAGTCCTTAGTGCTTTCGGCTCCGGAAACAAAAGCACATGAACAGACGTGACCTCGGAATCCAGCTTTGGCAGATGCGTCCAAATTTCTTCCGCGGTGAAAACCAGGATGGGTGCAGCCAGACGAACCAGTGCGCTCGTTATCTTCCACACTGCCGTTTGTGCCGAGCGCCGCGAAGGATTCCCTGCCGCTTTGGTGTACAGGCGGTCCTTCAAGACATCGAAGTAAAACGCGCTCAAATCAACCACGCAATATTCATGGATCGCGTGATACACGCGATGAAAATCGTAGGCCGCATACCACTCGCGGCACTTCTTCACGAGTTCCGCGGTGCGTTCCAGCATCCAGCGATCCATCTCTTCGAGGTGCGCATCGGCAAGAGCGTCGCGGCAGGGCTCAAAATCAAACAAGTTTCCCAGCGCGAATCGAAAAGTATTCCGAATCTTGCGATAAGCTTCGCTGAGCTGGGTCATCACCCGCTCGCTCATTTTCACGTCGGCCTGATACTCCTGGGAAGCCACCCACAATCGCAGCAGGTCCGCACCCCACTTTTCGCAAATCTCAGTGGGAAGCACGGCGTTTCCGAGCGACTTGGACATGGGACGCCCGTGCTCATCGAGCGTCCAACCGTGCGTGACGACGGTTCGATAAGGCGCGTGATGGCGGAGCCCGGTCGCGATCAGCAGGGAGCTCTGGAACCACCCGCGATACTGGTCCGGGCCCTCGAGATATACATCCGCGGGCCATTCATCTCCATGCAAAACCGCCAGATGCGAAGATCCCGCGTCAAACCACACGTCGAGAATGTCGTTTTCCTTGCGCCAAAGGCCCGCGCCGCAGTCGCATTTCGTTCCGGGAGGCAACAATTCTTCCGCCGGGTGCGTGTACCAGGCGTCCGCGCCTTCCCGTTCGAACCACTTCAGCACGTTCCGCAGGGCCGCGTAATCCTCCAGGCGTTTGCCGCAGGCATCACAATAAAAGACGATGATCGGCACACCCCAGAAACGCTGCCTGGACACACACCAATCGGGCCGCTGCTCGATCATTTCGTAGATGCGCTCTTCTCCCCAAGCCGGAATCCATTTCACGCCATGAACTTCTTCGAGCGCCGCCGCACGCAAAGTTTTTTCTTCTCCCCGGGCCGCCTGGTCCATCTTGATGAACCACTGTTCCGTGGCGCGAAAAATGACGGGATTGTGGCAACGCCAGCAATGAGGATAGCTGTGCGTGTAATCTTGATGGCCCAAGAGCGCCCCGCGACGATCGAGCAATTTCAAGATGATTGGATTCGCCTCGAACACGTTTTTGCCTTTGTATTCCGGCAAGCCTTCGAGATAAACGCCCTGGTCATCGACGGGTGCATAAATCTCCAGACCGTATTTTTGCCCCGAAAGAAAATCATCCGAGCCGTGCCCCGGGGCGGTGTGGACGATCCCACTGCCCTGATCCAGCGAGACGTACTCCGCGAGAATCCCCGGAACCTCGAGCGGCAGAAACGGGTGCTGAAATCTTAGGCCTTCAAAATCGCTCCCCTTCTTTTTCGAACGCACGCGAACTTCTTTCATCCCGCACTCCGACTGCAGCGCGGCGATGCGCTCCGCGGCAAGCAGCAGCGCACCTTTCTCCGTTTCCACCACGGCGTATTCGAAATCAGGATGGAAAGCCAGCGCGCGATTGTGCGGGAGCGTCCACGGCGTCGTCGTCCAGATGACCGCGCTGACGTCAGGCATGCGAATGGCGTCAGACGTTCCATTGCCCGCGAGGCCAAACTTCACCCAAACCGAAGGACTCGTATGATCCTCGTACTCGACCTCCGCTTCCGCTAAAGCCGTCCTGTCTTGGATGCACCAATACACCGGCTTGCGGCCGCGGTACACGAAGCCCTTCTCCATGAATTCAAGCAGCGCCCCGGCGATCTTGGCTTCGTACTCGTGGCTCATCGTCAAATAGGGATCGTCCCACCGGCCAAACACTCCCAAACGCTTGAAATCCCGCTTGTGCTGTTCCACGTAACGCGTCGCAAACTCCCGGCAAATCCGCCGAAATTCCGGGGGCGCAACTTTCCCTTTTCCGCCGAGTTCCTTTTCGACCTGCGTCTCGATGGGCAGCCCGTGGCAGTCCCACCCGGGCACGTACGGCGCGTAATGCCCGGCCATGCTCTTGGACTTGACGATCATATCTTTCAGAATTTTGTTGAGTGCGGTGCCCAGGTGAATTGTCCCCGTCGGATACGGTGGCCCGTCATGCAAAACAAACAAGGGAAAGCCTTTTCGCGCTTCCAGAATCCGCTGGTAAAGATGCGAATCCTCCCAGGCGGCAAGCTGCTTTGGCTCATTCCGCGGAAGTCCCGCCTTCATCGGAAAATCAGTTTTGGGAAGGTTAAGAGTTTTCTTGAGTTCCAGAGGTTCGCCCATGGGTGTGAGTGACCGCAGCTTTGCTTGCTCGATTCGAATGCCGTCCCCTGGTTCAGGTGTTCAGCCAGAAACAACGGAAAGAGGTGTAATTGCGTATGTTACAATGATTAGGAGCCGGTGTCAGCGGCCGGGGTGGCGCAACCTTTCCCGGTCCTCGTGAATCTTACCGAACAGGACACCCTACGCAGTAAATCTGCGTCTAAATCAGGGAGAAGATGGTGCCGGGCCTAATCGTCAATCTCGTTCCACCTGAATTGAAGAAGCCTAGCGTGTCTGCGTCCGCCAATCAGGCCGTTCCAGTACCTGCTGCGGCGGTTCCGAAGTTTGGGGCGCCAGCCCTCCTGATTCCTGATAATTTTTGGTCCAACCTCAAACAGTTTCTGACCGAGCGTCCCGTTAAGGTGAGGGAGCGTGCCGACGCGCCCTTTGTGAAGCCAGGGTTTGGGGCAGGCGTTTTTGACAATCTGAAGGATTTTTTCAGCTCGCAGCCGGTGCCGAAAGGCCCGGTGAACAGCCGGTTGGCGGTCTCCTGGGGAGCAAATTTCGGCGGGTTTGGCTCGCGCATCAAAGAGGCGTTCTTCCCCGCGAAGCTGCCGCCTGCGAATTTCACTAGCAAGCCCATTCGAGTGAAAGACATCTGGACGAAGGACGAGAACTTTCGCTGGACGCAGGCGATCTCGTTTGCGATTCATGGAAGCGTGTTCGCGCTGGTCCTGCTGATTCCTCTGCTTTGGCATTTCACGCCTACCCAGGCAAAGAACAAGAATGTCGATGTAACTCCGCTCGATATTTCGCCGTACATGGCCAAACTTCCTGCGGGAGCGAAAAAGGCCGGCGGAGGTGGCGGGGCAAATGACCACACCACGACTCCCGTCAACAAGGGCAAGCTACCCAAGTTTCAGTGGACGCAGTTCACTCCCCCGCAGGTGAAGATTCAGAATCAGAATCCCAAGCTGGCCATGGATCCGTCTTTGCTCGGTCCGCCCGATCTCAAGCCGCCGAATCTCAATGCAGCGAATTTTGGCGACCCGCTCGCCAATGGCGTCAGTGATTCCCTTGGTCATGGCAATGGCACGGGCATCGGGAGCGGAACCGGCGGCGGCCTGGGCCCCGGAGAAGGCGGAGGCACCGGGGGCGGAGCGTTCCGCGCCGGCGTGAACGGCGTTGGCGTGCCGGAGTGCATCTATTGCCCGCCGCCGCTTTATTCGGACGACGCGCGGAAAGCAAAATACATGGGCTCGGTTGTATTGCAGGTAACCGTTACAGCCGACGGGCGGGCCGTGAACATTTCCATCGTGAAAGATCCCGGGATGGGACTGGGCGAGAAAGCCGTGGAGTCCGTGCGGACCTGGAGATTCCGGCCAGCCGCTGGACCGAACGGCAAAATTATTCCGGTCATCGTGCCGATCGAAGTAACCTTCCGGTTGTATTAGTACGTCTGTCCTTCTCGGTTCTGATGTGCGCGCTGATTACTGATCTTCTGATTTATCCTTCACTTGACGACCATTCTTTTGCAGGCAACCAAACTCTTTTTGCGAACTTCTGACTACGCGACTGGTGTCCGCCTCCGGACGTTTTCGGGCCGAATCGCGAGGCGGAGACGGAGGCCTGCGCATGCGCGATCCATTTCTGCGCTCCTTTTCCGGA
>Ga0209166_10002107_pt1 | contig 15529 bp, 11 predicted proteins | sample Coa_R1_3_FD_187151 | JGI IMG/M metagenome (GOLD analysis project Ga0209166, IMG submission 187151) | Surface soil microbial communities from Centralia Pennsylvania, which are recovering from an underground coalmine fire - Coalmine... | ecosystem: Environmental > Terrestrial > Soil >... | reverse complement strand
CCGGCCGGACCTGCACCGGCCGGACCTGCACCGGCCAGACCAGCACCGGCCGTACCGCCGCCGGCGCCACCGGTCACCACGCCAGGGGTGAGAACGGAGAGCCGGCCCGGCGCTCCGGCCAGTTGCTCGCGCCAGTACCGCAGGCCTGCTTCGCCGGCCCCCTGATCGTGCTGGGCGCGTTGCATTCGCGCGAACTCGGTGTACCGCAGCGGCAGCGGTGCGAAACCGGCCGGCCGGCCGCCGCGTGCGGCCAGGTAGCAGGCTTCCAGCTCGGCCGCGAGGACGGGCAGGGACCCGCCGTCGAAGACAATGTGGTGCACGACGAGCAGGAGAATGTGCCGGTCGCGGGCGAGGCGCAGCAGCGCCCACCGCGCTGGCTGGCCGTCAGCCAGCTGGAACGGCTCGGCGGCGGCAGCTCGTAATGACTCCCCCGCCAGTTGGCTGGCGGCTTGCGATGACAGCCACGACAGGTCGGCCATGGCCACCGGTATGGGCTCGTGCGGTGTTGGCCCGCGGGTGGCAGACTGCGCCGGCCGGCCCTGCACGCTGCGGAAGGTGGCCCGCAGTACCTCGTGCCGCCGCGTCACGGCGAACACGGCACAGCGCAGCGCGCCGGGATCCAGCGATCCGTTGAACTCGACGGCGATCGGGATGTTGTAGGCCGGGTCGAGGGGATCGAGCTGATGCAAGAACCACAGCCGCTGCTGGGCATGGGACAATGGCGCCCATGCGGCCGGCTCGAGGGTAAGCAGGATCTTCTCCTTGATCAGCGAAGCACATATCAGCGCTGGCGAAATAATAAAACAGCCAAACCTGATAAGCTAGCGCCTGCCCACATGATCCAAACCGCGCTCGGCGTGCCCATGCCGCCGGGAGAGCCAACCCGGCAAGACCGTAGCCGGCCTGTAACATCGGGTACATCGAGCCGCTCAGCATGGGCGGGCCCGGCGGCGGGATCGGTTACCGGCAGCCAGCCGGTGCGGCATACGCAACCGCCCGCCGGATGGCTGGACCCACAATGGCGACGGGAAGCTGGACCGGGGTGAACCGCCCTTCCGCGGCGAACCCAGGGGCGTATGAGAGAGGTGCAGTGTGTCTGGAGAATCGGCGACGCCGGACGGGACGGGCGCGGGATTGAGACTGCCGGACGATCACCCGGTTGCCGTGGCGGTGAAAGAGGCGATCCACACGGGTGATCTTGAATCGCTAAGGCGGCTGCTGGGCGAGAATCCCGGCCTGGCCGCGGCCAGGATTGTGAACAAGGACGGCGGATCGGCGACACCGCTCCACCTTGCCGCGGACTGGCCCGGCTTTTTCCCCGGCGGGCCGGCCGTTGTCGCCATGCTGATCGAGGCGGGCGCCGACCCTGACGCGGGGCTTGAGGGTGGCCGGTGGCCGGAGACGCCGCTGCACTGGGCGGCGAGCAGCGACGATGTCGAGGTAGCCAGGGCACTGCTCGACGGTGGCGCCGATACCGAGGTGGCCGGAGCCTCGATCGCTGATGGCACGGCACTGGACAACGCGGTGGGGTATGGGTGCTGGCGAGTCGCTTACCTGCTGGTCGAGCGGGGCGCCCAGGTCACCAAGCTGGGGCAGGCTGCCGCTCTGGGGATGCTGCCGCGGGTGGAGGAACTGCTCGCCGCCGCGACGGCGCTGGCGCCGAAGGACATCAACGACGCGTTCTGGCAGGCGTGCAGCGGTGGTCATCGCCGGGTGGCCGAGTACCTCCTCGCCCGGGGCGCGGACATGAACGCAATGCCCGACTGGGCCGAGCGGACGCCGCTGGACGTGGCGGGCGGCGGCCCGGAGGGCCCCGGCCTGGACACCGGCCGCGAGGCGCTCGTGAACTGGCTGCGCGAGCAGGGGGCGCGGTCAGCCAAGGGGTGATCACGCCATCAGCCCGCGGATCAGGGTGATGGGGCGGCACCGGTCCCGTTGATCTTGATGGTCAGGACCTGCGGCGGCCCGGCGCCGTCGGTGGCCGTGAGCCGGTACGCGCCGGTTACGGCTCCGGCCCGTGCCGGGGTGAACGTGACCGTGACCTGAAGCGCGCGGACAGGATCGATCGGCTGGCCCGGCGCGATCGGGTAGACGATGCCGAACGGTGCGGCGGGACCGGTCGTGCTGGTGATGGACAGCGGCAAAGTGCCGGCGTCGGAAAGATCGATCGTCCGCGCCACCGACCGGCCCACCGGCACCGAGCCGAAGTCGATGGCCTTGGGGGTGGGCTTCAGCTGCCCGGTGCCCGTGGCGGCGAATCCTTTCACCGCGACGGTGACCGACGTCCCGTGTGCGGCCTTGATCGTGAACGAGGAATGCTGGTTGCCGACCGGCTTCACCGGAGTGTAGGTCACCGTGACGACGAAGGACTGGCCCGCGCCTATGACCGTCCCCGGGGCGGGCAGCCCAATCGCCGCGAACGGGGCGCCCGGCCGCACGACCGAGGACACGGTCTCGCCGGACGCACCGCCGTTGACGACGAACACCGTGGCCGAGTTGGTGCTGCCGACCGGCGTGAACCCCGGCTGTGCCAGGCTGGCTGAGGCGAAGAATCCGGGTTTCGTCCCGGGACCGAACAAGCTGATGTTGACGGCTGGGAACCGTGGGTCACCGGTCACCAGCGACAGCGCACCCGTTGTCCCGTCGGCGACCGTGGGTTTGAAGGTCACCGGAACGTCCAGGCGCTGGCCACGGCGCAGGGTGACGGGGAGCGTCACCCTGGTTCCGCCCACCGTCGGCCGGCCGGCCGTGAAGGGGTCGCCCACACCCGGGGGGGTGGTCGTGCTGATGCCCCTGACGGTGACGGTCGCCCGCGCCGCCACGCTGACCGTCATGGCGCCGGTGGAACCGAGTGCCACCGGGTGGAAGTTGGCGGGCACCGCGGTCAGCGGCGCCTTGCTGGCGGGGCCGAATGCCATGACGTTGCCGTTCGTCGCGAGGTAGATCTTGCCGCCCGCGGCGGTCGGCGTGTCGAAGTTGGTCACCAGGCCAACCGGCGCGGACCAGATCTGCTTCAGCTCCAGCCCGCCGCTCACCCGCCGGGGTACCGCGTCGAACGCTTCGAGCACTCCGACCCCGAAGGCCTTGTAGACGTCCCACACGACCGCCGAACGTGGATCACGGCCGTCGGAGGTCACCACCGGAGGCCCGGAGGGATGGGCGAACGGGGCGGGCGTGTTGGCGACATCGGTCAGGGTTGGGTGTGCGGGGTCACGCCCGCTGAACCGCAGTGCCCGCAGATAGTCGTCCTGGCCTATGTAGTAGACGTAGTCGTTCCCGCCACATCCGCCGAATACCGCCAGCCGGTTCGTGACCCCGGTGAATGGGCCCGCCTCGGCTACGGGGTGGTCAGCGTGGCCGGGCCTGGCCCGCCCGCCGAGGTCGCCCCGGTCGAGCAGGAAGACCCGTCCGTCCTTTCCGGCCTGGACGAGCAGGTGTGGGTATCTGCTGGTGCCGAACGGAAGCCCGACCGGCCCCGAGGAGCCGAGTTCGGTGTCGTAGAGGTCGAGCAGCGGAGCGTCCGACGGGCTGAAGAAGTCCCGTGTGGCGAGCCTGCCGCCGGGCAGGACACCGAGCCGTACCACCGACTCGGCGAGATTGGCCGGGCGCGACGCGCCTGGCCCGGGGGCAGGCGAGGTTCCGTTGCCCGAGGTGAAGAAGAGCCTGCCCGGCCCGTCGGACATCAGCCCGCCGGCCGCCTGCCAGATGGACGCCCCCCCGTCCCCGGTTTCGACCTCGTCGGTCCACATGGTGACGTGGTGTGTCACGGTGTTCACGCCTACGACGTATCCGTCGTAGGCGGGCACGGCCACCTCGCAGCGGGATCCGAACGCCGCGTAGACCCAGTCCCCGACCCGCAGGAGATCGGGCCGCTGCATTTCCGTGGCCGGATTGAACGGCCGGCCCGGGTCGTTGGACGGAGCACCGCCGATGGGGGCCTTCCACACGATGGTCCCGGTCCGGACATCGATCGCGAACATGTCGAACTGCGGCTGGTCGGCGGCTGGCTTCAGGTTGACCTCAGCGACCAGGTAAATCCGCCCGGTCCGGTGGTCGAAGACGGGCGAGCTGAGCACACCCAGGGTCGTTCCGCCGACGGGATTGCAGTCTGTGGGCTGGGGAACGGGCCTGCCGAGCGTGTCCTTCCAGCGCACGCGTCCGCTGACCGCGTCCAGGCCGTACACCCGGTCTGTGCCGGTGCCCACGACGACGGTTCCGTCCGCGACGATCGGCCGGTCGTTCATCGGCCCGTTGACCGGCGTGGAAAACAGCTGGCCGAAGCTTGCGCTGGCCACGGTGGCCGGAGACAGGCCCGGTTCACGGGAGTCCCAGTTGGTGCGCAGCGGATCAGGTGACGAACTCACCGCGGCCGGCCGCTCGGCGGGCCTGGCGGTGGACGCGAAGGTCTGCGGAACGGCCAGGGACAAGCTCAGCATCAGCAGAGCCCCGGCGACCGGTATCGCGCGCCGGGCCGCTGGCATGGGCGAACGTCCGGACCGTCGGCGCATGGCAAACCCCAATCCCAGGTGACGTGGCCTCTTCCGCGAGCCCGGAGCAGCGCTCCGCGATCACGCATCTTATAACAGGTTTTGCAAATGTGTCGATGCTCGCGCGGGCTGCCGGCCGGGTTCAGACGACCCGGTGGGCACCGCTGCGAAGGTCTTCGAAAACCTGCCGGAACCCTCGGTGGAGCGGGCCGTGAGCCGTTTCGGCAAGCCGGTACACCTCCGACCCGGCCCCGTCCCAGCCGTCGCACAAGGTCGAGACGTACTGAATGTCATCGACGCGGATCAGGCGCCAGGCGGGAACGACGCGGTAGCGGTAGACCTCCAGCGCGATCCGGCCGGTGCGCCCGGCGAACTCCCGCAAGCCGGCCTCTACCAGCCTGATTTCGCTGCAGAACGAATCGGCGGGAGCACCGAGCTGTGCCGCGCGGCGCCGGGCGGCAGCGGATTCGGCGTCGAGCAGCAAGACCCGGACCGTTACCTTGCGGCCGGCTGGTGCGCTCCGCTCGGCGCGCAGCAGCGGATCGCGCAGGCCCGGTAGCTCCAGGCCACGCAGGGCAAGGATGTCCACGGCGGTGGCCCGCTCGACCCGGCAGACGATGTCGCCGACGGCGGCTGCTTGCGACGGGAAGACGCCTGAGATCTCACTGCTGGCGGCGCCGGCGTTTCCCGGAGTCGGCATGGGATCGCCTACCCGGCCGCTACGCGATCCGCGGAACCGGCCTGCGCCACGATGCCCGGCGAGGCGCGCTCACCGGCCGCCGTGCCGGGCGGGAAGTGGGCGAGCTGCCGCCGGATCGCGCGGTACACCTCGTCCACCTCGATGTGGCTCATGCACCGCGGGTACGGCCCCGCGGCCGACACGTACCGGAGCTCGCAGGAGAACTGGCACTTCATCAGATTGGCGTCCCGCAGCGGGCCGTAGGGTTCGCATACGTGGCCATGGCTGACGGCGTAGTGGCGGGGATAGATCCGGGCCCATAGGCCCTCGGTGACACCCGGCCCGTACAGCACTACGGTGGGTGTGCCCAGCGCGGCCGCCACGTGCGCCGGTCCCGAGTCGTTGCCCACCAGCACGTCCGCCCGCGCCAGCAGGCTGGCCAGCCGGTCCAGCGACTCACCGGCACTGACCACCACCCGCGCCCCCGCCACCCCCGCCAGCACATCCTCGGCCAGCGAGCACAAATCGGCCCGCTCATCCGCCGACCCCACCAGCACCAGCGACGCGCCCTCCGCCCCCGCCAGCACCCGGCCCAGCTCACCAAAACGAGCCAGCGGCCACCGCCGGTTCCAATGCTTCCCGCCGCCCGGATGAACCGCCACCACTGGCCGGGCGAGTTCGGGCACGGGCACGGGGCGATACCGGAACGGGGGGACCGCGTCGGCCGGCCCAGGCGCCGGCAGGCCGAGCACCCGGGCCAGGCCGCGCGCATAGTCGAGCAGGTCCGGCGGGCCCAGCGCCGACAGCGGCAGCCGGACCGGCACGGTCAGGAACCGGTCGTCCTCGCCGCCGCTGGCCACCCCCACCCGCACACCGATCCCGCACCGCGCCGCGTGCTCGGCCCCCAGGTCAAGACTGCCCGGGTCGACAACACAGCAGCCATACTGTGCGGCCCGGATCCCGGCCAGGAACCGGTCCCACCGCACCGGGTCGTCATCCCCGTAGTCCGGGCAGTCCACCACCTTGGTCGCATACGAATGACCCGCGAAGAACTCGGCGAACTTCTCGGCAGCCGAACGAGGCACCACATGCACAACCTCCGCCCGCGGGCAGGCACGGCGCAGCAGGCTCAGCAGAATGTTGCGGTGCATGTAGTCGCCCAGGCCCCATCCCGCGTTCTGGAGCTGGGTGAACACGCACACCCGCCGCACCGTGGCGGCCGGCCAGTCAGCTGCGGTCACCCGGCGCCCCGGCCAGGGACAGCCTGCCGTGGCCCGCCATCGTCGCCAGATCGATATCGGCCACGCACCGGACGGGCTCGAAGTCGAGGGTCAGGTCTCCCTCCAGGTGGATGTGGCCCTGCTGACCGTCGAAGTCCGCCCCCGTGGTGTCACTGGCCCCGCTGTCCAGCCGGACGCCGAGTTCGGTGCCGCCGCGTGTCTGGGTGAACCGCACGAGGACATATCCGCGCTCGATCGCCTGCAGCAAGGCCCTGGCGGTGCGCTCGGGCCGCAAGCTCAGCTCGACCACATGGTCACCCGACGACAGCCGTGAAACCAGGGATTCTTCCTGCTCATCGAGCTCGCCAAGCTCGGTGTCGTCACCGTCGGCAACAGAAGCTTCGCGCTCCATCTCGGCCATGTGCTGGCGAAGGCTGAGCGGGCGCATATCCGTCCAGACCTCGTCGATGTGCGTGAGGCACTCGGCCTTCAGGCCGGAAGTGCCCTCGTCCCGCCACCCGGCCGGGATGTCCCTGTCGGCCGGCCAGATCGAGTACTGCTCCTCATGGTTCACGACGACGCGATAGATGACCTGGTCTTCGATATCCTCAGCCATCAGCCCTCCGGTGACGTAGGTGCCGCATCACGGCGGTGAGCGCCCGGCCCGCCCGGCCTGATGCCGCCGGCCCGCCACCAGGCCTTCCGCCGGTGGCACAGTGCCCGGCGGGGCACAGGCAGATTCCGCTCACCGTTACAGGTCACGATAGATCAGCCAACCCTGTTGCGACAGCCCTCCGGGCGGACCGAAACCTACCTGATCACAGGGTCTTGGGCCCGGCCCGTGGCAGGCTGTACTTCGCCCGTGCCGGGCGGGAAGTGGGCGAGCTGCCGCCGGATCGCGCGGTACACCTCGTCCACCTCGATGTGGCTCATGCACCGCGGGTACGGCCCCGCGGCCGACACGTACGCAGAGGGGCAGGAGAACTGGCACGGTATGACGTCGGTGGACTGCTGGGCGCAGAAGGGCATGCATACGTGGCGATGGCTGACGGCGTAGTGGCGGGGATAGATCCGGGCCCACAAGAAGTCCGTCAGTCCGGGCCCGTACAGCACTACGGTGGGTGTGCCCAGCGCGGCCGCCACGTGCGCCGGTCCCGAGTCGTTGCCCACCAGCACGTCCGCCCGCGCCAGCAGGCTGGCCAGCCGGTCCAGCGACTCACCGGCACTGACCACCACCCGCGCCCCCGCCACCCCCGCCAGCACATCCTCGGCCAGCGAGCACAAATCGGCCCGCTCATCCGCCGACCCCACCAGCACCAGCGACGCGCCCTCCGCCCCCGCCAGCACCCGGCCCAGCTCACCAAAACGAGCCAGCGGCCACCGCCGGTTCCAATGCTTCCCGCCGCCCGGATGAACCGCCACCACTGGCCGGGCGAGTTCGGGCACGGGCACGGGGCGATACCGGAACGGGGGGACCGCGTCGGCCGGCCCAGGCGCCGGCAGGCCGAGCACCCGGGCCAGGCCGCGCGCATAGTCGAGCAGGTCCGGCGGGCCCAGCGCCGACAGCGGCAGCCGGACCGGCACGGTCAGGAACCGGTCGTCCTCGCCGCCGCTGGCCACCCCCACCCGCACACCGATCCCGCACCGCGCCGCGTGCTCGGCCCCCAGGTCAAGACTGCCCGGGTCGACAACACAGCAGCCATACTGTGCGGCCCGGATCCCGGCCAGGAACCGGTCCCACCGCACCGGGTCGTCATCCCCGTAGTCCGGGCAGTCCACCACCTTGGTCGCATACGAATGACCCGCGAAGAACTCGGCGAACTTCTCGGCAGCCGAACGAGGCACCACATGCACAACCTCCGCCCGCGGGCAGGCACGGCGCAGCAGGCTCAGCAGAATGTTGCGCAGTAGCAGGTCGCCCAGGCCTGGGCCGGTGGCCGGGTACCGGGCGAACATGCACACCCGCCGCAGCGCGGCAGGCTCCACGCGCACCTGCGGGCCGTCCCTTCCTGGCGCACCGTCAGGCGAGCCCTCGGCCGCCCGGCGGGACGTCTTCACCCAGCGGCATTCGGGCTCCGGGTGCCCTTCGCAGGGATCAGCTGGCATCCTCACCTCGCACAGTTCCCGGGATCAGGCCGCGGTTCATTACCGGAGCAGACCCTCCACGTATGGCACTTCGAACACTTTGTCGTGCGCTATGGGCCCATGACCGAAATACCCGGCTTCGCCGAAAAGCTCGCCGTGATCTGAGGTCACGATCACCCAGGTGTTGCGGGGAAGCGCGTCGAACACCCGCTCAAGCGCGCCGTTCAGGTGTGACGCGGCACGTATCTGGCGCGCCCGCAGCTGGGCCAGCTGGTCAGCGGTGAACACACCGCCATCGTCATCATCGGCCAGCCGTTTGAGCACGCCGTGCACGCCGGAGATCCGTGGCCATTCGCCGAGGTCGTCCCCTGGGACGGCATAAGGATAGTGCGTTTCTCCGGTGTTCAGCAGATAGAACACGGGGCGGTCACCACTGAACCGGAGACGGCCGGCTATCCGGCCGAGGTCGTTGTGTGCGGGCATGAGTTCGTAGGAGTCGAATCCGCAGTTCAGCGGCGTCGCTGGATTGAGGACAGGCATCGACACCAGCGCGCACGTCCGGTATCCGAGCGTATCGCGGAGAAACAATGGCAGATAGAGCGCGGGAAGCATACGGCCAAAGTGGACGTCCGGCACAGCGAGGCGGTCTGAGTACCGCAGGAAGTCATTCTTGTAGTACTCAGATGCGTGCACGTGCGGCGGGCTCGTGTGCGGGAGCAGGCCAACGAGCAGGTTGTAATGCGACGGCGCGGTCCAGGACGCGTAGCTCCAGCGCCGCTCCACCGCACCGAGGCGCGCGAGCGCCGGCATTCGCGCCTGCGCCCACGAGTCGTACCGGAGGCTGTCCAGCACGATCACGACAAGGTTGCGCGCTTCGTCCGGTGGCGTGGGCCGGGTCATCGCGCATCCTCCCTTGCTGGGGCGGGTTCAGGACCGGCTTTGCTGACGATCGCGCCGGGGAAGACCAGATGGTCGAGCCGGGTGGTCAGCAGGGTGTCGATCGCGTGCTCCGGCGTCTCGTCGATGGGCAGGCCCTTCGTGTTGAGGCTGGTGTTGAGAACGAGTGGAACGCCGGTCAGCGAGTCGAAGGATTCGATGAGGCGGTGGAAGGCGGGATTGTCGGCCGCTGTGACGGTCTGGATGCGGGACGTGCCGTCGATGTGGGTGATGGCCGGCACCTCGTCACGCAAGACCGGGCACGCGCGCAGCATGAAGGGACTGTCGGTAAGGCCGAACCATTCCGCCGAGCGGTTGCTGAGGACCGCCGGAGCCAGCGGCCGGAAGTGTTCGCGGAACTTCACCCGCGAATTGATCTTGTCTTTCATGTGCGGATCGCGCGGGTCCGCGAGAATGCTGCGGTGGCCCAGGGCACGGGGGCCGATCTCCGCCGCGCCGTCGAACCAGCCGACGATGGCGCCGCCGGCGAGGAGCTGAGCCGTGACGCGGACGTAATCATCTGTCCTGTCCACGGTGAGCCGGCCGGGATTCGCGGCCATGGCGGCATCGAGCGCGGCCGTCACGTCGCGGTCTGTGTACGTGTGCACCGAGTACATCAGCTCGGCGTTGTCATACGGCTGCCGGGGATGGCCGAGCACGTGGTGCCAGTACCACAGCGCCGCACCGATGGCGGTGCCGTCATCGCCGCAGGCGGGATGCAGGTGCAGGCGCTTGAACTCCGATCGTTCGAAGCAGAGCTGGTTGGCGATCGCGTTCAGCGCGGTCCCGCCGCTGAGGCACAGGTTCAGCCCACCGCCGTTACGGCTGGAAACATCGGCGAGATCCGCTAGCACCGCACTGAGTTGCAGTTCGAGGCCGAGCTGGACGTAATAGGCGAGCGTCGCGTTCAGCGACCGGCCGTTCGACTGCACGTACACCGGGTCTCTGGACGCCAGCTCCATCACTTCGGCAAAGGTCGAGATAGCCTTCCAGTCGAAATTGTGATCTTGTTCTGGCTTTCCGAACGGGGCGAGGCCCATCAGCTTGCCGGCGCCCACGATCGATGACCCGAACATCTCGCCGGCCGCATAGGTGTAGCCGATGTTGGCATTGAACCAGTCGTCGTACCCGCGCGGGAGCGGATACAGCCGGTGCGCCTTGCCCAGGAAAGCGCGGCAACCGGTCGGGTCGATCGCGAGTGACGCGCCGGAATCGAATGGCGACGTGTAATAGGGGGTGGCGGCGTGCAGCAGGTGATGGTCCGGATTGACCGTGCACGGAATCTCCTGCCCACGGATGAGCACGGTGTCATTGCGCTGGTTCACCCAGAATTCAAACCACGTCTCCTTGAGACTGGACCCGTGCAGGTATGGAATATCGGGCGAATCCATGTTGTGCAAATTGCACAGCATGACGTGATCGATCTCACCCAGCACCACACCGGCCTGGCCGAGCAGCTCATCCAGATCTTCCTCGCGCAGTCCCGGGTGCTTCTTTTTGCGCGAGAAACGCTCGGTGCAGACAAATCCGGCCATCCGGCCGTCGAGCAGCAGCACGGCCGCGCCGTCATGGTTGAAGTTGACCGAAAGAATCACCCTCGTGTGGGCCGCGGGCCGGCCGCCGCGACCGTGCGGCGCGGTCATGCCGGGTCCATCAGGCGGCTTGCGGCCGGGGTGGCCGCGATCGTGGTCAGGCAACTGCGAACCGCGCGGTGCACCTCGTCCACCTCTATGTCGGTGAGGCACCGTGGATACGGGCCTTCGGCGGATACGTACGGATAATGGCAGGAGAACCGGCACGGCATCGTCGTCGTTCCCGGGCCGCGCGGCAGGTTTCGCACGGTCTGGCAGTCGTAGTGGCGGTTGATCCCGTGGTGGCGGCGGTATACGCGGGTCCACAGGAACTCGGTTACGCCCGGCCCGTAGAGCACGACCGACGGTATGCCAAGCGCCGCCGCCACGTGTGCGGGCGCGGAGTCGTTGCCAACCAGCACGTCGGCCTGCTCGATCACGCTGGCCAGCCGGCTGAGCGACTCCCCCGCGCAGATCTCCACCGGCACCGCCGCCGTCCCGCGGCCGGCCGCGTCCCGCAGCGCGCACAGGTCTGGTTTCTCGTTGGCCGCCCCGAGCAGCACGAATGAGGCACCGTCCGAGCTCGCCAGGGCCCGGCACAGGGCACCGTACCGGTCCAGCGGCCACCGCCGGTTCCAGTGCGGGGCGCCGCCGGGGTGGATCGCGACAACGGGCGCTGGGAGCAGCCGTACCGGTTCGCGGCGATAGCGGAACGGCGGCACGACGTCGGCGACGCCGGGCGGCTCCATGCCGAGCGCACGGGCAAAGCCCTGTGCGTAGTCGAACAGGTCTGGCAGGCCGAATATCGGCCGCGGAAGCCGGATCGGCTCGGTGAGGAACGCATCCTCGCGCCCACCGGTGGCGAAGCCGATCCGGATGCCGATGCCGCAGCGGGCCGCGTGCTCGGCGCCCAGCCCCCTGCTGTCGGGGTCCACCACACAGCAATCGAAGGCGGCGGCGGCCAGCTCGCGAAGGAACTCCCGCCACCGCGACTGGTCGTCGTCGCCGTAGTCCGGGCAGGTGAGGATGCCGGTTGCGTACGAGTGGCCAGCGAAGAACTCCGCGAACTGCTCGGCGTGCGCACGGCCGACGATGTGTACCACCTCGGCCTGCGGGCAGGCGCGGCGCAGCAGCGCAAGGAATATGTTGCGCTGCATCAGGTCGCCGAGGCCCGGTTCCCATAGCCGGGCGAAGACGCATATCCGGCGTATCCGGCCGGGCCGCCCGTCGCAGTCCCTGTCAGAGCCTGCCATCGGTCGCCCGCGATAGGAGGGTCGCTGGATCGGTGATCACGGTGCTGACCATCTCGTCGATTCCGCGCAGCATGCTGGCGACGTCAGCGGCCGGCCAGGCCCGGGCGTCGAAGTTCACCACCAGGGCCATGCCGGTGCCGGACTCAGCGATGTGCACGTCAGCACTGGTGCCGTCGCCCGTCCCTCCGGGCATGGCCAGCCCGGCCCGGGCGAGCGCCGATTCGCGGAACAGCTCGATGGACAGGCCCCGGCTGGCCAGGGCCCGCTCGCCGCGGGTGTGCGCGCTGGCGGGCGGCAGCCGGCAGTAGTGCACGGCGATGTCCCACAGCCGCGCCGGGCGAACGTGCCCGGGCTGGATGGCCGCGGCGCCACCGGTCACCAGGTCGCGGTACGGAACGTAGTGGATGACAGCGTCGAGGACGCCCGCGTGTGCCCGCCGCACGAGGTCGCGGAACGTCATGCCCGCGTACCCGTCCAGGTCCACCTGGAATACCACCCGGTCCGTCAGCGGCCCGATGACCGGGCCTAGCCCGCGGTACTCGCGCAGGTCGAGCGTGCTCGCGAAGACGGAGGGCCGGGCTCGTGAACCGCGTGCCACCAGCCACCACACCAGCAGCGCGATCACGGCGGCCGAGCCGCTGTTTCCCGCATCGCCGGCGACCTCGCTGAGCCGGGCCCAGCGCGCGGCCGCCAGGTCCAGTTCGAGCGTGGCGTACCGCTCACCGGTTGCCGCGGCCGGACCAGCGGCGCCGGCGCCGTCCGGGCCCGGCTCGCGGTCCCAGGCCGCGAGCCGCTTGGCCCACCACGCCAGCCGTGACCGGCTCGCGGTTTCGTCCGCGGTCTGCTCGTACGGCGGGTACTCCGCGGGACGGAACCGGCCGAAGTACGCCTGCATCACGGCGCCGAGCACGAGATACACCGAACGCAGGTCCAGCACGAGCGGGTCCGCGACCAGCCCTAGCACGGTCTCGTCCGGCGCGGTGCGGATGATGTGGAACCGTACCAACGGGTCTCGGGCCAGGTCCGGCACGGTGTCGCGGTCCGCGGAGAGGATATCGGTGCTCCGCTGGTCGCGTTCGGCGGGTGAGCCGGTCACCCGGGCCGTGCTGACCGCTGGCACCGGGCCGTCGGGAATCATCACCGGCCCGCCAGCGCCGGTGATGATTCCGGCGCGCAGAACCGGGATCGCCGCGGCGACCTCGCCGATCGCCGACATCAGCATCTCCTCGTGGACCGAACCGGTCAGGCGCAACCCCCGGGCGGCCGCACCCAGCACGCCATGGTCACGCCGGCCGGTCCACAGCACCTCCTGGATGGCGGACAGTTCCCGCGGCGGCTCGTCGCGCACCGCCTGCGGCCCGGGGCCAGCCGGCGCGGGTTCCCCGCCGGGCGGGACCGGCGTCAGTCGCGGGGTCACCGGGCCGCTCCATCATGGGTGGGGAGGTCCGCACGGTCCACGGTTCCGGCCATGCTGACGATGACTCGCCTGCGTCCGGTGAACGGCTCCCGTCCGTGCGCGACGAGCAGGTTGTCGATGAGCAGGATGTCTCCCCGCCGCCACGGCACCGCGACGGTCTCGGACGCGTACGCGGCCCGGATACCGGCGAGCGTCTCGGGCTCGATCCGGCCCCCGTCGCCGTAGTAGGTGTTGGCCGGAAGGCCAGCCTCACCGAATTGCTCGAGCAACGCGGCGGCAAGCCCCGGCTCGAGGCTCGACACGTGGAAAAAGGCGGCATGGTTGAACCACACCTCCTGCCGCGTCACCGGGTGCACGGCCGTGGCGGGCCGTACCTGCACGGTCCGCAACTCGCCCGGCAGCCGCCATTCGGGGGCGATGGACCGCGCCCGGCAGTATTCGGTCACGCGGGCCGGGCTCGTCTCCTGGAACGCCTCCTGCCACGACAGCCCCACCCCGCGCCCGTAGTTGCGCACGTACCGCACGCCCCTGCGCCGGAACGCCGCGACGACGGCGGGATCGATCCGGGCGAGGACGCGGCGGCAGTCGGCCAGGGGGGTCGCCCCGCCTCGTTCGGCCGGCTCCAGGCAGCAGAAGACCAGCCGCGCCGGGAACGAGCACTGATAGGAGTTCTCGTTGTGCAGGGCGATCGGCTGGTCTGCCGGATGGTCGGTCGAGGTGTACACACCCGGCGCGAGTTGCGTCCGCGGCGAGGACCGTTCGCGGTACTCGACCGCCGGGCCGGCCAGCGCGGCAGCGACGCGGGGGAACTCGTCCAGCCCGATGCCGAATCCGGTGAACAACACCGCGCCGTGCCGGGCGAGCCAGGAACTGACCTGGCCGGAATGGGCCAGTGCCCAGGCCTCGAGATTCACGTCGGCCGACGGGTGCACCTCGAGTGGCGGCCCGCCGCCGGCGGCTGGCCGCACCCAATCAGCGGATGACGCGGGAACCTCCTGGCGCCGCCCGCGGGCGAACCCGGCCTGCGCGGTGCTCATGGCCGCTCCTGCCCGGCGCGAATACCGTCCGGTGGCAGTGTGCGCAGCCGCGCGAGCATCGCGGCCTCCTCGCCCGCGTTTGCGCTGTTTTCGGGCAGCCCGCCGCCGAGCAGGCTGTGCAGCAGCTCTTGGTCCCCGGTCAGGCTCAGGTAGGGAAGGATACGGGCGGTTTCCATCTCGCCGATGGGGCACAGCCCCAAACCGAGATCGGCGGCGGCCGTCATGAGAAGCTGGCACATGGCGCCCGCCTCGATGAGGCAGTAGTCGCGGGCCCGGTTGCCGTACATGGGCGTGATCGCGCCGAACTGGGCAACGAGGTAGACCGTGAACGCGGACGACCGGAAGGCCGCACGGTTGATCCAGGCATGGTCGGCGGGTTCGACCACCGCGTCCGGGCAGAGCGAGATGAGCCTGTGCCGGGCCGGATGGTAGTAGTAGGAGCCGTCGGCCAGCCCGTCCACCCGGCCCGGGGCGATCGTGAGGTAGGTCTGGACCGGGTACAGGCTTCCCGCGGACGGGTAGCCGTACTTCGGCTCGGCGCTGTGATCGCCGGATGTCGCGGGATCGTGGCTTCGCAGCACGCCCAGCAGTTCGCCGACGGCGGCGGCCGGCACGGGCGCCGCGCCGAAGCTGCGGTGGGTACGCCGCCGCAGGAACCGGCGCTGGCCGCCGCCGGGCTCTTGGCCGCCAAGGCCGGATGCTGGCAACGTGTCCAGATCACGCCGGATGCCCGGCCGCCCGTCCTTGAAGGTCATCCGCTGGACCGGATCCAGTATCAGCGAGGGCGCCGCCGGGACCCCCGGCTCCGGCGCGGCGGGCGCGGCGGCCGCGGCGGGGGCAGCGC
>Ga0209166_10002106_pt1 | contig 15537 bp, 13 predicted proteins | sample Coa_R1_3_FD_187151 | JGI IMG/M metagenome (GOLD analysis project Ga0209166, IMG submission 187151) | Surface soil microbial communities from Centralia Pennsylvania, which are recovering from an underground coalmine fire - Coalmine... | ecosystem: Environmental > Terrestrial > Soil >... | reverse complement strand
ACTGCGCGCGCTGTTCGACCGGATGTTCCAGCAGGAGTTGCGGCTCCGCCCCGAAAGCGCGACCTTGCTCGGGCTGGACAAGGGCGCGAATGCAGACCTCGGGGCGCAGCTGTCCGACGAAAGCGACGCCGGACGCGAAGCGAAGCGGGCTGCGACACAGGCCGATCTTGCCGCGCTCGCCAAGATCGATCGGGCTGCCCTCTCCGAGGTCGACCGGATCGACTATGACACAGTGCTCTACACACGGCGTTCGGCTGCTGCGGTGCAAGCGTTCGATTTCGGCGGGTCCGCCTTCGGCCCTTCGCCCTATGCGATCAGCCAGCTGACCGGCGCCTATCAATCGGTCCCCGACTTTCTCGATACCAAGCACCGGATCGAGACGAAGGATGACGCCGAAGCCTATCTCGCGCGCCTCAACGCCTATGCAGGCCAGCTCGACGCCAACAGCGCCCGGGTCCAGCATGACGCAGCGCTGGGTGTGGTGGCGCCCGACTTCCTGCTCGACACCACCCTCGTGCAGATGACCAAGACACGGGTGCCAGCCACGGAGGCTCTGGTCGTCACGTCTATCGCCCGGCGCGCGGCCGGCAAAGGGCTTGGCGATGCCTATGGCCAGCGGGCGGCGGCGCTCTATGACCAGAAAATCGCTCCGGCGCTGGACCGCCAGATCGCCCTCGTTCGCGAGATGCGTGCGCGAGCCCAGCACGACGCTGGTGTGTGGCGCTTCAAGGATGGCGAGGCTTATTATGCGACCGCGCTCAGGACCACTACGACAGCCGCACTCTCCGCTGACGAAGTTCACCGGTTCGGGCTCGATCAGGCGAAGGCCATCTCCGCGCGGCTGGATGGTCTCCTGAAGGCACAGGGGTTCACCAAGGGCACGATCGGAGAGCGTATGGCGGCGCTCTACAAGGATCCGCGGCAGCTCTATCCGAACACCGACGACGGCAAAGTGCAGGCGATCGCTTATTGCAACGCGCGGCTGGACGCGATCCGCGCCAAGCTGCCCGGTGTTTTCAATCGCATACCCCCCTATGAGTTCGAGGTGCGGCGCGTGCCGCCCCAGACCGAGGCCGGGGCGGCATCCGCCTTCTCGCAATCGCCGGCAATCGATGGATCCCGTCCGGGGCTTGTCTATTTCAACCTGCACGACAGCGCCGAATGGCCGAAATTCTGCCTGGCCACGACCGTCTACCATGAGGGCTTGCCCGGACATCAGTTGGAAGGCGGCCTTGCGCTCTCCAACACGTCGTTGCCGTTGATTCGCAAGACCGGTGGCTTTTCGGGCTATGGCGAAGGCTGGGCGCTATACGCCGAACAACTCGCGGACGAGATCGGGATGTATGATGACGATCCGCTGGGGCAGCTCGGCTATCTGAAGTTCCAGCTGTTCCGCGCCAATCGCTGCGTGGTGGACACCGGCATTCACCATCTGCGCTGGAGCCGCGAGCAAGCGATCGCCTATTTCGTCGAGCAGGAAGGTGAAGCGACGGGTTTCGCGACCCGCGAGGTCGAACGCTACTGCGCAACGCCCGGGCAGGCGGCGAGCTACAAGATCGGGCACTCGACCTTCACCGGTATTCGGGAAAAGGCCAAGGCCAAGCTCGGCTCCCGCTTCGACGTCAAGGCATTCCACGACGCCGTGCTGGCACATGGTCGCGTGCCGCTCGAGATTCTCCAGCAGATTGGTGACCGCTGGGTCGCCACCCTCGCCTGACAGATCCCAAAAAAGGAGAGTAACCTGATGTTCGATTCCGCGCGCCTCCACCGTCGCCAGCTCCTCCATGCCGCCACCGCCGGCAGCGCCTTCGCACTGCTGCCAGCGGCTGCGCGAGCGGCCGTCGCGGCTGGCGATCCGTTTGCTGCTCTGTTGGCAGGTTTCGCCGACGAATGGCTGCTGCAGTCCCCCGAGAGTGCCACGTCGCTCGGCCTCGACACCGGTTCACGCGCTCAGCTCAAGGCGCAGCTCTCCGATGAATCCCAGGCGGGCATCGACAAGGCGAACGCGCTCATTCGCTCGATCCATTCGCGACTGCTCAAGGTTGACCGGGCAGCCTTGTCGCCGGTGAACCGGCTCCACCTCGATACCGTCCGCTACGCCACCGAGCGCGGGTTGGACGGAACGGCATTCCGCTACGGCGGCGGTGCGGCGGCCGGTTTCGCGGGCGGCACCGCGCCCTATGTCGTGAGTCAACAGAACGGTGCGGTGACCAGCGTCCCCGAATTCCTCGTCTCGCAGCACAAGATCGAGAACAAGGCGGATGCGGAAGCCTATGTCGCCCGCGTAGCGGCCTTCGCACGGCAGATCGACGAACAGACCGGGCTGATCCGGGCCGATGCCGCCGTTGGCGTCATGCCGCCCAAGTTCATCGCCGATAACGCGCTGGGCATCCTCAAGGATTTCCGGGCCACGCCGGCGACACAGCAGCGGCTCGTCACAAATCTGGGCGAGCGCGCCAAGACGCTTGGGCTGACGGGCGATTATGCGGCACGCGCTGCCAAGATCGTCGAGACTGCCGTGTACCCTGCGCTCGACCGCCAGATCGCCGCCTTCGCCACCGCGACCGCCAACGCACCGATGACAGCAGGCGTCCACCGCCTGCCCGATGGCGAGGCCTATTACCGCTGGGCGCTCCGCCTTGGCACCACCACCACTCAGTCCGCGGAAGAGGTCCACCGGATCGGGCTCGCCCAGAACGAGGAGATCAAGGCGCGCATGGACGCCTTGCTCAAGGGCCAGGGCCTGACCCAGGGCAGCGTCGGTGAACGAGTGGCCGCGCTCAACAAGGATTCGCGTTTCCTCTTCCCCAATACCGACGAGGGCCGTGCGCAGCTGATCGCCTACCTCAATGGGCGGATTGCCGCGGTGCGCCCGTTGATGCCCAAGCTCAGCCATCTCGGCCTGAAGGCCGACGTTATGGTCAAGCGCGTGCCGCCGGATATCCAGGACGGCGCCGCGCTGGGCTATATGAACTTTGCCTCGCTGGATGGCTCGCGCCCAGCAATCTACTACGTCAACCTCAAATCGACCTCGCTCTGGCCGCGCTATCAGCTCGCGACGCTGACCGCGCATGAGGGCATTCCCGGCCACACCTGGCAGGGCGCCTATCTGGCCGAGCATCATGCCGAGGTGCCCACCATCAGCTCGCTCATGGGCTTCAACGCCTTTGTCGAGGGTTGGGCGCTCTACGCCGAGCAGCTCATCGACGAGAGCGGCCTCTACGACGACGATCCCTGGAGCCGGATCGGCTATCTGCAGGCGCAGCAGTTCCGCGCCTGTCGACTGGTGGCGGATACCGGCCTTCACGCGATGGGCTGGAGCCGGGACAAGACCGTCGAGTTCCTGTCGGGCGAGAGCGGCAAGGGCAAGGATGCGATGACCAGCGAAACCGATCGCTATTGCGCTTCGCCCGGACAGGCCTGCGGATACAAGACCGGCCACAATGAGATTGTGCGCCTGCGCGATCACGCGAAGGCGGCGCTGGGGCCGAAGTTCGACCTGGCCGCCTATGACGATGTGGTGGTCAGGACGGGTGGTGTGCCACTCGAACTGCTGCCGGGCGTGGTCGACGGCTATATCGCGAGCGCGCAGGCGTGAGGCAGGCCTCGCATATCCTCTACGTCGAGACGCACGGCCAAGGCCTTGTCGAGATCAGCGACGAGGTTCGGCAGTGGGTCGAGGCACAGGGGATGCGCGAGGGGCTGCTCACCCTGTTCTGCCGCCACACCTCCGCGTCGCTCCTCGTCCAGGAGAATGCGGCGCGCGAGGTGCGGACGGATCTGGAGGATTTCTTCGCAGAGATCGCGCCCGAGGCACCGGGCCGCTACCGCCACGACGACGAAGGGCCCGACGACATGCCCGCTCATCTCCGCGCTGCCCTGACGCAGGTGCAGCTGTCGATCCCGGTCGCGGCGGGGCGGCCCGTGCTCGGCCGCTGGCAGGGCATCTATCTGTTCGAGCACCGTTCCCGCCCCCACCAACGCGAAATCGCGCTGCACCTGATGGGCGATTAGCCCCTCACCAGGGCCGATCGATCACGTAGACAATGTGCCGATGGAGCTGATGATCGTTGGCGAACAGCGGGTGGCCGAAGTCCATCTCCGACCGCCTCTGCATTCCCAGACGCTCCATGAGCCCCCAACTGCTTCGATTACCCGGGACCGTGATCGCGACGATGCGGGGCGCATCGAGATGGGCCCAGCCCCACGCCAGGCTCCCTTGCGCCGCCTCCTTCGCATAACCCTGCCCCCAGGCATCCTCCCGCAGACGCCAGCCGATCTCGATTTCTCCTTCGATCGAGCCGACATTGCCGACCTTAAGGCCACAGAAGCCAAGCAGCGCGCCGTCCGCCTTGCGCTCAACGATCCAGAAGCAATGGCCATGCTCGGCCTGCATCGCCTGTTGACGGGCGACGGAGGTCATCAGGCGCGCTGGGTCGTCCACGCCGCCGAGATAGGCCATGACCGCAGGCGTGTTTATCCTGAGGACGAACTCCGGGCCGTCCTCGTCCCGCCATGCGCGCAGGATCAGCCGCTCCGTTTCGATCATGTGCCGAGCAGCCTCGCGGCATGGGCGGCGTGGTAGGTCAGGACGCCCGAACAACCCGCGCGCTTGAAGGCCAGCAGCGTCTCCAGCACCAGCGCGTCCCGATCACCCATGTCGGCAGCGACCGCAGCCTCGATCATCGCATATTCACCGGAGACTTGATATGCGAAAACAGGGACTTCGAAGCGATCCTTCACGCGGCGAATGATATCGAGATAGGGCAACCCCGGCTTCACCATCACGGTATCGGCACCTTCCGCGAGATCCAGCGCCACCTCGCGCAGCGCCTCTTCGGCGTTGGCATGATCCATCTGGTAACCGCGCTTGTCGCCCTTCAGACGACCGCGCGAACCCACCGCATCGCGGAACGGTCCGTAGAAGGCGGAGGCATATTTTGCGGCATAGGCCATGATTTGGACATTGTGATGCCCCCCAGCCTCCAGCGCCGTCCGGATGGCCCCCACGCGCCCGTCCATCATGTCCGAAGGCGCGATGATGTCCGCGCCGGCTTCGGCCTGCACCAATGCCTGCCGAACGAGGATTTCGCTCGTCTCGTCGTTCAGGACATAGCCTGCCTCGTCGACAAGCCCGTCATGGCCATGCTCGGTGTAGGGATCGAGCGCGACGTCGGTCAGCACCCCGACCTCAGGCGCGGCGTCCTTGATCGCCTTGACCGCACGACAGATCAGATTGTCCGGGTTGAGTGCCTCGCGCCCATCCGGTGTGCGCAAATTCTGCGGGGTGTTGGGGAACAGGGCGATGCAGGGAATGCCGAGTTCCCGCGCCTCACGCGCACGCTTCGCGATATTGTCGACCGACCAGCGCGATACGCCGGGCAGCGTGGCGATCGGCTCCTCGACACCGTTCCCTTCGGCGATGAACAGTGGCCAGATCAGATCGCTGGGAGTCAGGACATTCTCCGCCACCATGCGGCGGGACCAGGGAGCAACGCGGGTACGGCGCAGGCGGAGTGCGGGGAAGGAAGCGGTCATGCCGTCCTTCTAGTCATTCGAGGGCAGCGCTTCCAGCATCGCATCCGCTCGAGCCAGCGCGACGATCCGGATGCCGGCCTCGGCCGCGCGCTCGACCGCGAGGCTCGTCGGTGCGGATAACGCAACGAGCGTATGACATCGGCTCAGCGCTGCCTTTTCGACGAGCTCGTAAGAGAGGCGTGCGGTCGTCAGCGCAAACCCGTCCTCCCAATCGATTGCCTGTCGCGCCATCGCTCCGACCAGCTTGTCGAAGGCGTTGTGACGGCCGACATCTTCGCGCACCAGCCGGATCGTTCCGGCACTGTCGCATAGCGCGGCGCCATGGACTGCGCTCGTCGCCCGGCCGAGAGGCTGATGATCCCGTATCGCGGCCAGCGCGCAGAACATGGCTTCTTTCGACACCGGCCGGGATGCCCCAACGACAGACGGCAACGGCCGGAGCGCCTGTTCGAGATTTTCGATCCCGCACAGGCCACAGGACGATTCGGAAATGCGATGGCGAACCCGCTCGGCCACCCGTGGTCGCACCTCCGACGCGAGCGAAAGGCGCAACAGTACGCCACGCGCGGCATCATGCGGCTCCACGGCAACCAGCTGATCCGCGGCATCGATCAACCGCTCCGACAGGCAAAAACCCATGGCGAAATCATCCAGATCGCCAGGCGTCGCCATCATCACCGCGTAGCCGAGCCCGTCGATCTCGATTGCCACGGGCATTTCCACCGCAAGCGGGCGGTCGATGACGCACGCCTCTCCATCGGAACGGAGGCGCAGGAAGCGGGTGGATATCTGCGTCCGGTCCATCCCTAGCTCGCCACCTGCTCGATCGCCTCACGCGGGCTGACCGTCCGCATGTGGAGCTGCCGCCATCCGCCAGCCCTGTAGTGGGCGAGCGCCATCACCATCGAGGCGAAGGAGCCCAGCGGCATCGTCCACCAGAGCGCTTCTCGGCCGATATGGGGCAATAGGGCGAAGACGAAGCCGAGGCGGATCGGGAACATCGCGACGAACAGGATCACCAGCGGCGCAATCACCGAACCATTGGCGCGGACCGTGCCGAAGATCACCATCGTCACGCCGAACATCAGGAAGGACCAGCTGGCCACCAGATGGATGTGCCGCGCGATCGGCAGTGCGGGGCTGTCCCCGCCCAGGAACAGCGCCAGCACGGGGCGATCGACGAGTGTCACCAGCAGAATCAGAACGCCCGTGACGACGAGATTGCTGAGGATGCCTGAGCGGGTGATCGCATCCACCCGACCCCACAGGTTCGCGCCGATATTCTGCGCCGCCATCGCCGAGACCGCCGCGCCGATCGCTAGCGCCGGCATCTGGATATAAGTCCAGAGCTGCATGGTGACGCCATAGGCCGCCGTCACGTCCACGCCCTGGCGGTTGACCAGCCCGATCATCGCCAGGGCGGCGCCCGAGATTACGAACATCTGGAGCCCGATCGGGATACCCTTCGCGACCACAACGCGGAGAAGCGCGGGATCTGGGATCAGCCAGCTGAGCTCCCGCCCGCGCAGGCGGATGGTGAGATCGCGCGCGTAGATGGTGACGATGAGCGCCGCCAGGCTCAGATAGGCGGCAAGCGCCGTCGCCGTCGCCGATCCCGCGATACCCATGCGCGGCGCCGGGCCCAGCCCGAGGATGAAGACCGGGTTCAACCCGCTGTCGAGCAGCACGTTCAGGATCATGATGAGGAAGGGCGTCATCGCATCGCCCGTGCCGCGCATCCCCATGGTGAGGATGACGAGCAGCATCGAGCCCGGCAGGCCGATGAAGATGACGCGCAGATACGCTTCCGCCAGCGGCAGCGCGCCCTTGGGCGTCGCCAGCAGATGAAGGATGGCCGGCGAAGCGAAATAGCCCGCGATCGCAATGACGGTGGAGGCGATGGCGAAGAAGCCCACACCGGTGCCGAGCGCGCGCCGTGCCCCCTCGATATCCCGGCGGCCCATATTCTGGCCGACCATGATCGTCGCGGCGAGGCCGAAGCCGAAGATCGCCGCGAACATCAGGAACATCACGAGATTGGCGTTGGACGTCGCCGCCAGCGCATTCTCGCCAAGAAAACGGCCCACCCAGATCGCGTTGATCGATCCGTTGAGCGACTGGAGGACGTTGGAAGCGAGCGTTGGCAGCGCGAACAGCAGCAGGGTGCGGCCGATCGGGCCGCTGGTCAGATCCCGCCCGCGATGCCGTTGCGGTTTCGCGGTGTCGCCTTCGGCCATCCGGCCCCCTCCCGTTCCGTTTCGGGGCGAAGTTGACAAAGTTGACGCCAGGAACGCCGTTTTTTTTGTCTCCGCCGAGGCGGCTTGCCCAATATCCCCGGTCGTCATGACACAGGAAATCCTACATCGGAAGGGCGAGCGTCGGCACCATGGCGGCCAGCCTTGATGGTCCGTTCATCCTGAGCTTGTCGAAGGATTGCCCTTTTCCTCGAAGGAGAAAGGCAGGGCTTCGACAGGCTCAGCCCGAACGGGGAAAATCGGACTTGATGCCCGGCGCGCTAGAAACGCTTGCCGAACACCAGGAATTCGCCGCGCTCATAGCCCACGGATTCGTAGAAGGCGCCGACGCCCTCATTGTCCGCCCGCACCATGAGACGGATCACGGGCGCCCCCTGATGTGTCAGGAAGTCCTCGGCCGCGCGGACCAGCTTCGCGCCCAGCCCCTGTCCCCGCTGGCTTTCGTCGACGGCCAGCGAATAGATCCAGCCGCGATGGCCGTCGAAGCCCGCCATCACGGTGCCGACCAGCACCCCCTCCCCGTCATGCGCCGCGAGGATGGTGGCGGTCGCGCAGCCCAGCGCGAGTTCGATGTCGCGCGCCGAATCGTTCCACGGATGGGCGAGCCCCGCCGCCTCCCACAAGGCGATGGCGGCGGGAATCTCGTCGTCGCGGAGCCGCTCGATCATCCGAGACGCGCCAGAGCCGCGCCCAGCCGCTCGGCCTCGGCGGCCTTATCAGCATGGTCGGCACGCGCCTTCTCCACCGCCTCGGGCTTGGCACGCTCAACGAAGCTCGGGTTATTGAGGCGCCCGGCGAGGCTGTCGCGCTCCTTCTCGGCGGCGGCCTTGCCCTTGGCGAGACGGGTTCGCTCAGCCTCGATGTCGATCACGCCTTCGAGCGGGAGCACGAAGGTCGCCTCGTCTACGACGATCTGCGCGGCGGCACCCGTGGGTGCATCGCCCTCGGCACCGTCGACGCGGGCGAGACGCGCGATCGCCGGCTGCTGTCGGAGCAGGCGCGCCTTGGTTGCGTCTCCGGCATCGCGCACATGGAGCGGCAGTCGGACGCCCGGCGGCACGTTGAGTTCGGCACGCGCCGCGCGCACCTCGCTCACCAGCCGGATCAGCCAGTCGATTTCCTTGGCCGCCTCGGGATCGAGTGCCTTTGCGTCCGCCATCGGCCACTGGCCGACGATCAAGTCGATGTTGCGCCCGCCCGCATGCCACAGCTCCTCGGTAATGAAGGGCATGAAGGGGTGGAGCATCACGAGGATCTGGTCGAAGGCCCAGCCGGCGACGGCCTTGGTCTCCTTGTCCACCTGTCCCTTGATGAGCTCGACATACCAGTCGCAGAAGCGCGACCAGACGAACTGGTAGATCGTGTTCGCCGCCTCGTCGAACCGCAGGTCGGCGAGCGCGAGGTCGAGCGCCTGCACGGTCGCGACCGTCTCGGCGATGATCCAGCGATTGACCGGCGCGTCGGCGGCCGGCGCCTCGAGATGGTGCGAGGGGCCGACCCCGTTCGCCTGCAGGAAGCGCGCGGCGTTCCAGAGCTTGGTCGCGAAGTTGCGATAGCCCTCGACACGGTTCTCGTTGAGCTTGATATCGCGGCCCTGGCTCTCCATCGCCGCCAGCGTGAAGCGCAGCGCGTCCGCACCGTACTTGTCGATCAGGCCCAGCGGATCGACCGTGTTGCCCTTGGACTTGGACATCTTGGCGCCGGTCGCGTCGCGGACGAGGCCGTGCAGGTAGAGCGTGCGGAACGGCACGTCGTTGAGGAAGTGCATCCCCTGCATCGCCATGCGCGCATCCCAGAAAAACAGGATGTCGAAGCCGGAGATGAGGACGTCGTTAGGATAGCGCTTGAGCTCGCGCGGATCGACGTCCGGCCAGCCCAGCGTGCCGAACGGCCACAGCGCGGACGAGAACCACGTGTCGAGGACGTCGTTATCGCGGGTGAGCGCCCGGCCCGGTCCGGCCTTGATGGCGGCCTCCTCCTCGGTGGCGGCGACGAAGACATTGCCGTCCTCGTCATACCAGGCAGGGATGCGATGGCCCCACCAAAGCTGGCGCGAGACGCACCAGGGCTGGATATTCTCCAGCCAGTTGAACCAGGTCTTGGCCCAGGTTTCGGGAACGACCTTGATGCGGCCGTCGCGCACCGCCTCGATCGCGGGCTGCGCCAGCGTGTGGGCGTCGACATACCATTGGTCGGTCAGCCACGGCTCGATCACCGCGCCCGAGCGATCGCCGAACGGCGTCTGGATCGTGCGGTCCTCGACCTGCGTCAGGACGCCCTCCGCCTCCAGCCGCTCGATCACGACGCGCCGCGCCTCGAAGCGATCGAGCCCGATCAGATCGACCGGGATCAGGCCATCCTCGGTCTGGATCACGCGCGCTTCGGCATCGAGCATGTTGAGCATGTTGCCAGCCGCGATGCCGGCGCGCTTGCCCACCTCGAAATCGTTGAAGTCGTGGCCCGGCGTGATCTTCACCGCGCCGGAACCCAGTCCCGGATCGGCATGCTCGTCGGCGACGATCGGAATCAGGCGGCCGGTGATCGGCAGGCGGACCTGCTTGCCGATGAGGGCCTTGTAGCGCTCGTCCTCGGGATTCACCGCCACCGCCATGTCGGCGAGCATCGTCTCGGGGCGCGTTGTCGCAACCGCGATGAAGCCCGAGCCATCTGCCAGCGGATAGCGCAAGTGCCAGAACTTGCCGGCGATCTCCCGCGTCTCGACCTCGAGATCGGAGATCGCGGTCTTGAGGCCGGGATCCCAGTTCACCAGTCGCTTGTCGCGGTACAGCAGGCCCTGCTCGTAGAGCTTGACGAAGACGTGGACGACGGCCTTCGAGAAGCCCTCGTCCATCGTGAAACGCTCATTCGCCCAGTCGCACGAGGCGCCGAGGCGGCGGAGCTGGCGCGTGATCGTGCCGCCGCTCTCGGCCTTCCACTCCCACACCTTGTCGATGAAGGCGTCGCGCGCAAAATCAGTGCGCTTCTCGCCCTTTGCGTTCATCTGCCGCTCGACGACCATCTGCGTCGCGATGCCGGCATGATCGGTGCCGACCACCCACAGCGCGTCCTTGCCCTTCAGCCGCGCGTGGCGGACGAGGATGTCCTGCAGCGTGTTGTCCAGCGCATGGCCGATATGCAGCGATCCCGTCACGTTGGGCGGCGGGATCACGATGGTGAAGGGCTCGGCGTCGGGCCGCTCGGGCCGGAACTGGCCGGTTTCTTCCCAATGGGAATACCAGCGGGCCTCGATGGCAGCGGGATCGAAGGTCTTGGGGAGTTCGCTCATGACGGCGTCCGCCTAGCAGGCGCCGATAGCAAATGCCAAGCGCCGCAGTCGGGGTTTCAGCCGCGCCCGCTCAGACGCGTGATCTCCGCCGAAACCATCCGCTCCACGAGGGTGGGCAGCTCGCGGTCAAGCCATTCACGCAGCATTGGGCGGAGCAGATCGGCGACCAGACCCTCCAGCGTGTTCTCCTGGCCGGTTTCGGCGCGAACCTGCAGCTGCGAGAGCGCTGCGAAGGCGTTGCGGCTCGCCTGTGCGGCAGACGACGACACCAGGCCGTTCAGGCCGACCAGCGCGGCAGCGGTTTCGCTCTCGGGAGCGTCGGTGGTGGCGGCTTCCGGCATCGGGCTGGTGAGCTCCAGAACATCGTTGGAGGGGTCGGGTTTGACGGGCGTTTCGACTTCCGTCGGCGCCGGAGCCTCTTCGGGAGCTGCCTCGTCATCCGACTGGGGCGGCTGCTCGTCCCCTGCCGAGGCGACCAGCGGGCTCGACGCAACCGCGGCCATCGCCTCCCGACGCAGGCGCGGAGCACGCGCGCCAACCGCCTCGCTGTCCTCGGCGATGATGCGCTTGATGGAGGCCAGAATGTCCTCCATCGACGGTTCTTGGTTGATCTGCCCCATAAGCCGCAATTTATCCCTAGTTTGCGGGCGAAGTCACGGGGGGATTTTCAGGCCGGATCTGCGGCCCGTAGGTCGGCTTGGCGACGGGTTTGGGCGTGGGACTTTCCGACCAGTCGCCGCGTGCATGGATGGCGTGCCGGTAGTTCATGGTGGGATCGTACAACGCCCCGCCTTCCAGCCCGAGATGCTTGTAATCCACCAGCCCCATCGCGTTCAGCAGCGCGAAACCGGCGACATAGGCGTCATGCTGCGCGGAGACGAGCTGCACCTCGCTGCTCAGCTTCTCCTGTTCGGCGTTCAGCGTGTCCAGCACCTGCCGCAGGCCCGCGCCCTGTTCGGCGCGGACGCCTTCCAGCGCCAGCGTGTTCGCCTTGAGCGCCTCCTGGCTCGATCGAATCACCTCGACCGCCGCCTGATAGGACGAGAAGGCCGCGCGAGCATTGGCCACGACCTGCCGCTCGATGGCGGTCTCGTTCTCGAGCGCGGCCGATTCGAACGCCTGCGCCTGCCGTACCTGCGCCCCGGGGAGGCCGCCCTGGTAGAGCGGAACATTCAGGGTCACGCCCGCCTGAGAGGCGTCGCCCCGGACATTGCCGACCGGCACGCCCAGGCCGTTCCCGGCAAAGCCCATATACTGATAATATTGGGTGCCGGCGGACGCGGAGACAGTCGGCATCCGGCTGGCACGCGCCTGCGACACGTCATAATGCGTGGCCTTCACCGTGGCGGCGGCGGCGGCGATATCCGGATTGTTGGAAATCGCGACATCCTCAGCCTTGTCGGGGTTCTCCGGCAGCACGGGAAGCGGCGGCGGCTGGTCGAGCGCTCCGGCCGCCTGCCCGACCACGCGGCGATAATTCTCTTCGCTCGCGACGAGGTTGCTGCGCGCGCGGATGAGCTGCGCCTGGCCGTCCTGAAGGCGCGCCTGCGACTGGGCGACGTCGGTACGGGTGAGGTCGCCGACCTGGAAACGATCCGTCGTCGCCTCCAACGTGGTCTGCAACACCTTCACATTGTTGAGATTGAGCTCGACGATCGCGCGATCGCGCAGCACGTCCAGATAGGCTGACACGGCCTGGACGAACACGTCACCCTCGGTCGCGCGCAGCGTCTGGCGTCCCGAAGCCACCCGGCTATCGGCGGCCCGCGTCGCGGCATGCACGCGGCCGCCCTGGAAGAGCGGGACGCTCAACTGGGCACCGGCGGTGAGCGAGCGATTATAGCCCTGCAACTCGCGCAGACCGTTCAGGCCCTGGGTGTAGCTGGCGCTGCCCCCCAGCGTCGGGCGACCGGCGGCGCGGACGATCGCCGCCTGCTCATCCGTGGCACGCAGCTGGGCCCGCTGAGCGGTGAGCGTGGGATTGCCGCCGTAGGTGGCGACCAGCGCATCGGTGAGCGTTGTCGCTCCAGCACTGGTGCCCCCGTTCAGTCCGACCACGAGCGCGCCCAACGCAGCGCCCGCCTTCACCACACTCCACCCCTTCATGCTCCCCCCTTGTTATCCGTCTAGAATGTAAAGACCTTTGCTGGCGCGAAGCCCGGCAGCGAAGCCGTTTCGACGTCGGCGAAGGCGTTGTAGGCAAAGGCGCCCTCAGCCCGACGCCCGAGGATCAGCCGGATGACGCTGCGCTCGGCGATCGCGCCGACAAGGCGGCCGCCTTCGGCAACCTGACCGATAATAGCCTCGGGCAGATGCTCGACCGCGCCATCGACATAGACGAGCGCGTAGGGCGCCTTGGCCGGCCAGCCGGCCGCGAGCGGTCCCTGCGCCAGCGTGATGCCGGCCAGGTCTTGCAGCGCCGTCTTCGCGCGTGCGGCCAGATCCTGGGATTCTTCGAGCGCGGTGACGATGCAGCCCATCGCAGCGAGCAGCGCAGCGACATAGCCCGTGCCGGCCCCGACCACGAGGACATGTTCACCCGGCTGCGGCGCCGCGGCGTCGAGCAGGCGCCCGGTCGCGATCGGCGGGTTGAGGCCTCGCCCCTCGCCCAGCGGAACGATCGTGTCGCGATAGGCGAGCGCGCCCTGCCCTTCCGCCACGAACCGCTCGCGCGGGGTCGTGCCCATCGCCGTCAGCACCGCCGCGTCGGTTACCTTGTTGGTGCGCAGCTGGTTCGTCACCATCGCACGCCGCAGCTGATCGAAATCCTGTTCGCTCATGTTTCCTGACCTCGCACAACTGTATTGTCATAGCAATACACTATCTCACGCGAGCGATCTCTAAGCGTTCCCCGCCCGCCTCGCAACGCCGGGTCGCCGATATGGGGAGATTCTCGTCGGTTGCGTGTTGACACCGCGGCCGCCCCGTCGCATCAGCGCCGCTCTCGGCCCGATGGCGGAGTGGTTACGCAGAGGACTGCAAATCCTTGCACGCCGGTTCGATTCCGGCTCGGGCCTCCACTCTCTAAAAATATGGCTATTTTCCCGTCCGTTATCCGGCGTTAGACGTTTTGCGTCCGCAGGGTTAGACATCGCGCGTCTCGTTCTCGCGCCCTTTTTGCGTCTCCCAATCGGACAGATCCGTGATCGCGAGATCCGCAAGATGGGCCTGATTTGCGGCCGCAGTGTAGATCGAAACCTCACGGTCATTCGTCCATCCACCGACGGCCTTAATCGAGCTGTTGCCCATCCTGCGCTCTGCCAGTCGGCGCGCGTTGGCCTTACGCAGACCGTGCGCGGTGCACTGCGGCAGACCAGCCTGATCACACCAATCCCGCATCTTGTTGCCGAAGCTGGCATAGCTGAACGGCCTGCCGAGCTCGCTGAGCAGGAACGCGGGCGAATCGGCCGGTAGCGGGGGCATCGCCTGAATAGCCGCCAACAGCTGCGGCGCGATCGTCAGGCTCATCTCCTTGCCCGTCTTGCCCTGGGTGATTTCGAAACGACCATTCTTGATGTCGTTCGGCCCGAACAGATAGCCGTCGCCCCGGCGCTGACCGGTCCAGAGCAGCAGCTCAAGCGCGAGACGCGGCTTACTGCCGAGCGCATGGCGGGCGCGATATTGGTCGATGTCCTGCTCGGTCCAGCTGTAGTAGCCTTTGGACTTCTGGCCGGCGGCTACGCGCACCTTCTCGGCGTGCTTTACCGGGTTGGCACCCTTCGGGATCATTCCGATTTTCTCGGCATGGTCGAACAGGCGGACGAGCTCCTTGCGCAGTTTTCGCGCCGCCTCGATGCCACCTTCCCAGCGCTTGCCGACCAGCACCTTCTTGCGTTTCTCTGTGATAATATCGTCGATGTGCTGGAAGTTGACGTCCGCCACATAGGCGGTGCCATACTCATCGCGCCATTTTTCGAGGATGGAGCGGATCTTGCCCTGCGTGGCCTCGGTTGGTGCGAGACGCGCGGGTACGGCGATGTAGCGGGCGACAAGGTCGCCAATCGTGCCGATGGCCCAGCGCGTTTGCTGCTCCTCGGATACGACGACCGCCTTCATGCAGGCGGCATATTCCTGCCGGAACTCGTCGCTTCCCAGCTCAGCCTTGAAATAATGATCCTCGTAGCCCTTTCGGCGGAACCTATACCGGGCCTTGCCGTGGCGATCTTCGAAGGACGTGACATATTTGGGTAGGAAGCGCGCCCTACCCTTCCGGCGCCTGGTCATCTGCCTAACAACTCATCCATCGAATTCTTCCGAGCTTGCTTCACAGCGTCGGCGCCGACGACGACCGCGATGGTGCCGTCGACGGCGATCTCGACCCTGTATTGCCGGATGCCGGACTTCTGCGCGGCGGCGAGCGCACGCTTCAGGTCGGCTTCACGAAAAGAGACGTTTCGCGCGCTCACCCTTTAGCCTCCTCGCTCGGTAATGCCGGCAGGAGCGCATAATCAGCGGCAC
>Ga0209166_10002105_pt1 | contig 15545 bp, 13 predicted proteins | sample Coa_R1_3_FD_187151 | JGI IMG/M metagenome (GOLD analysis project Ga0209166, IMG submission 187151) | Surface soil microbial communities from Centralia Pennsylvania, which are recovering from an underground coalmine fire - Coalmine... | ecosystem: Environmental > Terrestrial > Soil >... | reverse complement strand
CCGGTGACCTGCTGCCGGGCAGCGCCGTGCCCGGTGACCTGCTGCCGGGCGCGACGGCCAACCGTGGCCTGGTCATCCGCGTCGGCGACACCGTCGTGCGGCCGGCTGCGCCGTGCTGGCCTGCCACCCATGCGCTGCTCGCTCACCTGTCGGCGGCAGGCTTCGCCGGCGCCCCCCGGGTACTGTCGGTCAACCCGGTCACCGAGACGCTGACCTACATCGACGGCCAGGCCGCCGTCCCGCCACTGCCGGCCGTCACCCTCACCGACGCCGCCCTGATCAGCGTGGCCCAGCTGCTCCGCGAGTATCACCAGGCCGTGGCGTCCTTCGATCCGGCCCTCTACCATTGGCCCCGGCCGGTCCCCGCCCGGTTCCGCACCGGCCTGGTCAGCCACAACGACGTCCACCCGGCCAACCTGGTGTTCCGCGACGGCCGGGCCGTCGCACTGATCGACTTCGACCTGGCCGGCCCCGGCAGCGCCACCTGGGACATCGCGGCTGCGGCCCGTTCCTGGGCGCCGCTCCAGGACGACCGCGACATCACCGACTGCCGCCAGGGCCGCTCCCTGGAGCGATTCCGGATCTTCATGGACGCCTACGGTCTGACCCGCCCCGAACGCCGTGAGGTGGCCGAGGCGATCGTCGCCAACCACGACTGGACCTATGCGATCGTCACCGAAGCCGCCGCCGCAGGCCACAAGGGTTTCGCCGACCACTGGCGCAACGTCGCCGCCCCGACCACCAGAGCGCGCCACTGGTGCCAGCGCCACCAGCGCGACCTCCTGACCGCCGCCCGCTGAACGCTGCGCTGGCACCACCGAGGCCCCGTACCGGTGCCCAGATCCGCTCTGCCTCTTGCGCTCCCACCATTCTTTCGTTACGCATGGGGTTTGACATCGTTGTCAGCTCCGGGGCCCCGCAGCCCCAGACCCGGAGGCGCCCGATGGAACGCCGGAGAACCCACCCGCGCTGGCCCGCCGCAGCCACCTGCGCCGCCCTGGCCGCCGCCCTCACCCTCACCCCGGCCACCGCGCAGGCCGCCGCCAGCACCACAACCAAGCCGGTAACCGACCCGGCCGCCCTGGTCAACCCGTTCGTGGGCACCGGCAGCGGCGGCACGGTCGTCGGCCAGGTCGACACGTTCCCCGGCGCCGACGTCCCCTTCGGCATGGTGCAGTGGAGCCCGGACACCCCGTCCCGCCCACCCGGCGGAGGCTACAACTACACCGACACCTCTATTACCGGCTTCAGTTTGACCCACCTGTCCGGCCCCGGCTGCGGCATCGCCGGCGACTTCCCGGTGCTGCCCATCACCGGCTCGCTGACCACCAACCCCAGCGAGCTGAACGAATCGTTCACCCACGCCGGCGAGCAGGCACACCCCGGTTACTACGCGGTCACGCTAGGCACCACAAAGCACACCATCCAAACCCAGATCACGGTGACCGCCCGGACCGGCCTGGCCAAGTTCACCTACCCACCCACCACGAAAGCCAGGGTGGTACTGAAGGTCGCCGACTCGGCGAACGGCGGCTCGGCCGCGACCTTTGCCACGCACGGTAACACCGAGGTCACCGGCTCGGTCACCAGCGGCCACTTCTGCGGCCAGCCCGATTCTTACACCGTCTACTTCGCGGCCAGATTCAACCGCCCGTTCACCGGTTCAGGCACCTGGGGCGGCCAGTCCGCCGCGGCCGTCCAAACCCACCCAGGCGCGACCGGCATCCAGGTCCATGGCCACCAGGTTCCCGCCCCCACCCCGGTATCCATCCACCCTGGCATCGCCGCCCACTCAGCAAAGACCAGGACTCAGGGCGGAGGCGTCGTCGCAGGCGGCTATCTCAGCTTCAATACCACGGCCAACCCCATCGTGAAGATGCAGGTCGCCGTCTCCTACGTCAGTGTCAACGGAGCGATGGCGAACCTCGCCGCCGGGGCGCGAAGCTGGAACCTCAAGCATGTCGCGGACCAGGCCAAGGCCCAGTGGAACAGCCAGCTCAGCAAGATCAGTATTGCCGGTGGCACCCTGGCCGAGCGCCAGACCTTCTACACCGCGTTGTACCACGCCCTGCTGCACCCGAACCTGTTCAGCGACTCGGGCGGCCAGTACATGGGCTTCGACGGCAAGGTCCACCGGGTCAAGCCCGGCCACGCCCAATACGCCAACTACTCCGGCTGGGACGTCTACCGCAGCGAGATCCCGCTGATCTCACTTCTTGACCCCGCCCAGGCCAGCGACATGGCCACCTCGCTGCTCAATGACGGCCAGCAGGGCGGCTGGCTGCCCAAGTGGCCGGTCGCGGCGGGGTACACCGGCGTGATGAACGGCGACGCGGCCGACCCGATCCTGGCCGAGATCGCCGCGTTCGGCGGCCGTGACTTCAACGTCAAGCAGGCGGTCGCCGCGATGGTGCACGGCGCCGACGCCACCGGAACTCCCGGCCAGGGCTACTACGTCGAGCGCCCGCAAGGCCAGGCGTACCGCCAAAAGGGCTATGTCCCGAACGTCGCCGCCGACTCCATCAGCCCGCTCCCCAACGGCGCCTCCGAGACCCTCGAATACGCCCTGGCCGACTTCGCCATCTCCCGGCTCGCGCAGACCGCCGGCGAGACCTCCATCGTCAAGAAATTCCTGGCACGGTCCCAGAACTGGACCAACATATTCGACACGGCATTCGGCTATATTTTGCCGCGCGACGTGCATACCGCATTCCCGGTCAGCCCGGGCGAGGGTTACGCCGGTTTCGGCCAGAGCGGCTTCCAGGAGGGCAACGCGGCCCAGTACACCTGGATGGTCCCGCAGAACCTGCATGGCCTGTTCACCGGCATCGGCGGCGACAAGGCCGTGATCACCCGGCTCGACACGCTGTTCTCCCAGCTCAACGTCGGCCCGAACGAGCCGTACTACTGGGCAGGGAACGAGCCCGGCCTGGACACCCCATGGGCCTACGACTCGGCCGGCGCCCCGTACAAGACCCAGCAGACCGTGCGCCGCATCCTCACCAGCCTGTACTCGGCCACGCCAGGTGGCGAGCCGGGCAACGACGACCTGGGCGCGATGAGCTCCTGGTATGTCTGGGCCGCGATGGGCCTGTACCCGCAGACCCCGGGCGTTCCCCTGCTCGTCGCAGGCAGCCCGCTGTTCCCCAGCATCATGGTCCACGCCGGGCGCAACAGCCTGACGATCCACGCTCCGCAGGCGGCCGCGAACCGTCCCTACGTGACCGCGCTCACCGTGGACGGGAAGCCTGCCCAGCGGCCCTGGGTCATGCTGACCGGCCAGCCGGAGCAACTCGGCTTCACCCTGTCCGCCACGCCCGACAAGACCTGGGGGAGCGGCCCCGGCGACGCCCCGCCGTCGTTCGGCGCCGGCCCCGTGCACTTCCCGCCATCCACCGCCGCCTATGTGACCGCCACACCAGCCCAGGTCCGGGTCGCCCCGGGCAGCACGACCCCGGTCACGATCGCGGTCAGCAACACGGCGGGCAAGACCCCGGCCAAAGTCACCTGGACGGCCACCGCGACCAAGGGCCTGACCGTCACCCCGGCCACCGCGACCGTCACCGCCCCCGCCGGGCAGACCGCGAACACCCACGCCAGCATCGCCCCGGCAGCCACCATGCCCACCGGCTACTACAAGGTCACGCTCAGCGCGAAGGCGGCCAACGGCGCCGTCATCCAGCAGACCACGATCCTGGTCACGGTCGCCAAGCCGGGCCAGTCGATCAAGACCGTCTACGTCGACAACTACAGCGACGGCACGGTGACCCCGATCGACCTGCGCGACCACATCGCCGGCCCGCCGGTCACGGTCGGCAGCGGACCGGACGGCATGGTGATCACACCCGACGGCAAGCTGCTCTACGTCGCCAACAACAACAGCAACAACGTGACGGTCATCGACACCTCCACCAACCAGGTCGTGACCACGGTGCCGGTCGGCAGCGTCGCCGCTGACCTGGCGGTCACGCCGGATGGCAAAACCGTGTGGGTGAGCAACTTCGGCGACGGCACCGTGCAGCCCATCGACGTCGCGACCAACACGGCCGGCCCCCCGGTCAAGGTCGGCAGCCAGGCCGAACGGGTGGCCATCAACCCGGCCGGCAGCCAGCTCTGGGTCGCCAACCAGGGCGACGGCACGGTCAGCGTGGTCGATCTTTCTACCCGGACGGTCATCAAGACCGTCACGGTCGGAGCGCAACCGTTCGGCATCTCGTTCAGCAAAAACGGCAGCCAGGCGTACGTGACGAACGGCGGATCCGCAACGGTGTCGGTCATCGACACGTCCAGCTACACGGTCACGGCAACGATCCCGGTCGGTGCCGGCCCACAGGGCATCCGGACCTCGCCGGACGGCAGCGTGATCTACGTGGCCGATTTCGGCTCGGCGGGCATCACGCCCATCGATCCGGCGACCGGTAAGCCGGGCACGTTCATCCCCACCGCCCCGGGCGCGTACCAGATCGCCTTCACCCCGGGCGGCGCGACGGCGTGGGTGGTGAACACCAACGCCAACGATGTCAGCCCGGTCGACGTCGCGACCGGGCAGGCCGCAGCCCCGGTCACGGTCGGCAACGCGCCCGACGGCCTCACCATCTCGCCGGCCACCGGCTGACTGGAATGCGCTATCTGACCGGGGACGATGTGCTGGCGGCGGTCCAGCACACCGACCCGGTAACCGTGGTCAGCGACACCCTGCTGCTGCACGCCGAGGGCCGGACCACGCTGCCCGAGGAGGCCTGCCTTGGCTGGCAGACCACCGGCGGCGCCACCGCCCGCAGCCTCGTCCTGCCCGGCGCGCTGTGGGGCGCCGAGCCCGCCCTCGGTGTCAAGATCATCAACAGCAGCCTGGCCAACCCGGACCGTGGCATTCCCCGGGCGAACGGCCTGATCGTGCTGTTCGACCGGGAGACCGCCCGGCCGGTGGCGATCATGCACGCCGCCCACCTCAGCGCGCTGCGCACCAGCGCCTACACCGCCCTGTCCGTGCGGCTGCTCGGGCCGCCCGCCCCGGCCAAGATCGCGGTGATCGGGGCCGGCGCGCTCGGCCAGGCGCACCTGCGGCTGCTCGCCCCGCGCTGCCCGGGCGCCTGGTTCGCCGTCCACGACCACCTGCCGCACCGCCGTGACGAACTGGTCTCCACCATGACCGCCGAGGGCCTGCCCTGCCGCCCCGCGCACACGGCGCAGGACGCCGTCCGCGACGCCGGCATCGTGATCACGACGACCACGACGACGACCGGCTACCTGCCCTACGGCTGGCTGGCACCGGGGGCGCTGGTGGCGCATGTCTCACTCGATGACGTGCTGCCCGACGTGGTAAAACTGGCCGACCTGGTGATCGTCGACGACTGGCCGCTGGTCGCCGCCGACGGCAAGCGGCTGGCCGGGCGCATGTACCGGTCCGGCGAGCTGCTCGGCCCCGGCGGCGAGACCTACGACGTGGCCGCCCCAACCGCCCGCCGGGTCGACGCGACGCTGGCCGACATCGTGAGCGGGCGGCACCCCGGCCGCCGGTCGCCGGACCAGATCGTGCTGAGCAACCCGTTCGGCATGGGCATCCTCGACGTCGCCATGGGCGCCGAGGTGCTGCGCGTCGCCGTCGGCCTCGGCCTCGGCACGCTCCTGCCCAGCTGAATCCACACCGAGCGCCATAGGCGAACCGTTGTGGCTGAATCCACGCCCAGCGCCATGGGCGGGCCGTGGTGGCTTACCCGGGGTTTGATCTTTTACGGAATCAGCGATCACCCGGTCACCCCGAACACCCGGGAGGCCGAGTGATTTCCCTGGTTGCCGAACCTGTCGCCGCCGCAATGCAATAGAGAGGCGATGGACGATGATGCGCTGATCGCCGCGATGGCGGACGGCGACGACACCGCGCTGCGAGAGCTGTTCGCCCGGCACGCGCCGTGGCTGGCCGCCCGGCTGCGCCCCATCCTGCCCGCCGCCGAGGTGGAGGACGTGCTGCAGGAGAGCTTCCTGGCGGCCTGGCGGGGAGCGCGCGGCTACCGGCCCCAGGGCACGCCGGGTGGCTGGCTGTGGGGGATCACCCGGCGGCAGGCGGCGCTGTGGCTGCGCCGCCGCGGCCCGTCCGGGCTGCCGCTGGCCGTCCTGGCCAGCCACGGCGGCGGCCAGCCCGTGGCTGATCCGGCGGAGGCCGCCGTGTCCCGGGCCGAGCTCGCCGAGGCGGTCAGAGCGCTCGGCCCGGAGGGCAGCGCGATGCAGGAAGTCTGGCGGCTGATGTATGTGGAGGACCGGACGGTTACCGAGGTGGCCGGGCTGACGGGCGTTCCCGAGGGAACCGTGAAAAGCCGCGCTCACCGGGTCCGGCAGCTCATGCGCTCGGCGTTGCGGCAGCCGGTGCGGGATGGAGGCGAGCGATGACCTTTGGCCACGAGATGACCGGTGACCGCGATGACCTGCCGGGACCGGGCCAGGGCCGGTGCCCGCGGGACGTCGATCTGCACCGGGTGTGGCTGGGAGTGGCCGCCGAGGTCTGGCGCCGCCGCCCCGGCCCGGTGGAGCGGCTGGCCGGGCGGGCGCTGCGCTCGCCGGGCCTGGCGCGGGCGCTGGTGACCACGCCGTCGCTGCTGCTCGGCTGGGTCATCGCCAGCGCGATCGTGCTGGCCGCCGGGATGCTCGCCACGCTGGGGACCGGCACGCCGTTCGTGGCCCTGTTCGCGCCCGCGGTCGCCGCCGCGGGCATCGCCTACGCCTACGGGCCGGGCATCGACCCGGCCTGGGAACTGTCGCAGAGCATGGCGGTCAGCTACCGGATGGTGCTGCTGGTCCGGGTGCTGGTCGTGTTCGCGCTGGACGCGGCCCTGGGGCTGGCCGCGTCGGCGGCGCCGGGGGCCGCGGCCGCGGTGACCTTCGGCTGGCTGGTCCCGATGACCGCGGTGTCCGCGCTGGCTCTTGCGACGGCGACGCTCACCCGTTCGGCGAACGCCGGTGTCGCGGCGGGCCTGGCCGCCTGGGCGATCATGGTGCTGTCGGTGCGCTCGGCTTCCGGCCAGGTCACCCCGGCGGTCGCCAGTTCCGTGCTGGTCCCGCCCTACCTGGCGGTCGCCGTCGCCTGCGGCGCCATCGCCTGGTTTGCCACCCGTATTCCGAAAGGAACCTCATGAACGTTGAGATCAGTGACGTGACCAGGCGGTTCGGCCGCACCCAGGCGGTCGCCGGGGTGACCCTGCAGACCGGCCGGGGGGTGTTCGGGCTGCTGGGCCCGAACGGCGCGGGCAAGACCACGCTGCTGCGGATGATGGCGACGGTGATCCCGCCGGGCTCCGGCCGCGTGCGGCTGCTCGGCCGTGACCCGGGCGAATACGGGCCGCGGCGCGAGATCCGGCGCAGGCTCGGTTACCTGCCGCAGAACCTGGGCTACTATCCCGGCTTCACGGTGGCCGAGTTCGTCGAGTACTTCGCGCTGCTGAAGGAGATGCCGCCGGGCCGGGTGCCACAGGCGGTGGCCACCGCGATCGAGCGGGTCGACCTCGGCGGCCGGGCGAGAGCGAAGCTGCGCACCCTGTCCGGCGGCATGCTGCGCCGGGCCGGGATCGCGCAGGCGATCGTCAACGAGCCCGAACTGCTGCTGCTGGACGAGCCGACCGCCGGGCTCGACCCCGAGCAGCGGGTGGCGTTCCGCACCCTGCTGCGCGACCTCGGCGAGCGGGCCACCGTGATCGTCTCCACCCACCTGGTCGAGGACGTCGGCGCCGCCTGCAGCGAGCTCGCGCTGATGGACGCCGGGAAGATCGTGTTCCAGGGCACGCCGGACGAGCTGACCGCACGGGGCGAGGGCACCGGCGCGGCCGGCGACGCGCCGCTGGAGCGCGGCTACAGCGCGGTGCTCGCGGCGGCCCGGTCCGCCACGGCGGCAGCGTGATGACCGCCGCGCCCACCGCCCAGGTACGCCGCCGGGCGCCACGAGCCACCAGCACGGTCCCGCGCAACGCCGTGCGGCTGCTGCGCGTGGAACTGCGCCGCAACGCGATGCCATGGATCCTGCCGCTGATCGCCGCGCTGTTCTGGTTCGACTCCTACCGGCCCAGCACCGGCGCGGCGCCGCTGTACGGGCTGCGCACGTTCTGGAACATGGGCCAAGGGCACACGATCATCGACTTCGGGCCGTTCGTGGCCGCCGTGGCCGCCTGGATGGGATCGCGAGACGGCCGCCGCGGCCTGGCCGACCTGGTGACCGCGACCGCCCGGCCGCGCTGGGCGGCCCAGCTCGCCACCTGGGCCGCGACCGCGATCTGGGCGGTGGCGGCCTACCTGGTCTTCGTGGGCGTCATGTTCGCGATGTACGCCCACCAGAATGTCGGGGGCGCGCCACCGTGGTGGTGGGTCGCCGTCGGCTCGTGCGCGGTGATCGCGTTCAGTGCCGCCGGGTTCGCCGTCGGGGCATACTGGCCGAGCCGGTTCGCCGCGCCGGTGACCGCGTTCGGCGCCTTCCTGGCCATGGCGCTGTCGTCACAGGAGGGATTCAGGTCTGCCAGCGGGTGGGCACTGATCCTGCCGACCAACTCCAATGGCGGCTTCGACGGCAACGCTCAGACCGACGGCGGGATCTTCTATCCCTGGGTGCCGGATCTGCCGATCGCCCGGATCATGTTCCTGGCCGGGATCGCCATCGTGGCAGTCAGCCTGACCGGCCTGCCCGCCCGGGCCGGCGGCCAGCGGCTGCGCCGCGCCGCCGCGGTCCTCACGCTGGCCGGCCTGGCGTCGGCGGGAACCGGCATCTGGCTGGCCAGCACCGCCCGGCTGTCAGCGCGCGGCGGCATGGTCATCCCCGCCCTGCACGACGCCGCGAACGACGCGCCGATTGCCTACACCCCCGTCTGCGGCCACGCCGCCGGGATCCCGGTGTGCCTGAACCCGGCCTACGGCCGGTGGCTGCCGGACGTGACCGCCGCGCTGGCGCCGGTGCTGGCAGAGGTGGCCGGCCTGCCCGGTGCGCCGGTGCGGGCCACCCAGGTCGCTGCGGCCTACCCCAGCGGTACGGGCGGGCCGCCCCAGGCGGTAACGCTTGGCGGCCACCCGCCGGTGCTCCGCCTGTCGCTCGGCCTGCTCAACATGCCGGGACCGTGCGGCTTTTGCGACGGGCCCGTGGCCACGAGCCAGTTCGCCGGCCAGATACGGCTGCTGTTCGCCAGCGCCTTCGCAGGCGTGGGCGATGGCCTCGGCAGCCCGGTGCAGCAGGCCGTGCAAGCAGCGCTGCTGCAAGGTGCCGGAATACCGTTCGCCGCGCAGCCCAAGCTGATCGCCATCGTCAAGCCCGGACCAGACGCCGGACCGTCGGCCCAACCGGGGCCGGCGACCGGGCCGGTCTATGCGGCGGCCCGGCGGTTCGCCACCCTCCCGGCCGCGGCCCGGCACGCCTGGCTCGCCGCTCATCTGGCCGCACTGCGGGCCGGCCAGCTCACCCTCAAGGAACTGCCATGACCGCCGAACTGCCTCAGCCAGCCGCAGCGATGTCACATCGGCCGGGTCTGGACCCCAGCGGTCTCACGCCGGCCGGGTGGAGCCGGCCGGAGCAGGTGGCAGCACCATGACCGCCGCGGGCCTGCACCGGCCGGCGCCGGGAAGCGTCCCGCCTCCGGCGGCCTGGACCCGGCGAGACCGGGCCGCCGCCGGATGGCGGCTGGCGCGGCTGTACCTGGTCAGCCGCCGGGTGCCGATGGCGCTGGCGCTGCTGGCCGGGCTCGGCGCGCTGCTGGGGGCCGCGCTGCACTGGCGCTGGGGCATCGCCGGCGGCCCCGCCGCGCAGCAGTTCATCCCGCTGACCATCCAGACCGGGGCCGCCGCGGTGATCGCGGTCACCACCTACGGGCCGTTCGGGGAGCCGGAACGGGCCGCCGGCCGGTGGCTGCCCTGGCTGCGGCTGGGCGCGGCCGTGGCGCTCACCGCCGCCGCATTCGGCGCGCTGGCCGCCGGGGCCGCGGCGGGCGGGATGCCCGGCGGGACCCTCGCCCTGCTCCGCAACCTCGGCGGCATGGCCGGCATCGGCCTGCTGTCGGCGGCCGTCCTCGGCGGCGCGTTCGGCTGGACCGGGCCGATGGCCTACCTGCTGATCAGCGAGGGAGCGCTGGCCCACCGCTCTGCTACGCCGTGGGTCTGGCCGGCCCGGCCGCCACACGACCGCGGCGGCGTGATCTGCGCCTGCCTGGTGATCGCCGCCGGCCTGGTGCTGATCACCGTTCTCGGACCGCGCGAATCGGGCCGCGAGTCCGGCCCGGCAAGCTGAGCCCGCTGGCCAGCTCTGGCAGACGCCGGGCGGTGTCTGCCAGAGCCGGCCAGGGCGGCGGCCGCTACGAGCCGGCCCACCACTTGTGGTAGAGGTTGCCGTCGGTGCCGACGCCGAACAGGTCGATCCGGTTAGCGGCCCAGGAGACGGCGGCCGGGCTGGACACGATCGCCGGTCCCAGCGACACCCAGCTCTTCCAGCTCGTCCCGTCCCACCAGGCGTGCCAGATGGCGTTGTCCGCGCCCCGGACGAACACGTCCAGCCGGTTGGCCGCCCAGGACGAGACGGCCGGCCCCGATCCGGCGGCGATCCCCGGCGGCGGATGGCCGACATCGTTCTCCCATGCGCCCCAGCTGCTGCCGTTCCAGACCTTGTGGTAGAGGTTGCCGTCGGTGCCGACGCCGAACAGGTCGATCCGGTTGAGTCCCCAGGAGACGGCGGCCGGGTTGGACACGATCGCCGGCCCGAGTGACTGCCAGGCGTTCCACTTGGTGCCGTCCCACCAGGCGTGCCAGATGGCGTTGTCCGCGCCCCGGACGAACACGTCCAGCCGGTTGGCCGCCCAGGACGAGACGGCCGGCCCCGATCCGGCGGCGATCCCCGGCGGCGGTGCGCCGACCTCGTTCATCCAGTTCGACCAGTCCATGAACGCGAGCGTGCCGTCCGGCGTGCCCCAGCCGGTCGGCCCGTCATAGCCGGCCTCCCCGGTGCACAGGTACGCCGGGCTGCATGAGCCGTTCGACCCCGAGGTGACGTCGAACAGATCCGGGGTGTGCGCGTAGACGTACGACGACGGATAGGTGCCCGCCGCCGGCGGCCCGGCCAGCGCGAACGTGGCGGCGATGATCGGGGAGGCCACGCTGGTTCCGCCGACCTCCAGCCAGCCGCCCTGGGTGTAGCTGTCGTAGACGGCGACCCCGGTGTTCGGGTCGGCGTCGGCGGACACGTCGGCGACCGTGCGGTGGCCACAGCCGGAATCGTGCTGCCACGGCGGCTTGGGTTCGAACCCCGAGCAGCCCGAGCCGGTACCCGACCAGACCGTCTCGTTCCAGCCCCGGGAGTTGGACGCGGTGGTCAGCGAGGTGCCGCCCACGGCGGTGACGTACTGCGAGGCGGCCGGGTACTCCACCCCGTAGCCGCTGTCCCCGGCCGAGGCGGTGACCGCCACACCCGGGTGGTTGTAGTAGGTGTCCAGGCTGGTGTCGGAGGATGAGTCGCCACCGCCATAGCTGTTCGACACGAACAGCGCGCCCAGCCGCACGGCCGAATTCACGGCGGTGCCCAGGTCGGTGAAGGCCGGGCTGTTGGCTTCGACCAGGATGATGTGACACAGCGGGCAGATGGCCGACACCATGTCCACGTCCAGGGACTCTTCCACGTCCCAGCCGGTTCCGGCGGCCGGTGGTGGCAGCGGGCTGGCCGCGCCGTTCTCGTTGACCTTGGAGAAGCAGCCGGGCCCGCAGCCGGGCAGCCCCCACGCCGACCGGTAGGCGGCCAGGTCGGACGCGGCGTTCGGGTCGTCGTAGGCGTCCACGATGGCGACCGTCTCACCGGCGCCGGCCGTGGACGATGGCAGCTTGTAGGCGCTCTGCAAGCTGGATGGCCCGTACCCGGCTCCGACCGGGGCGGTGTACGGGCGCGTTGCGGGCTGCAGATGGTGCGCCACGTCGGTGCGGATCAGCGACATGCAGGCCGCCCGGCCCCGGACGACGTTCGCGCAGGCCTGCCTGTAGTCCACCCTGGACGGGGGCTTCGCCAGCGTCCTCGGCTGGGCGGACGCGCTGCCGCCGGTGGCCACCACGCCCGCGGTCAGTGCCAGCGCCACCGCGGAAAGGCCAGTGAGTAACCTGCGCACCATGTTGGTGCGGCGCTTACCGTGCGTCACTATGACCTGGGACGTTCGTTTCACGACTCTCCTTTCCTGGCTAGACGGCGATGTTCTCGAACGTCACATCGAGGATCGCGGTTTTCGCTGTGCTGCTCCCTGGCGACGGGATGAACGCCACCGTTCCCGTCCCCGAGCAGGGCACTTCGATGCCCGTCGGGATGTACTGCTGGACGAAGTAACTGGTGAAGCTGGCGAGCACGATGCTGGTGCTGGTCGTGCCGAGGGCGGCCGTGATCTCGTCGCCCGCGCTGCCGGTGTACCCGAGATCACCCGTCGATGTGGGCGACGCGGGCTCGACCTCGACCGGCTGGCTGGCCGTTGGGTGACCGGTCTGGCCGGGTTGCAGGGGACCGGGGCAGACCACATAGATCACCGCCTGGCCGGGCGGATGGTTGTTGACCAGGCCGGTGAAGTACTCGTTGGGCCCGATCGGGACTGGATCCTGCAGGGATTTGGCCCCGGCGGCGGCCGCGGGAGCGAGGGCCAGAGCTAAGACGGCCGAGGTCATTACCAGCAGGGAGCGGCTGAATCTTCCGCGCACGTGAGCCTCCGGTGTGGCGCAGTGTAACTCTGTCACACCGATAGTTCCACTCCGGCCCGCGACCGGATAGGCCCGGATTCGCCAGCCCGCGGCCAGCGGTCTCTGGTCTCACGCTGACCGCTGGCCGCGGCCAGGCCGCTCCTTCTTGGCCGCTGGGCTGCCACCCGGGTGGAAGACGCCGAGCACCCGGAGCGTGGCCTGCCCGGTGTTCTCCAGGCAGTGCACCTGTCCCGGCCGCAGGTGCAGTGTGGCGCCCGGGGCGAGCGGATGGTCGCCCTCCCCGGTGTGCGCGATGCCCTCGCCCTCCAGGACCAGCACCAGTTCGTCGTAGGTATGCGTATGGTCCGGCGCCCGCCCGGGCGGGATCTCACCCACGAACTGGGTCGCTGCCTCGCACCCGTTTCCCGGCCCGAACAGCACCCGGAACCGCCGGTTCCCGGTCACCTCCATCGCGCACTCGCTCAGCTCGGACACCCGGGGCACCGGGCCGCCGGCCCCGGCCTGCCCGATGACCCCGGCCGGCAGCGTCACCCTGTCCAGCCTGAGCGCGTCCGGCCCGCCGGAGTGTATGCGGTAGTCCACGCCGGGCGGCAGCCACAGCCCGGTATCCCGCCGGATCGGCGTATCGTCAATGGCCGGGGACTCCAGCCGCCCGGCCCCCGCGATCACGAACCAGAGCTCACCGCCCGGTCCGGCCGTCCCCTCGCACCGCCGGCCCGGCGGCACCTCCACGGGCTGCCGCGACAATGTCTGCTGCCCCTGCGCACCGGTATCCAGGGTGGGCCTCCTCACGAGCCGGATTTGTACGCTGATCGAAACACCGTGCCGCACGCTCCGGCAAGAGGAAGGAAGCTGCCAATGACCGCAGTGGCTGGTGAGAGCCTTGACGTGGCCGCCATCCGGAAACGGTTCTCCGCACTCCGCCAGGGCTTCGCGTTCCTCGACGCCCCCGGTGGCTCCCAGGTCCCCGACGAGGTCGGCGACGCGATCGCGGCCGCCCTGCGCGAGGCCAGCGCCAACCTGGGCGCTTTCTACGCGACCAGCCGGCGGGTTGGCGAAATCTTCGAGGCCGCCGAAGCCAATGCGGCCAGGTTCCTGGGCTGCGACTCCCGCGAGGTCATCTTCGGCCCGAACATGACCTCCCTGAACTTCACCCTCTCCCGCACCGCCGGCCGCACCTTCGCCCCCGGCGACGAGATCCTGGTCTCATCCCTGGACCACGACGGCGGCGTGGCCCCCTGGCTGGAGCTGGCCCACGACCGCGACCTGGTCGTCCGGCACATCGACCTGAACCCCGATACCACGCTCGACTTCGCCGACCTGGAGCGCAAGCTCACATCCCGTACCAAAGTTGTCGCGTTCGCCTGGGCCTCCAACGCCATCGGCACGATCGTCGATGCCCAGCGTGTCTGCCGGCTGGCCCACGAGGCAGGCGCCCTAGCCTGGATCGACGCCGTCCACTACGCCGCCCACGAGCCCATCAACGTCCGCGAGACCGGCGCGGACGTCCTGCTCTGCTCCCCGTACAAGTTCTGCGGCCCGCACCTGGGCGTGGCCTACGGCCGAGCCGAAATCCTGGAAACCTGGCGCCCCTACAAGGCCCGCCCCGCCCCGAACCGCCCTCTGGGCCGCAGCTTCGAGACCGGCACCCAGCCCTACGAGCTCCTGGCCGGGTTCAACGCCACCATCGCCTACCTGGACTCCATCGGCGGTCTGGCCGCAGTCAGCCCCTACGAGCGCTCCCTGGGCCAGCGCTTCCTCGACGGCCTGCCCGAGACGGTGACCGTCTACGGCCTCCCCGGCATGGCAGGCCGCGTCCCCACCTTCCTGGTCAACGTGGACGGCGTGGGAGCGGCGGACGTAGCCCAGCGCCTGGCCGACACAAAGATCGGCGTCTGGGCCCACGACTCCTGGTACTCCCTCAACCTCTACAAGCGCCTCGGCTACAAAGACAAGTCGGTCCGCATCGGCTTCATCCACTACAACACCCCGGAAGAGGTAGACCGCCTGCTCGAAGCCCTGACCGCTCTGCACGCCAGGTAGTGCCGGAACGGCAAAGAGCACCGGGGCGATGCAACGATGGTCGTTGCTATCTCACTTCGGCGGGTAGGCGAGTTTGACGCGCCGGAGACTGTATGAAGGATTAACCGACATGACATAAGGGCCGGTTGCCTTGAGTGCAGCAGCCACGATTTTAAACTTCATTGTCCATGTACCACTGTGCCATGGTCGGGCCGGTCAGGCTCGCCTCGGACAAGGCGAATACTCGCGCGTTCGTCATGTAGATAACCTGCGCTTCGAGCGGGTTATGCGCAATGGCGAGATCTTTGCACAGCAGGACGTCACCTGCTAAGGCTGCCTCTTCAATCCATTGGGTGTCCTGGATGCCCTGGGAGTCGGCCTTGCCGTACCGCTCGTCCATGGTCTCAAGTGTCCAGCCGGCCTGCCGCAGCGCTCGAGGGACAATTCGGGCACCCAGCCCACGGTCCAGGAAGAAACGGAGCCCAGACGCTGCCGCCTCTCCGGCCACAGCCTAGGCCGCCATGCCGATCGCTTCGACCTCCCGCAGTGTCAGGTCATAGTCATCAGCCACATCTGCTGCAAGCTCGCGTGCCTTGAGCCTGTTGACAATGTCAGCGACACGAATACCGCGTCCAGCCACGGTCGGCTGGCCCCCGTTGAGCCATGGGTCGACGACGACATTGACGTTTCCGTACTGAGGCAGGTTGATACTCCGGGTCCAGCCGCTCTCATACGTGACGCGAATCAGATAGTCACGGACAACCGGCCGGAAGACCTGCTGGCCGCTGCGGACCACGACCAGGCCGTCGATCATGTCCTGATCCGCTGGGTCTCCCGAGTGCCTGCCG
>Ga0209166_10002103_pt1 | contig 15571 bp, 14 predicted proteins | sample Coa_R1_3_FD_187151 | JGI IMG/M metagenome (GOLD analysis project Ga0209166, IMG submission 187151) | Surface soil microbial communities from Centralia Pennsylvania, which are recovering from an underground coalmine fire - Coalmine... | ecosystem: Environmental > Terrestrial > Soil >... | reverse complement strand
GTGCACGTCGATACCGACATAGACAGACATTGCCGGGTCTCCTTTCCCGAGCTCGGAATCTCTCACCCGGAGCGTCCTGCTACCGGGCTGAGCTGGGAAGAGGCCCGGCCCTCATAGGGTCATGTGAGGTCGTATCCGCTGCCCTGCGGGAAGACACAGCGCACCAGATCACCCGATATGCGCGGCCAAGTACCCGATCATCGCGATCTAGCTCGCCGCGCCGAACGGCGGCAGTGTGTGCGTCGGCGCTCGCTCACTGGTGCACCATCCTTGTGTCGGCAGTTGTAAGGCTGCTGATGCACCCGAGGTGCCGCCGGGTCACCGCCCTGCTCGCTTGACGCAGTTGACGTCCAACATGAGTTCTGCGGGACCCGGTGGTTACCCGGGACGCGCCGACCGTCGACAGGGCTGTATGCGCAGGTGAGCGCCGAACAGTGAGCGGACTGGCTGCCGCGTCCCGGCACCACGCATGAGGGTGCCTCCCCACTGGGCAAGCAGCGAGGAGGCTGTAATGGAGTATCTCCCGGACACGCTGCCCGCGATCCCGCCGGGCGGGGTGACCTGCGGCATCGACTGGGCCAATGACGATCACGCCGTCTGCGTGGTCGACCTGGCCGGCAAGATTGTGCAGCGGTTCACCGCTGAGCACAGCGGCGAGGGCCTGGCCGGCCTGGTGCGCCGGCTGCGCCGGGCCGGCGCCGGCGAGGTTGCGATCGAGCGGCCCGGCGGCAAGGTCGCCGACACGCTGCTGGAGGCCGGGCTGACCGTCGTTGTCATCAGCCCGAACCAGGTGAAGAACCTGCGCGGCCGCTACGGGTCCGCGGGCAACAAGGACGACCGGTTTGATGCGTTCGTGCTGGCTGACACGCTGCGTACCGACCGGGCCCGGCTGCGGCCCCTGCTTCCGGACACCCCGGCCACCGTCACCTTGCGCCAGGTCTGCCGGGCCCGCAAGGCCCTGGTCGGCCACCGGGTCGCGGTGTGCAACCAGCTGCGCGCACACCTGCTGATCGCCTTTCCCGGCGCGGTCGGCCTGTTCGCCGGGCTCGACTCCCCGATCAGCCTGGCCTTCCTTGCCCGCTTCGACTGCCAGGACCGTGCCGACTGGCTCTCGCCCCGGCGGCTGGCCGCCTGGCTGCAAACCCAGGGCTATAGCGGCCGCAAAGACCCTGCTGAGCTGCACGCCCGCCTGGCCGCCGCGCCCCGCGGCGCCACCAGCGACGACGGAGCCGCCAAAGCACACATCACCCGCGCGCTGCTGGCCGTGCTGGTCAGCCTCGTGCACCAGATCAAGGCCCTGGACGCCCAGATCGCCGAACAGCTCGCCCTGCACGCCGACGCGCACATCTTCACCTCGCTGCCCCGCTCGGGCACCGTGCGCGCCGCCCGGCTGCTCGCCGAGATCGGCGACTGCCGCGCCCGGTTCCCCACCCCCGAAGCGCTGGCCTGCCTGGCCGGAGTCGCCCCCTCCACCCGCAAATCCGGCAAGACCACCTTCGTTGACTTCCGCTGGGCCGCCGACAAGCAACTCCGCGACGCCGTCTGCGACTTCGCCGGCGATTCCCGCCGCGCCAGCCCCTGGGCAGCCCGGCTCTACAACGACGCCATCGCCCGCGGCAAAGACCACCCCCACGCTGTCCGCATCCTCGCCCGCGCCTGGCTGTATGTCATCTGGCACTGCTGGCGCGACGGCGTAGCCTACGACCCAGCCCGGCACAAAGCCCTCCAGCGCATCCTCACCGAGCAACAACCGGCCGCGGCTTGACACAGGGCTACTCATGTGTACGCGCTCTGTAACGGACCTCGGCTCCACGGACTTGCTCTGATGCGGCTGACCGGCGGCCTTGGTGGGCGCTTGCCCGGACAGCAAGCGCCCCGAGCGCCGGCTCCAGCGAATCGCCCTGTCGGCGGCAGAAGAGTGAACCGCACGAGGCTCGCCTAGCTCGCGACGCTGTGCCGGTTGTCAGCGTGCGAACCGGTTGCGGAATCTGTCCACATGCAATGTCTCCCCGCGGAGCAGGCCGGTCTCGATCTCGGTGGGATATGCGGTGCCGTCCTCGTACAGCAGGTGGCCGAAATAAAAGGTGCCAGGTGTTGTGGCCGCTTCTCGTTCCAATGCCCGGAACCGTTTGCCCTGGCTCGACCAGCCGCGGTTCAAGTCCCGGCGCTGCCGGAAGATGTTCGGGCCGAACTCACCACTGGAAAGATGGGGGATGAGATGCCCCCGGTCCAGCAACGTGCCATCGGGATCGGGCGGCAGCGGGAATCCACGCTGATAGGAAACATCGCGTTTGCCGACTGTGGCAGGCGTTATGGCCCAGGCCGCCAGTGTGCGATCCTCCTGCTCTGCCCCCACGGCACTCGCCAGGTCGAACAGGTAGGTGGCTCCGGACTGCACGAATTGCAGGAGGGAGCAATCCGGAAATTGATGTTCATAACGCTCCGCCACCGCGTCGAGCAGCGCCACGCCAAGATCGGCAGGTGCCAGCGGCCTCCGGAGGCCACCCACCAGCTCTGCGTAGTCCACCGACAACCGGGTCATCCGCTGTTTTACCTGCTGGTCAGCATGAGCGTGCGACGCCAAGTTCAAGAAGGCAACCCCGTGAGAGTGGACATAGATTCTTACGCGTTCCTCGGGCTAACGCTGAAAGTTTGAGCACCTGTCTTCTGCAGCGTCACAACAGGCGGCTCGCCGCGCGGCCAGGGTGCGAGCCCATTCATAATAGCCATCGGCCAATCGATGAGCTACGCAACTCGGTGCACGAACCCCAGAAGGACTCCGACAAGGGGACGACGGCCGTCTCCTGTCTGGGTATCTGGAGGATGATCTCAGTCCAGTGACGGTCAAAGAACCGGTCACGATCTTGGGAACTGATCTTCAAACCATAGCCTGCCCCGGAACGGCGAGGACTTCCGTTGCTCCACCCTGTTGCCCGCATAATGCTTCCTGCCCTCCCTCCTGCCTATTGCTTTGGATCGTAGCCTGGAAGCGAGCTACACGAACTTCCATGCGGCCGCCGACGCGGTCGCCACGGGGCAGTGCTGATGTGTCCGCTGGCCGCCGCAGCGGCTACGACAGCCCGTTCTGCAGGTACGTCCCGCATGATCGCGGCAGCCGGCTGTAACCCGCATCATCCCTCCGGGCGTCTTTCATTCAGGTTAGAACCCGGGGAGGAGGGTTCCGTGGGCGTGGCGAAGGGCGCGAAGACGGCTACGCACGCCGTGCGGGTCCTGACGGTCCGGCAGCCGCATGCCTACCTGCTGATCTACGGTTCGCCGAACGCAGGACTCAAGGATGTCGAAAACCGCTCGAAGCCGGCCAGTCATCGCGGGACCTTGCTGATCCAGGCATCGGCAAAGGTCGACCAGGTTGCCTACGCCGAGTACCTCGCCGAGAACATCGAACTGCCGCCCGCTGACCAGCTCGTCACCGGCGCGATCATCGGCTCGGTCCAGCTCATCGGCTGTGTCCGAGATGCATGCTCGCGGTGGGCAGAGCCGGGTTACTGGCACTGGCTGACCAGCGCACCGCAAGCCGCCGATCCGGCCATACCGATCAAGGGACAGCTATCGATGTTCGCCCCACCGGACGGCTGGGAGGCATCATTCCACCCGCCGGGATAACCCCCACGAAGCCATGAGTGCATGTCGGCTTGAGGCTCGACCACGCTGGGGACCAGCCGACAGGCAACCGTAATGCGGCATGAGAGTGCCATGCTCACTCCAGCGGATATGAAGGCGCCTTGCGTTCGAGGTATGGCTTACTGGAGAGGGTCCTCTGTTGAAGCCTTCGGAAAGCCATGTTCATTGATCAGGGGCTCATGACGGAGATAAGCCGTGGAGAGAGCTACCCTCTCAAGCATTAGCCGGCAATCCTTGCAAGCCGGATAATTCTCGCACAATGCATGTCCTGAGTCGATAGGAAGCTCGAGGAGGTACACCTCGACGCTTCCGTCATTCTCCCGCAAGACGCGCCTGACGCGACCTCTCATATTGGTTGTCGTCTTGCCTCGTTCAATAGGACGCTCGGTTCCGTGTCCTCCGTAGCGCCTCAGCCGCTTGCGAAGATTCGTAGCCTCACCTATGTAGATGCGGTACCTGCCACGGGCGGCCAGCTTGACCAGATAAACACCGGGCTCGTCGGGCCCGCGAGGAAAGCTGGCGACGCCATCAAGCCATGTGGCTGATCCCAGCCTGTGCCAGCGGAGTTGTACACCGGCAGTTTCTGAGACCAGCGGCCAGACGAAGCCGTTCTCCTGCTGGATCATGTCCATACACTGCCGCAACGGGCCAGCTCACACCAGCCCAAACCCTCCACGGGCAGGTTGCGGCGAACGCGGGGAGATGACGCTGAGCGTGTGGTACGCGGCAATCGTGTGGTACGCGGCAATAGAGTGTCTTGACCTTGGAATCCAGCTGGCCCATGGGCGCATACGGTTCGATGAGGTCCGAGCGCCGATCGGCCGAGGTGGTCGCTGGAGGTGTCATGGGAAAGTACGAGCCCTTGCGTGACTATCTAGCCGCTCACCAGGGTGACGAGGTGCAGATGACATTCGGCCAGGTGGAACGGCTGGTGGGCCCGCCGCCGGACTCAGCGCGCGAGTACCGCGCGTGGTGGGGAAATGACAGCTACCGATCCCAGTCGATCGCCTGGCAGGCGGCGGGCTGGCATGTCGCATCGGTGGACCGGAGCACCTGTCAAGTGCGATTGTTACATGAGCTGGCGAGGATTCACGCGTCGTTTGATGACCCGAACCTGGTGTCGCGGGCGGGCCTGGTGCCGGTGATGGCGCTGGCCCAGCGGGCTGGGCTGGCTGATCTGGCCGGTGAGCATGTCCGGGTTGCTGGTGCGTGCGGGGTGAACGCCCCGGTGAAGGTGGCGTGTGTGGTCGCCGGGATGGTCGCGGGGGCCGACAGCATCGATGACCTGGATGTGCTGCGTCATGGGGCGATGAGCGCGCTGTTTGGCGGGATCCGGGCGCCGTCCACGCTGGGGTCGTTCCTGCGCTCGTTCACCTGGGGGAATGCGCTGCAGTTAGGCAAGGTGAGCCGGCTGCTGCTGGCTGAGCTGGCCCGCCGCACCCCGCTGCTGCCCGGCAAGGATGTGCTGGCGTTCGTGGACATCGATTCGCAGCAAATACGCGTCTACGGCCATCACAAGCAGGGCGCGGCGTTCGGCCACACCAAGATCGGGGGCAAGAGCCTGCTGGTCCGTGGACTGAACGCGCTGGCCGCTACGGTTAGCACGCCACTGGCCGCGCCGGTGATCGCCGCCACCCGGCTGCGCGGCGGCAGCGCCGCCTCCGCCCGCGGCGCCGCCTCGTTTGCCAGCCATGCGGTCCGCACCGCCCGCGCTACCGGGTGCACCGGGATCCTGGTGGCCCGCGCCGACTCGGCGTTCTACTCCGCGGCGTTCACCGGCGCGGTGCGCGCGGCCGGGGCGTACATCTCGGTCACCGTGGCGATGAACCCGCATGCTCTGGCGGCCATCGCCGCCATCGGCCAGAACGCCTGGACCCCCATCCGCTATCCCCGCGCCATCTGGGATGACCAGCTTGGCTGCTGGGTCTCTGACGCCGAGGTAGCCGAAGTGCCCTATACCGCCTTCACCTCGAAGAAGGGGAAGGCCATCACCGCCCGCCTGATCGTCCGCTGCGTCCGTGACCTCAACCGCAAGGCCGCCCAGGGTCAGGACGAGCTGTTTGACGTCTGGCGCTATCACGCCGTCTTTACTGACTCCCCGTTCGTAATGCTCCAGGCCGTCACCGTCCCGCCCGCCGCGACTCCGCGGATGCTGGCGGTGGAGTTCGCCCGGTTCCTGGGCATCCCGGTCATGGCGCGGGCCAACATCACCGGCGTCATCGAGGCTGTCTGCGGGGTAATGACCGACGCGCGCACCACCGTGGTGTGCGTGGATGAGATCCACAACCTCAGGCTCGCCACCCGCAGCGGCGCGGAGGTATCGGACACGCTGAAATACTTCTCCGAGCGCATCCCGGCCACCTTCGTTTACGCAGGGATCAACGTCGAGCGCGAGGGGCTGTTCTCCGGCACCCGCGGCCAGCAGATCGCCGGGCGTTTCACCCTGATCCCCGCGGCCCCGTTTCCCTACGCTCCGGAGTGGCAGGGCCTGGTCGCCACGCTGGAAGACGCTTTGCGGCTGCACGAGCACCTGCCGGGCACCCTGACCGGCCTGGACCGCTACCTGCACCAGCGCACCGGCGGCATGATCGGCAGCCTGTCCCACCTCATCCGCGGCGCCGCGATCGAGGCCATCATGAACGGCAGCGAGAAGATTTCCCGCAAGCTGCTCGACGCCGTCGACCTCGACCACGCCGCCCAGGCCCGTCCCGCTCCGCCCGCCTCTGCGGCAGCGAGGAAGATCGCCTGATGGTCCTCGACGTCGGCCCGCCCTGCCCGCTGCCGATCCGCCCGAGGCCGATGACCGGCGAGAGCCCCGCGTCCTACCTGCGCCGGCTGGCCCGGGCTAACCACCTGCGCCCTGGCTACCTGCGCCGCTACCTGAGCAGCGCAGGCGATCAGGCAGCAATCAGGCTCGACTGGCTCGCGATCCTTGCCGGCCGCTCCCTGCCGGCGCTCGAACGCGCCCTGGCCGATCCGGCCGACAGCCACGAGACCGGTCCAGGCCGGCGGCACGTGCGCCGGGCCGACAAGCCCCGGCTGTTCACTGCCATCCGCCGCGACGCCCGCGACAATGGGCTGTCCATCCGGGCACTGGCCGACCGGCACGGCGTCCACCGGCGGACAGTCCGCCAGGCACTGGCCTCACCCTGGCCCCCGCCGCGCAAGACACCGCACCGTCGTTCGCGGCTGGCCCCGTTCAAGGACACGATCGACGCGGTGCTGCTATCCGGCCCGGGAACGGCCGGGCAGGCCCCGCCCACTGCGAAGCAGATCTATGACCGGCTGGTGGATGAACACCAGATGACTGGCGTGTCCTACTCCACCGTACGCAGCTACGTCGCCGGCCGGCTCCCGATACGACAGCTCGCTGCCCGGCATCCCCCCAGCCCGCGCGATGACGTCCGGCAGGCGATCACGCACCTGAGGGAACTGTTCGCAGCGATGCAGCCTGAGGCTGCCGCCAGCGCGCAGCCGCACCTCGACGCCCTGGAGCTCGTGATCAAACAGGCACCCGGCGCCGCCGGAGCAGATTCGCACGGCATTTTCCAGTGACGCTGCGACCTGCGAGAACGCCGTGAAGCCGGCAAAAGACGGTTCGTGGCCAAAACCGCACAGGCAAGGCCGGACCTGTTCGACGCGGCGCCAGGGCCGGTTACATACTGCTCCCGGATGCCAGGCTGACGACAGCCTGGCATGGAAGGAGGCCGGTATGCCGCAGCGGTACCGGATGCCCGCAGGCTGCGATCCGGAATTGTGGTCGCTCGTCAAGCCGATGCGCGTCAAGATGAGGGAGCAGGAGCTGAGCCAGGCCCAGCTCGCGATCCGGCTGGGATGTGACCGGTCCAGGGTGTCCCGGGCGCTATCTGCCCGTGAGCTGCCGCCGCGGCACCTGATCCTGAAGATCGCCGAGATGCTGGGCGCTGATGTTGCCGCCGCCGAACGCCGGTGGGCGCGGAACAAGGCGCGAATCCGGAATGCCCGTGCGCGCACCACAGGCGGAGGGCCGCCGCCTGGGCTGCATACTTACGCAGACCTCCTATCCGGACTGCGCGACCTGCTGAGCTTGCGAGGTGTTTCCCAGCGCGAGCTGACCCGCCGGGATCACCAGCTGAGCCGGTCAGCCGTCGGGGCGGTCCTGCGCGGAGAGCGATCCGCGCGCCACGGCATGGTGATCGCGATCGTGCGCGCCTGCGGTGTCAGCGAGGAAGCCGAGCGGGCCTGGGCCGCCGCCTGGCAGCACCTCGGACGACCGCACCAGAAAGAACAGCACCGCCGCCGGCGCGAGGGCTACGAGTACAAGATCCGCACGGAAGCGATGAGCGCACCATGGACATGATCGATCGCCAGCCGCCAGAGCACCGCCCATGCGTGGCCGAGATCCGCATCTACGGACTGCTATACCTTCGCATCGAGCGGCTCCCACGGCGGCTGGCTCTCCTGCTGGCCACCACGCTCCCTCTGATCGTCACGTGGTTGCTCACTCGGTGACGGCACAACGTGCATCACAACGCAAATCCGCCGATGACTGTCTCTGACAACCTGACGCACTGCACGTCACAGCGTGGCTGGCGTGTCAGGTCAACTGAGACGGGACACTTGATCTGGCCCCGGGCTGGGCGGGTCAGGCGGCTGGCTGTCCTGTGTCATCGAACTTTCCTTCTTGTCAATTAATCGTCCTCGACCGGTGCCGTCTGCCACTCAACTTTCCCCGATTCACGGCTTACCGTTCGCCGACGAGCACGTTTATGCAGTCCGGGAGCCTGCACGGGGCGTTGGCTAGGCTTCGGGCCGAGCAATCTTCATTGTCACGGCGGCCATCCTGACCACCGGCCAAGCCGGGCAAAACGGACACCGTTACCGGCGCGGGTTGTCAACGAAGATTCCTCTTCGCAGGTGAGCGGCGCGTGTCGAGGAATCTTCGATGACACGGGACACTGGCTTGGCGGTTCCGGCCTTGGCGCGGGCGAGGCGGTAGGACTCGGTGCCGGTCTCGATGATGGTGGCGTTGAAGGTGAGCCGGTCGACGATCGCGGCGCAGAGGCGGGGGTCGGTGAAGGTCTTGGTCCAGCCATCCGGGGCTGGCACATGTTGATCTTGACGGATCCTGGCTGGGCCTGGGGGTATCTGCCTTCGGGCGTGTCCGCCGATCTTTGAGGCGCAGTACCCGTATGTTAGGTGCCACCTAAGTGATTCAAGTGTGAGGAAGGTATGCCGGTGGTGCCGAGGCTGCGGGTGCTGGGCGGCGGGGCGGTCCCGGAAGGGCCGGTCACGGCCGATCCGTGGGAGTTCCAGGCCGCGTGTGTGGACGCGTTCGTGGCCTCCTGGCGGGCTCGCGGGTTCAGCCCGGTCACCATCGACAACGACATCGGCCTGCTGGAGCGGGTGCTGCGTGCGCTGGGCCGCCCGGCGTGGGAGGTGACCCCAGAGGATATCGACCGGGTGGTCGGGGACCTGGCAGCGGCCGGGCGGACGACCGCGACTCGCCGCGAGTATGTGCAGATCTTCAAGGGGTTCCACCGGTTCCTGCAGGCCCGCAAGGCCCCCGAGATCGAGGCCGCGTTCGGGTCCGGCTGGCCTGCCCGGTCGATGAGTTCAACGCCTCCCGCCATGTCGGCGATGACTCCCCGGCCGAGCTGCCGCCCCCAGCGCCGGAGCGGGTCGGCGAGTTCTTCGAGTTCCTCAAGACCCGGATCGCCACCGCCCGCAAGTACGCGCCCGCCGCGAGGGATTACGCGCTGTTCCGGACGCTGTATCACGCCGGGCTGCGGTCGGAGGAAGCCGCGCTGCTGGACCAGCCGGACGTGCATTTTGGCCGCGGCCCGTTCGGCAAGCTGCACGTGCGGTTCGGCAAGGGCGCTCACACGTCGGGGCCGCGGCCACGCTGGGTGCCGATGCTCGATGGCCTGGATCTGGTGCTGCGCTGGTTCCTCGACGACGTGCGCGGCAGGTTCCCGGCCTCGCCGGTGCTGTTCGCCGATGAGTCCGGTGGCGCCCTGCACCCGGGCACGATCCGCAACCGGCTGCGGTATCTGATGACGCTGGAGGGCCGCCCGGCCGCGGACTGGTTCAGCCCGCACGCGCTGCGCCGGGCGTGTGCGACCCATAACTATGAGCGTGGCGTGGATCTGGTCGCGATCCAGCAGCTACTCGGTCACTGGACCGTCAGCTCAACCATGAGGTATGTCCGGCCCTCGGCCACGTTCATCGAGGATGCTTACCGGCGGGCGGTGGCCGCCACGCTCGGTGAGCTGACAGATAAGGAGCCATCGGCGTGAACATCCGGTGGAAGCTGCGGATGGCCGCCGCCCAGCGGGAGGTGTGGACCGGCACCCAGCTGCGGCGGCTGCTTGCCGAGCGGGCGGGGCTGGAGTTGTCGGCGGCGTCGGTGTCGGCGCTGTTCACCAAGGAACCGGCCCAGGTGAAGCTGTCCACCCTGGCCGCGTTGTGCACCGCGCTGGAGTGCACCCCCAGCGACCTGTTCGAGGTGGACACCACGCCGGTGGCCCGGCCCGCCCCGGCCCCTCGCCCGGCGGCGGACCCGCCGACGGCTGCCCGGTCCCGGGGCCGGTCGATGCCGCCGCTGTGAGCAGCCCGTCATGGGGAAGAAGCAGCGGGACTGCGCCGGGTGCGGCGCCCCGGTGGGCATCATCGGCCGCGAGCACTGCTGCCGGTGCTGGCGGAAGATCACCGAGGCCGCGGCCAGGACGGCGTGCCCGGGGTGCGGGAAACAGCGGGTCGTGCGGGATGACACGGGCCGGTGCGTGCTGTGCTCGCGGGCCTGCACCCGGTGCGGCCACCCGGTCCGCCGCAAACAGGACACGTTGTGCCGGGACTGCCGGCGCAAGGCCCGGCAGGGCGGCAGCCCAGCGGCCCTGCCCGCGGTGCGGCCGCCCGGGATATCTGCGGGAAGATACTGGCTGGTGCGGGGCCTGCTCCCGGCCCCGCCAGGCCAAAGATCCGCCCCGGGAATGCGCGCAGTGCGGGCAGGTCAAACGGCATGAAGGGCTGGGGTTGTGCTCGGCGTGCTGGCAGCGCCGCCCGGAGCGGCCCTTCATCCAGGTCGCTCGCTTGGCCGCCCGGCTCCCCGCGCCGCCGGGCTGGCTGGACGGGTTCGTCGCGCAGCTGGCCGCCGGGCACGGCCCAGCCCGCGCCTGCACGATGATCACCGAGCTTGGCCGGCTGCTCGAGGACGAGCACCCGAATCATCCGCAGAACCTGCTGGACCGCGCCCGCAGGCCCGGCCGGTCGATGGGCTCCCTGGCCCGCGCTCTGGAGGACTACTTCACCGCCCAAGGCCTTGCGCTGCCCACCGACCAGGCCGACTGGCTTGCCGCCAGGCGGCGCCAGCGCCGCCTGGATGCTGTCCCGGCTCCGCTGCGCCCCGCAGCGGACAGGTTCTGCCAGCACATGCTCACCGCCCGGCAGCGGGCCCGCCGCGCCGGCACCAAACCCCGCACCGATCACACCATCGAGACCGCGCTAGCCACTGTGCGCGACCTCGCCCGGTTCCTCGCTGATCAGCGGGGTAAACACGACTGGGCGCTGGCCGGCGTGCACGACATCGAGGCGTTCCTGGTCACGGTGCCCAAGTCGCGCAGGCGGCGGCTGACCGTGCTGCGGCAGTTCTTCCGCTTCGCCCGCATCCAGAAGATCATCCTGGCCGACCCCACCCGCGGCCTGGCCGCCACCGCACCCCGCGGCTTCACCGGGCAGACCATCACCCTGGACCAGCAGCGCGATCTGTTCCGCCGCTGGACCACCAGCACCGGCGCGCACCCGCACGAGGCGCTGCTGGGCATCCTCGCCCTGCTGCACGGCGCCTCCAGCAGCGAGGTCCGCCACCTCCAGACCGGCGACATCGACGCCACCGCCAAGACGATCCGGCTCGGCAAGCGCCCGCACCCGGTGCCGCTGGACCCGGCCAGCTGGCAGGTGCTGCAACGCTGCCTGGCCCACCGCGACGCCCGGCGCACCGCCAACCCGCACGTGATCGTCACCAAGGGCACCAAAGCCGGGCGGGCAGCCGCCTCCACCGCCTATATGAGCCATCTCCTGGACCCCTGCGGCGTCCCGCCCCGCACGCTGCGCTGCACCCGCCTGGCCGGCCTGGTCAACACCACCGATCCCAAGCTGGTCGCTGCCGCCTTCGGCATGAACGCCGAAGGGATCATGATCTACCTCGCCGACCGCGTCGATGACAGCCGCCTGGCCGGGCTCCCCGCTAACTGATCATCCTGTCTCGCCGAAATGCGGTAGCCCGGGGCCGGCGATGGACCGCACAATGCGACAGTGATCGATCCAGCCCACGATGCCTTCGGCGCCGCTCTGCTCGACTACCTCGACGGCAGCCACGTGCCCGAGCTCACCCTCGAGGTGAAAGACGGCTCCAGCGGACCGGCCATGCACCCGGAATGGTTCTTCCGCAGCTTTGAGTCCTGGGACTGGTGGGAACGGGAACTCCTCCCCCTGATCACATCCGGCCCGGTCCTGGACCTGGGCTCAGGCGCCGGCCGGGCAGCCCTGCACTTCCAGCAGCAAGGGCTGCCCATCACTGCCGTCGACGCCTCGCCCGGTGCCGTCGAGGTCTGCCGCCGGCGAGGCATCGCCGACGTTCGTCTCGGCGACGTGAACGACCCGCCACGCGACCGGACCTGGGCCGCGGTCCTGCTGTTGTGCGGGAACCTCGGCCTCGGCGGTTCCTGGGAAGGCAACTGCCGGCTGCTCACCCGGCTCGCCGAACTCGCCGCGCCCGGCGCCGTCTTGGTGGGCGACTCGGTCACCCCCAGTGGCGCGCCCCAGGTCGACCTGCGCATCCGCTATAAAGACCTGACCACACCCTGGTGGCCGCAATACAACATCCCCGCCGGGCGGATGGCCGCCTTCGTCGAGGGCACCGGCTGGACCATCCAGAAACACCTGCAAGACGGCGAAGATCACGCCGTCCTGCTGCGCCGGACATGAAACCCGCCCACCGAACAGCACCCGCAGCCGCCGTCGGCGGTGCTCCCCAAGTCAGCCCAGCCGGACGTGTGAGATTACGGCGCTGCCTTGCACATGTTGCCGCGAACAAATGCGCTTTGCTGAAGCTCTCGTTGGAGGCGATGGCGACGCTGGCTTTCTCCTCGCGCTCGGTCAGGACCTGGAACAGCAGCTCGGCGCCGCGGCGGTCGAGTTCCATGTAGCCGAGCTCGTCGATCTATGCGGATACCCGCATAGATCGACGAAGTGGGGTTCGCCCCGCTCGATGACACCGGCGCCCAGCTGCTGTTCCGCCTCGTCGCCGCCGCCTACGAACGCCGCGCCCTGGGCATCGCCAGCCACTGGCCCTTCGACCAGTGGGGCCGGTTCCTGCCCGAGCACACCACCGCCGTCAGCCTGCTGGACTGCCTCCTGCACCACGCCAGCGTCGTGGTCACCGACAGCGATTCCTACCGCATGCGCCAGGCCCGAGCCCGAGGAGGAACCCGACCAGCCAAACCATGATCAATCCGAGGGGTGGGGACTTTTACCTGGCCACCAGCGGAGACCGCAACCTGACCATTGACACGGCACCTGCCCGCGTTGCGCGTCAGACGGCGAGCGCGACACGGCCGTCGCGGGACCGGTGCTGCTGCCGACGCCGGGAGTCCGCGCCTCCGCCGCCCCCACCTCCGCCGCCCGGGCCAAGGCCCCGCGCCGAGAACCCCCTGACCAAGGAGAAGGTCTCAGCCATCGAACCCTCGTGCTGCTCATCCACGGCCACGGCAACACCGTCATCCCGGCCGGGTCGAGCTGCAGCTAAACGTAAACGAGAAGCAAGCCAGGCAGAACGCAGCGGCAGACCCTCAGCCGCCTAGCCGCGCACAGCTCACCCGGATCCGCGCCGCCACAGGTAACACCGTCCCGCCCCCGGTCAGCCGGGCAATCTGCGCGGCCGCGCGCCCGCCACCGGATGCCAGCTACGCTCTGCGACCGAACGCAGGCTCGATGACGTGGCTGCATCAACCCTGGCAGGCCCAAGATGCCGTCAGGAAGTTGCGCTCAGCCGCGCCGCGGATCGCATGCCGGCCCGCAGCACTCTTGATGGGACGTCCCTCAAACGCGGCATGATTCGGCTGGTTCAGGTAACCGGTCAGTGCGTGCGTTCCACAGATCACGCGGGCATGGGCAGAGCGCCAGATTCGTGGGATACGCGCCGCGGTCACCCTGGATGAAGCCCGACAGCGATGCGGTCGCCTGGTTCGGATACGTCAGACTCGGTCAGACGGATGCCTGTGAGGCGTTCGGCGAGCAGAAATGCGCCTCGCATGGGGTGGAGTTCGTTGTTCTCGCCCGGAAACGCGATCCCCTGTTCTTCAGGCAAGGGTTCTCCAATCTGGCTCATATGAGGGAGGAGAGGGTCGAACGCGCGGAGTATGGTCCCGTTCTTCGCGTACTGAAAGGAAGAGAGAGCGTTCACATTCCGGAAGATGACGACCGCCTCGCCGTCTTGTGACAAATCCTCAAGAAGTTCGGGCACGGTCGCCTGGTAGCCGTTGAGCTCGACGACAATGGTCCAGTCACCAATTTCGCCCGCCTCTACCGCTGTGCCGTAATGCTCGTAGTCCTGCTGGTCAGCCCAGTCCCGGACTATCCGCGCTGGCGCCACCTGGGTTGCCCGCCTGGCTCCCAGCACAGCAAGCGCCCGCGCAGGAGAACAGCTCTTTACCAAGGCAACGGCAGCTCCGAGCGCAAACGGCCCATCGTCGGACTCCGTCCACGCATATGGAGCATCGGCAGCCACCTCATTCCTCACCGGTACAGGCTACACTCGGTTGCTGGCAGTGGCACTTGGGTGAGCCAGCCGCATGAGCTCAGACAGTCCGCAGTACCCTCGACGGTCGCCGCCATGGATGGCCAATCCACAGGTCAGATCACACAAACGCGTAGTGCGACATACCTCAACGCGGACTGAACGGCCGATCAGGCCGAATCGGCAGGGCCCTGGCTGCGAATGAGGATGCCGAGCCGCCGGTCATGGTCTCCGACCCGTCTCTAGATTACGAGTGAACATGCGAGTGCTGCATGGGTATGCGTTCGGGTAACGTCCGCTATTCGGCGTTATGCCGGTGATCAAAGATCAGATCACTGCCCTTCGGCGGCATAACGCCTGATCATGCCTGTGATCGAGGCGCAGTGCGCCTCGATCCTGGTGCCTCACGATCACAGGCATATCAACCATGTGCGCATCTGCGTGGTTCGGCCCCTCGTCATGCAGAGCACTTGCCCGGGCGTGGTGACGACGGATCCTGTGTCGGGCGGCAAGCCGGTTGGCCCGGCCGCGGCCGGGATGTGCTGTTCGATGGCGGGCGGCGGCAGGCCATGGGCTCGGCAATTGGTCGGCTTAAGCCGCTAGCCTGCGGCTGGTGCTTGGTGGCTGCGATGAGCCCGGCCGCGGGCTCGACGCTCCTGGCGGGGCAGCTGGCTGCACGATCGTGGCCTGGCGGGCTGGTCGGCATGTGATTACCGCGTGGCGGCGCGGTCGGAGACCAGCCCGTAGCGGGCCACTGGGCAATGATGGCTATCCCGAGGCAACCGAGCAAGATCAGTGGCAGGAGCGCGGGACTGTGGCTTCGCCTTGGGCCGGGAACGGCCGGCCGGGCGGGTAGATCGCTGGTCAGCGCTCGCAACTCACCCCAGGTCCGGGCTAGGTAGGCCGCGCCCGCCCGGCTGCGCAGTTCACCGACATCGAGGCAGCCTGCCACATACGCCTCCTGCAGCAGTTCCACGACGGCCTCCCGGTCGCGGTCACCAGCCCGCACCCCACCATCGCCTGGCATCCTTCCGCCTCTCTCCCTTGCATCCGCATAGCTGGCTTGTCTTGCGCTGAGTGCTCGCAACCGCCCGCCGCCCCGGTACCAGGGAAGCGGCCGGCCCACCGCTCAGTGGCAGTGGCAGGTGCGCAAAC
>Ga0209166_10002098_pt1 | contig 15585 bp, 11 predicted proteins | sample Coa_R1_3_FD_187151 | JGI IMG/M metagenome (GOLD analysis project Ga0209166, IMG submission 187151) | Surface soil microbial communities from Centralia Pennsylvania, which are recovering from an underground coalmine fire - Coalmine... | ecosystem: Environmental > Terrestrial > Soil >... | reverse complement strand
GTAGCAGGCGTGGTGGTGCAGTTCATCCTCGAACGCCTTGCGCTCGGTGATGTCGCGGAACGTGAGCACCGCGCCGGACGGCCTGCCGTCGCTGATCACCGCCGACGCCGTGTAGGCAACAGGAATGCTGGCGCCGTTCCGGCCGCGGAACCGCGCCTCGTCCTCCCGGATCGTGCGGCCCGTGCGCATGGCTTCGCGGGCCGGCCCAAGCAGGAAGTCCGGCGCCGTGAGGCCGCCGTCGGGCAGCGGGTCGTCGATCGAGATGTCGAGCGACGGCAACTCGATCATGCCGGCGGCGGCCCGGTTGACGAAGGTCAGCCTCCCGCCCGCGTCGATGGCGCAAACGCCTTCCCCGATGTTGAGGGTGATCGAGGAGAGCCGCTCCCGCTCAAGGCGAACCTGCTGGAACAGTTCGGCGTTGCTGAGTGCTCCCTTGCCCACCGCGGCCAGGGCCCGCAGCAGGACCACGTCGGCATCGTCGTACGGCTCGTCCCGGCGGCGCCCCGACGCGACCAGCCACTGCTGACGGCCGGCCACATTCATCGGTGCCCCGAGCTGGCCTGGGCGCGGGCCGTCGGGCGCCAGGGTGACCTCGGGGCTGCGCAGCAGCCGCCGCACCGATCCCAAGATCGTCTCGACTACCGCCTCCTGCCGCAGCCCCCTGTTTGCCTGGAGCGTGACCTCGTAGAGCCCCTCCATCCGGGCGCGGTCGTACAACGCCGTGTACCGGGCGCTGATGAGCCGGCGCACCAGGACCACTACCGGAATGGCCAGCGCCACTGCCCAGAGGTGCGCTTGTATCGCCAGCGCCAGGACCACTCCGACCAGCGCTCCCGCGCCCGCGAGCATGACCTGGATCGGAAGATCGCCGGTGAATTCCCGCCACGCCGTGCCCATCGAGACCACGGCGCTGTCCACGAGAAACGTGCTGACGGAGAAGTACACTCCGACGCCGAGCAGGGCCGCCGCGATCTGGCCCGCGGTGAGGGAACTCGAAGGGGCTGCAATGGCGCGGCTCACCGCCAGTCCCAGGCCCGCGGCGATGAGAGTCTGCCCGGCGTTGAACGCCGACTTGACCAGCGGGCGGCGGCGGGCTGCCTGAGCGGCAGCGCCCGCCAGAGCGAGGGTTACCAGCGTGACCAGCGGCGGTTCGAGCAGGGCGAGGATCACGATGAAACCCTCGTCCATGTTGAAGGTCTCGGATTCGCCGCCGCGGAACACTACGACGGGCCACAGCCAGTTCCCCAGGAGAAGAACGCCCATCGTGGCGGCAACGACCCATTCGCCCTGGCCGATGTGCTCCGCAGCCGGTTGCCGCCATACGGCGACGAACAGGGTGAGCCCACCACCCACGACCGAAGCCACCACGATGGCCCAGGTCACACGGGGTAGCTTCATGGCCCGGCTGATGCGTCAGCCACCGTTCCAGCACTTGCTGGCCCAGTCGGAACCCCAGGCGCCGTTCCACGCGGAGCCGCTCCAGGCGGTGCCGTCCCAGGCGGAGCCCGACCAGGCCGCACCGTTCCACGACGCACCGTTCCACGCGCAGCCGTTCCACCAGGCACCGTTGGACACCGCGCCGTTCCACGCCCAACCGTTCCACGACCAGCCGCTCCACCACACGCAACCGCTGGGCGCCTGATTCGGGGAGGTTCCCGACCACAGGTTCGGATTCCATGAGTCAACCGGGCCGGTGGGCGACAGCGACACCGCGGTGCCGGACGAGGTCGGAGCCAGGCCGGCGGCCGACTGGCCGTAGTCCATCGGGCCCGAGGTGGCCGCGGCATAGGCGTTGAGCGCCCCGTGGCCGTCGACGAAGGGGTTGCCGACCGGGCCGGGGGTGGTGGTCCCGATCAGGCGTGCCTTCAGCTGGTTGGGGGACAGGCCCGGGTTGGCGGCCAGCACCAGCGCCGCTGCCCCACTGGTGATGGCCGCGCTGAACGAGGTGCCCGAGCCGGCGAAGTTCGCCGGGCCGACCTGGGCGGAGGGGTAGTTGTTGTAGATCGTCGAGCCCGGGGCCGCCAGGCTCACCACGGACCGCCCCGAAGTCACCAGGTCCGGCTTCACCCAGCCGTCCGGGGAGGTGGGCCCCACACTGCTGAAGTTGGTCATCTCATCGTCGGCGGGCGACGACGTGGCCATGTCATCCAGGGCGCCGACCGTGATCACCAGTGGGTCGTCGCCCGGGGACAGGATCGTGCCATTGAACGGCCCGGCGTTGCCCGCCGAAACCACGACGGCGATCCCCGAGTTCCACACCGCCTCCACCGCCTGGTCCACGGGATTGTTCACGGTTGACTTGGTGGGCTCGAAGCCGAGGGAGATGTTGAGGACCTTGATGCCGTAGGTGCCCTGGTGATCGACCACCCACTGCATCCCCGCGATCAAGGTCCCCAGGTGGGTGGTGCCGTCCGCACCCGCCACCTTGACCGACAACAGGCTGGCACCGGGCGCCTCGCCTGAGTACCGCCCGCCCGAAGAGGCCCCGTTGCCGGCGATCAGGCCGGCCACGAAGGTGCCGTGCCCGTAGCCGTCCTGGTAGGGGGTGTTCGAGCCGGTCAGGTCGACGCCGCCGATCAGCCGCCCGGCGAAGTCCGGAAGGTTGTCGATGCCCGTGTCCAGGACCGCGACCGTGACCCCCTGGCCGGTGTCGCCGTTTGCCGCCAGTTTCGCCGCGCCGGTCTCCTTCAAGAACGCGTCCGATGGCGTGTGCGGCCCGGTGGACTCGGTGGTGGACTCCACGCTCACCAGGGCATCGGGCGTGACCGTGATGCCGGGCAACGCCGCCAGCAGCGGTTCCTCGTCTGTGGAGATCGTGGCGTCGACCGCGTTGATGATGTGGTACTGGGTCAGGATGGTGCCGCCCAGGCTCAGTACCGCCGCGGCCGGGCTCAGCGCCCCGGTCGAGCTGACGATGACCGTCTCGGATGAGCTCGCCGACACCGCCGGGGCGCCCGCGATGGCCGTGCCCGCCAGTGCGGCGGCGACGGCCGCGGCCACCGCCGCGGCGGCGCGTCCGGAGTGCCTGCGGCTCGTGTGCCTGCGGATGTGCCGTGCCTGATAACCGGCTCCCGCGCCGGATGAACCACTCTGCCACATATGGCAGTCCCCCCCATGGGTGCCTTTGAGTGGGTCCACCGTACGCCTAGGAAGCGGCTTTAGGGGGAAATTCGATAATACGGTAAGCCTTTGGGATAAACGAACCACGCCGCCGGGATAAAGGAACTATCCCGCAGTGGAAGTTCTAAGAACATTAGTAGCGCTGGCGCCCCTCATCCGCTGGTTACCGTCGCCGCGCAATAACACCCGGCATGACTTCCGCCGCCGTCTCGCGCTCCCTTTTACACCTTCTTTACCTGGCAAATTCCGGGCCGCGGGCGCCACGCCGGTCTCGCTTCCGGAAGTGCACCCTGGCGCCGCGCAACGGATTGCGGCAATGGATTGCAGCCGCCGGGCAATAAGGGGCCCGGGCCGGCCTCTTAGGGGTCTCGGACCGGCTCCCCGGCCGCACCGGGCACCCCGGCGGTGCCGTTCGGGAACTGCACACCGGTGCCGTTGGCGCGCCGCGCGGCGGCCTTGGCCAGCAGTTCCAGGTCCTCGGCCAGGTAGCTGGCCAGCGTGTCGATGTCGGGGACCAGCTCACGGCAGCTGGTCAGCCCGAAGTGCAGCCGGCCGAGGTAGCCCACCACCGTCATGTTCAGCCCCTGCCCGGCGGTGATCACCGACACCGGGTAGTGCGCCAGCAGCTTGGCCCCGCACAGGTAGACAGGCACGTTCGGGCCGGGCACGTTCGAGATCGTGACGTTGAACGGCGGCAGCCGGTGCAACAGCCCGGTGGCGAACACGACCCGCGCGGCGCGGGCGGTGAGCGCCGGCACCGCGAAGTCGGTGATCTGATCGACCAGCCCCTGCGGGATGGCCGCCTGCTGCGTCTTGGCGACTTGCATCGCGGCGTGCGCCAGGTCCAGCCGGTTCTCCGGGTCCTGGACATGGGTCGGCAGCGTGGCCAGCATGGCCGACACCTTGTTTCCCAGCGCGCCCTTGCTGGCCGGGTCCCGGACCGACACCGGGACCATCGCGATCAGCGGCTGCTCGGGCAGCGCGCCGTGGCCGGCTAGCCAGCGCCGCAACGCGCCCGCGCACATCGCCAGGATGACATCATTGACCGAGACGCCGTAGGCGTTCTTGACCGCCTTCACGACGTCCAGGTCCACGCTGCGGAACGCGACCCGGCGGTGCGGCGTGATCGGCCGGTTGAAGGGTGTGGCCGGGGCCCGGCCCGGGGTGGTCGGGATGACCTCGCCGTCGCCGCGGTTCAGGCCGAGCATGCCGCCGACGAGCGTGCCGACGGCCGGCGCCAGCGTGGGCAGCACGCGCACCATCTCGTTGGCGATGCGGACGGTCTGCACCGGCCGCCAGGCCAGCCGCGCGGCGGCGAGGGCGGTCAGCGTGGCCGGGCCCGGCGGCCGGCCGGGTGTGAACGGCTCGCTGGGCGGCACCGCGCGCCCGGCCGGGCTCAGGTCCAGCAGCACCGTCAGCAGTTCCGTGCCGGACACGCCGTCGATCGCGGCATGGTGGATCTTCGTGTACACCGCGGCGCGGCGCTTGGCCAGCCCAGTGATCAGGTAGATCTCCCACAGCGGCCGGCTCCGGTCCAGCGGCCGGGCGTGCAGCCGGGCGATCTGCTCGGTGAGCTGGGCGTCCGAGCCGGGCCGGGGCAGCGCGATCTCCCGGATGTGGTACTCGATGTCGAAGTCCGGGTCATCGATCCAGTACGGCTGATCCAGGCCAAGCGGCACGTTCAGCAGCTTGCGGCGCAGCACCGGGACCAGCGGCAGCCGCTCCGCGAGCACCTCGGTGAGCCGGGCCAGGGTGAGCGGCTCCGGCGCTTCCCGGGGATCCAGCACGCACACCCCGCCCACGTGACCGGTGGTGTTGGCCGTCTCCAGGGCGAGGAAGGCAGCGTCAAGGCCGGTCAGTTGCTGCATCGCGATCCTCCTCGGCGAGACCAGAGTTCTGCCGCTTGAGGTCAACCCTGGCACCGGAGGGATCAGCCGGGCAACGTCACGGCCGGTTCAGAGGTCGTCCTCGATGTCGCCGGGGCCGTCCTGGCGGAAGAACTCACGGTCCTCCGCCTCCATCTTGGCCACATCCGCCTCGGCCGCCCGCTTGATCTGGTCGAGCTTGGGGTCGGGACGATAGCTCCGGGGCATGACCAGGCGGCCGAGCCAGCCCGGCTCGTCGGCCACGTCCCGGGAACGCAGCCAGGAAAAAAAGCCCATCGTCGGCTCCTCGGTCGATACCTTCGGCTTTCCCCCGCGGCCGATGGTTCATTCAGCCACCGGGCGGCTGCGCGGGCTGCCCCGTTCCGGGGCGCCGGATCCGCCCGGGTTACCGCCACGACGCCAGGGTGAGACCGAGCAGGTACCCGTTCAGCAGGACGATCACGACGGTCACGCAGGCGGCCGCGGCACTGGTCGCACGCCGGTTCACCAGCGCGCCCATGATGTCGGCGCGGCGCGTCAGCAGCACCAGTGGAACCAGCGCGAACGGGATGCCGAAGGACAGCACCACCTGCGAGATGATCAGGCTGGTGGTGGGCGGCAGCCCGGCACCGAGCACCACCAGGGCGGGCAGCATGGTCAGCCCGCGGCGCAGGAACAACGGGATGCGCCGGCCGAGGAACCCCTGCATGACGACCTGGCCCGCGTAGGTGCCGACGCTGGAGGAGGACAGCCCGGAGGCCAGCAGTGCGACCGCGAACGCCAGCGCGGCGCCGCCGCCGGCCAGCCGGCCGAGCGCGGCGTGCGCCGCCGGGATAGAGCCGCCGCCGGCCGTGCCGCCGAGGCGGGCCAGGGCGGCGGCGACGAACAGCATCGCCAGGTTGACCAGCCCTGCGGCACCGAGCGCGATCACCACGTCGAGCTGCTGGAACCGCAGCAGCCGGCGGCGGTCGGTGTCGTCCCGGCAGGGCACCCGGGACTTGGTCAGCGCCGAATGCAGGTAGACGACGTGCGGCATCACGGTGGCCCCGATGATGCCCACACTCAGCAGCAGCCGGCCACCGCCCAGCGCGGGCACCAGGCCGGAGCCGATGGCGGCCGGGCTGGCCCCGACGGCCGCCAGGTCGTAGGCGAAGCCAAGGAAGACCAGGCCGAGCAGGGCGGCGATGGCCAGCTCGAAGCGCCGGTAACCGCGCTGCTCCATGGCCAGCACGCCGAACGCCACCACGGCGGTGACCAGCCCGGCGGCCAGCAGCGGCAGCCGGAACAGCAGGTTCAGGCCGATCGCCGCGCCGACGAACTCGGCCAGGTCGGTGGCCATCGCGACCAGTTCCGCCTGGGCCCACAGGCCGCGGGACACCGCCCGGGGGAGGTGGTCCCGGCACAGCTCGGGCAGGTCGCGGCCGGTAGCCACACCGGCCTTTGCCGACAGGTACTGCACCAGCATGGCCATGAGGTTGGCCAGCACGATGACCCAGACCAGGCCGTACCCGAACTGGGCGCCCGCGGAGAAGTTGGTCGCGAAGTTGCCCGGGTCCACGTAGGCCACGGCGGCCACGAACGCCGGGCCCAGCAGCGCGACCACGCCGCGCAGCCGTCCCGGGGCCCGCGCCCCGGACCGCGTGCCCCGCCCTGGCAGCGGGCCGGCCGCGCTCGCACCCGCGACCGGCACCGCTGCCAGGACCCGGCCGGGCCGGGCCGGCCCCCGCCCCGCCGGCTCCGGCCGGGCCAGCTCCGGCCGCGCCGCCAGCGGCAGAGCAGGTTCGACGGCCACCGGCCGCCCTAACCCACGGACGGGCCGAGGCCGAGCGACTGCGGCGTGCTGGCGTCCGGAGACGGCTGGTGCAGCCCCTCGTCGAGCGCGCCGAACTCGGTCATCAGCGCGCGGCTGCCGCCCCACGAGGTCTGCTCCTCCGCGACCAGCGTGTTCGTGGTGAGCAGCAGGCCGGCCACGGATGCGCCGTTCTGCAGCGCGGACCGCGCCACCCGGAGCGGGTCGATGATGCCCATCTCGATCATGTTGCCGAACCGGCCTGCCAGCGCGTCGAAACCCTCGTCCCGGCCCATCCCGGTGAGCCTGGCCACCACCTCCTCGCCGGAGTAGCCCGCGTTCACGGCGATCAGGTACGCGGGCGCGGACAGCACCTTGCGCACGATCTCCACGCCGGTCGCGTAGTCGTCCTTGACCTCCAGGTCCTCCAGGGCGGGCTCGGCGTGCAGCAGCGCGGCACCGCCACCGGCCACGATCCCTTCGGCCATTGCCGCCCGGGTGGCCGCGAGCGCGTCTTCGACCCGGTGCTGCAGTTCCTTCAGCTCCGCGGGCGTCGGCGCGCCCACCTTGATCACCGCGACCTTGCCGGACAGCGCGCCGATCCGCTCGGTCAGCACGTCCTCGTCCACGCCGAAGGTGGCCCGGTCCAGCTCGGCGCGGAGCTGTCCGAGCCGGAACTCCACGCCGGCGGCGGAGCCGCCGCCGTCGATGATCGTGGTCCGCTCGGCGTTGGCCCGCACCTGCCTGGCCCGGCCGAGCTGGTCCAGCGTCATCGTCTCCAGGGTGAACCCGGACTGCCTGCTGTACACCGCACCGCCGGTGATCGCGGCAATGTCCTCCAGCTTGTGCAGGCGGCGGTCGCCGAAGCCGGGCGCGCGCACGGCCAGGCACTGGAAGACCTTGTTCAGGTGGTTGTGCACCAGCATGGACAGTGCGGTGCCCTCGACGGTCTCCGCCATGATCACAAGCGGCCGCGGCGCCCGCATGATCTTGTCGAGAAGCGGCATGAGCTGCTGCACCTTGGTGATCTTCTCGCTGCACAGCAGGATGTACGGGTCGTCCACGACGGCTTCCAGACTGGCCGGGTTGGTCACCAGGTACGGCGACAGGTAGCCGTTGTCGATCTCGAAACCCTCGACGAAGTCGACGGTCATCCCGTGTGCGGCGGATTCCTCCACCGTGACGATGCCGCCGTCGCCGACGGTGTGCAGCGCCTTGCCGATCACCGCGCCGACCGCCTCATCGTCGTTCGCCGAGATCGCGGCCACCCGGGCGTAGTCCTGCTCGGTCGCCACCGGGTAGGCGACGCCCTGCAGGTGCTCGACCAGGCGTGCCACAGCCATGTCAATGCCGCGCTTGACCAGCACCGGGTTGGCGCCGTCGCCGATGGCCCGCACCCCCTCCCGGACGATGGCCTGGGCGATGACCGTCGCCGTGGTGGTGCCGTCGCCGACGATGTCGTTGGTCTTGATCGCCGCTTCCTTGACCAGTTGCGCGCCCATGTTCTCGAACTGGTCCCTCAGGTGGATCTCCCGGGCGATCGTCACGCCGTCGTTGGTGACCACCGGGGAGCCGGTGATCTTCTCCAGGATCGCGTTGCGGCCCTTGGGCCCCAGCGTTGACTTGACCGCCTCGGCCAGCTGGTCCACGCCGGCGAGAAGCAGGGCGCGCGCCTCGGCGCCGAAGCGGAGTTCCTTGGCCATTGGGTTCTCCCTGGTGGTGTCGAAGCTAAGGGACGAGGATGGCCCGGCCGCGGACCCGGCCGGCGTCCAGGTCGGCGAACGCGTCGGCGGCGGCGTCCAGCGGGTAGGTCCGGGTGTGCAGGGTCACCCGGCCGCCCTCCGCCAGGGCCATCAGCTCGGCGAGGTCGTTGTAGGTGCCCACGATGTTCCCGATGATGTTGCGCTCGGTGGAGATGATGTCGAGCGTGGGGACCTGCACGGTGCCGCCGTAGCCAATGACGAAGTAGGAGCCGCCGCCGCCGGTCATGGCCCACCCGTCGGCCTCGGCGCCCTGCTCGGCGACGAAGTCGAGCACGACCTGCGCGCCGCGGCCGCCGGTCAGCTCCCGGACCGCCTCGACCTGCCCGCCGTCGGCCACCACGGTGTGGTGCGCGCCGATCTGGCCGGCCAGCTTCAGCGCGTCGGGGTTGCGGTCCACCACGACGATCGTGGTGGCGGTGAGCGCGGCCAGGCACTGGACACCGATATGGCCCAGGCCCCCCGCCCCTATCACGACGGCCGTCGTGCCCGGGTACAACAGGCCGATGGCCTTGCGTACCGCATGGTAGGCGGTGATGCCGGCGTCAGCGAGTGCCGCAACCTCAGCCGGCCGGGTCTGCGGGTCGAGCTTCACGCAGGCGCGCGCCGAGGTGAGCAGGTACTCGGCCATCCCGCCGTCGTGGGACAGGCCGGGGAACGAGTTGTCGGTGCAGTGCATGTCGTTGCCGGCCCGGCAGGCCCGGCACAGCCCGCAGGTCGGGGTCGGGTGCAGGATCACGGTGTCGCCGACGGCCACGTTGGTGACCGCCGAGCCGACCTCGTGTACCCAGCCGGCGTTCTCGTGGCCGAGCGTGTAGGGCAGCGCGGGGTGCATCGCGGCGTCCCACTGCCCCTCGATGATGTGCAGGTCGGTCCGGCAGACGCCGGCCCCGCCGATCTTCACGACGACGTCCAGCGGGCCCTTGACGCTCGGCTCGGGCACCTCGTCGACGACGGGATGGGAGTGGTAACCATGGATCCGGACAGCCTTCACGGGGCGTTCCTCTCCTGCTCCTGGGCCTGTCCGAGGCCCGCGGAGCCGTATCGGTGCCGCAGCATGCCGCGGCAGATGCTGCTGTTCGCCTCGATGCCGATGCGCGTGGCCCTGGCCCGCCGCAGGTGCACCGGGGCGGCTTCCTCCCGGATCCGTTCCCCGGTGGCCGGGTCTATTAGCAGCGGCGCCCCCGGCCCGGCCGGCAGGCCAAGCTCGGCCCGGCGCTGCCGCAGCCGGTCCAGCGCGGCGGACGCGGGCACCTCGCCCAGGGTCATCGCCAGCAGGGTGTCCCGGGTGGCCCCGGCGGCCAGCAACGGCCGGCACACCTGGTCGGTGCCGGCCATTACGGCCTTGCGCAGGAAGTCCGCGCGCAGCCCGTGCAGCTCGCTGACCGCCTCGCCGTCGAACGACGCGGCGAAGCCCGCCTGGGCGGCCACGCCGCCGTTGATCGCGTCGGAGGCGAAGTGGTCCTCCAGGACCACTACGGTGCTGCGCACCCCGGGTACCGCGCTGACCGCGTCGTAGGCGTCGGCCACCATGAGGAAGGCGAAGTTGGGCGCGCAGAAGTAGGTGGGCAGGCGCAGCCGGACCCGGGCGTCCCCGCCGGCCGACACGGTGCACGACGTGACGAAGCCGAGCGTGGTGATCGGCTCGTCCAGCTCCGGGTCGCGCACGGTGCCCAGCGCGGCGAGAACGTGGCCGGCCGCCGCGCGGGAGGCCCTGGAGGAGGAGCCGCCAGGGCCTCCCGCCCGGCTGGTAGCCGGGGCCGTCATGCCCCCGCGACCAGCTGGGCGTCGTCCTGCGCGGCCGGCGTGCCCGCTTCTGCCGGGAGCCGGAACTCCGCGGGCACCTCGATGCCGTACAGCTTGGCCGCGTTCAGGCCGAGGATCTTCTTCTTGCCCGCCACGCCCAGCCGCGGGTAGTCGGCGAACTCCTCGGTGGCCGGCATCTCCCAGTCCACGAACCCCTCGATCTGCCACTTGGGTTCCCAGATGGCGTAGTCGCTGCCGAACAGCATCTTGTCCTCGCCGACCCAGAACAGCAGCTCGCCCATCACCTTGGCGAAGAACCTCGGCCGGGCGTGCATCAGCCCGCCGATCACCACGGCCAGGCCCGCGTACACGTTGGGCTCCTGCGTGGCCATGAAGCAGAAGTCCTCGATCCGCGGCAGGCCCACGTGCTCGACGATGAAGTTCAGGTCCGGGAAGTCGGTCGCGGCGTGGTCCACGTCCGCCACGTCGAACGCGTCCTTGTCCAGCGGCCAGATCGTCGGGCCCTTGTGCACGTGGATGTTCTTGATGCCGAGTTCCTGGCACGCCTCCAGGTACCGGTAGGCGCCCGGGTCGGTGAGCTTCCAGCCGCGGGAGCCGTTGTTCCATTCGGCGGTGTAGAGCTTGCAGCCCGTGGAGCCGAATCGCGCGACGTTGCGGCGGAGCACATCGAGCCCCTCGTCCCCGTCACGGGGATCCCACCGGGTGTTGTAGACGAACTTGCCGGGGTGCTTCTCGCCCATCAGGGCGTTGCGCTCGGTGGTGTTGAAACCCTCCTTGTACCACTCCTTCAGGTAGGTGGGCTGGAACACCGCCACGTCCACGTACCCGTTCTCGAAGACGTCCTTCATCAGGTCGTCCTCGGAGTACTTCTGGAAGTGCTCCAGCGGCCAGTGCGTCTCCGGCGGGCCCAGGCCCATGTAGGCGTGGAAGCATTCGATCCACCCCTTGGCGTACTGCTCGGCCCCGGGCACCCAGTTGTCCGGGGCCGCGTTCCAGTAGTGCAGGTGGCCGTCTACCACGAAGTACTTCTCGCCGTTCTTCTCGTACACCGTGTCTCCTCCTTGCCAGGTGTATTGGCCAGATGCTGCGCCGACTGCGGCGCAGCCTGGAGTCCCCGCTACGCGGACGTGGGGGTGAGGTCGAAGCCCAAATAGTCGGCGGCGTCCTCCGGGTTGGCGAACATGATCGTCCGGTCGTCCAGGTGGATCATCCGGCCGTAGTGCGTGGACATGTTCTCCTCGAACTCCGCGGCGTCGAAGTAGCCCGGCTCCTCGCCCAGGGCCTCGGAAACGTCGTCGTAGACGACCTCCATCTTCCCGACGGCGTCGACCCTGATCATCGACGGGAGAAAGGTCACCCGGACGTTGTCCAGCTCGGATAGGACCTGTGCCACGACCGCGCCGACCTGGTTGTTCATGAGCGTGAAGCCGCACATGTTGGACGCGGTGTTGTCGGACTTGAACGGGCTTTCCGCAGTCTTGAAGGTCGTCACTGTGCCAACTCCTTCGGTACTTCCAGGCTGAGCGTGGACAGGATGACGCTGAACCGGTTCTTCGCCGCGTCCAGGCCGTCCTCGAACCGGGGCGGCTTGGCGTCCGGCTGCGACCACAGCGGCTGCAGCTTGCGGGCGGCGCTGATGGCCCGGGGCACCCAGACCGACAGCCACTGGTGAAGGTACCGCTTGTTGTGGTCGGCGAACTCCCGGTCGGCGGTGAGCAGCTCGAACATCGCGACGGTGTAGCGCAGGTCCCGCTCGGCGAAGTCGTACTCCGCGGCGCCGACGATGGTGGGGGTCACGAAGTCGCCGTTGCGCGGCGCGGCGTGCTGGACCAGGTGGCTGCGGAACAGCTCGCCGATCAGCGGCTCGAACACCACGTTGGCCGCGAAGATGGCCTCGCACCAGTCGTCGGTGGCGGTAAGCTGCTCGGCCACCTCGCGCACGCCCTGCCAGGCCGGGTCGGTGTTCCAGGTCTCGATGTGCGCCGAGCCGTCGAAGCCGCTGATCTCCTCGCTCAGCGTCAAGTTGTACAGCGCGAGGTCCTGCGCCGCCCGGATCCGGTGCATGCTGTTCACCGAGATCGCGTTGTTGTGCATGTTGGTCGGCGCCCTGCGGTTGGCGTTGGCGTACAGGTAAAGGCCGAGGCCGTGGTCCACGTGCATCCACGCACCGACGTTGCGCTCGACGAACCGGACCCAGTTCGGGTTCCACTGCTCGAAGGCCTTGGTCTGGCGCGCGTTGTCGACGTTCAGGTTGACCTGGCGCACGACGTTGGCGTTGTACCGGTAGAGGGTGAGCTCCCACTCCTCGTTCGGGTCGCGGAACTCGTGCCAGCCGTGGGCGGGCCAGTCATACCCCTTGCCGCCGGAACCGGGGTAGCGCTCCGGCTCGGGCCGGTCCGAGCCCCACGCCTTGAGCACCGTCCAATCCAGCGGGTAGCCGCCGCGGCCGTCGGAGAACCCGTACAGCCAGCCCTGCGCGAGGTAGTGCCGCGGGTCCGGCTGGACCTCCACGGTCACGTCCTCGTAGTGCGACTGCTTGCGCTTGGCGGGGTTGAAGTAGTTGAACCTGCGGGCGCTGGAGTCCGGGAACTCCTTGGCGCCGGCTTCCGCGTCGGTGAAGACCGGCTTGGGAACACTGCGCTCAGGCGCGGTTGTCATGGGGTTCTCTCCTTTAGTGCGATACGAGAGGCCGTGGCGAGACCGGCCGCCGGCGGGTCTGGCACGGCCTCACCCCTCCTCGGGATCACCTGTCGTGGTGAACTTGTCGTAGTAGATGCGCTTCTCCGCCACCCCGAGCTGAGCGAGCAGCGGAATCGCCGCCTCGACCATCGGCGGGGGGCCGCACACGTAGGCGTGCGCATTGGACAGGCTGGCCTCGTGCCGCTTCACCACGTCGGTGATCAGGCCGGTCTCCCCCTCCCACTGGTCCTCGCCGGTGGGCTCGGACAGCGCGGGGACGTAGCGGAACTGCGGCAGCGCCTCCTCCAGCGCGTGCAGCTCGGCCTCGAAACACAGGTCGCGCTTGCCGCGTGCGCCGTAGTAGTAGGTGGCCTTGCGGTTGATGCCGCGCTCGGCCATGGACCGCAGCAGGGACAGGATGGGTGCCATGCCGGCGCCGCCGCCGACGAAGATCAGGTCGTCGTCGCCCTCGCGCAGCGTGAACACCCCGTACGGGCCGCTGAGGTCGAGCCGGTCACCCACCTGCAGCGTGGTGTCGAGGAAGTGGGAGAACAGCCCGTCCGGGTAGACCTTGATGACAAACTCGAGCTGACCGCTGTCCCGCGCCGAGGTGTTGGCCATGGAGAACGAGCGGGTCGCCCCAGTACCGGGGACCTCGATGTCCATGTACTGCCCCGGGAAGAACTTGACGTCCGTGGGCTCGATCAGCTTCAGCACCAGGTGCCGCATGTCGTGCGTGACCGGCTCCTTGGACACCACCTCCGCGACGGCCTGCGTGATCGGCAGGCCGGAGCGGATCATGTCCTCGTCGTAGTTCAGCAGCTCGATGGTGAGGTCCTCGTAGGCGTGCGCCCGGCACAGCAGCGTGTAGCCCTCCTCCTTCTCGAAGTCGGGCAGGGCGAAGGTGGAGTACCTGTCGAGTTCGATGTCGTCGCCGTCGAGCACGAACGACTTGCAGGACGAGCACTGCCCTTCCTTGCAGCCGTGCATGAGCATGACGCCCTGCTCGAAGGCGGCGCGCAGGATCGTCTGCTCCTCGCCGACCTCGATCTCGATGCCGACGGGCTCGAAGCGCACCACGTGCTTGTCGCCCATGACTCCCTCGGGGGATGCGTGCTGATGTCACCAGGTGGCCGCGGAAGGCGGCCGGTACGGCCGGGTACCAGGCGGCCGGGCGGGCGCGGGCTTGCCGGGCGGGCCGCCGCGATGGCGGCGGCCCGCCCGGGCCGACCCGGGCTCAGGCCTCCGCGGGCGCCGGCCGGCCGGCCGGCCCGCCGCGGACATAGTTGGCCCGGAACGCCTCGCGCTCCTCGTCGGTCATCTGGTTGAGCAGGACGTTCGGGCTCTGCAGCGGCGGCATCCGGCGCAGGTGGTCCAGCGTCCACATCTTCTTCTGGTCGCCGAGGTCCAGGTGCGGCTGCGCGACCATGGTCTTGCCGTCGTCCCGGACGTAGCCCATGTCGGACACCACGTCGGCCCAGTTCCAGCCGTGGTAGAGCGTCTCCCACTCACGGTGCCCGATGAGCTGGCCCATGTTCGGGGTGGCGCGGCCCTGGTAGGTCGGCCGGAACGCGACCGCGTCGGTCCACCGGCACTCCTCGTGGCAGTAGGTGCGCCACTGGCCGTCCACCTGGTCGATGACCATGTCCTCGCGGACCAAGCAGGGGACCATGCAGGTCCAGCAGCGGTGCGGGTACTGGTAGTCCACGTCCTCGGCGACGATCGGGTGGTGCCCGTTCGGCCGGGACAGCCGGTTGTAGTTCTCCCACCACTTACCGTACTTGTCGTACCAGCCCGGGTACTTGTACTCGAACCACTCGAAGTCTTTGTCAGTCATCGGGTCGATCCGCCAGTAGTTGGCGAGCCAGCCGGTGGCGAAGAACTGCGCGACCTCGTGCACGTAGCCCTTGTTCCAGATCTGGTTCCACGCTTCCTCGATGAGGTCGTGCGGGATGACCAGGCCGTACTTCTCCAGCGGCACCAGGTAGCTGCGGTAGTAGTCGTCGTAGATCCACCGCCGCCACATCTCGGCATAGGACTCGCGGTCCTTGCGCCGGTCCTTGGTGCCGTACTCGATGAACGTGCCGATGGCCGCGTCCACCACGCGGTGGTTGTTCCACCAGGCGTAGCGCAGGTCGCGCTGGAGAAGCTGGTGGTTGCTCTCGTCGGCGAGCGCCATCAGCAGCGTCGCGTAGCCGTTGCTGATGTGCCGCGACTCGTCGGACTGCACCGAGTGGAACACGGTCGGCAGCAGGTAGTCGCCGTTCGCCGCCGCCTCGGCGGGCATGGCCACGAACAGGGTGTTCGTGAACGCCGTCTCGGCCACGATGGTCAGGTAGATACTCGCCGCGGTGATGGCGTCACCGGTGATGAAGCCCTCGGCGAACTGGCGGCCGATCGTGCCGCAGTAGTCGTTCTGGAAGTTGCGGAGGCTGGAGTTGAATCCGGCCGGGTCGATGTAGTTGTTCATGTACAGGCGCTTGAGGTTCTGCTGGATCGTCGAGTGCCGGACCTCGTCGATCATCTGGATCGCCTGGCCGTTGTGCAGTTCCGGGTTGGGCACCGTGCGGAACAGCAGCGGCATGGCCCGCGCCGCGGAGATCTC
>Ga0209166_10002097_pt1 | contig 15591 bp, 14 predicted proteins | sample Coa_R1_3_FD_187151 | JGI IMG/M metagenome (GOLD analysis project Ga0209166, IMG submission 187151) | Surface soil microbial communities from Centralia Pennsylvania, which are recovering from an underground coalmine fire - Coalmine... | ecosystem: Environmental > Terrestrial > Soil >... | reverse complement strand
AATCTAGTTTTATAATCGTTTTAGTTGCCTTAAAAGGGTTCCTTCCACACGCACCGGCAACGGTGATGCGGATATCGTCCCGGCATGGCTATCGCACGCTCCACCGAAGGGTAGCCCTCCGGTGGAGCCACCCAGCGGCCCGCGGCCCAGAGCCGTGATCGTGACGATCTACGGCCTGTACGCCAGGGAACACGACGGCTGGTTCAGCGTCGCTTCACTGATCCGGCTGATGGCCGGGCTCGGCGCCGACGAGCCCGCCGTGCGCTCATCCATCTCCCGGCTCAAGCGCCGCGGGATCCTCGACCAGCAGCGCCGCGACGGCGTGGCCGGGTACGGGCTGTCCGCTGCGGGCCTGCGCACCCTGGCCGAGGGCGACCGGCGGATCTTCGGCCGGTCCAGGGCCAAGCTCTCGGATGGCTGGGTGCTCGCGGTGTTCAGCGTGCCCGAGTCGCAACGCCAGCAGCGGCACGCGCTGCGGTCCCGCCTCACCTGGCTCGGCTTCGGCACGGTATCGGCGGGGGTCTGGATCGCGCCGGGCCAGCTCGCCGAGGAGACCGCCGAGGTGCTGGAGCGCAGTGGCCTGTCCGGCTACGTCAGCCTCTTCCGGGCCGGCTACCTGGCCTTCGGCGACATCGCCCGACGGGTCGGCCAATGGTGGGATCTGGACCGCCTGCAGGACATGTACCAGGAGTTCCGCGACGCCTACGCCCCCTTGGCCGAGGCGGCCAGCCCGGACGACGCCACCGCGTTCGCCGGGTACGTGCGGATGCTCACCGACTGGCGCAGGCTCCCGTTCCTCGACCCCGGCCTGCCCGCCGAGCTGCTGCCCGCCGACTGGCCCGGCAGCGCGGCCGCAGACCTGTTCGCCCGCCTCCGGGCCCGGCTGGACGCCCCGGCCCGCCGCCATGTACAGACCGTTGTGGGGCCGAACCCGGACGTAGTCTCCGATGCCACGTAGTCCGCTGGCGCCGTAATGGAGTATTTAGATCAAAATTCTCCATTACGATGCGGTGCAGACACCCGGCAACCCGGAACAGGCGCGGGGCAACCCAGAACCCGGGCATCACGGGATGACCCCGTGCCCCTGGATTTCGACCAGTGCCCCGGGGTCCCACAGGCGGCTGACGCCGATCGCCGCCATGGCCGGGTAGTGCCGCCCAGCCAGCCGCCGCCACACCTCCCCGATCTCGCGGCCGTGCGCCCGGTAGTCCGCCAGGTCCACGGCGTAGATCGTCAGGCTGGCCAGGTGCTCCGGCTCCCCGCCCGCCGCCCGCAGCGCTGCCAGCAGGTTCGCCAGCGCCTGCTCGAACTGCCCGGTCACGGTCGTCCCGGTGATCCGGCCACCGGCGTCCAGGGCCGTCTGCCCGGCCAGGAACACCAGCCGGCCCCCGGCCGCCACCACCGCGTGGGAGAAGCCCGACGGCCTGGCCAGCCCCGGCGGATTCACATGCTCGATGCTCACGATCCCTCCCGCGGTCGGCGAACCATTTCATGATCACATACGTGGCACGATGGGAGCGGGCGAGCGGGAGGCGAGCGCCGATGGGCAGGTTGGTGCGGACGGTCCTGGCCGCGGCGATGGTCATGACCGTGGCCGCGGGGTTTGCCCCGGCCTCGGTGGCCGATCATGTGCTGGTCAGCTTCGGCGGGCCGAACGGCGCCGGGCCGCTGTCGGGCGTGTCCGCGGGCCCCGGCGGCGGACCCGGCTGCGGCACCGTCTACACGATCAAGCCCTGACGGCCGGGCGCCACCGCTGGTGCCTCGTGCCCGCCCCGCCGCGGGTGATGAGCTCCAGCCGCGGCTTGGGCCCGTCCGTCCGCCCCGTCTGTGGCTTGCGGCTGCCCGCCGCCCAGGGCTGCGGCCAGGTCACGCCGGGCCCGGTGTAGGACTGCTCGGCGGCGGCGTGCAGCGTCCAGTTCGGGTCGTACAGGTGGGCGCGGCCGATGGCGCACAGGTCGGCCCGCCCGGCCAGGATCAGCGAGTTCACGTCGTCATAAGAGGAGATCACGCCGACGGCGATGGTGGCGATGCCCACCTGGTTGCGGATGGCGTCCGCGAACGGCGCCTGGTAGGAACGGCCGAAGGCCGGCCTCTCGCCGGGCGTGACCTGGCCGGTGGACACGTCGATGGCGTCCGCGCCGGCCCGCTGGAAGGCCCGCGCGATCTCGATCGCGTCCGCTCCGGTGATCCCGCCCGGATGCCAGTCGGTGGCCGAGATCCGCACGGTCATCGGCTTGCCGGCCGGCCAGACCGCGCGCATCGCCGCGAACACCTCGAGCGGATAGCGCAGCCGGCCGGCCAGCGACCCGCCGTAGCCGTCGGAGCGCTGGTTGGCCAGCGGCGAGATGAACGACGACAGCAGGTAGCCGTGGGCGCAGTGCAGTTCGGCCAGGTCGAAGCCGCACCGCTCCGCCGCCACCGTGGCGGCCACGAACTGCTCCTTGATCACCGCCATGTCATCGGTGCTCAGCTCGGCCGGCACCTGGCTGATCCCGGGCAGGTAGGGCAGCGGCGACGGTGCGCACAGCGGCCAGTTGCCATCGTCCAGCGGCTGGTCGATGCCCTCCCACATCAGCTTCGTCGACCCCTTGCGGCCCGAATGCCCGAGCTGCAGCCCGATCTTCGCCGCGGACTCGGCGTGCACGAAGTCCACGATGCGCCGCCAGGCGCTCTCCTGCTCCGCGGTGTAAAGCCCCGTGCAGCCGGGCGAGATCCGCCCCTCCGGCGACACGCACACCATCTCGGTCATGACCAGGCCTGCCCCGCCCAGCGCCTTGCCGCCCAGGTGCACCAGGTGGAAGTCGGCCGGCACCCCGTCCCGCGCCGAGTACATGTCCATGGCACTGACCACCACCCGGTTGGCCAGTTCGAGGTCGCGCAGCCGCAGCGGCTGGAACATCGGCGGCGCCACCTCGCCCGAGCCCATGCCGCGCCGCTTCTCATGCCCGGCGAACCAGGCGTCCATCCGCGCCGCGAACTCCGGATCCCGCAGCCGCAGGTTGTCGTGAGTGACCCGGCGGCTGCGGGTGATGATGTTGAACGCGAACTGCTCGGGCTCCTGGTGGACGTACTGCCCCAGGTTCTCGAACCACTCCAGGCTCGCCTGGGCGGCCCGCTGCACCGAGGCGACCACGGGCCGGCGCTCGTCCTCGTAGGCGGCCAGCGCGGCATCCACGGACGGCTGCTCGTGCAGGCAGGCGGCCAGCGCCAGCGCGTCCTCCATGGCCAGCTTGGTGCCCGACCCGATGGAGAAGTGCGCGGTGTGGGCGGCGTCGCCGAGCAGGATCACGTTGCCGTGCCGCCAGCTGGCGCAGCGCAGCGTGCCGAAGCTGATCCACTTCGAGTTGTTGGCGTGCACCGCGTGGCCGTCCAGCACCCCGGCGAACATCTCCCTGATCCGCTCGATGGACGGCTCGTCCGACGCGCCGGGCGGAAGGACACTCGCGGCCGCGCTCAGCTCGCCGAACCCGGCCGCCCGCCACACATCCTCGTGCATCTCCACGATGAACGTGCTTCCGGTCGCGTCGTAGGGGTAGCCGTGGATCTGCATCACGCCATGGGGCGTCTGCTCGATGTAGAACTTGAACGCGTCGAAGACCAGGTCGGTGCCGAGCCACATGTACTTGCAGCGCCGGGTCTCGATGTCCGGGCCGAACTCCCCGGCCAGTTTTGCGCGGATCGCGGAGTTGGCCCCGTCGGCCGCGATCACCAGGTCGTAGTCCGCCATCAGCTCGGCGATGGGCGGCGCCTCGGTACGGAAATGCAGCGTGACGCCGAGGCCGGCGCAGCGCTGCTGCAGGATCCCCAGCAGCCGCCGCCTGCTCATTGCCGCGAAGCCGTGCCCGCCGCTGGTGATCGTCTCGCCGCGGTAGTGCACGTCGATGTCGTCCCAGCGGGCGAACTCACGCTCCATCGCCTGGTAGATGGCCCGATCGGCGTGCTCGATGCCGCCCAGCGTCTCGTCGGAGAACACGACGCCGAAGCCGAACGTGTCGTCCGGCGCATTGCGCTCCCAGATCGTTATTTGGTGCCCGGGACCGAGCTGCCTGGCCAGGGCGGCGAAGTAGAGCCCGCCAGGGCCGCCGCCCGCGATCGCGATCCGCACACCGCCTCCCTTCACCTCCACGGTATGTCGGTTATCTGACGACCGTCAAGATAACGATATACCTTCGTTTTGCTGCGAGCGTAGGCGCGCCTCCCGGGAGCGGGCGAAATTCCTCGCTACGGTGAGATCATGGCCCCTGCTGCGCCCAGAAGCACGCAGACCGCTAATCGTTCCAGCGGCGGCAAGGCCGGGTCTGCGCCCCGCGGGCGTCAGCCTGCCAACGGCCGCTCACCTGCCAAGGGCGCCGCGTCCAAGCGCTCCAGTTCCACCGGCAAGGGTGGCAGCCGCAAGAGCAAGGGCCGCCAGGCCGCGAGCAGGCGCAACCGGCCGCCGTCGGTCTCGGCGCACCCGCTTCTCATCCTGCTGGGCTGGGCCGCCAGCGCGGTGGCCGGGCTGTACATGCTGATCGCGCACGCCGCCGGGGCGATGGCCCGCGGCATCGGCCGCAGCGCGCGCGACCTCGACCCGGCGCACCGCAGGGACGGCATCGGCCTGACCGCGATCGGCGTCGCGATCATCACGGCGGCCACCACCTGGTGGTCCATGAACAACGTGGCCGGCCGGCTGATGGACGCGTTCCTGCGCGGCGCGTTCGGCTCGGTCGCCTGGGCGATTCCGGTCCTGCTGGCCCTGCTGGGCTGGCGGTTCCTGCGCCACCCGGACCGCAACGCCGAGACCGGCCGGATGGTCATCGGCTGGGCGGCGCTGATCGTCGGGGCGGTCGGCCTGGTGCACATCGCGAACGGCACCCCGCAGCCGACCGACGGTTCCACCGCGATGCGGCACGCCGGCGGCCTGATCGGCTTCTTCGCATCGGCCCCGCTGGTCGCCGCGCTGACCTCCTGGGTGGCCGCCCCGCTGCTGGCCCTGGTGGCCGGCTTCGGAGTGCTGGTGATCACCGCGACCCCCCTGCATACGCTGCCTGGCCGCCTGTTCGGGCTGCGGCGGGGTGCCGGGGTGCAGGACGCCGGAACGCCCGGTAATCCCGGGCGGATGCAGGCCGGCCGCGTGATCCGCCTGGGCAGGCGCCAGCAGGCCATCGAGGTAGTCGAACACGACCGTCCCTATGACAGCCCGCTGCTCGACGGCCGCGGCGGCCGGGCCAGGCCGGGCAAGCCCGGCGCCGAGAGCTCCGATTCCATCGGTCCCGGGCCCGGCGGCATCGTGTCCAGCGACTCGGTTCCGCCCGCGGCCAAGCGAGGCTCTCGCGGTGCGGCCGGCGACGACGAGGCGCTGCTGGAGTCGCTGGGCTTCGGCCCGGCGCCGGGCGGCCCGGCCGAGGCTGCGGGTGAGGGGGTCAAGACCGCCGGCCCGGCCGCCGCCGCGGCCGACGGGCACGACCGGCTGCGCCGTGCGCCCGAGCAGCTCATGCTCACCGGGGCGACCGACGCCAGCTACACCCTCCCGCCTGCCGCCCTGCTGCGGCCCGGCACGGCGCCCAAGGCACGCACCCGGGCCAACGACTTCATGGTCGAGGCGCTGACCGGCGTGCTGGAGCAGTTCGAGGTGGACGCGCAGGTGACCGGCTTCACCCGGGGACCGACGGTGACCCGCTATGAGATCGAGCTGGCCCCGGCGGTGAAGGTGGAGCGGGTCACCGCGCTGTCGAGGAACATCGCCTATGCGGTGAAGAGCGCGGACGTGCGGATCCTGTCGCCGATCCCGGGCAAGTCGGCGATCGGGGTGGAGATCCCCAACACCGACCGCGAGGTGGTCAGCCTGGGCGACGTGCTGCGCTCGCCGGTGGCGGTGGCCGATCACCATCCGATGGTGGTCGGGCTGGGCAAGGACGTGGAGGGCCACACAGTGGTGGCCAACCTCGCGAAGATGCCTCATATTCTGATCGCCGGCGCGACCGGGGCGGGCAAGGCGCTCGCTCTCGACACACCAATCCCTACCCCCCATGGCTGGACGACCATGGGGGATATACAAGTGGGCGACAAGGTTTTCGATGAGCACGGCCGCCCGTGCACGGTGCTCGCAGCGACCCCAATCATGCACGATCGGCCGTGTTACGAGGTTGAGTTCTCAGATGGCACCGTCATCGTGGCGGATGCACAGCATCTCTGGCGGACCAGCACGGCCGCCGGGCGGCAGCAGAGTGCACGGCCAGCGGGAGGTGAACCGTATTGGCCGCCGGCAGATATTGCCCGAATCGCCGGGCGTTCGGCCGAGGTACTCAGTAAACCCGACCGGCTGACCGGGACTGCCGAGGTAATAGCCGACGTGGGTACCCAATTCCGGAACGTCGTCTACCAGGTTGTCAGAAACCTTCCCAAGGAAGGCCGGATGATCCGGCCAACTTACCGTCGAGGCGGACGCGAGGTCGGGTTCTGGGCGCAGGCTTATTCCCGCCATCTCGTTTACAAAGCGCTCGCGGAACGGGTCAGTGCGCCTATGGGCAGCGACCGCATTCGCCTGGCCGATACAGAGCCGGTCACCACCGCGCAGATCGCCGCCACACTTCGCCGGTGGGGGCGCTTCAACCACTCGGTGGCGCTGTGCGAACCACTTCAGTACCCGGAACGGGATCTGCCGGTGGCGCCATACACGTTTGGTTGCTGGCTGGGCGACGGCACCACCGGGGGTGCCGGTTTCACCTGCGCCGACGAGGAAATCCTCGACCACAAGCACATTCCGGAAATGTACCTTCACGCATCAGTCGCGCAGCGCCGCGCTCTGCTGGCCGGATTGCTCGACACAGACGGTTATTGCAGCTCCCGGGGAGCAGTTGAGTTCACCTCCACCAGCCGCCCGCTGGCGCAGGGAGTCCTGGAGTTGGCCCTGAGCCTTGGATATAAGGCGACACTGCGCACCAAGCCCTGCAAGGGCCGCACGGAGAGCAGTTCAACTGCTTACACCGTCGGCTTCACTCCGCACGAACCCGTGTTCCGGCTCAGCCGTAAACTGGAGCGGCAGCGCCTGGCCGGCCCGGCCAGCACCGCCAGGCAGCGCTACATCGTCGACGTGCGGCCCGTTGCGTCCGTGCCGGTGCGCTGCATTGAAGTCAGCAGCCCCAGCCGTCTCTACCTGGCCAGCCGCTCGTGTATTCCCACCCACAACTCGACCTGCATGAATGGGCTGATCACCTCGATCCTGTTGCGGTCCACCCCGGATGAGGTACGGATGGTCCTGATCGATCCGAAGCGGGTCGAGCTGACCTCCTACCAGGGGATCCCGCACCTGATCACACCGATTATCACCAACCCGAAGAAGGCCGCCGAGGCGCTGGGCTGGGTGGTCGGTGAGATGGACCGCCGCTATGACGATCTGGCCGCCTCCGGGTTCCGGCATATCGATGATTTCAACGCGGCGGTGCGGGCGGGCAAGCTGACCGCGCCGCCGGGCAGCGAGCGGGTCTACCTGCCCTACCCGTACCTGCTGGTCATGGTGGACGAGCTGGCCGACCTGATGATGGTCGCGCCGCGGGACGTGGAGGACTCCGTCGTCCGGATCACCCAGCTGGCCCGGGCGGCCGGGATTCACCTGGTGCTGGCCACCCAGCGGCCGAGTGTGGACGTGGTGACCGGGCTGATCAAGGCGAACGTGCCGTCCCGGCTGGCGTTCGCCACCTCCAGCCTGGCCGATTCCCGGGTGATCCTGGACCAGCCGGGTGCGGAGAAGCTGGTCGGCCAGGGCGACGCGCTGTTCCTGCCGATGGGCGCGAGCAAGCCGATCCGGCTGCAGAACGCCTACGTCACCGAGAAGGAGATCCACGAGGTCGTCGCGCACTGCAAGAAACAGGCCGAGCCCACCTACGCCGAGGACGTCACCGCGGCCGAGAGCAGGAAGCGGGAGATCGACGAGGACATCGGCGACGACCTCGAACTGCTGCTGCAGGCCGCCGAGCTGGTGATCACGACTCAGTTCGGGTCCACCTCCATGCTGCAGCGCAAGCTACGGGTCGGCTTCGCCAAGGCCGGCCGCCTGATGGACCTGCTCGAAAGCCGCGGCGTCGTCGGGCCCAGCGAGGGATCCAAGGCCAGGGACGTGCTGGTCAGGCCGGACGACATGGACGAGCTGCTCGGCTCACTGCGCGGCGGGTAACCCGGCGGTCTGCGACCCATCCCCAGCAGGCTGTTCTCGCAGTGCGCTGCGCTAATGTCTACACTTGGTTACGTCCCTCCGCGCGGGGCAGTGTGCTCATTTACGGCCTCCGGCGCGGCCTGGGAGGGGCACTTCCGGTTCCCGGACGCAGTGCCGCAAGACACCGTGGTTTCACACAAGGCAGTGGAGGCGTGGCGTGAGCATTGGAGACACGCTGGCTGAAGCGCGCCGCCAGGCCGGTCTCACCATTAGCCAGGTCAGCCAGCAGACCCGCATCCGGGAGACGATCATCCGCGGCATCGAGCGCGGCGACTTCTCCGCCTGCGGTGGCGACTTCTACGCGCGCGGGCACATCAGGAGCATCGCCAGGACCGTCGGTCTCGATCCCGACCAGCTCGTCAGGGAGTACGACGCCGCGCACGGCGCACCGCACGCCATCAGGGCCGCCGAGGTTTTCGAGCCGTCCACACCGATCAGGCTGAAAGAGCAGCGCTCGCTGAACTGGAGCGCTGTCATGATCCTCGCCCTGGTCATCATCGTCGGGTACGGGGTCTACCACCTCGTGTCGGGCTCACACAAAGCCACCCCGTCGGCCGCGCAGAACCCGGTGGTTCACGTGCACCATTCCGCGTCGCCGCAGCCGCCCAGCACACCCCCGTCAAGCCCCAGCACCACGACGACCGCCCGTGAGCTCGTGATCAAGATCGTGGTGACCAACGAGCCGTGCTGGGTCGGGTTCACCACGCTGGCCGGCGGCTACCTGACCCAGGCCACCCTGCCGGCCGGGACGGCGAAGACCTGGACGTTCAAGCACGCGGTGGACATGACGATCGGCAACCCCGGCGCGGTCGAGCTGACGGTGAACGGCAAGCACCGGCTGTCTCCCGGCGCCCAGGCCAACGCCATCACATTGCCGTTCCGTCCGGTCAGGCAGGCCGTCAGCTAGCGATCCGCGCTCCCCGCGTCTCTTAGGATGGATGGGCTGGCGGCTCCTGGTTCGGGTGTGCCGCAATCCTTGGGTGGTTACCGCTCATCTGTCGTTACTGGTCACGATGGTGCGGATGGGTATGAGGGAGTCTTGTTGTGTCGCGGAGAACGGGGAGCCCGGCCGGTGGTGACCGGACGGTGCGGCTGGTCACCCTGGGCTGCGCGCGCAACGAGGTCGACTCGGAGGAACTTGCCGGCCGGCTGGAGACCGGTGGCTGGCGGCTGACCGACCAGGCCGGGGCCGACGTCACCGTCGTCAACACCTGCGGGTTCATCCAGGCGGCCAAGCAGGAGTCCATCGACGAGCTGCTGGACGCGGCGTCCGGGAGCACCAAGGTGGTGGCCGCCGGCTGCCTGGCCGAACGCTACGGCGCCGAGCTGGCCGAGGCGCTCCCCGAGGCCCAGGTGCTCAGCTTCGACGACTACACCGACATCGCCGCCCGGCTGGACGCGGTGCACGCCGGCCAGCGCTGGGCGGCCCACCAGCCGCGGGACCGCCGCAAGCTGCTCCCGCTGTCCCCGGCGGCCCGCCCGTCCGCCCGGCCCCGGCCGGCGGCACCCGGTGGCGTGATTCCCGACCTGCCGGACGGCGTGGCACCGGCGTCAGGGCCGCGGGTGCCCCGGCGGCGGCTGGGCACGGGGGTCAGCGCGCCGCTCAAGATCGCCTCGGGTTGCGACCGCAGGTGCAGCTTCTGCGCCATTCCCTCGTTCCGTGGCGCGTTCCTGTCCAGGCCGGCCGAAGACCTGCTCGCCGAGGCCCGCTGGCTGGCCGGCCAGGGCGTCAGGGAGCTCCTGCTGGTCAGCGAGAACTCCACCTCCTACGGCAAGGATCTCGGCAACCTGCGGCTGCTGGAGGAACTGCTGCCAGCCCTGGCCGCGGTGGACGGGATCGCCGTGGTCCGGGTCAGCTACCTGCAGCCCGCCGAACTGCGCCCAGGGCTGATCGACGTGCTCGCCTCGACCCCGGGTGTGGCGCCCTACTTCGACCTGTCCTTCCAGCACGCCAGCGGCTCCGTGCTGCGCGCGATGCGCCGGTTCGGCGACGAGCGGCGGTTCTGCGACCTGCTGGAGCGGATCCGGCAGGCCTGCCCGGAGGCGGGCGTCAGGTCCAACTTCATCGTGGGCTTCCCCGGCGAGACCGACGACGACGTGAACACCCTGCGCATGTTCCTGGAGGATGCCCGGCTGGACGCCATCGGCATCTTCGGCTACTCCGACGAGGACGGCACCGAGGCCGCGTCGCTGCCCGGCAAGGTCGATCCGGCCGAGATCGCCAGGCGGGTGGAGGACGTCACGGCGCTGGCCGACGAGCTGATGTCGCAGCGCTCCGCCGACCGCATCGGCCAGGTCAGCGACGTGCTGCTGGAACGCCGGCTGTCCACCGGCCGCTACGAGGGCAGGGCGGCCCACCAGGCGCCCGAGGTGGACGGGACGACCATCGTCCGGGACTGCACCGGCAGGCGGGCCGGCGACCTGGTGCGGGCCACCTTCGCCGCGGCCGAGGGCGCGGACCTGGTGGCCGACGCCATCACGGCCGTGCCTGCCGTAGGGTATCTTTCCGGCCCAGACAGTGCCGTAGGGTATCTTTCCGGCCAAAAAAGTGCCGTAGGGTATCTTTCCGGCCCAGACAGCGCACGGTAAGGCCTTGAGCTCGCCGCTGGGCGCTTCGTCAGCCGGCCCACCGTCGGCTGGGCGTCCCGGTGTCCGCAACGTGGCCAACGGGCTGACCGTGCTGCGGCTGATCCTGGTTCCGTTCTTCGTCCTGTTCCTGGCCATGGGCGGCCCGCGCTGGCGGGTGGCCGCGTTCGTGCTGTTCGCCATCGCCTCGCTGACCGACCTGCTCGACGGCAGGCTGGCCAGGCGGCGCGGGCTGGTCACCGACTTCGGCAAGATCGCCGATCCGGTGGCCGACAAGGCGCTGACCGGGTCGGCGTTCATCACCCTGTCCGCACTCGGTCACCTGCCGGTGTGGGTGACCGTGGTCATCCTGGTCCGCGAGCTGGGCATCACGGCCATGCGCATGATCGTCATCAGGCGCAACGTGATCGCGGCCAGCCGGGGCGGCAAGCTCAAGACCCTGCTCCAGGTCATCGCGATCAGCCTGTACATCCTGCCCGGGCCGTTCGGCCTGGCGCGCCCGCTGAGCATGGCGGCGGCCGTGGTGGTCACCCTGGTCACCGGCGCCGACTACGTGGTCAGCACCTGGCGGGGCCGCCGCCTGGCGGGGGAGCCATGACCGGGGACACCGGGCTGGCTCAATTCATCGTGGCGACGCTGGCCGATCGCGGCCAGAGTGTCGCGGTGGCCGAGTCACTGACCGGCGGCCTGCTGGCCGCGGCACTGGTCGAGATCCCCGGTGTGTCGGCCGTTTTCCGCGGCGGCATCGTGGCCTATGCCACCGACCTGAAGGCAGCCCTGCTCGGCGTCCCCGAGACCCTGCTGGACCGCTATGGTGCCGTCCACGCGGACGTGGCCGCCGCCATGGCCGACGGCGTGCGGCGGCGGCTCGGTGCGACGTTTGGCCTGGCCACAACGGGTGTCGCCGGACCCGATCCGGCTGACGGACAGCCGGTGGGCACCGTGCACATCGCGGCGAGCTGGCCCGGTGGAGTGACCCCGCAGAGCCTCCGGCTCACCGGCGACCGCCACTCGATCCGGCAGCAAACCGTCGTTACGTGCTTGAAACAACTGAGGGGCATGCTGGAGAGTGGCGGTGAGTGACTGACAAAGCACCGGGAAGACCTGCGGCAATTACAGTGTTACGTCAGAAGCGAACACTCCGTCGTACGGTCTCGCAGACTGTCCGTGAGGACAGGTACGGTGGAGGTGTACGTTGGTCGTCCGCGGAAGGGAGAGCGACGATGGTCCTGCTTCGTCACTTGCTCGGTGACGTGCTGCGGCGGCTGCGCCTGCGGCAGGGTCGCACCCTCCGCGAGGTGTCCGCATCGGCCAGGGTTTCGCTTGGCTACCTGTCCGAGGTCGAGCGCGGCCAGAAGGAAGCATCCTCCGAGCTGCTGTCGGCGATCTGCACGGCGCTGGAGACCCCGCTGTCCAGCGTGCTGCGCGAGGTCTCCGACAACTTCGCCCTGGCCGAGCTGCAGAACGCCCCGGTCCTGACCGGCCCGAGGGAGCCGGTGCTGCACCGGGTGCGCCCCACGGACTCCCCGGTCGAGCCGGTCCTCGAAACCCCGGCCATGGACACCCCCCAGGACACCGTCCTTGGCACGGTCCGGCTTCGCCCGGCCCGGGCCGGGCTGCGCCCCGGCCAGTCCTCCCTGGTCCGCGACGACGAGGAATTCGGCCACACCGGCGACTTCACCAACATGGTGCCGGTATAAGCGGAAACGAAGCTCTGAGCGGCCCCTGTGCGTGCGCACCGGGGCCGCCTCGGTTATGTATCCCGGGGGGACGGCTCCCGGATACCCGATGCCGGGCTTGGCCCGGCAAAGCTTGCTGCTCAGCGACGTTCCAGCGGGTCGCCTTCGAGGTGCCCGGCGGGGAGCGTGCGGCCGCACAGGGCAAGCGCAAGGTCTCCGGCCGCGCCGCGCAGGACCGGGCCGGAGCCGTGTGACCAGTCGAGGTCGGTGGCCTGGAGCTGACGGCCATCGATGGCGATTCCGAAGTGGGCGTGGCCGCCACCCGCGGTGAGGTCGCCGAGAACGACCCGGATGGTCTCGTCGGGGGAGCGGCGGGACACCCCCAGTGGCACGGTCATGTCCAGCCCGTGGATCACCACGTGGTTGAGCGCGCCGTGGTAGCCGCCGCCGGGCGGCGTCCAGTGCTGCATGATGCTGGAGCGCAGGCTGGCGAGGAGTTCGCTGGCCGGCCGGGTCGCGTCCCGGCTGGCCACCTCGTTGGAGAGCCGGGTGAAGTCGAACTCGCAGCGCCGGAGCTCGGCCATGAATTCCTCTGCTGAGTAGCGCGCGGCCATCGTCAAATGCGCGGCGACCTCGCGGACCCGCCAGCCCGCGCACATCGACGGGGTGTCCCACTGGGCATCGGAGGCGGCCGCGAGCAGGTCAGCCAGGCTGGCGAACTCGGCGGCCACGGCCGGCTGCAGGTGGGCGTCCGTCGCAACAGTTGGCGTGCTCATCGTGAGCCTCCTAGCTTTTCGAGGTATGCGGCAAAGCGGTCGAGCGAGGTCGCGAACCCTGCCCGCGCCTGCGGGCTGTGATATCCGGCGGGAGCGTTCGCCTGCCGGATCTGGAGTTCGGTGCGCTCGCCGGCCAGGTCACGGAAGGTCGAGGTCGTCGTCACGCCGGAGCCGGGCTCGGTCCAGACGATCCGCTCCGGCTCCACGATCTCGACGTACACGGCGCGGGTTGGATACCGGCTGCCGTCGGAGTCGTTGACCATGACCGTCTCGAACACCCCGCCCGGGCGCGGGTCGACCTTGATCGTCTCAACCGGCGTGCTCACCCCGGCCGGGCCCCAGAAATGGGTCAGGTGCTCCGGCTCGAGCATGCAGCGGAAGACCAGCTCCCGCGGCGCGTCGAACACGCGGGTGTAGGTGAGCTCGCCGGCACTGGGCGCCTGGTCAGTCATCCGCCGTTCCTTTCCGCCGTTGGGAAGGTGCTCGCTGGAGGTCGCGCAGGTGCTCGTCGAGCTTGTCGAAACGCTCTTTCCAAACCCGCCGGTTCTCCTCTATCCAGCTCAGGGCGCTGTCGAGCACTTCGCCCTCCAGGTGGCAGGGCCGGAACTGGGCGCGGCGGGCCCGCGAGATCAGGCCGCAGCGTTCGAGCACCTTCAGGTGCTTGGAGATGCCCGGAAGCGTCATGTCGAACGGCGCGGCCAGCTCGTTCACCGTGGCGTCCCCCCTGGCCAGTCTGGCGACGATCGCCCGGCGGGTCGGATCCGCCAGTGCGGTGAAGGTGGCATCGAGCCGGTCCCCGGCCACGGTCATGATCGGCCTCCCTCGCTGTACTCCTTACTTCACCACCTGGTTAGTTAGCTGTCAAGTTAAATAAGAGGGAATGGCTCCGCCAGGTTCGGGCGGAGAAGATGGGTGCCGCCGGGCGTCAGGCCCAGGCTCGCGGGTCTCCCACGAGGTGGGTGACCGTCTCGGGGAGTTCACCGGAGACGATCTGGCCGAGGGTGACCTCTTCGAGGATGGCCCGCTCGCTGGCCCGCAGGGCGATCCACACGCGCTGCAGCGGCTCGGCGGCCCCGATGTACCCGACGTTCTCCGGGCGCTCGCCACGGACCCCGAGAAGCTGTCCATCGATGGCACGGATGATGTCGGCGAGCGTGATTTCGTCGGCCGGGCGGGCGAGCCAGAAACCGCCGTCCGGGCCGCGCTGGCTGCGGACCAGCCCGGCCCGCCGGAGCTGAGTCAAGATCGTTTCGAGAAACTTCACCGGGATTTGCTGGGCCCGCGCGACCTGTTCCGCTGTGACATGGCTGTCACCGATAGTGGCGATTTCAATCGCCGCGCGTAGCGCGTAGTCAGCGCGAGCAGACAATCTCATGAGCAGCATTATGCAGCCATTCCGGCCGGAACGCGGGACAAGGGTGCCCCAAAGCACTCATGCACGCAGCGGAATCACCGGTGTACCCGGCACGATCGTGCTGGTGATGACGCCGGGGCGGTCCCCTTCCGGGTGTACCTGGCCGGGCGCAACCACGGACGCTCGCCGGGCCGGGGAAAGTCGCGGGTTATCCGCGGCGGCGCCGGTGTGAGCGATGGTCCGGCCCGGTCCGTAAGGAAGCGGAAGACGGAACTCAGGCCGGCCCGGCAGTCTACTGGCCGGCCCAGCCGGGCAGCTAGGCGAGGCCGAGGACCTCGGCGGCCGCGCGGCCGTTCGGCCAGGCCGCGCCGTAGGTGGCGACGTAACCGCCGCTGGCTGGCCGCCAGACCGGCAGGCCCATCTCCACCACGACCGCGTCCGGGCGGGCGGCGAGCAGTTCCGTGGTGACATCCTGGGCCGCCTGGTGCCGGTGCGCGTCGCGGACCACGACCACCAGCGGGCGGCCCACGGCCCGGGCCAGCACGTTCGCGATGGCATTGGCCTGGCCGGGCCCGTCCTGGCCGACGTCGAGCCGCACGACATTGCCGTCCAGCCATGGTCCCAGGCCCCAGGGTACGGCTCCGACGGCGATGTTGCGCTCCGTCCGCAACTCCACCACGACCGGGTCGGCCAGCGGGCTGCTGAGCCCGAAGACGCGCAGCGCCCGCCGTGCCACGCTCAGCCCGGCCTGCCCGTCCCCGTTACCGTTGACCTGAGCCTGGCCGGCCGCGCCGCCGCGGGCCCTGAGCCAGCCGCGCAGTTCGGCCACTCTGCTGCCGGCCTCCTCAAGCCGCCCGGCGGGCAGCCTGCCCTCGGCGACGGCGGCCACCAGCGTGTCCCGCACCGCCAGGTAGGACTGCTCGTCCTGGTCATTGCCGAGGCAGAGCAGGTCGACACCGGCCGCGAGCGTGCGGACCGCCGCTTCCGGCACGCCGTGCGGGTCGC
>Ga0209166_10002096_pt1 | contig 15595 bp, 15 predicted proteins | sample Coa_R1_3_FD_187151 | JGI IMG/M metagenome (GOLD analysis project Ga0209166, IMG submission 187151) | Surface soil microbial communities from Centralia Pennsylvania, which are recovering from an underground coalmine fire - Coalmine... | ecosystem: Environmental > Terrestrial > Soil >... | reverse complement strand
GGTTTCCTCGTCCTTGTCCTCTTCCAGCACCTCGATGCCATTGACGATCGCGCCCACAGGGCTGATCAGGTCGTGGCAGACGCGTGAGCAGAGCAGCGCCGCAAGGTCGAGCGCGCCAAGCGCCATAGGGCCGGAGGAGATGGGACCTGACATGAGAGGCTCCGCGCAGAGGTATATCGGAGGCCGTGGGTGTCACAGCCCGCGCGATTCGGCAACCGCGGGGGAACCGTACGGCTCGATTCGGACTCCTCCGCCAAGGAGCCCGGCGTGGCCGTAATGGACGCGGAAACCTGCGCCCAGCTCATGCCGGCGCTCACCGCGGTTGCAGTCCGCGCCGCGCTGGTCGTCCGCAGCTTCGCAGGAAAGGGCGACGTGCACCGCAAACGCGACGGCTCGCCGGTGACGGAGGCCGACCTCGCCGCGGAAGCGGCGATTCGCGACGGGCTGGCGCGGGTCGCGCCAACCCTGCCATTAGTCTCGGAGGAGCAAGCCGAAGGCGACGCGCCGCGCGTCGTCGGCCGGAGCTATGCGCTGGTCGATCCACTCGACGGCACGCGCGAATTCATCGCCGGGTCCGAGGAGTACGCCGTCAATATTGCCATCATGATCGACGGCAGGCCGCTGCTCGGCATCGTCGCCGCGCCGGCCCTGGGGCTGATCTGGCGCGGCATCGTCGGCAAGGGCGCTGAGCGCATCGCCTTTGCGGCTGATGGGCAACTGGCAAAGCCGCAGCCGATTCATGGCCGCAAGCGGCCGCCGCAGGATCTCGTTGCCGTCGCCAGCCGCTCGCACCTCGATGCGCAAACCAAGGCTTACCTCGACGGCTTGCCGATCGCGCACGTGCTGGCATGCGGCTCCGCGATCAAGTTTGGCCGCATCGCCGAGGGTTCGGCCGATCTCTATCCGCGCCTGAGCCCAGTGCACGATTGGGACGCAGCCGCCGGTCACGCGCTCGTCGAGGCGGCAGGCGGCAGCGTGCGAACGGCGGACGGCCAGCCGCTGCGCTATGGCAGCGCCGAATGCATCATCCCGGGCTTCATCGCCCTGGCCGACGCTATGGCGTGAGGCTCTGCTGCAGCTGCGGCCATTTGCGATCGGCGGTGGCGATAAAATGAATGGCGTCGCCGGCAAATTTTCGACGGTCGGCAGGGTCGTAGAAGAGAAACAGGCGCTCGCCCGCGATCAGCCAGACGTTGGGCCTGCCGGCAACCGCGACGCCGCGCGCCACGCCGACCGGATCGTAGCCGCCGTAGCGCGGCATATAAATGTCAGGCGATGCGGCGAATGCGGCGCGGTTGCCGCTGTTGCGAAAGCGCCAGACCACGCCGTGGTGCCGCAGCTCGAATTCAGCGCTGCCCGGTATCGGTTTGCCGTCGGTAAAAAACGCGACCGGATCGTAGCCATCAATGGCAAGCCCGGTGTGCCAATCGACAACGATACGTTCGGTCGGGCCGGCCCGCGCAGCGTCGGCAAACAGTGACAATGCGACTGCGGCCAAAGCAGACAGCGCCCAACGGTCGCGATGCTTTCGTTTTTGCCGTGCTGTGGTCATAGTTCTGGCCAAGGCTGAACTGATTCGAATCGGCATTCGCGCAACGGGGCGCGCGGCCGCAATCCTTAAGCGTGAGCGTGTGACAAAGGCGTTAAGCTCGGGCGCTAAGCTGGAGATGTCGATGAATCTGGCCGTCAAGCTCGCCGCTGCCACTCTGTCGCTTGCCGCGCTGACCGCCGCGCCGGCGAGCGCGCAGCCGGCCCCGGTTCCGGCGCAGCCGCCCGCGATGGCGCCCGGCCCGGCCCCGGCACCGCCGCCAGCTGCCCGGACCGACGAATTCTCGGCCGATGAATTGATCGCCGCCGGTCATCGCTTCTTCGGCGGCGTGTCCCGCAGTCTGGCGCAGCTGGTGGAAAAAGCGGGCAGCCAATGGGGCCAGCCGAACGGATACATTTTGGGCGAAGAGGCCGGCGGTGCGCTGGTGGGCGGCCTGCGCTACGGCGACGGCACGCTCTACACCAAGAATGCCGGCGACCGTCGCGTCTTCTGGGAAGGCCCGACCATCGGCTTCGATGCCGGCGCCAACGGCTCGCGCACCATGATGCTGGTCTATAACCTGCCGCGCACCGAGGCGATTTACGACCGGTTCGGCGGCATCGATGGCTCAGCCTATTTCATCGGCGGGCTCGGCATGACGGCGCTGACCGCCAATAACGTCGTGCTGGTGCCGATCCGCGCCGGCGTCGGCCTCCGGCTCGGCGCCAATCTCGGCTATCTCAAGTTCACCTCGCGGCCGACCTGGAATCCGTTCTAAAGCATCTCCGCGGTGGCGCGGCGCCGGAACTTCAGCCGCAAGCTCCCGGTTTCCGTTCACCCGCCGCTTTGCGCGCAACGGTGGATTGGCGATGACGCTCGGCGTTAACGTTTAGGTTAACGACCCGACATTGTGGTAGGCTGTCGGCGCGCGTGTCAGGTAACGTCAGTGTGGAGACGTGAGTATCATGGTCGAACCGGCGATGTATTTCGGCATCGGCTTTCTGGTCGCCGCCCTGTTCGCGCTCCTCTTTGTTCCGCTGGTGCACAACCGCGCCGTTCGCCTCACCATGCGGCGGCTCGAAGCAGCCACTCCGCTGACCATCGCCGAAATCCGCGCCGATAAGGATCAGCTGCGCGCCGAATTCGCGCTGTCGACCCGGCGCCTTGAAATGAGCGTCGACCAGCTCAAGACCAAGACGACGGCGCAGCTTGCCGAGCTGGGCAAGAAGGCCGACGCCATCAATCAGCTGAAAAAAGAGCTCGGCGAAAAGACTTCGGCGATCTTCGCACTCGAAGCGCGCGACAAGGCGCTGGGCGAGCAGATCCGCTCCACCGAAGACGAGCTCGCGCACAAAGCCGGCGCGTTGCGCGCCACCGAGCGGGCGGTCGCCGACAAGGAGGCGGAGCTTGCGAAAATCACCGCCGCGCTCGGCGAAAAGTCGATCGATGCCGACACCCAGCGCGTCGAGCTTGCCGCGCTGCGCACCCAGCTCGAAGCGCTCAAGGTCAGCGTCGCCGACCACGAGCGCATCGCCAAAGACGCCGAGGACCGCCTGGCGCGCGAGCGCAATGAGGCCGCCGCGGTCGCCAACGATCTTGCCGCGGCGCGCGGCAACGTCGGCAATTTGGGCGCCCGCACCGTCGAGCTCGAACGCCAGCTCGTGGCGCAGGCCGCCGAAACCGAGCTCTTCAGTAAGCGCGTACAGGAACTGGAAACCCGGCTTGCCGACCAGGGCCGGCTCCTCGCCGAGCGCGATTACCAGATCGAGCGGCTGCGCGGCGAAGCTGAATCTGCGCGCAAGATCGGCGACGATTTGCGCGGCGAGTTGGCGTTGGCCGACAGCCGGGTCGCCGGTGCCGTCGACAAACACAAAGGCGAGGTCGCGCAGCTCGAAGCCCAGCTCGCCGCCGCCATCGGCGAACGCGGCCAGCTGCAGACCGAACTCGCCAACCTCCAGCGCGAAGCCGAATCGAGCTGGGCGGCCGAGCGGGTCGAGAATGCGCTCCTTCGCGAGCGTATCAACGATGTGGCCGCGGAAGTCGCGCGGCTGACTGCGGTCCTCGAAGGCCCGGGCTCGCCGATCGAAGCCATGCTCGCGTCAGGCGCGCCAGCCTTAAGCCACGCCCCGAGCAACGGCACGAGCCCGATCAACGGCAACGGCACGCGCACCGAAGCTTCGTCCGGCAAGGCAGGCGCCGCCGCCGAGCCAAAAAGCACCCTCGCCGACCGCATCCGCGCCCTGCAATCCAGCGCCTCGCGCCTGGCGCGATCGAATTAGAACTCGCACCTGTGCTGCGGTAGTCGCGGCTTCGCTTGACACCCCGCCGACCCAGTCCCTAAATCCAGCCGTCGCCGCCATCTTACGCAGTGGCGCGGGCGCTTAGCTCAGCGGGAGAGCGTTCCCTTCACACGGGAGAGGTCGTAGGTTCAATCCCTACAGCGCCCACCAGTACCAGCAAAGCTCAGTCAAAGCCGCTGTACAGCGATTTTCCGATGCCATATTTTGCCGGGCGGGCAGTCGTTTGTTGACACGGGGCTAGGCAATGACACAGCAGCCATCATGGTATGGAGATGAGTATTCGTACGGCTCATCCTATATCTCTCGCCATTGGCGTGGCGACCTTTCGCTGGGCAAGACCTATTGGATCAATGGCGTTCTGGTTGCCGTTATCTGGTTGATCATCTGGTTTGGTGCGATCGCTGGGCTTTCGGTCGGCGTCAAGGATCGCTCGGTGCTGGTCTTTTGCCTTTATGCAATGGTGGCGGTGCAAGTGATGCTTGTCATTTGGCAGGCCGTCGGCATATGGCGATCCGCCAGCAAACATGTGAGCCGTGGCGGCAGGCGGTTCTGGGCAGTTGTCGCCAAAATCGCCGTCTGTCTTGGCGTCATAGTCGGGGCGAGTACGACGCTGAAGAACCTCAACGTCATTTCGACAATCGCCTCGAACAGCAACTACTGGCTCGATCCGCACGCGCGTCGATACTGAACCACGTCGCCAAACGGCATCGATCCCCTACCCGGAGCCGGAGAACTGGCGTAGCTTTAATCGCAGAGCTGCCGGCGGGATTTGCCGACTTCCGTGAAAGCAGAGGCGCCGAGATTGGGCAAGGTGATCCGCGCCGCCGATATCAAGGTGCGGTAAGCCGTAGTGTTAAGCGGCACGCCGTGCTCGTGAGTGAAGTTGAGGCTTGGGTCGCCATCATGTTGTTTCTGGTTGTCTCGACGCCGCGGCCGGAACGGCCTTCCGAACTGGCCAAGACGCGGCAGTCGTTCTGGCCGTGGATTGCCGGTTACGAAGCGCAAGGCATATGCCGGCATGTCTACGCCCGCGCCGGACGCGGTGCCGTCGCGATCCTCGATGTTGCAGACAACGATGCCCTTCACCGCATTCTCAATGAGTGGGCCGATATCATCCCGGCGCATTTCGCTACGTATCCGCTGATCGACGTTGCAGCGGCAAAGCGGATGCTGGCGGCGCAGGAGGCTGTGAACGAGAGGCGATAAAGAGAAATGATAGCCTTGCGCCTTGCCCGGCTCAGTTCTTGAAAGAGTCCACTCGCGCGATCTGAGTACCGGCCAACGCCCTCACCCCACCCGGATCACGATCTTCCCGAAATGCGCGCCCGACGCCATGTGGCGGTAGGCGGCCTGGGCGTCGTCGAAGGCGAAGACTTTGTCGATCACCGGCTTGATGGCGCTCACTTCGATGGCGCGGTTCATGGCCATGAACATTTGCGTCGAGCCGACCGAGATGCCCTGGACGTTGGCGCGCCGGGCGAAGATCAGACCGGGATTGAGCTCGGTGGCGCCGCCGCTGAGCCCGCCGATCAAGGTGATCTTGCCGCCGACACGGATGGCGTGGAACGAGCGCGTGAGCGTCGCGGCGCCGCCGACCTCGACGACGTGATCGACACCGCGGCCGCCGGTGCATTCGATCGCGGCCTTGTCCCAATCGGGATTGGTCTTGTAGTTGATGCCGTGCGCGGCGCCGAGCGCCTTGGCGCGCTTAAGCTTGTCGTCGCTCGACGAGGTGATGATAGCGGCGATGCCCATGGCGCGGGCGAATTGCAGGCCGAAGATCGACACGCCGCCGGTGCCTTGTAAGAGCACGCTGTCGCCGGCTTTGAGCTTGGCGTGCTCCATCATGGCGTGCCACACGGTGACGGCGGCGCACGGCAGGGTCGCGCCCTCCTCGAGCGACAGGTGCGCCGGAATCTTGACGACGCCGTCCTCCTCGAGCAGCGCGTAGTCGGCGAGCATGCCGTCGATGCCGCCGCCGAGCGCGCTCATGTGCGCGTCCGGCGCCGGCTCGCCGCCGGGCCAGCGCTGAAAGAAATTGCCGGCGACGTGGTCGCCCGTTTTAAAGCGGGTGACGCCGGGGCCCGCCTCCAAAACCTCGCCGGCGCCGTCGGACAGCGGAATGACGTTCTCGCGCACCGGCATGCGATAGGAGCCGCGCACGATGCCGAGATCGCGGAAATTGAGCGAGCAGGCGCGCACCCGCACCAGCACCTGACGGTGCCCCGGCTTTCCGGGATCGGGCCGCTCGACGCGCGCCAGCGCCTCGATGCCGGCGCCGCCTTTGGGCAATTGATAGGCTGGCATGTCTTCTCTCCATTCACGCTGCGGCGTCAATGGTTCGTGGCATTGCCGCGCGATACGACGAAGGCGGCGAAACAGCCGCCCTCATCCTGGCCGATCCGGCATCGCCAAGCCACATTCAATCAGTGGCAATGGCGAAGCGGCATCATTGGAACTTGATCATGTCGGTCGTGGTCAGCGTGATGTGCGGCGACAAGACGGGTGCGTGCGTCAGGGTGTAGGCGACGGCTTGCTCGTCATAAACGATCTGGCCGGTGCCCGACATCCCGTCCACCGGAACGACGACGCTGAACCCGCGCAGCGCTGCCGCGCTCGACGTGTAGAGCACCGCTCCGTTTGTTGCCGTACCAACTGTGATCACTGACGTGATGCCCTTGTCCTTCAGCATTTTTTCCAGGCCGGTATCTTTGTCGCCGAGGATGAACTTGTCGACAAAGGACGTTACCACCGGCTCGTTACCCTTGGGCGCGACATCCGGCAGGGTGTCGCCGATGACCGGGTTTGGGAAAGTTGTCGGCGACGGGCTCGGGAACAGCGTATAGATGACCATGACCCCACTGCTGCGTGCTGCGGCGAGCAACTTTGCAACGTGCGGGATCGAGGCGACGCAGCGCGGACGGGCCTTTTCGTTGCAGGCCTGCTTGATGAGATCCATGACCAGTAGCGCGGTCGTCTTCGCAGACAGCGTCACCGGCTTGAGCTCGGGTGGCGGCGGCGCTTTGATGCTTTGCCATTCGTCGACGATGGTTTGCGCCTGCGAGGGGGCCGCAGCAGTCAACAGAATTGCAACCGCCGCAAACGGAAACAAAGAACGCATTGACAACATGGATCGCTTCCTCTTTTCCTGTATCCGCCCTAAGGGATCAGCAAGCGATTGCGCCGTCAAGCGGGTTGATCGTCGCCCGCGCGGATTTGGGGCACCTTGCCGTACCAAGAGAATGATCGGCTCGGATCAGGCCCAACCGCGCCGCCCTCACCGCGCCGGCGCGCGTGACAGATTCTTCTCGGCAAGCTCGGCGAGATAATCGCGCCAGTATTGGTCGCGATTGCGGCCGAGCTCGTAAAGGTAATCCCAGCTGAAAATGCCGGTCGAGTGCAGATCGTCGAATACGAGGCGCACCGCGTAATTGCCGACCGGGTGCAGTTCGAGGATGCGCACGTCCTGTTTGCCGGCCACGGTGCGCCGATCGCTCGGCGAATGGCCCTGCACTTCGGCGCTCGGGCTGCGCACGCGCAGGTATTCGGCGGCAAGCGCGAAGCTCTCGCCGTCGTCGAAGGTCACGGTGAGAGCTTGGCGCTCCTTGTTAAGCCGCAACTCGGTCGGCCAGGGCGGGGCCATTTCGGCGTCGGCTCAATCGAGCGTGATATGGGCGTCGAGAATGACTTTCTTCCACTTGTCATACTCGGACCTTGTGAACGCGGCGCCTTCGTCCACGCTGGTGCCGCGCGGTGTGAGGCCGAACTTGGCGAACGCCTTTTTCAGGTCCTCGTCCGCCAGCGCCTTGGCGATGCCGCGGTTAAGCTTTTCCAGAACGTCCGGCGGCATTTTTGCAGGGCCGTAAACGCCGAGCCACAGATCGATCTCGAATCCCGGCAGGCCGGCCTCTTCCATGGTTGGAATGTCGGGATAGACCGCCGGCCGCTTGGCGCCGGTGGTGGCGAGCGCGATGACGCTGCCTTTCGACGTGAACGGCAGCGCGCCGGCGATGCTGGAAAACTCCATCTGGATCTTGCCGCTCATCAGATCGACGTAGGACGGGCCGATGCCCTTGTAGGGCACGTGCGTCGCCTCGATGCCGGTGCGCGCCTTCCACATCTCGGCGGCAAGGTGCGGCGTGGTGCCGACGCCGGCCGTGCCGTAATTGAGCTTGCCCGGATTGGCTTTGCCGTAGGCGACGAGATCCGCATAGGTCTTGATGCCGAGCTGCGGCGCGACGACCAGAACTTCGGGCGACGAGTTGATGATCGAAACCGTAACGAGATCCTTGAACACGTCGTACGGCATCTTTTGCTGCAAGCTCGGATTGGCGACGATGCCGGGATCGATCAGCACGATGCTGTAGCCGTCGGGCACCGCGTGCGCGACGTAATCGACCCCGACGATGCCGCCGGCGCCGGGCCGGTTTTCCGGAATGACCGGCTGGCCGAGGATTTCGCCGAGCTTTTGCCCGAGCACGCGGCCGGCAAAATCGACAATGCCGCCCGGCTGGAACGGCAGGATGAAATGGATCGGCCGCGTCGGATAATCAGTAGCCTGCGCCGGCGCCGCCGACAAAGCCGCCGCGACGGCTAGCGCCGCGCCGAACACGATGCGGGCGCCGAATACGAGAGTCTTCATCTCACCTCTCCCTATCGATTGACGGCAGTGTGCGCCTGCCGCGCGCACGCGTCAAAACCTAGCTCTTCGCCGCGCCGCGCGCCTGCGCGATCAGCTCGACGATCTTGTCGGGCGTGATCGGCATCTGGGCGATGTGCACGCCGAATGGCGAGAGCGCGTCCTCGATGGCCGAGATCAAGGCCGCGGCGGCCGGAATGACGCCAAGTTCGCCGACGCCCTTGACGCCGAGCGGATTGTGCGGCGACGGCGTCTCCTTGTAGAGCGCCTCGATGCGCGGCAGCTCGGTCGCGGTCGGCAACAGATAATCGGCGAACGTCGTGGTGACCGGCTGGCCCGACGCGTCGTAGCCCATCCATTCGAACAGCGCGTTGCCGACGCCATGGGCGATGCCGCCATGCAGCTGGCCCTCGACGATGACCGGATTGACGCGTCGCCCGGAATCCTGAAGCGCGACATAGCGCACGATGCGCACCGCGCCGGTCTCGATATCGACGTCCACCTCGACGCAATGGCACGAGTTGGCGTAGGCGAGCTTGTCGATGCGGAACATGGCTTCGGCTTGCAGCCCGGGATCGATGCCGGGCGGAAAGCCGTAGCCCGGCGCGCCTTTGAGGATGCGCGCCAACTCGCCAAGCTTGACCGACAATTGCGGCGCGCCGACCACGCGCACTTCGCCGTCGGCGAGTTCGAGATCCTCCTCGGCGGCTTCCAGCACATGGCTTGCGAGCTTGCGCGCCTTGGCGGCAACGCTCTGCGCCGCGATGTGCACCGACGAGCCGGCAGTGACGGTCTGCCGGCTGGCGAAGCCGCCGAGCCCGAAGGCCGCGGCCGCGGTATCGCCGGCAACCACGGTGACGTCCTCGGCGCGCACGCCAAACGTTTGCGCGCATATTTGCGCCAGCGCCGTGGCAAGGCCTTGCCCCATCGCGGCGGCGCCTGTCGAAACAAAAATGTGGCCGGTCGGCGACACCCGCACGCCACCAAATTCGAACGGGCCGCGTCCGGTGCCTTTGACGCCATGGCCGAGACCGATGCCGAGATAGCGGCCTTGCGCGCGCGCCGCGCGCTGCCGGTTCGGAAAATCGTCCCAGCCGGCGTGGCGCAAAAGCTCGGCCTGGCAGCCGGGATAATCGCCGCTGTCGTACTGCACCATCTCGCCGGCGCGCGTCTTCAGTGGTTTTGTGTACGGCATTTTCTCGGCCGGGATCAGATTGCGGCGGCGCAACTCGGCGCGGTTGATTTTTAGCTCATGCGCCAGCCGATCGAGCAGCCGCTCCATGGCGAAGGCGGCTTGTGGATAGCCGGCGCCGCGCACCGAGGATACCGGCGCCTTGTTGGTGTGCATGACGCTCACATCGATGGCGAGCGCCGGCACGACGTAAGGGCCGGTGAGCGTGGTCGCCGAGTTATACGGCAGGTTCACGTCTTGCAGCGCGTAGGCGCCGAGATCGTGGAGGAGTCGGCCGCGGATGCCGCGGATGCGGCCGTCGGCTTCGGCGGCGATCGCGATCGACCAATACTGATCGCGCTCCTGCACCGCGTTGGTGAAATATTCGCGGCGGTCCTCGGTCCATTTCACCGAGCGGCGCAGCAAGGTTGCCGCCGCGACCACCGCCACGTCCTCCGGATAGACGCAGAGCTTTGGGCCGAAGCCGCCGCCGACCGCAGGCGTCGCCACGCGCAAGCGGCTTTCGTCGAGCGCGATGTAATCGGCAAAGGCGTGCATCAGGTCATGGGCTTTTTGGGTTGAGGCCCACACGTTGGTGCCGCGGTCGGAGATTTCGGCCAAAATGCCGCGGCACTCGATGGAGTGGCCGGCGCCTCGATGAATCCAGAGGTCTTCCTGCAGCACGTGCGCGGCGCCGACAAACGCCGCATCGGCGTCGCCGAAGCCGACGCGATAGGAAATAACCTGGTTGGAGGCGAGACCGCGCCGCACCGGCGCAGCTTGCGCGGCGTTGCGGCAGTCGGTCGCCGCCGGCAAGACATCGTAATCGACCACGACCAAAGACGCCGCGTCCTCGGCGACGTAGCGATCTTCGGCGACCACGATGGCAACCGGCTCGCCGACGAACGACACTTCGCCGTCGGCAAGCGCAAACGCCCAGCTCTGGTCGAGCTTGGTGCCGGAATTGGAAATGCGCGTCATGCGCCGGTCTTTGAGAACCGGCATGAGATCGTCGAGCGTGAGCACGGCGATGACGCCGGGCAACGCCCGGGCCGCGCCCGCATCGACGCCGCGGATGAGCGCGTGCGGATGCTGGCCGCGCACGAATGCTGCTTCCAGCACGCCGGCCGATTTGAGATCGTCGACGAAGCGCGCGACGCCGCGCAGCAGCGGCTCGTCCTCAATGCGCCGGATACGAGCGCCGATTAGTTCGCTCACGATTTTGCTGCTCGCTTAAAGGACAATGACGTGGTCGCGCTTGCCGGTCCGCCAGTCAAGGTCGCCGCCCGGTGAACCGCGTCACGATGGCCTGCCAGATGACGCGCGCGATCAGCGACAGGCCGGAGATCGGCTTCGCCGCGGGTGGCGTCGGCGTCGTTGCGGGCCGCGGAATCTGCTCCGGCTGGAGCGGCGGCGCGGCCACGAAAGACGGCGGAGCCGCCGCAGGCGCGGCCGCGGAGGCCGGCGCAGCCGCGACCGACGGCGCAGCAGCAGCCACAGGGGGCGCCGCGACTTCGCGCGCCAACTGCGCCCGCAGATTGCCGGCGAATTGCCCGATGATTTGGGCCGCCGTCGCCTGGATCATGCCGACGCCGCGACCGTACTGGGCCACCGCGCCGGACAGCATCAGATCGGTATGAATCAAAACTTTCGAGCCGGCGCCGGCGGGCTCGATGCGAAAGCTCGCCGTGGCATTAGCGGCGCCGCGGCCCTTGGCGTCGCTGCCCTGCGCCTTGACCTTGGCGCTGCGATTGGCCTCGTCGATCGCATCGATCTCCACCCGGCCGGCAAATGCCAACGCGACCGGCCCGAGCCGCACCGAAATCTTTCCCTTATAGTTCCGCGCATCGACGACTTCGGTCAGCTCGGCGCCCGGCATGCACGGCGCGATGCGCGGAATGTCCATCAGCACGGCCCAGGTCTGGTCGGGCGGCAGCGGCACGTCGAAGGAGTTATCGAATTCCATTTTTACGAACACCAAACATCGTCATTGCGAGGAGCCCGAAGGGCGACGAAGCAATCCAGTCTGTGCACCCGCCCTGGATTGCTTCGCTGCGCTCGCAATGACGAGGGAAATTTGTCACGGCCGCACTCCCACCATCTCCGCTTTGCCGATCGCATCCCACACCCAGCGCGCGCAGGCGAAGAGATGATCGTCGGCGTAGCGCTGGCCGACGAGCTGAATGCCGACCGGCAGATTGTTGGGGCCGCGATGGGTCGGCAACGTCATGCTCGGCGTATGCAGTGCAGTCCAGATCGCCTGCAGGCGCGGATCGCCGGTGGCGCTTAAACCTTGCGGCGCCTCGCCGGGCACGCACGGCACCAGCAGCACGTCGACGTCCTCAAACACTGTGCCGAGCAGCGCGCGGCATTCATCGAGCTTCTTCATGCCGGCGACATACTCGTCGCGCGAAATTTTATGGCCGTTCTCGATGTAGGTGCGCATTTGCGGCGACAGCAATTCGCGCTGGCGGTCCCAGGCGAACGCCATGCAGGCGGCGCGCTCGTAAAAACCGACGGTCGAGCGGGCGATGACATAAACGTCTTTGAACGCCGCCGGCAGCTCGATGTCGCGGACCTTGGCGCCGGCCCTGGCAAGTCCTCTAGCGGCCTGCTCGACGGCGTCTTTCGTTTCCTGCTGCGCGGTGTCCCACAGGTCGGTGCGCCAGACGCCGATGCGCGGCGGCGTGTTCAGTTCGGTGGGCGCTGTCGGTGTCTCCATGCGCAGCACCGCGGTCAGCATCTCGCAATCGTCGATCGAGCGCGCCAGCCAGCCGATGGTGTCGATGGAATCGGCGGCCGGCCAGGTGCCGGCCTTGTTGATGGTGTTGTAGGTCGGCTTGTAGCCGAACACGCCGCAGAACGACGCCGGACGCAGGATCGATCCGCCGGTCTGGGTGCCGAGCGCCGCCGCCACCATGCGGTCGGCGACCGCGGCAGCCGAGCCGCTCGACGAGCCGCCCGCCGTGTGCGCGGCATTATGCGGATTACTGGTTGCCGGCGGCGCGCTGCCGGCGAATTCACAAGTGGCGGTCTTGCCCAGAATAATGGCGCCGGCGCGCCGCAACAGCGCCACGCAGGCCGCGTCCGCCTTCGGACGATGGCCGCGATAGATCGGCGAACCCATCTCGGTCGGCATGTCGAACGTGTCGATGGTGTCTTTGAGCCCGATCGGCACGCCGTGCAGCGGCCCGCGCCGCGGACCGCGATCAAGCGCGCGGGCCTGATCCAGCGCGATCTCGGGATCGAAATTGACCCACGCCTTGACCACGTCGTCGCGCGCCGCAATGCGCGCCACGCAGTCGCGCGCCACCGCCTCGCACGTCGTTTCGCCCGCGGCGATTTTTTCCGCGATCTCGACCGCGGACAACTCGTTGAGCGGCCGCTTGAGCTTGACGTCCATGTCAGTTCTTACCCGAGCGCACCGCCGAGGTACCGGCGATCTTGCCGAACACGGTGCCCGACATCAGGCCGGAGCCGCCCGGATAGTTGAAGTAGAACAGGCCGCCGACCAACTCGCCCGCCGCATAGAGGCCGCGGATCGGCTGGTAGTCGGTGTTGAGCACTTCGCCGTCGGTGTTGATGCGCAAGCCGCCGAACGTGAAGGTGACGCCGCAGGTCACGGCGTAACCTTCGAACGGCGGCGTGTCGATGGTGTTGGCCCAGTTGCTCTTGTTGACCGCAAGCCCCGTCGTGCCGCGGCCGTCCTTGACGTTCGGATTGAACGGCACATCGGTGCGCACCGCGGCATTGTATTCCTTGATGGTCTTCAAAAACTCGGCGGCGTTGACGCCATCGAGCTTTTTGGCGAACTCCTCGATGGTGTTGGCCGTCACCTTGGTGATCTGGCGGATTTTATATTCGTCGCGCTGCAGGTGTTTGGTTTTCTGATCGAACACCTGCCAGGCGAATTGCCCGGGCTGCTCCAGCACCACGCGGCCGTATTTGGCGTACGTGTAATTGCGGAAGTCGGCGCCTTCGTCGACAAAGCGCTTGCCGGTGGCGTTGATCAGGATGCAGAACGGATAGGAGTGTTTCTGGAACTGGTCGCCGACGGCGAGATCGCCGAACTCCGGCGCGTTCATCTCCCATTGCACGGCGTGACAGCCCGACCAGTTGCCGCGCGGCGCGGCGCCGATGTCGATCGCCATGCGGATGCCGTCGCCGGTGTTGTAGCGGCTGCCACGCACCTTGGCGAGGTCCCAGCCCGGGCCGAGATAACGCGTACGCCATTCCGGATTCGCTTCGAAGCCGCCGCAGGCCAGCACCACCGACTTAGCGCGCAGCTCGCGCACCTCGCCGTTCTGCCGCACGCGTATGCCCTCGACGCGGTTGCCGTCGAAGAGCAGATCGATGCCGCGGGTGGCGTAGCGGATCTCGACGCCGCGTTTTTTCGCCGCCGCGGTGAGCATGTTGATCAGTCCCGGTCCGCCGCCGACCGATTCCACCGTGAGCCCGCCCCAGAACTTGAACTTGCCCTCGATCTTGAACGCCTGCCTGCCGTAGATCGGAATAAGCCGCACGCCCTTCTCGCGCATCCAATTCAGCGAGGGGAAGCTCTTGGTGACCAGCAGCTCGACCAGATCGGGATCGGCGCGATTTTGCGTCACCCGCGCCATGTCGTCGAAGAACTGGTCCGCCGTATAGGTACCGAAGTCGGTGGTATCGACTTCAGCGGGCGTCAGATCGGGCACCAGCGTCTTGATGTCGTCGACGCCGTTATAGACGACGCGGATCGAGCCGGCGGTGAAGCGGCTGTTGCCGCCGGATTCGTCTTCCGGCGCCGCTTCGCACATCAAGACCTTGGCGCCGCTCTCCTGCGCCGCCAGCGCCGCGCAAAACGCCGCATTGCCGGCGCCGACCACAATCACATCCGCAACTTCGTTTGGCATTTTCTCTGTTCTCTTCTACTCGCTCAAATCACTCCGCGGCCGCGACGGCGACGCCGCCGTGCGCCTTCGACCAGCCGGCCGGATCCTTCATGAACTTTTCCACTTCCTTGAGCTTGGCTTTGTCGAAACGGCCGCTCTTTTTCGCCACTTCCAGCACGTCCCACCAGGTGGCAAGCGTGTGCAGGGTGACGCCGAGATCGCCGAGGATTTTTTCGCCCTCGGGAAAGATGTCGTAGAAAAAGAACACGAAGACGTGCTCGACGACGGCGCCGGCGCCGCGTAGCGCGCGGCAGAAATTGACCTTGCTGCGGCCGTCGGTGGTCATGTCCTCGACCAGCAGCACGCGGTCGCCGTCTTCGATGTGGCCCTCGATCTGGGCATTGCGGCCGAAACCTTTCGGCTTCTTGCGCACGTATTGCATCGGCAGCATCAGCCGGTCGGCCATCCAGGCGGCGAACGGAATGCCCGCGGTCTCGCCGCCCGCCACCGCGTCGAATTGCTCGAAACCGACATCGCGGTAAATCGTGGCGACGCCGAAATCGACCAGCGTCTGCCGCACCCGGGGAAACGAGATCAGCCGCCGGCAGTCGGTATAGACCGGGCTCGCCCAGCCCGAGGTGAAGACGAACGGCTTGTCCGTCATGAAGCGGACCGCCTCCACCTCGATCAGCATTTTAGCCGTCAGCTCGGCCATCACCGTCTTGTCTGGGAAGGCTGCCATCCATTTCTCCTATTCCCCTCCCCCTCGTGGGAGGGAAATTATGAAACCACCTTCCACTCGATGGTCTCGCCGCCGCGCCAGATCAGGGCGCGCTCGTCGGGGCCCGCCACCTTGGCCTCCTCGGGCGCGGTCCACGAGGTCTTCTCGAGCGTAATCGTCTCCGTATTGGGCGGCAGCCGATAATGCTTCGGCCCGTTCAATGAGGCAAACGCTTCGAGTTTGTCGAGCGCACCCTCCTCCTCGAAGATTTTGGCGTAGGTCTCGATGGCGACCGGCGCATTGAACATGCCGGGAATGCCGTTGACCGAAACCTTCTTGGCATACGGGTGCGGCGCCGAGTCGGT
>Ga0209166_10002095_pt1 | contig 15610 bp, 14 predicted proteins | sample Coa_R1_3_FD_187151 | JGI IMG/M metagenome (GOLD analysis project Ga0209166, IMG submission 187151) | Surface soil microbial communities from Centralia Pennsylvania, which are recovering from an underground coalmine fire - Coalmine... | ecosystem: Environmental > Terrestrial > Soil >... | reverse complement strand
GGGTCCCGCTTCTCGTACAGCGCCAGCATCGCGGCGCCGACGATCACCAGTGGATGCGGCGGGCGGCCGTCCGCCGCATCCGTGCCGGTTTCCGTGGCTATCAGGGCAGCCACGTCCCCCAGGGGTTCCCGCACCGGGGCGAGGTCCCAGGAGTAGTTGAGCGAGGTGAGCGCACAGACCGCCCGGGCGAACACCGCGGCGGGATCACGCTCGGCACCGGCGGCCGGCGCGCTGATCGCCAGGATCTCCCTGGCCATGGTGCCGCTCTCGCGGCGCTGCCCGCGCAGCAGCCAGAACCAGCTCAGCGCCTGCCCGAAGCGCAGCGCCAGCTCCGTGTCGCGGCGCTCGACCGCCCAGCGCAGCGCCGCGTGCAGGTTGTCCTGCTCCGCGGTCAGCTGCCGCATCCAGATCCGCTGGGCGGCGGCACGCAGCATCGGGTCGGCCGTCTCGGCCAGGTGCAGGAAATACACGGCGAACGCCTGCCGGACCTGGTCTTCCTCCCCGGCGCCGGCCAGCCGCTCGGCGCAATACGCCCGGATTGTCTCCAGCATCCGGTAGCGCGGCTCGCCGTCCTCGGCCATGGTGAGGAACGACTTCTCGACCAGGCCGAAGATCGCGGGCAGCACGGCAGCTGCGGGCAGCGCGCCGTCCTGGCACACGTGTTCCGCCGCCTCCAGCGTGGCCCCGCCTGGGAAGACGGCCAGCCGCCGGGCGAGGATCTGTTCCGGCCCGGACAGCAGTTCCCAGGTCCAATCGACGACCGCGCGCAGTGTCTGGTGCCGCGGCGCGGCCGTCCGGCTGCCCCCGGTGAGCAGCTCGAACCGGGCGTCCAGCCGCTCCGCGAGCTGCGCGGCCGAAAGCGTCCTCAGCCGGGCCGCAGCCAGCTCGATGGCCAGCGGCACGCCGTCGAGTGCGTGGCAGATGCGCGCGATATCCCCGGCGTTCGCGTCGGTAACGCTAAATTCAGGCCGAACGGCTGCCGCGCGGTCGGCCAGCAGCCGGGCCGCGGCGTAGCCCGCGATATCTTCGCCGGCTTCGCCGGCGGGAGCCTCGCCGGGGCCGGTGCCCTCACCGGGCATGAGCGGGCCCGGTGCCTCCCCGCCCGGGACGGGCAGTGGCGGGACCGGCAGCGGCGTGACCGGCCATAGCGCCTCCCCGCTGATCCGCAGCGGTTCCCGGCTGGTCACCAGCACCCGGACCTCCGGGCAGCTGGCCAGCACATGGTCGGCGAGCGTGGCGGCGGCCGTCACGACATGCTCGCAGTTGTCCAGGATCAGCAGGTCGCGCCGGTCCGCGAGCACGGCCACCAGGCGCTGCGCCGGATCCGCGACCGCGCTGAGCTGGCCGGTCCCGGTGTGCGCGATCACCGGGCTCTGCCGGATGCCGAGCGTGTTCAGCACGGCGGACGGCACGTCGCCGGGCTCGGCCACCGGGCCCAGCTCCACGAACCACACCTGACTGCCCGCCCATGACTGCCCGGCCAACCGGGCGGGGCTGGCCGCCGGCTCCTGGGTGAGCAGGGCCGCCGTCTCCAGCGCCAGCCGCGTCTTGCCTGCCCCACCCGGGCCGGTCAGGGTGACCAGCCGGCCCTCGCCGAGCATCTTAAGCACCCGCGCGACATCCTCGTCCCTGCCGACGAAGCTGGTCAGCGGCTTGCGCACAGCGGCAGGCCGGGCCCGGGACGGCAGATCCTCCGGAAACGGCGGCTGCGGGGCGGCAGAATCGGCCGGGCCGCCGGCCGGCTCGCCGTCCCGCAGCCTGGGCGGCTCGGCAGCTCCCTCGGCCAGATCCTGCCGCAGTACGGCCAGGTAGATCTGCTCGAGCTGGGGCGACGGGTCCATCCCCAGCTCGCTGGCGAACAGCTCGCGCGCCCGGGTGTACTCCGCGACCGCCTCGGCCTGGCGGCCGGCCGCATACAGCGCGCGCATCAGCAGCCCGCGCGGGCGCTCGGCCACCGGATCCGCCGCGATCATGGCACGCAGTTCGCCAATCAGGCTGTCGCTCTCGCCCAGGGCCAGGGCCGCCTCGACCAGGTCCAGCGCGGCCCGGGTGCGCAGCTCCTCCAGCCGGGCGGCGGGCCCGGTCGCGAACCGCGTGCCCGAGGCGTCCGCCAGCGCCGGCCCGCGCCACGCCGCGAGAGCCTCGCGCAGCGCGCGCCGGGCCGTCAGCGGGTCCCCGGCGGCCAGCGCCGCATGACCCTGCCGCGCCACCGACTCGAAGGCCACGGCGTCGACCTGCTTCGGCGGGACCGCCAGCCGATAGCCGGCCGGATGCGACTCGATCACCTGGTCGCCCAGGCCGGCCTCGCGCAGCGAGGTCCGCAGCCGGGAGACCAGGGACTGCAGTGCGTTGCCCGAGTTGGCGGGCGGGTCGTCCTCCCAGAGCTGTTCGATCAGCGCGTAGCCGGGCACCACCTTGCCCGCATCCAGTGCCAGCAGGATGAGCAGCAGCCGCACCCGGTGCCCGCCGACCCGCACCGGCCGGCCCGCTCCGTCGTGCACCGCGAGGGTGCCCAGTAGCCCGATCCGCACCGCGCTCGCTCTCAGCCCTGCCCGCTCGCCAATCGCCAGTCCTGGTTCCGCACGCTCACCCTCCATTGTCGGTGCTGCCGCAACGGGCTGCGCCCCGGCTCGCGGGGGGCGCCTATTCCCGGCCGGCGATCCGGGGCCCCTGGCAGCGCTGCCCCGTCAGCGTCCCAGGTTGCCCGGCATGCGGCGGATGCGCCAGTTAACCGTTTCCATGGTGGACCGGGGGCCAGCCGGTGCCACCGGATAACGCCACTTTCCGGCTGGGCGGTTCGTTAACGGCGCTGGCCCGCGGGCTTGACCACGTTGGCCAGCGGCTGTCCGCTGAGGTACCGCTCGGCCTGGTCGGCCACGAAACCGGGAGCGCGCCGGGCGAACGCGAACGTGTCGCCGCCGATGTGCGGGGTGATCAGCACGTTGGGCAGCGCCCACTCCGGCCGGCCGGCGGGCAGCGGCTCGACGTCGGTGACGTCAAGGGCCGCGCGCAGCCGTCCCTGCCTGAGGTGCCGGCACAGGGCCGCCGCGTCCACGATCGGGCCGCGCGCCACGTTCACCACCAGAGCCCCGTCCGGGAGGGCGGCGAGCGCCTCGGTGCCGACCAGCCCGGAGGTTTCCGGCGTCAGGGCGATGCACACGACCAGAATGTCGGCCTCGGCGGCGAGCCGGGGGAGTTCCGACAGCGGCGCCACGCCGTCCCGCGCCTTCCTGGATGCCCGGATGATGCGGGCGCCGAACGGCCGGAGCCGCTCCTCGATGCCCTTCCCCATGGCGCCGTGGCCGACCAGCAGCACCCGCTTGCCGTCGAGGCTCTCGGTGCGCACGTGGTGCCAGCGGTGCCGGGCCTGCTCCAGCACGAAGGCGGGCAGTTGCCGCAGGCTGGCGAGAATGAGGCTGACCGCCAGTTCAGCCGTGCTCTCCTCGTGGTGCAGCCCGCTCCCGTTGCAGAGGGTCACCTGCTCCGGCACGGCGCCCAGGATGTTGTCGACGCCGCTGCTGAGGCTCTGCAGGACCCGCAGCTTCGGCAGCTTCGCGATCAGGCCGACGCTCGGCTCGCCCCCCATGTAGGGCAGGCAGTAGAAGTCCACCTCGCCTGGGTCGCCGCCGCCGTCTTCGTACCGTGCGACGGTGGCCTGCGGCAGCCGCCGGGCAACCTCGTCGGCGACCCCGTCGGACGACGGCAGCAGAAACGTCATAGCCCGGTCACACCCCTCCACGCGGCTGGTGCCTGCGGCGGACGCTACCCGGCCGCGGGCTCGTCGGCCGGCCCGGGCCGGCCACTCCCAGTATCGTCAGGTCCCGCGCATTCCCGGCAGGGCACCCGGTGCTGACAGGATGATGGCATGCGTTGGATCGACCTGGACGGTGCCGTTAACGTCCGTGACCTGGGTGGCCTGGCCACCCAAAACGGCGGCACGACGGTGGAGGGCAGGCTGCTGCGCGGAGACAACCTGCAGGAGCTATCGCCCGGCGACGTCGCCCGGCTGGTGGATATCGGCCTGACGACCGTCGTCGACCTGCGCAGCACCGCCGAGCTGGTGGCCGAGGGGCCGGCGCCGCTCGACTCCGTCGCCGGTGTCCGGCACGTGCACCTGCCGGTGCTGCCCGAGCAGGGAGTCGCCACCGACGCGGTCGCGGACGTGCTGCTGACCAGGGCGGACCAGGACCGGTCCCGCTATCCCGCCGATCCCACGTGCGGGCACTACCTGGGCTACCTGGAGGACCGGCCGGAACAGGTGGTGACGGCGCTGCGCACCATAGCCGCCGCCGCGGGCACCGTGCTGGTGCACTGCGCCGCGGGCAAGGACCGCACCGGGGTGGTGGTGGCGGTCGCGCTCACCGCGGTCGGCGTCCCGCCGGAGGCGGTCATCGCCGACTACGCCGCGACCGCGGAGCGCACCGATGCCATCATCGAGCGGCTGCGCCGGTCCCCGACCTACGCGGCCGACATCAACAGCCAGCCCGCGCAGGCGCACCGGCCCCGGCCGCGGACCATGGCCGCGTTCCTGGAGCAGGTGACCGTCCGCTACGGCGGGGTCATCCGGTGGCTGTCCAGGCACGGCTTCGGCGACGGGGACCTGGACCGGCTGCACGCCAAGCTCCGCCATCGCTGAGGCGACGGCGAAGGCCCGCACGGGGCGACGGCGAAGGAGGCGCGGCTCATGGCTGACTGGCGCCGACTCCTGGCGGACATCACCCCGTTGCGCGAGTCGCCCGCGTTCCGGCGGCTGTGGGCCGGGACCACGATCTCCTCGGTCGGCAGCGCGCTGACCGCCTTCGCCGTCATGCTTCAGGTCTACGACCTCACCCATTCGCCCTTCGCGGTCGGCGCGCTCGGCGTGGCGCAGATGGTGCCGACGCTCACCGTGGGGCTGTTGTGCGGGCCGGTCGTGGACGCGCTGGACCGGCGCAAGCTCGTGCTGGTGACCAGCTCATGCCTGATCCTGGTGTCGGCGGCGCTCGCCGCCCAGGCGTTCGCCGGGCTGGGCCTGCTCTGGCTGCTGTATGCCCTGGTCACGGTGCAGTCCGCGGCCAGCGCGGTGGACAGGCCGGCGCGCAGCACGTTCATCCCAGCGCTGCTGCCGCCCGGCCAGCTTGCCCCCGGGCTGGCGCTGGACCGGCTGAGCTACCAGATCGTGCTGACCGTCGGCCCGGCCCTCGCCGGGCTCATCACCGCCGCGCCGCACCTGGGCCTGCGCGCGTGCTATCTGGCGGACGCGGCCAGCTTCCTGGCCGCGCTGTACGGGATCGCCCGCCTGCCCGCGCTGCGGCCGGGTGCCGCGGCCCGGCCCGGCGTGCGCGCGGTCGCGGAGGGCATCGGCTTCATCGGGCGCAGCCAGGTGATCGGCGGCGCGTTCCTGGCCGATCTGAACGCCACTGTCTTCGGCCTGCCGGTGGCCCTGTTCCCGGCGATAAACGCGGCGCGGTTCGGCGGCGACCCGCGCACGCTGGGACTGTTCACCACGGCCATCGGGGCCGGCGGGCTGGCCAGTGCCGCGTTCTCCGGGCCGGTCCGGCATGTGGTGCGCCAGGGCCGGGCCATGCTCGTCACGGTCGCCGTCTGGGGCGCAGCCTTCGCCGGCTTCGCGGTCGCCCCCGGCCTGGGGCTGACGCTGGGCCTGCTCGCCGTGGCCGGGGCGGCGGACATGTTCACCGTGGTGTTCCGTGGCGCGATCGTCGCGGCGGCCACCCCGGACCGGCTGCGCGGCCGGGTCATGGCGGCCGACTACGTCGTCGGCGCGGGCGGCGGCCAGCTGGGCAACCTGGAAGCCGGGGCACTGGGATCGCTCACCACGCCGGTGATCAGCGCGGTGGCCGGCGGGCTGGCCACCGTGGCCGGTGCCCTGGTGATCGGCCTGGTGCTGCCGGCCTTCAGCCGGTACCGGCGCGGCGCGGCCGGGCCGAGCATCACGGGTAGCTCACCACGTCGGCCGGGGTATCGGGGTTCGCGATCGTCGTAGACCCGCCGACGCCGTTGACCACATGGTCGATCCCGCCGGATCCGGCCGTGCTGAGGAAGATCGTCAGCAGGTCGTGCAGTTGCAGCCCGGGCGGGTTGCTGGTCTCGAACGCGTTCATGGCGAAGATCGGCACGCCCTGGTTGAAGAAGCTGTAGCTGCCCATCCCGTAGCCATGGCCAGCCCGGCGAGGTTGATCGCCTTGTTGTTCTTTACGAGGTTGTAGGTGAACGCGACGTCGGCGGGCGTCAGCGGCGTCCCGTTGCTGAACTTCACGCCCTGCCGGATCGTGAAGCTGACCGTCTTGCCGCCATTGGACCGTTGGTAGGAGGTCGCCAGCCACGGGTAGTACTTCGGCGGCGCGGCGATGTCGAACTGGAGCAGCGGCTCGTAGATGAGCCCGTCATTTATCATTCGAAATACACCCTCAAACCCGGCAAACCGGGCACCGAGCCGGCCATTTCCAGTGATAAGAGAGATGACGCGGCCTCAAGGGCCGCGCGGTCGCCGGGAGCGTTCCCTGCCGGGCGACCGAGAGCGGGCCGGCTGGGCGACGAGAAAAACCGGCGATGCGCCACGGAGGGGCTGATGACGAGTTCCGGCACTGGCAGTGCCCTGCCGTTCCCGCAGGGCTTCATCTGGGGAGCGGCGACGGCCGCCTACCAGATCGAGGGAGCGGCGAGCGCCGACGGCAAGGGACCGTCGGTGTGGGACACCTTCAGCCGCACGCCGGGCAAGATCCGCGGCGGTGACACCGGCGACGTCGCCTGCGACGCTTACCACCGCTACCCCGAGGATGTCGCACTGATGGCCTCGCTCGGCCTCGGTGCCTACCGGTTCTCCATCTCCTGGCCACGGATCCAGCCGTCCGGCCGGGGCGGGGTGAACCAGCGCGGCCTGGACTACTACCGGGCGCTGCTCGACGAGCTTTCCGCGGACGGCATCGCCGCGACCGTCACGCTCTATCACTGGGACCTGCCGCAGCAGCTCCAGGACGAGGGCGGCTGGGCGTCGCGCGATACGGCCCAGCGCTTCGCCGAGTACGCGGCGATCGTCGCCGGCGCGCTCGGGGACCGCGTCGCTCGCTGGATAACGCTGAACGAGCCGCAGGTGGTGGCGAGCCACGGGTACCGCACCGGCGAGCACGCCCCGGGGCTGCGTGACGCCGCCGCCGCGGCCGCCGCCACCCATCACCTGCTGCTCGGTCACGGGCTGGCCGCCCAGGCGCTGCGCGCGGCGGTGCCGGTCACCCCGGTGGGCATCACGCTTGACCTGCATCCGGTCCAGGTGCTCGGGGAGCGCGGTGCGGACACGGTCGAGCAGGCCCGGGCGATCACCGATGCCACCCTGAACGGCCTGTTCCTGGACCCGCTGCTGCTCGGCGCCTACCCGGGCCAGGCCCGGGCCGGCCTGGTGCCGCCTGAGCACCTCGTTGCCCCCGGTGACATGGAGACGATCAGCCAGCCGCTGGACTTCCTCGGTGTCAACTACTACTCCTGCGTCTACCTGCGCGCCGGCGACCCCGGTGACCTGCGGCGCAACGAGGAGCCGGCGCGGTCCGGGGTGCCCGGCGTGGTGGAGTACCGGCCAAGCGAGCTGGACCGCACGCCGATGGGCTGGCTCGTGGACCCCGAAGGGCTCTACGACGTGCTGATGCGCCTGGCCAAGGACGCCCCGGGGCTGCCGCTGTACGTCACCGAGAACGGCTGCGCCGCCGAGGACTATGTCAACCCGGACGGCGAGGTGAACGACGTGGAACGGGTCCGGTTCCTGCACGGGCACCTGGACGCCGCCGCCCGGGCCATCAAGGACGGGGCCAGCCTGGCCGGTTACTTCGTCTGGTCGCTGCTGGACAACTTCGAATGGGCCTGGGGCTACCAGAAGCGGTTCGGCATCGTGTTCGTCGACTTCAGCACGCAGCGCCGGATTCCCAAGGCGAGCGCCCGGTTCTACGCAGACGTGGTGCGCGCCAACGCCGTGCCGCCGCTTCCGGCGAGCACGGGCTAGGCCGGCCTGGCGGGCCGCCGGAACCCAGGGCCTCGTGGCCCGCGACGACCACCCATAGACACGAGGACCGGGCCGGCGTCCGAGGGCAGTGTGGCGTCAGGCGAACACCTCGGGCGGCATGGGCGGGGACGGCTCGGCGCGTGCGTCCACGATCGGCGCCGCCCCGGCGGTGAACCGGTCGAGTTCGGTGCCCTCGACCAGCCGGGCCGGAAACGGGTCGCCCGCGAGCCGCCTGGTCAGCCCGGCGACCGGCAGTTGCAGGCCGGCTCCTACGACGACCAGGTTGCCGAACGTGCGGCCGTGCAGCACCGCAGGCTCTGCCATGACGCACACGTGCGGGAACACCGCGCGCACCGCGGCGACACGGCCGCGGGCGTGCGCCAGCGGCGGCCCGTCGGCCACGTTGACCGCGTAGATGCCCTCCGGCGCCAGCACGCGGGCGGCCGCCCGGGTGAACTCCACCGAGGTCAGATGGGCGGGCGTCCGCGCGCCGGCGAACACGTCCGCGACCACCACGTCGAAGGATCCGGTGGGCAGCCGCTCCAGCACCGCCCGGGCATCGCCCATGCGCACGCCGATCCGCCCGGCCCCGGGCTGCGCGCGGCCCACCGGCAGCCGCCGCCGGACCAGGGCGGCCACCTGCTCGTCCGACTCGACCGCGAGCTGCCGCGAGCCCGGCCGGGCCGCGGCCACGTAGCGGGCCAGCGTCAGGGCCCCGGCGCCCAGGTGCAGCACCCGCAGCGGCTCCTCGGCCGGTGCGGTTAGGTCGATCAGGTGGCCCAGCCGCCGCATGTACTCCAGTTCCAGGTGCCGTGGATCGTCGAGGTCGACGTGTGACTGTGAGATGCCGTCCACCAGCAGCATCCACGAACCCGGCCGGTCCAGGTCGGCGAGGAGCTCGACCGGGCCGCCGGTCCCGGGCCGGGCACCGTCCGGTTCGCACTGGTCCCGCTGACTGGTCACGAGCACCATCATTCCCGGTTGGCGCCCCGCGCGTTGCGGTACCGGGGTGGGCCCAGGAGCGGCCGCCGTGATCAAGTCTGCTCCGGAAGCGCACCCCGGGCAGTAATCGGGCCCGGCGGCACCGCTGACCGGGCGCCCGCGGCGGGTCAGTGGTACCGGAGCCGCTGTCCGGCGCCGATCGAGGCGGCCTTGGCCAGCAGCGCGTGGCCGAGCGCGATGTCGGACAGGGACAGTCCCCGGTGCCAGAAAAGGATGGTCTCGGCGTCGCTCTCCCGGCCCGGCCGCAGTCCCGCGGCGATCTGGCCAAGCTCGGCGTGCAGCGTGCCCGCGGTCAGCCTGCCGGCCTCGACGTGTGCTCGCAGCGCGCCGAACTTGCCGGTGGCGCACTGGCCCCAGTCGTCGACCACGATCTTGGACATGATGTCGGTGAGGGACAGTTCCACCGCGCTCATCGTCCCGTACGGGATCACCAGGGCGCCGGGCTTGACCCACTCGGTGCGCAACAGCGGCTCCGGTGCGCTGAGCCGGGAGGCTTCGACCACGATGTCCGCGCCCTCGACACAGGACCGCCAGCCGGCGGTCGCGGTCACCGGCTTGCCCAGCTCGCGGGACAGCCGCACGGCGAACTCCTCGCGGCTGGCCGGCCGGCGGGAATGCACCCGGATCGTCTCGAAGCCGAACAGCCGGTCCAGCAGCCGCACGTTCCAGTAGGCGGACCCGCGCGCCCCGATGTGACCGAGCACCCGGGGCCTGGCCGGGGCCAGATACTTGGCGCCGACGGCCGTGACCGCGCCGGTGCGCATCTCGGTGATGCCGCTGGCGTCGATGACCGCGACCGGTGCTCCGGTGCCCGGGTCGAACAGGCACAGCAGGCCAAGCTCCGAGGGCAGGCCCTGGGTGTAGTTGCCGACGAAATCCCCGACCACCTTGACGCCGGCCAGGCCGATCTGGCCGCCGACGAAACCGCGGAGCACGTTGAAGTGGCCCTCGGCACCGGACCGCGGCTCCAGGTGGACGCGCGGCTCGATCACCGTCTCACCGCGCCCCTGCATCGCCAGGCCGGCCTCGATCGCGGTGAGGATCTCCTCGTCCGCCAGGGCGGCCGCCTCGACGTCCGGCCGGCTGAGATAGGTCAGGTAAAGCTCGGGCATGGCCTACCGATAGTGGCATGGGGCCGGCCGGGCGTCGGTGTCAGGGCCCGGTGTCCGTCCGCCGGGCGGCGTCAGGGCCCGGCGTCAGGCTGGGCGCCCGAGGGCTGGGCGTAGCGCGCCACGGTGAATGCAATGACGAGCGGCACGTCCAGGGCGTAGATCACGAGCATCACCAGCACCAAGGCCAGCGGGGCGCCGCGGACGTGGTCCCTGACGAACGCGAAGCCGATCATCCCGGCCGAGATGACATAGGCCAGCAGCGCCCACCGGAAGACCAGGAAGAACCGCTCCCAGGCGAACAGCCGCAGCCGGGAGGTCAGATAACCGCCCGCGAGCAGGAGCACCGCGCCGGTCAGGGCGAGGACGGCCGGCACGCCGAGCGGCGGGCGGCGCGGGGCGTACGACGCCATCAGTATGCCGCCGACGACGACCAGGGCGAGGGAGGCCGTGGTCAGCCCGGCGACCGGCGGGAACCGCCGGGAGGTGGCCGGCGCCGGCCCGGCGGCGGTCCCGGCGCTCACTGGGTGGCCACCCGGGTCATGATGATGAGGGTCGCCACCTGCATCACCCCGGTGATGCCCGCGGTCAGCACGAAGCGCCGCATCAGCTTGGCGATCACCGCACCATCCGGCACCGGCTTGCGCATCTCGAAGAGGACCGCGATATTGGCGGGTTCCAGGACGCCGAGGGCGACCACGGCCATCACGCCCACAACGCAGTACGACGCGACCAGCCAGCCGTGGTTCGGGCTGGCCGGGGACAGGTTGCCGAGCCGCAGCGCGAGCTGGAACCCGGCGGCCAGCGTCATCAGCACGAGCGTGGGCATCAGCAGCACCATCTTCGGCATGAACCGCGCGGTGAACTCGGCCCGCGCCGCCACGGACAGCCGGCCGAGGATCGGCCCGACGATGAGCCCGACGAACAGGTCGATCGCGGTCCACAGGCCGCCGCCCACCACATGGCAGAACGTGAGTGCCCACAGCCAGTTCCCCGCGATAGACGCAATGACGAACGCGACCACGACCGCCACGATCGGCAGGCCCCTCAGCGGGACCACCTGCACCCTGGACCGTGACGGCGCCTGCGCCGCGTGGCCTATCCCTGCCTCGATGTTCCCCACGTCCGTCATGGAGCCCCCCTCACGGTGCGTGCGGACAGGGTAACTCTCTCCCCGGGGTCACACCAGGCCACCGATACCGGCGTCCGGGTGTTCGGGTCATGCCGCCGACGGCAGCCAGCCGTTCTCCCCACTGCGGGAGTCCGCCGTCATCGGAGAATCTGCCGGTGAACCGCTGCGCGAAGTCCAGCGGCGTGAGCCGGACGGGAACGACGCCGCCAGGACCCATTCGCCGATCAACGGCTCCAGGCGGGCCAGGGCCGCGTCGCGGTCGTTGTGGTCCGGTTCCATGTGCGGCCTCCGGTTCGATGGTGATCGGCCGGGACCTACGGTAGATCGCCACCTGGACGGAGAGTTATCGCCCGGGCAGGCCGAACAGCGGCCGGCAGGCGTCACCAGGAAGGACGACGAGTCGACGGTGCGCAGGGTGGGGAAGTCGTTGCCCTCGAGTTCCTGGACGCCGAGGATCTCCCCGGCCGCGGACCGGACCACGAAGGATAGCCGCCAGGCCATGGGGCGCCAGGTCCCGTAGGCCCGCCAGTAGCCCTGGTGGGAGACGATGCCCCGGCGGACGCGGTCATCGCCGAAGTCGTACGTCGCCGGCCCCGGGTCCTGTTCCACGTCGTCGGGCAGCAGGTCGGCGATCGGCCCGTTCTTCCTCCTGGTGCGCGCCCGGAAGCCATGAGCCCACCGGCCCGCGCCGGGGCCGGGGGCACTGCGCACCGTGACGTCAGCCCTGCGGCACTGGATGGCGCGTTTTGGCCCGGTGGGCGGCCCGGTGCGTGCTGCCTCCGCCCGGCGCGCCGGATACCTGCGCCCGGGCTCGGTTGCGGTCGTGCTGGTTGGGCTTGACCAGCAGCGTCACCGCAGTGATCCAGAGCGCGGCGAACAGCAGGCTGCCGAGGATGTCGGTCGGGTGGTGCTCGCCCCGGTACATCCGGGACACCGCCACGAGCACCGGCATGCCGATCGCGGGCACCAGGAACAGCCACCGCCACCAGCCGCGGGTGTGCCCGACGACCAGGATGGCCAGGGCGACGTAGAGGCAGGTCGTCGCGGCCGTGTGCCCCGACGGGTAGGCCGAGGTCGGCAGGTGGTGGTCGAGGTGCGGGACGTCCGGCCGGGGCCGCTTGACCACGGTCGTGGCCACGAGGAACGCGGCCAGTTCCCCGAACATCAGCGTGGCGATGAACACGACCGGCCGCCAGCGCCTGGTCACGGCCAGGAAGACCACGCAGACGGCGATCGAGACGATGAGGATCGCCTGGGTCGCGCCCAGGGTGCTGAAGATGTCGCTCCACCGGTTCAGGCCGGCCGTGCGGTGGGCGGCGAACCAGTGCGGGATCGTCTCGTCACCCAGCACATTGCCGTTGCCGTACTTGATGACCAGTTCGCCGACGCCGATCACGATGCCCACGATCAGCACCCACGCCACCAGGATCCCGGCGGCGATCCGGCCGCGATGACGGGCCCGGGCGCGTGCGGACTCGGGGCCGGCCGGCTGGAGGTCGGCCCGGGCCTCCGGTTCAAGCCCCTCCCTGACCGGATCGGTCACCCGCTGGCCGGAGGCCTGCCGGGTCGCCTCGAACGCGAAGGCGGTAACGCCGAGCCAGGTGATCCCGATCGCCCATCCGCCGATGACGTCGGACAGGTAATGCACGCCGAGCAGAATCCGGCTGATCCCGATCAGCGCGATCAGGGCGGCGATCACGCTGATGAACGTGACGCGCCACCGGCCGCGCGCCGCAGGCAGGAAGATCAGCAGGACCGCCCCGTAGCAGACGATCGAGCCGAGCGAGTGCCCGCTCGGGAAGCTGTTTCCGGTGCCGTGGGCGATCGGGTGCGCCACCACCGGGCGCAGCCGGCCTACCAGCGACTTCAGGACCGGGTCCAGCACCAGCGCTCCCGCGGCCGTGACGAGCAGGTACACCGCCAGCCGCCAGCGTTTCCTGATGGCCAGGATGGCCGCCGCGACCCCTACGACCGTCCAGAGCACACCGTCGCTGCCCAGCCAGGTCACCGCCTTGACCACGGTGACGAGCACGCTGTTTCCCGCGACCAGGTTGTTGATCCACGCCGCGGCGCCGTGGTCCACCGACTCCAGCGGCGCCCACTGTAGCCGCACCAGGAGGAGCAGGACGGCGAAGACCGCCGCGGCGATGGTGACCGTGGCCAGCGGGGCAAGACCCCGGTGGCCACGCCGAGGACTGGTAGACATGACCCGAGCTTTGCCCACGGTAGGAGGTTTCATTCTTGTGGGTCCTGCGGGCCGCCGTCGCGTCCTGGCCCCGTTCCCGGCCTGGCCCGGCCGCCGACTCAGACGTTTGACCTGATCAGGCCACCATCGACCTGGTAGACGGCGCCGGTGATGTAGGAGGCCTGGCGCGAGGCCAGGAACGCGACCAGGTTGCCGAGTTCGATCGGCTCCCCGAGACGGCCGAGCGGGATGGCCGCTGCGATCGGCGCCAGCCGCGCTTGGAGGGCCTGGTCCTCCTCGGGGCTGCGGCCCGCGCCCGCGATGATGCGGGAGGTGAGGAACATTCCGGGGAGCACCAGGTTGATCGTGATGCCGTCCTTGGCCAGGTCGGGCGTGAGCGCCTTCATCAGCCCGGCGACCCCCGGCCGCAGCCCGTTCGACATGTCGATGCCCTCGACCGGCTGCTTCACCGAACTCGACTGGATCCCGATGATCCGGCCCCACCGCTGACCGCGCATGTAGGGCAGCACCTCGCGGACGAAGCGGACGAAGTTCAGCGTGACCGCCTCGAACGCCTGCCGCCAGTCCGCGTCGGTGAAGTCCCCGAACTTGCCCCGTGTTGGTCCGCCGGAGTTGTTGACCAGGATGTCCACTCCGCCGAAGCGCCCGGCCGTGGCGGTGACGACTGTGTGGATCCCGTCCGCGCTGGCCAGATCAGCGGGCACGGCGAGCACCTCGGCGCCGGTCTCGGCCCGGATCTCCCCGGCCGCGGCGTGGAGGTCCGCCTCGGTTCGCGCGCAGATCGTGACCCGGGTGCCCTCGCGGGCCAGGGCCAGCGCCGACGCCTTGCCCAGGCCCTTGCTTGACGCGGCAACGATCGCGACCTTGCCGTTCAGCCCCAGATCCACGCGTCTCCCCGTTCGGGTTCCTATCGCCGACGACAGCCAAAACGACCCTAACGCGCCGGCCTTTCCCCGTGGCTCGCCGCCCTTTCCCTGTGGCTCGCCGGCCCGCGGTGGGTTGCTCGCGGCGGCAGGCTGCCCCGGGGCGAGCGCATGCCGCCGGGCGGTACCGGGGTAGGAGGTCCGGGGGCTCGTACCCCCGCGGGGACATCGTGGCCTGCGGGGCAGCCGGCCAGAGGCCGGCGACCGGGCAGGCCCGGCTCATGGCGCCTCAGACCCGGCGCAGGACAGTGACGACCCGGCCCAGAATGGTTGCCTTCTCGCCGGGGATCGGCGTGTAGGCGGGGTTGTGTGGCATCAGCCAGACGTGGTTGCCCGACCGCTTGAGCGTCTTGACCGTGGCCTCGCCGTCGATCATGGCGGCGACGATCTCGCCGCTCTCGGCGTCTGCCTGCTGGCGGATGACCACCCAGTCCCCGTCGGCGATGGCGGCGCCGATCATCGAGTCCCCGGCGACCTTGAGCATGAACAGTTCTCCCTCACCGACCAGTTCCTTGGGCAGTGGGAAGACATCGTCGGCCGACTCCTCGGCGGGAAGCGGGACGCCCGCCGCGATCCGGCCGACCAGGGGCACCCGCGCCGCCGGTTTCGGGGATCTGGCCGGCGCCGCCCGGCGGGCCGTGGCAGCCGCCCCGGCGTGAGGGGGCGAACCGTTCGCCGGAACGGCAGCAGTGCCTGGGACCGGACCGCCCGCCGGAGACGTACCGGCTGCGGGAGCCGGCGGGACAGTTAGCTGCCCGGACCGCCGGACCTCGACCGTCCGGGGGCACCCCGCCTCGCGGCGCAGGTAGCCCTTTGCCTCCAGGGCAGCAAGCTGGTGCTTGACGCTGGAGGTGCTGGTCAGGCCCACCGCCCGGCCGATCTCGCGGATGGACGGGGAGTATCCGTGCTCGTGTATCCAGCCGCTGATGAACCGGACGACGTTCCGCTGCCGCGTGGTGAGCGTGGGGTCGAGGTCGGGGCCGCCGGACACCTGGCCCGCCGTCATGCTGCTCATGTCGTCCCTCCGCGGTGCCCGGGTCCACTGCTCTGGCTGCCGTTCGGACGTCATGCTACACGTTAACGATAAAAATCAAAATCCTGTTCTAAGGAATTCAGGTCTCGAATCACTTCCTAATGCGCTGCCCAGGTTCTCAGCCGGGGGCAGCTCCAGTCAATGCCGCAGCACCGGTTGCCGGCGAGGAGGACGGAGGACCGGTACCGGACCCTCGCGCTACCTGGGGGGGCCCGGGA
>Ga0209166_10002093_pt1 | contig 15619 bp, 11 predicted proteins | sample Coa_R1_3_FD_187151 | JGI IMG/M metagenome (GOLD analysis project Ga0209166, IMG submission 187151) | Surface soil microbial communities from Centralia Pennsylvania, which are recovering from an underground coalmine fire - Coalmine... | ecosystem: Environmental > Terrestrial > Soil >... | reverse complement strand
GCAGATACTCAGCATTTTTCTGGGAGAGGCGAAGCGCTCGCAACGGACGGGGCGTTCCTTCGCGACCTTGCTCGTAAAGCTGGACGAATGGAAGCAGATCAGTGAGCGCTCGGGCCCTGCCGCCGGCAGCCGCGCGCTGTGCAATCTGGCAAGGGTAGTTGGTGAGGTATGCCGGGGAGCGGATTCCGCTTCGCGTTTTTCTGAGGACGAATTTGCTCTCATTTTGCCAGAGACTTCGCTTTCCGGGGCGCGACGGCTTGTGCAGCGAATCGGAGAGCGCCTCTATGCGGAATCAAATGGCGTGTCCCCCATGATCAGCATGGGAGCTGCAGTGTTTCCTCAGGATGGTCCAACCGTGGAGCATGCTCTCCGTTCCGCTAGGCGAGCGCTCAAATCCATCCGAACAAGCTCATTCGTAAAGGAATTAGCGAGCTCTGCGTGAAACGCGAGAGACCTTTGAATCGTAAATGGGAGGGATCGAGTGATGACTGCTAAAGCTGAAGTGGCAAAAAACATTCCATCCGAGGGAGGCGCAAGACATTCTTTCGGACCCAGCCCGGAGATGCTGCAGCTGCTGATAGTGACCCCAGGGTCAAAAATCTGGCGCGGATGTTTGGCCAAAAACCCGACGACGTCAGTCAACTTAATTGAAACGGTCGTCCAGCAAATTGGGACAGAATCGCGAACAGATTGGGAACAGAATAGGACGGAACACCCCCGAAATAGGGGGATCAAGCGGTACGTAAGTTGTTGAAAAGCAAAGACGGGCTAATTGATTTTTCGACTCATAACCCGAAGGTCGTCAGTTCAAATCTGACCCCCGCAACCATTTGAGTTGCTGAAAACAAAGGGCTTTCGGATCTCCACCGGAAGCCCTTCTTCTTTATAGTTACGGATAGTTACGGGTTGACCCGCAGCAACTTTTTAGCCTAGTTCAGTGCCGCAGAGTTGTTCCTGTTCGCGAAATTGGAAACAACTGGGAACAGCTTGCCTTAAAGTGCCCCTTCTAGGCTCGGAGGCAGCCTGTCCACGCTCCACAAGTCGCCCCTGAAACAAATCACTTGGTTTCCCAGTGGTACTTGTTAGGTACTTCATTTGGTTCCTTTTTGCGTCTTTACGTTTCTTGCCAGAACAGAAAACGATACTTACTGACGCGGAAACTATGAAACAACGGGCCATTCGCATCCTAGTGGCGAACCATCCCAAGCTCATGAGGGACGCAGTGCTTGCGGCCTTCACGGGCCAGCCGGACATGGAAATCGTCGGGGAAGTTTCCGATAACGCAGAGGTCGAGGATCGCGTAAATCAAACGTCCCCGGACTTGCTAATTACCACGTTGGAGGACTCGGGAGAGCGCCCGGCGATTTGCGAATCCGTGTTTAAAGCGCACCCGCGAATAAGGATCATTGCCGTTTCTTCCAGGAAGAATGATATCGCCTGCTATTGGGCCGTTTTGCATATTAAGTCCAAAAACATCGAGCCTTCTGAAGAGAGCATGCTCCTTGCCGCCCGGGAAATGACGTCGGGTGTGCTGGATTTCGGCGAAGGGGTCAAAGTATGTCAACGCAAAGGAGGGTAATCGTGACGCCTCTGAAACGAGCATTTCCAGGGATTCTGGCTTTTGTGCTTTCGATTTCGTTCAGCACCGCAGCTTCTCCGCAGCAACAGAAAAGCGTTTCTGAACATTCCGCCGATAACATCATCTCGGATAACCTCGGACGCGTAGCCGCTTCGGCAGAGCAGATTCTGGAGGTTTTAAGAAGAGATTCCGGGCTCATGGTGGAATTCAAGAGGATGCTCGCGGAGGACGCTGGGAAAAGCGGCCAAATTCTCGAAGAGCAAGATTTGAACGATGAAGCACTCAATGAACGGCTTCATCAAGATCTGCGAACGAGGGTTCTCGCGACGCGGCTGCTTAGACACTATGGCTATCTCCAACCTCAGTTCAACCCGGGGTCGGATTCCGCCGCGGAGCACAGCGTGATGCTTCGTGAGAAGGCAAAAAACATAGAGCGCGCTTCGGAGCATGACACGTCTATCCAAGAATCACAGCGAACAGAACAGTCCGCAGCTTCCTGTGAAGTAGCGCGCTCGGCGGATTGCCCCGCCCCCCAAGCGCCCTTGGAACAAAGGATGGAGTTGCCTGCGGACAGACAACCAAAACCGAGGCGTTCTTCGTCCGCGACGCTCACGAACGTGGATGAAGTCAGGGATGCAGTAGTGCCGGATTTGTTGACCGATCCGATGGAGGCTGGAGCGGCACTCACGAATACTTCTCTTCGGCCGCCGGGGCCGTACATAAACGCCGCGCCTGCGGAAGGTTTGGCCTACAGGCAGCCGGCCAAAGAAGTTGTTCCTGCTGCCGACCTGCCCGTTCCTGTCTTGCCCCCCTCCGCTCCGTTGCGGGGGCCACGCGCTGGCACAACGAGACCTGCTGCAGATTTCGAACCAGTGCGCATGGAGCGCCGACCCAGTCCCTACGCCGATGTTCCTTCTCTCTATGATCTGTACGTTCAAGCAGCCTCGCCCAATCGAAAGATAGAACGTTTTGGATTGGACATCTTCCGCAACGGCTCTGGCAATCCGGACATTTTGCCAATGGATCTTCCCGTCGGACCAGACTATGTCGTGGGGCCAGGAGACAGCCTCTCTATCAATCTGTGGGGTGGCGTCTCAGAACGCCTGTTTCGTACGGTGGATCGCGAAGGTCGCATAGCCCTGCCCGAAGCAGGCCCGGTGCTGGTTTCCGGCCGGACGCTTGGGGATCTGCAACTAGAAGTGCAGAAGGTGCTGCGCACGCAGTTCCGTGATATTTCCGCGGACGTGTCTCTGCTGCGGTTACGCACCGTGCGCGCGTATGTAGTGGGGGACGTGGCGGAACCTGGAACCTATGATATCAGTTCGCTGTCCACGCCTTTGAATGCTCTCTTCGCCGCCGGCGGCGTCACGCCGCAGGGCTCGCTGCGGCACATCCAGCACTATCGCGGTAAGCAGCTCATTGAGGAAGTGGATGCCTACGATTTGCTCCTGCACGGTATTCGCGGGGACCTGAAGCGACTGGAAAACGGAGATTCGCTTCTCGTACCTCCCCTCGGACCCGTGGTTACCGTCGACGGCATGGTAAGACGAACGGCGCTTTACGAATTGCGCGGCGAAAAGAATCTGGAAGAGGTCTTGGATCTGGCGGGAGGGATTCTTCCCGCGGCGGCGCTCCGCCATATCGAAGTGCAACGCCTCGTGGCCCACGAAAAGCGCACCATGCTGAGCTTGGAAGTGGGGGAAACAAGCGATCCCGAAGTGCTGCGCAATGACTTGGAGAAATTCGCGATTCAAGATGGCGACGAAGTGCACATTTTCCCGATCGCGCCTTACAACGAAAGCGCCCTTTATCTGCAGGGCCATGTTCTGCGGCCGGGGCGCTACTCCTACCATGACGGGATCAAACTCGGCGATGTGCTTTCTTCGTACAAAGACTTGTTGCCGGAACCTGCAGCGCATTATGCCGAGATCATTCGAATCACCGCACCTGATTATCGTCCCGTGGTTCGCGGGTTCGACCTCGCTGCGGCGCTCGCTCATCCGGAAAACGCGCCGAAGCTCGAGCCCCTTGATACCGTTCGCATTTTCGGGCGCTACGATCTCGAACCGGTTCCGGAAGTGCTGGTCACGGGGGAAGTCAATGCTTCGGGAAACTATCGGGCCAGCGGGGAGCAACATTTTCGCGACGTCGTTTACCAAGCCGGTGGGGTCACGCCGGAAGCGTGGTTGGATACCGCGCAACTCTTCCGTGCCATGCCTGACGGCTCAGAGAAAGTCTTCAATATCTCCTTGCGGGACGCCTTGGCGGGAGACCCGCTCAACAACGTTCTAATCGAGCCGCGCGACCACATCGTGATTCATCGACAGCCGGAAAAAGTAAGTCCTTCCACAGTCTATGTGCGCGGAGATGTGGCGCGGCCGGGCCGGTACCCGCTGGTTGCGAACATGCGCGTCTCCGATTTGCTTCGCTCGGCAGGAGGACTCCTTCGCAGCGCCAACGCCGAAGGCGGTGACCTGACACACTACGCGCTAAGTGCCGCAGGAGCAAACCAAACACAGGTTTCAGGGGAGGAGAAAGTGAATCTCGCCGCTGCTCTTCAAGGCAACGCCGATGAAGATTTCCCGCTCCGCGATGGTGATGTGTTGACCGTGCCCCAACAAGGCAGGTGGAAAGATATCGGTGCGTCGGTAACCATTCGCGGGGAGGTTGGCAAGCCTGGCGTTTACGGCATTCAGCCGGGCGAACGTCTCAGCTCGCTGCTTCGCCGGGCAGGTGGGTTGCTGCCCACGGCGTATCCTCAGGCTGCCGTTTTCCAACGAATAAGCGTGTATGAGCTGCAGCAAAAAAGCAGGCAGGAGCTGATCCAACGAATCGAGCAGGAATCCCCTGTAGTGAAGAGCTCGATCAATGCGACGGGCACAGAGGAAGCTGCTTTGCATCAAGAAGCCACGCAGCAGCGCCAGCGTGTGCTGGAAGCTCTGCGCAATGCGCCAGTTTCGGGGCGGCTGGTGATTCATTTGCGCTCGAAACAAAAGAGTTTTGAAGGTTCTCCGGACGACATTGAATTGCGCGCGGGAGATTCACTGGAAATCCCCAAGCAGCCTGGATTCGTGCTCACTGTTGGCCAGGTCTATAACTCGAACGCCATCACATACACGCCTGGAAAGAATGTGGGCTGGTATCTCTCGCGAGCGGGAGGCGCAACAGGGCTTGCTAACAAAGGAGCTATTTTCATTCTTCGTGCCAATGGCTCAGTCACTAGCGGAAGCAGTGGCCTATGGTCCAAAGGAGCGTTGTCCGCAGGAATCGGGCCGGGGGATACCGTGGTCGTGCCCGAGAAAACAACTGTCGGGGGCAACGCGTGGAAGAACCTGGTGGCCATTGCCCAGATTGCGCAAGCAGGGGCGCTGGCCGCCGCTGTCGCAATTCCCTGAGCAGGATACGGGCGTATCGCGAAAACAGTGTGGGCCTTTGTGACGGAAGAGCGAAGAGGCTCTCGAATCGCCGTAGGTAGTTACAAACAAAGAGGTTGAGTCACAAATCCTCCGTGAGTGACGGGGCGGAGCTGTCTACGGGCTGGAGGAATCAAGGAGTCGCTAACAATGGCAAGCGCTCTCAGAGTTGTTGAAGCACACAAAAACATTGACGACCTGTCGAACACGTGTCCGCAATACGGAATGTGTTGGTATGCTGCGTACACAAGTGCAAATCATGAGAAACAGGTTGCCCAGCAACTGGTCTCCCGGGAAGTAGAGCACTTTCTGCCTCTGTATGCCTCCATTCGGCAATGGAAGGACCGGCGCGTAGAGCTGGAGTTGCCATTGTTTCCCGGTTATGTGTTCGTCCGGATTCTCTTGCAAGAGCGGCTGAGGGTGCTGCAGGTGCCAGGAGTGGCGCAGTTGGTAGGGTTTGGAGGCGTGCCGGCAGCACTACCAGCGGAAGAGATCGAGGCGTTGCGAGCGAGTCTCGCGCATGGCATGCGAGCAGAGCCCCATCCGTTCTTGGTAACCGGACGGCGTGTGCGAGTGAAAGCAGGACCACTGACTGGTGTGGAGGGAATCCTCACGCGCCGGAAAAACCGCGCTCGATTCATATTATCCCTAGAGCCAATCCAGCAATCAGTGGCAGTGGTAGTAGATGTCGCGGACCTAGAGCCGTTATGAGACAGGGATCGGCGGCTTGGGAATGTTATGCGCCAATGGTGTAGCCGCTGGCGCGGATCAGGTCAACAGCTTCGCCGCGGCTCTCCGCATCCACTTGCTTCAAGATGCGATGGATGTGATTCCTTACTGTGTGCTCTGACAAATTCAAGCGCATGGCGATTTCCTTATTGGTCAGGCCCTTGGCAACTAAAGAGACCAATTGTTGTTGTCGCAATGTAAGATCGGGCCTACAAAGGGAATCCGAAGTTGACCCTTCTTTTGCCGCTTGAGCGACAAAACGAAATAGCGCCTGACACAGCTGTGGCGGACAAACGGCCTCCCCCCGGGAGACGGAGCGCACTGCAGCCACGACGTCTGAAGCCGAGGCGTCCTTCAACAAATAGCCCATGACGCCCGCACGAACCATGGTCATAAACTGCTCTTCATCAGCATCCATTCCGATCATGAGAACTTTGAAATCGAGTTGTCCCACAAAGTCGAGAGTAAAGCTCGCAGGAAACGGACCTTCGTTAGAGGAAGCGAGGACGAGTACTTCGCACTTCGAATCCAGAATGTCACAAAGTGTTAACGCGCTCTCCCCGCTTTCTCCAACAACCAAAAGATCGGAACGCTTGCGGAAAAGACGAAGCAGGGCTTCACGCAGCAAGCGATTCTCTATGAGCAGGTATACTCGAGTAGGCTCACTGGGGACAGCGCTGGTCATGGACAACCCCGGTTGCTGCTGTAATTAAATGGCGGCTCTGGGATGAAGTTAGATCAGGAATAGCCGAATCTGATCGAACCCTAAACAAAGCCACACATTCCACTCTTACAATCAATAACACTCGCCGACAAACTGACCTTACGCCCGCTAAGAGAACACACCATTTACGATACCGTAAGAGCAGGCGATTGTACTGATGTCAAATACGCAGGGTCAAGTTGTATCTGAATCAAATAAACAATGTATTTAAATCAAATAAACAATTTGAAAGCTACAACTGTCCGGTTTGGCTGACACTTGGTTGAGAACTCTTCTTAGACCAAAAATGAGCATTACCAACGCGCGTTAGTATCCAAGGCCAATCGCAATAGTACAAGTCTCGTAGACTTTTTTTGATTCTTACGCCCCACGTTTACCGCAGGGATACTTGCGCTGCAGGGAGTGTGCCATGGAAAAGTCTATTCGGGTCCTCGTGGCGAACCATCCGCGTCTTATGCGCGAAACCATTCTCACGACTTTTGCCGATCAGCCCGACATTGAAATCGTCGGCGAGGTCGAAGAAGAGTCGGAGATTTTCGAGAGTGTGAAGAAAACGTTGCCGAACTTCGTGGTAATCGCTCTCGACCACCCGGGAAAACGGCCTCCCATTTGCGATCTCTTGCTTCGCGAGCATCCGGAAGTGCGTGTAATCGCCGTGGCACCTGCGAAGAACTACGTTGTTTATTACTGGGCCTCGCTCGATATCCATTCGAGCAACATCGAGGCTTCCGAAGAAGGCGTATTAGGAGCAGTTAGAAATAAATTAGCCACCACCGGAACGACGAATTGAAAGGTTCTTGCCCGGCCAGGGGTGAAAGAATGTTTGCAAAAAAACGACTAATACTAGGATGGACTGCTTTTCTTGGCACGGCCGTGGCGCTCTGCGCGCCTCTCTGGGCCCAGCAGCAGGATGACCGACGGCCGATGCGCGAACAAACCGCTGGCAATTATCGAACCCAGGCCCCTTCCGACTTAGCTCAAGAGAACTTAAGCCGAGTAGCCGCCTCGGCCGCCCAGATTCGGACGGTGCTTGCCAAGGATGAAGGGCTGTTAGTCGAATTGAAACGATGGGTCGCCAAAGAAGCTACCGACAACGGTCAGGTCGTCGATGATGCGAATCTGACCGACCGGGCCCTCTTCGACAGGCTGGAGCAAGACATTGCGTTTCGTTCCGTAGCCACGAGGCTGCTGCAACGATACGGCTATCTGCTGCCGACCTCGAACCCGGATTCCGACCTCGCAAAAGAAAAAGAGTTGGTCTTGAAAGAGCGGGCACGCCGGCTCGTGCAGATCGAGTCGCAGGAAGATTCGGAATCGCTTCGCTCGCAAGGGAACAACCGCGATCTGCAGCAAACTGCGGCATGCGATCCCACGCGTGACGAGGATTGCCCGCAGTCGTTGTCCCCACAGCGTCGGCAACGCTCACGCACTCCTGTCGAGACGACTTCTCCGCAGACGAATCCCCAAGCTGTGCCAGAGCAACCTCTGCAGCAGAACACACCTCGCCTCATGCAAACGGACGGTTCGTCCCAGACTCCTGACCTAAGAGAGGACTCTATCTCCTCGTCCGGTTATCAATTAACGTCAAGCCCGATCTCTCGCAATTCAAACGCTCTCAACGTATCGCCGGGCCCAGGCGCTCTCGATGGATTGCCGCTTCAGCAAAACCTGCCCTCCATGAATCGCGAGCGAGTCGGCGCTAATGAAACTCCCACGCAACCGACCAAAACGGGATCAGTGAGGCGCGCCGCAAGTTACAGGAATTGGGACCGAGAAGAAGACGTCACTCCCGTGAAAATGTCTCATCGCTCCAATCCCTATGCGGACATTCCGTCGCTCTACGACATGTATGTCCAGGCTTCCGTAAAGCAAAAGCCAACGGAGCGCTTTGGCCTCGATGTATTTCGCAACACCGCCAATGATCCTGAAGCGCTTCCGATGGATCTTCCAGTTGGTCCGGACTATGTCGTTGGTCCAGGGGACAGTCTGGAAATCGATATGTGGGGAGCTGTGTCGCAGCGCGTGTTCCGTGTTGTTGATCGGGAAGGACGCGTCTCGTTGCCGGAAGCCGGACCGCTATTGGTCAGCGGCCGGAATTTGGGCGACGTGCAGCAAGCGGTACAACAAACCTTGCGCACGGAATTCAGGGACGTTTCGGCTGATGTTTCCGTTTCCAAGCTCAGGACAGTGCGCGTCTACGTGGTCGGCGATGTTGTGCAGCCAGGTGCTTATGACATCAGTTCCCTTTCCACGCCCTTGAACGCTTTGTTCGCCGCTGGCGGCATCACGCCTCGCGGTTCCTTGCGCAGCCTGAAACACTTGCGAGGCAAACAGCTGGTTGAAGAAGTCGATGCCTACGACTTGCTTCTGCACGGCGTGCGCTCCGACATGCGCAGACTTGAGAACGGTGACACCTTGCTCGTTCCGCCCCTCGGTTCGCAAGTCACCGTGGACGGGATGGTTCGCCGCCCCGCTATCTACGAGCTGAATGGAGAAAAATCGCTTGCTGATTTGCTCGAACTGGCTGGCGGGATCCTTCCCACTGCAACCCTGAGGCATATCGAGGTACAGCGTGTCGAGGCCCACGAAAAGCGGACCATGCTGGCGCTCAACCTCTCGCCCGTCGGCGATTCTGATGATGCTAAGAAGCAATTGGATTCTTTCGCTGTCCATGACGGCGACGAAGTACACATTTTCCCCATCGCCCCGTACAACGAGGACGCGATCTACGTTCAGGGGCACGTGCTGCGTCCGGGCCGGTATTCCTTCAAGTCAGGGATGAAACTTTCCGACCTGCTTGTCTCTTACAAGGATTTACTGCCGGAACCGGCGGCCCACTATGCCGAGATCGTCCGATTGAACGCTCCAGACTTCCGCCCGAGTGTCGAGAGTTTTGACCTTTCCGCTGCCTTGGCCGATCCCGCCTCCTCGCCGAAACTTCAACCCCTCGATACGGTGCGAATTTTCAGCCGTTACGACTTCGAGCCCGCTCCTGAAGTCTGGATCGGCGGAGAAGTTCGCGTTCCTGGAAAGTACCGCACTTCCGGCCAAGTGCGACTGAAGGACGCTGTGTTTCTTGCCGGAGGCGTCACGCAAGATGCTTCGCTCGATACCGCGCAGCTCTTCCGCACGGAGCCCGACGGAACCCTGAAGATTCTGAGCGTGAATTTGGGCGGAGCCTTGGCTGGAAATTCCACGGACAATATCGCGCTTGAACCGCGCGACCGCCTCATCGTTCATCGCAACGCCGCCAAAGTTGACCCGCCAACGGTGTACGTGAAAGGTGAAGTGGCGAAACCCGGCCGCTATCCTCTGACCACCAACATGCGCGTCGAAGACCTGGTTCGCGTCGCCGGTGGTCTCAAGAAAAGCGCGGACGCCGAGACCGCTGACCTGACGAGCTACGCCGAGAGTCATGGTTCGAAGCCCGTTGTTCAGAACATGGACATTAAGCTTTCCGCGGCTATGCACCAGGACGCCTCTGCAGATTTGCCGCTTCACGACGGCGACGTTCTTACTATCCGAGAGAATCCTGGCTGGAACGATATCGGCGCCATGATCGCCCTTAAGGGCGAAGTGCAGCATCCCGGAACCTATGGGATTCGGCCTGGCGAGCGCCTCAGCTCGATCTTGGCGAGAGCGGGCGGTTTTAATGCGCAAGCCTATCCCTACGGCGCCGTTCTAATGAGGCGCGACGTTCGCGAACTCGAGATGCAATCCCGGCTGGAACTCGTGCAACGCGTCAAGGCCGAACAGGTCTCTCTCAGAGCCTTGCCCGAAGCAGATACGGACCAGAAAAACGCGAAGCTAACGGCCATCGCCGAAACCGAAACTACCTTGCAGCAACTGCAAGCGAATCCCCCCATCGGCCGGGTGGTGATCCATATCCAGCCGGATCTCAAACAATGGCGAGATACAGCCAAAGATGTGGCTGTTCGCGACGGTGACGTCCTCTTTGTTCCCAAGAAAGCGGGCTACGTGATGGTGAATGGCCAAGTATTTAACGCCACGGCGATTAGCTATCAGCCAGGAAGAAGCGCGAAGTGGTATCTAAGCCAGGCCGGCGGATTGACTCCACTAGCCGATAAGAAAGCAGTTTTTGTCATTCGCGGGGACGGCTCGGTGATTGCTTCGAAGAATAACACCGGTGGATGGTGGTCAGGCGATCCGCTGGGCGCGGCCTTGAAGCCCGGCGATACCGTGGTTGTGCCGGAGAAGGCTCCAAAGATTGGCGGCCGCAGTTGGCAGACGACCTTGCAAGCAGCTCAAGTGGCGTCTTCGGTGGCTTTGGCAGTGGCTTATATCCATCCGTAAATGGGTGGTGATGGGGGAGATTTGAGACTTTTGAAGACCATCCCGGTTCTCATGGCTTGGCTCGTTGGCGCTTGGCTGATGAGCACGGCGGCTTTTGCCGCTCCACGTCCTCAAGATTCTGGCCAGCAGAGCGACGCCGCTGCCGCGACAAGCACTGCGAAGCCGGCGCTAGGCGAAGCGTCCAAGGACAGGGAATCGCCTAAGGAATTGTCCAAGGAAACGCCCAGCGCGGGCAGCGAGAGCTACGACCTCCCGGCTGCCTCGAACCATGGTTTTCACAAGCTGGCTTCGGATTTTTTCTTTGACCAAAAAGAAATCTGGACCAGTCCCGCGAAGCTCCGGCTTTCCGACACTCAGTGGCTCTTTCCTCTTAGCGGAATCACGGCGGGGCTCTTCGTGACCGACCGCGATTTCAGCAAGCACTTGTCGCAAAGCCCCGGAACGATCAGTCACTACAAGACACTATCGAACGCCGGCGTAGGAGCTCTTATCGGCGGAGGGGCGGGCATGTGGCTTTTCGGTCACGTCTCGCACAATGAGCATTGGAGCGAGACCGGCTTCCTCGCCGGCGAAGCGGCCTTGAACAGCCTGGTCGTCGTGGAAAGTATGAAGTATTCGCTGCAGCGCGAGCGGCCTTATCAGGGCAATGGCAGCGGCTCGTTCTTTCAGGGCGGCACTTCGTTTCCTTCCGAACACTCGGCCGCGGCATGGGCCGTCGCTGGCGTCGTTGCGCACGAGTATCCCGGCCCGCTCACCAAACTCCTGGCGTATGGCTTGGCCTCTTTGGTCGACGTCTCTCGTTTGAAATCGCGCCAGCACTTCCCATCGGATGTGGTCGTCGGCAGCATGATCGGCAATCTCGTTGCCCAGAATATTTATAGCCGTCATCACGACCCGGAGCTGGGTGGAGAGGCTTGGAGGTCCATTAGTCAGGTTTTCCGCGGCGACGGAACGCATTCCCGTGCGAATCAGGGTTCCCCTTACGTTCCGCTCGACAGTTGGATTTATCCGGCCATCGACCGTCTCGCCGCCATGGGCCTGATCGATAGCGGATTTGCCGGTATGCGACCGTGGACCCGCAATGAATGTGCGCGCCTTCTTCACGAGGCCGAAGACAAGGTCGGCGATGAAGGAGAAGTTCGTCCAGAAGTGCAAAACCTTCTTTCCACTCTTGAAAGAGAATTGCGCCCTGAGACAGAAGCAGCTGGGGGCGAGAATAACGATGAAGTTTTCCGCGTCGAATCTCTGTATTCCCGTACGGAACACATCTCCGGAATGCCGCTGACCGATGGCTACAATTTCGCGCAGACACAGTTCAACGATTTTGGGCGGCCTTACGGCGAAGGATGGAACAGCGTGACGGGCTTTTCCTCCTACGCCACTTGGGGATCGTGGACTGGTTATGTGCGCGGCGAATTGCAAACTGCCCCAGGCATTTCCGCGCTTCCACTCTCTGCTCGCCAATTCGTCGCTTCTGCAGATGGAATCCCCATTGTGCCTCCCGGAACCTCCACGCCTTCCGTCCAACGATTCGACTTACTTGAAGGATACGCCAGCCTGACGTTCGACGACTGGCAAGTCAGTTTCGGCAAGCAGAGTCTGAACTGGGGACCTGGCGAAGGTGGCGCCCTAATACTCAGTGACAACATCGAGCCGATCAACATGTTACGGATTAATCGAGTTTCGCCGGTCCGGTTGCCTGGTTTCTTGAAGTTCCTGGGTCCGGTTCGCATGGAGTTTTTCGTAGGCCAATTAGGCGGTTATCACTTCGTCGACACGCAGTCCGGAGTGATTGGGTCGTGGTCGCAGCCCTTGACTGCCCAACCACTCACGCAAGGGGAAAAGTTCAGCTTTAAGCTCTCGCCGAATCTGGAGGTGGGACTTTCTTATACGACCATCTTTGGCGGCACCGGCGTTCCCGCCACGTTCGGGACTTTCGTGAATGGTTTGTTTGACGCAGGCGGTGACCTGCCGGACGGAGCTTCCAAATCCAGTCGCTTTACCGGTCTCGATTTTACCTACCGGATTCCTAAGCTGCGCAACTGGCTGACACTATACGGCGACGGGTTCACCCACGATCAAATCATCTACTTCATCGACCCTAAAGCAAGGCCCTTACCTCTCGGGTATCCAGAACGCGCCGCGTGGCATGCGGGGATTTACGTTTCTAGGTTCCCAAAGGTCCATAAGCTGGATCTTCGTGCCGAAGGGGTCTATACGGATGTTTCCATGTCACCAAGCTTGGATCACAGCGGATTCTATTACACAGCGAATCGTTATCTTGACGGAGCCACCAATAACGGAAACGTCTTGGGGAGCTGGATCGGCCGGGCCGGCCAAGGCGCTCAGGCTTGGAGCAATTATTGGTTCAACTCGCGTAGCCGACTGCAATTAAATTTCCGCCATCAGAAGGTTAGCCAAGCTTTCATTCCCGGCGGGGCCACATTAACAGACTTCGGCGTCCGGGGAGACTATTGGGTGAATTCTAGCCTCGGCGTTTCTGCTTGGGTGCAGAACGAGCGATGGCTCTTCCCGGTGATTCAGCCGACTCCTTCGACGAACGTGACTGCCGCCGTAGAGATTCAGTTTGCTCCTCAGAGGTTGTTCCGAAATTCTGCCAAGCACACTTCTGACACTTCATTGTCGACAGGAGAGCGGCCGTGACCTATGCTGGCAGCGCTCCGGTTCGACAGCCCGTACCTGAGCTGCCGGAGCACGATTTTCCGGGGCCGACTCCCTCGGAAGCTCCCAAATCTGACCGCAACGTTCTGGTACACGTTCGCCTACTCTGGGAACATCGTGGCTTTTTGTTCCGCGTTGGAGTCTATGCGGTGGCGGCCAGCGCGCTCATCGCGTTTCTTATCCCCCCTAGATATGAATCCATCGCACGTTTGATGCCTCCGGATAATCAGTCTACCTCCGGTCTCGCCACCGCGGTTGCTGCTATGTCAGGAGGCGCGGGCGGATTGGCAGGAGTTGCCAGCGATGTCCTGGGCCTGAAGAGCTCGAGTGACATCTTTGTAGGCATCCTCTCCAGCCGCAGCGTGCAGGACAAATTAATCCAGCAGTTCGACCTCAAGAAGCTCTACCGCGATAGCCGCATGGAAGATGCCCGTAAGGATCTAGCCGAGCACACTTCCTTGGCCGTTGACAGGAAAAGCCAGATCATCACCATTGGGGTAACCGACCACGACGCCAAACGTGCAGCGGCTGTGGGGCAGGCTTATGTCGAAGAACTCAACCACTTGGTTGCGGAATTAAGCACTTCATCCGCTCGCCGGGAACGCATCTTCCTCGAAGAGCGTTTGCAGGCCGTTAATAAAGACCTGGAATCTGCCGAAAAAGAGTTCAGCCAATTTTCCAGTAAGAACTCAGCAATCGACATCAAGGAACAAGGTAAGGCTATGGTTGAAGCAGCATCGACTCTGCAGGGGCAACTCATTGCTGCGCAATCAGAGCTCGAGGGTCTCAGGCAGATTTACACCGATAACAACGTTCGTGTCCGCTCGGTGCGAGCGCGCATGGATGAGCTGAAGCATGAGCTCGAGAAAATCGGCGGTAAAGGTGAAGACGGTTCTGCGCCTTCCGGGCAGCAGGCGGATCCTCTGTATCCCTCAATCCGGAAACTTCCATTGCTTGGCGTCACGTATGCGGACCTGTATCGCAGAACGAGGGTTCAGGAAGCTGTTTTCGAGTCTTTGACGAAGGAATATGAACTCGCAAAGGTCGAGGAAGCTAAAGAGATTCCAACGGTCAAGGTGCTTGATCCTCCAAACATCCCGGATAAGAAGTCATTTCCGCCACGCCTGCTCATCATGTTTCTAGGAACGGCGTTGGCGCTGGCCATGGGGACGACTTGGGTCTTCACGAAGGCAGCTTGGGAGCAGACAGATTCAGCCGATCCGAGAAAGATGTTCGCGCAAGAAGTGTTCACAGCGGTCAAGGCCAGCGTTCCGAAATTCGGGCGAAACGGAAATCATTCCGCAGAAGAGCAAACCGGAAAGTGGATTGCCTTACGGGATGAAGACGAAGCGCCCAAATAAGCGCCCGTTTTCGCCGTAGCGCATTGAATAAATGGGTTAGGTCACAAACGCCCCTGTAAGTGACGGGGCGGAGCTGTAAACGCATAAAAAGGAGAGGCAGGCGTGGGAGCCATTGTCCAAGTTCCGACCGAAGAAAGCGTCCGCGCTACTTGTGGGGCGCAGTGGGCCGGCGCGTTGCCCGGGGCATACCCAGCGGAATACCTGGAACCGCGCTGGTACGCCGCACATACGAGCGCGAACCACGAAAAGCGCGTTGCGGAACAACTTAAAGCGCGCTCGGTGCAACATTTCCTCCCGTTGTACCCATCGGTGCGGCGGTGGAAGGACCGCCGAGTGACTCTGGAGATGCCGCTGTTTCCCGGATACGTCTTTGTGCACCTGGCGCTGCGGGACCGACTGCGCGTTCTGCAAATCCCCGGACTGGCGAAGCTGGTGGGTTTCAACGGAACCCCCACGGCGTTGCCGGAAGAAGAGATCGAAATGCTGCGGGCGGGATTCGAGCGCGGGGTGCGGGCGGAGCCGCATCCGTTCCTGACGACCGGCAGACGCGTACGCGTGGCGGCAGGACCCTTGGCGGGTTTGCCGGGAATCCTGGTTCGGCGAAAGAAACAAACGCGGTTCGTCGTTTCCGTGAAGCTGATCCAGCGGTCGGTGGCCGTGGAGATCGACGAAGGAGACTTGGCCCCGGAGTGAAGCGGGGCGCGGGCGAACCTGGCCGTATGATCTCGGGCGGAGTACCAAAATGGGCCCTTCGCTTCGCTCCCCTCGAGGCTCGGGGCAAGCTGGGTAAAGAAGAATACCCCCCCCCCACCCCGGT
>Ga0209166_10002092_pt1 | contig 15634 bp, 27 predicted proteins | sample Coa_R1_3_FD_187151 | JGI IMG/M metagenome (GOLD analysis project Ga0209166, IMG submission 187151) | Surface soil microbial communities from Centralia Pennsylvania, which are recovering from an underground coalmine fire - Coalmine... | ecosystem: Environmental > Terrestrial > Soil >... | reverse complement strand
CGGAGCACCCGGCGCCGCCGCGGCGCGAGCCCGCGGATCCGGAGGCGCCGTACGGGCGGACGCTGGACGGCCGGCCGAAGAAGCGGCCGGGCGGCCGGCCGCCGAAGGCGCGGCCGCGGGAGATCCCCGCCCCCGCCGCCCAGGCGCCCTCGGGCGGCCCGAAGGGCAAGGCGCCGGCCGCGGACTACTCCGCCGGGCTGGCCGATTTCACCGAGGCGCTGTGGATGGTGATGGCGGCCACGCCGGTGCCGTGGGAGACGGTGCGGATCCGGGTCCGGGCCCAGGCGTATGTGCTGAAGTCCAACCAGGCCGGGGTGGTGCAGGGCGTCAACCTGATGGCCCAGCACAATGCCAGCATCCGGTGGGGCGTGGAGAAGCTGACCACCGGGGAGGCCGGCTGGGTGCTGCCCGCGGTGATGGCCCTGGCCCCGTTCGCGGTGCAGACGGGGATGATCTGGCGGGCCCCGCCGAACGGGGACATGGAGCTGCTCGCCGCCCACACCGAGCGGGAGTGGGCGGAGACGTTCGCCAAGATGCAGGCGGACCTGGCCGCCGAGGCCGAGTTCATGGCCCGGGCCGCGCAGCGGTTCGAGGCCGAGGATCAGGCCGCGGCCGCCGGTGAGGATGCCCCCGTTCCCCCGGCGGCCGCGGCCGCCCCCGCCGCCTGATGAGGATCGCGCATTTCGGCCGTGAGGAATTCCTGAACGAGCGGTTCGAGTATCAGCCTGGTGAGATCGTCGGCTGCTGGGAGCCTTTGCAGGGCGGGAAAACGCACCTGCTGTACCAGATGCTTGATGTGGCGATGACCCAGCAGCCGCATTTGCGCACGGTGAGCCTAATGCCCAAAAGCATCGACCCGGCCACCAACTCCTGGGCGCAGCGGCTGGGCCTGCAGATCATCGGGGACTGGCCGCCGCCGCGGCGGTGGCTGCGGGAGAAGCCCCGCGGGTACGTGCTGTGGCCGCCGCACCTCAAGCCACCGGCGCCGGTGGAGCAGAACCGGGCCCACCTGGCCGCGATATTCCGCCGGTGCCTGTCCGAGCAGTTCCGCGGCGGCCAGTCCCTGACCTTCGCGGATGACGTGTACCTGCTGGCCGCGCTGCTCGAGCTGAACATGGACCTGGAGGAGTTCTGGACCGCGGGCGGCGGCCCGAAGGCCGGGCTGTGGTTTAGCAACCAGAAGCCGTCCGGGACGATCGGCGGCGGCGCTGTCAGCACCTTCTCCTATAGTGCGCCGACTCACTTCATCTTCGGCAAGGACACCGACCACCGCAACCAGCGCCGGTTCGCCGAGATCGGCGGCGGCGTCGACGCCCGCCTGGTCGCCGAAACCGTGGAAAACCTTCCCATGCACCGGATCAAAACCGCCGCCGGATGGAAAAACATAAGCGAGAAACTCTACATTCACAAAGGCGGCCCGTGGATGGCGGTAATCGGCCTTTGACCTGCTAGCCTTTATGCCCTGACGGAGAGCACCCGTAGCCTTGTCCGGTTGCTCTCCGTCGTTGCTGCGGGTGCTCTCCCCTCTGCCCTAGCCCCAGTGGAGAGTGCCAAATGCCCGCAGCCCCCGCGGCGGCGCCGGCCAAGCCCGGCCAGCAGCAGCAGGTCCGCCCCCGGTCGTTCCTGGTCGGCACCCAGGAAGTGACCGAGGGCCAGGACTACGACCAGACCGTCGCCACCTACGGTGCCAGCTTCCCGAACTGGGCCCTGACCGCCACCGGGTGGCTGAAGGGCATCTGGCTGGACCTGCTGGCCACCACCTCGGCCAACGCGGTGGCCACCGTCACCGCGACGGAGAACTACCCGTTCAACGTCCTGGGCAACATCCAGTTGAACGACGTGAACAACGAGGCCATCTTCGGGCCTTTCGACGGCTACACCGCCATGCTGACCAACAAGTACGGTGGCTACGGAAACGCCGAAGACCCCGCCACCGCCGCCACCTACTACGTCGTGGCCGGCACCGGCACCAACGCGGCGGCCAAGTCGTTCCACTGGAATTTGTGGATCCCGCTGGAGATCGTCCGCCGCGACCCGATCGGCGCGGTTGCGTCGGTGAACAACACCGCCGCGCTGACCCTGGTGATGTCCTACAACACCCAGGCCAACCTGTTCTCCGCCGCGCCCACCAGCGCGCCCAGCCTGCGGATCCGCGGCACCCAGGTGTTCTACTGGGAGCCCAAGAAGATGGACCGGGCCGGCCGCCCGATCGCCGGCTCGCCGCCCGCCGCGGGCACCACCCAGTACTGGACCCAGGGCTCCCTGCCAGCCACCGGCGGCACCAACAACCTCCAGCTGAACACCGCGCTCGGTTACCCGTGGCGGAACTACCTGTTCATGCTCGTCAGGTCCGCCGGGACCCGGGCCAACGGGGAGCTGGACTGGCCCGACCCGATCGTCGGCATCAAGTTCGAGGCCAACATGTTGATCTCGCAGTACCAGAAGGTGCTGTGGAACCAGAAGATGGCCCGCGACTACGGGTACCGCAACACCAACCTGCAGCAGACCACCCCGGCCGACGCCCGGTTCACCGACGTGGCCGCGGTCGGCACCCAGGCCACCTACGTTGAGTCCGGCCTGGAAAACGGCGTCAAGGTGCTCAACTTCTGCAAGGACTTCGCGTTCGACAAGCCAGGCAGCGAGACGAGGCGCACCTACCTGGTCAGCTCGCCCGGGTCCAATTTCATCTTCAACGGGAGCTTGGCGAACGCCGGCACCCTGTTCTCGATCGTGAACTACGTCGCCCCGGCCGGCGGCAACAAGGGCGACACCGCGTCGCTGACCGGCGGCCAGTGATGGGCGAGCTGCTCCAGGTCCTCGAGCACCTGATCACCAGCGGGCCCGCCCGCAACCCCGGCGAGCTCGGGCGGCTGCTGGGCCTGCTCGAGCAGGCCCGGGAGCGGTTCGCCCAGGCCGAGCAGCCCGCACCCCCGGCGCCGGGCCCGGCGCCGGTGACCGTCCCGGTGGGCTACCCGCCGTCATCCACCAACGTCAACGCCCCCGGAGGTTCGCTGTGAAGATCCTCAAGTCCAAGGAGTTCTGGATCGGCGCCGCCGCGGCGGTGGCGCTGCTGAAGTTCGGTGACAAGGTGCCCGTGGTCGGGCCCTACGTCGCCAAGCTCAAGTAACCGGGCCGGCGTCTGGTGGCGGTGCAGGGTGTCAACGGCATCGCGGTGGCGGCCGCCGCCGCTGGCACCCTGCTGCTCTGGTCTGGATTGCGAGGTGCCAAGGTGACCACGGCGGTGCGCCAGCTCGCCAGCGGCCAGCAGCCGGCCTCCGGCGCGCTCCCGATCCTCACCCCGGCCGGCACTTCCCCGCCGGCCGGGCCCGGCGGATCGGCCTCGCTGACCGGCGCGATCACCGGCAACGCGCCATTCGCCGCGGGCCCGCTGGAGACCTACGCCGAGGCGCAGCTGGCGATCCGCGGCTGGGGCGGCCAGTTCCCCGCGCTCAACTCGATCGTGATGGCCGAATCCAGCTGGAACCCGGAGGCGCGGAATCCCAGCGGCGCCTATGGCATCGCCCAGGCGCTCGGCCACGGCACCGCGAACACCGCGGGCACCAAGGCCAACGAATACGGCAATTTCGGGACATCGGATGCGGTATGCCGGGCGGCCAATTCCGGCTCCGGGACCGCGCAAATCGACTGGATGCTGAATTACATCGGCCAGGTGTACGGGTCTCCAAACGCGGCCTGGATGTTCCATCTCGCGCACGGGAGCTATTGATGACCCTGGGCGGCGGGTGGTACTACAACAGCGTCTCCGGATCGGTGATCTTCCAGCCGCCGCTGCTCGGCCTGCCCCAGGGGCTGCTGCCGGACTGGTCCGGTCCTTTCGCATCGCAGCAAGATGCGATTGCTTTTGGCGAGCAGCAGGCCCGGGAGGGCAAGGGCAGCGCACCCACGGGATTGGCTGGGAACGTCGCCAACACGGTCACCAGCGGCGTGAACAACGCGGCCAAGGATGCGGCCAGCGGCCTTTCCTCCACGGTGCTCGGCCCGCTGTTCCAGGCCAACCTGTGGCTGCGGATCGGAGAGTTCACGGTGGGCGTGGTGCTGCTGGCCATCGGGATCAACGCGCTGTTCAAGAACGCCCCGCTGAAGATCATCACCGCCCCGGTCGGCGCGGTCGGCAAGGTGGTGCCGTGATGGCCGCCTCGACCGGGATCATCCTGCTGGCCGGCACGATCACCTTCGGCAACGAATGGCTGCAGCTGGGCAAGCCGAACTGGCGGATCGTGCTGGGCACCCTCGGCTCGGCGGTGGTGTTCGCCGGCCTGGAAAAGCTCGACGAGCAGGCCGCGGTGGGCCTGGCCGCGATCGTGATGATCACCGTGCTGATCGGCGGGGTCACCCCCGGGGTGAAGTCCCCGGCACAGGAAGTGCTGTCCCTGCTGGCCAAGCCGAAGGCGCCATGATGACCGGTTCCGCGCAGATCGCGCGCACCAACGGGGACCTGGTGGCCGATGTGGTCACCGCGGCCCGCGCGCACCTGGCCGCCGTAGCGCGCTACGCAGTAGCACATCCCGATGAGGCGATCGCCGCGGCGGCGCCGCTGCTGATCGTCATGGCCGCGACCCGCCGCCGCCAGCTCACCTTCACCGAGGCGTTCGCGCTGACCGAGGTGGGCTACTGGTGCGGGGTGCTCGCGGTCAAGGAATACCGCCGGTGGAAGACCCGCCCGGCCAGCCCGCCCGTCCGTCTGGTGAAGGTCCGGTGACCCCCATGCAAGAAACCGTCAAGCTGTTCGTGACCGGCGTGATCACCATTGGCGTGATCACCGCCCTGTTCCTGCCCGGCCGGCAGACGATCGCGGGGATCCAGGCCGGCGGCCAGGCCGCGTCGGGGCTGCTGGGCACCGCGATCAAGGGCTGACCGTGGCGATCTCGGGCGGCTGGCGGGCGGCGAACGCCGTACTGCCCTACGACAGCGCCACCCAGTGGGGCACCGGGATCAACCCGGTCCACGCGATCCCGGCCGGGATCCCCCGCGGCGGCCCGAAGCTGCCGCTGGGCTCGACCGGGCCCGGCGACATGCCGCCGGAGATCCTGCTCGGCCCGGCCGCCTGGGGGTACCAGGCCGAGGACGCCACCTTCTACGCCGGTGAGGATTACCGGTACCTGGCCGATGACCACCCCAACTGGGGCGAGAACGCCACCGGCCGCCCGGACCGGGACGGGCAGATCATGGCCGAGGGCGCCTACCCGCAGCCGGAGGGCTGGCCGGCCTGGGGCCCCTACAACGTCGACGGCGCCTCCGACGATTTCCCGCTCACCGGGCCGCCGGGCGGCGCCGCGGTCCGGTCCTACTCCGACCAGCTCGAGGTCGAGCGCGGCCACGCGATCGCGGTGCCGACCCCCGGGTACACCGGCGGGTGGCTGTCCAAGGCCCACGGGCCGGTGATCGAGGCCCGCACCTCCGACCCCGCCCAGTACGAGGTGGCCACCTCGCTGGTGCAGCTGCACCGCGACCTGGACAACACCCGGGCTGCCGCCCGCGGCACCGACGAGCCGCGGGCCCCGATCAGCACCCGGCTGACCGGGGTCAAGGTCCGGCTGTGGCCCAAGTCGCTGGGCATGGGCGGCGGGCCCGGCACCCCGGACATGTTCCCCCAGCAGATGGACACCATCCCCAAGCGGCCGTTCTTCTGGCGGGCCGGGGCGATGCCGCCGGCCGAGGCGCACAGCCGCAACACGATCAGCTACTTCGACCCGCTGCTGCGCACCGTCCCCGACGACGCCGGCGCCGGCGTCACCACCGCCGCCGGCGGCGGCCAGGCTGCCCCCGATTACGGCTACACCCCCGAGGATTCCGGAGGCTGGTACTGATGCCTGACCTGCCCATCGTCGGCAAGGTGCCCAAGGGCTGGGTGATGGTCGTCGGCATCGGCTCGGTGGGCGCCATCGGCTATGTGCTGTGGCGCCGCCACCAGGCCGGCGCGGCCGCGCCGGCCGCGGCCGCGGCGCCGGCGGCCACTGCCGGCGACCAGTTCCCGCCCGATGGCACCGTGGGCAATCCCGGCGACCCCAACTCGACTGACCCGGAAACCGGCATGACCTACGGCGATGAGCAGCTGTACGGCGGCGGCGGGTTCGGCACGGCCGGGTTCGGCTTCCCCGGCGCCACCGGCGGCACGCCCGCGGTGCCGGGCGCCACGGGCCCGGGCGGGCCGCCGTTCTCCAGCAACAGCGACTGGTTCGCCTACGCCGAGCAGCAGCTGAACGGGATCGTCGACCCGACCGCGCTGACCGCGGCGCTGGGCGTGTACCTGACTGGCCGCGCCGCCACCGCCGACCAGGAAGCCCTGATTGACCAGGCGATCGCCGCGGCCGGGTACCCGCCGGTAGCCGGCCCGGGCGGGTTCCCGCCGAACATCAAGCAGGGCGGCGGCGGTGGCGGCGGCGGCGCCACCGTGCCGAACGTGGTCGGGCAGAACTGGCTGGGCGCGATCCACCAGCTGCAGGCCGCCGGGTTCAAGCCCAGTCCCTCGGCCAAGCCGCGCAACGCGACCGACCCGGTTACCGGGCAGACCCCGGCCGGTGGCGCCCAGGCGCCGGCTGGCAGCACCGTCACCCTCAAGAGCGGCACCAGGAGATAGTCCGATGAAGTCTGTGCTCAAGCCCGACAGCAGTGTCATGGCCGGCCTGGCCGAAGCCGCCGCGGTGTATGTGATCTATACCGCCGCGCTGCCCAACCACGCCGACATCCGGTCCGCCCCGCCGCACAACACCGACATCGAGATGGCCCGCCGCGGCGCCGCGTGGAAGTCCGCCGCGGTCCTGGGGTTCGTGTTCCTGCTCACCCGGGACCTGAACTCGTTCCTCATCGGCGGCCTGGCCCTGGGCGGCATCGACTACATGACCAAGCACGCCAACGGGATCAACCCCTCGACCGGCAAGCTCGCCGCCGGCGCGCAGATCACCCAGGCCGACTCAGGCGCTCCCGCAGGCAACGCGACCGCGTTCCCGATGCCGTCCTACGACGACACCGCGGCCGCGGCCGGCGCCAGCTACTGAGGGCCCCGGTGAACGAGCAGCATCAGGAGAACGTGCAGCCGCCCGTGCAGCAGCACGCCCACGAGGTGATGGCACCGGTGCCGGTGCGCCACCACGGCGACCTGCCCACCACGCCGCGGGCCGCCGACTACGGCGCCTGGATGACCTACACCCTGGCCGCCAACACGCCCGCGCAGCGGATCCTGTTCTATGACGAGCTGCGCGCCCGGGCGCTGCTGGTGGTGTCCGGCACCGGCCCGGTGTTCGTCGGCACCGCCGCGCAGGCCCAGTCCAGCCCGGTGCAGGGCGGCAGCCTCCCGGCAGGCGTCTACGAGCTGCGCAGCAAGCAGGAGCTGTGGCTGGCCCCCGACGGCGCCCATACCGCTACCGTGGCGGTCCTGGCCGAACGGTGGGCGTCCTGATGCCCTACACCGACTGGGCCCAGCCGCACGCAGGCTCGGCCGAGGTGCTGTTCACCGGCATGTTCGACGAGATTGCCGGCGCTGTGGCGCGGACCGTGCCGCGCGGGCAGATCACCTCCGGCGCCCAGGCCCTGGCCGGCACCGGGCAGGTGCAGGCCCGGCTGATCGTGCTGCCGGCTGGCCTGCCGGTCAACAAGCTGACGGTGCTGTCAGGCACCACCGCGGAGGCCGGCGGCTCCCATTTCTGGGCGGGCCTGACCGACCTGCAGTCCAACGTGCTGTTCGTCACCGCGGACCAGACCGGCGCCACGTATGTGACCGCCTCCACGCTGCTTGCCAACAACGTGACCGTGCCGGGGGTGATCTCCCAGACCGGCCCGTACTACTACGTGGTCTCGGTGTCGGCGGCCACCACGATGCCCACGATGGCTGGCGGCCCGGCCCTGGCCGCTGGCGCCGCGGCCCCGGCGCCGCAGTGGTACGGGACGATGGGCACCCAGGCCGCGCCGCCCGCCGTCGGGCAGCAGCTCGCCGCGATCGGCGGCGCCGGTAACGGGATCAACTTCGCAGGCTGGATCAGCTAGCGATGCCACAGCCGTACAATCCGCAGCTCGAGCTGGAGAACGGGCGGGTTGACTGGCTGAACGTCAAGGCGCTCGGCGCCCGCGGCGACGGGGTGACCGACGACGCGCCGATCTTCGCCGCGGCCGGGCTGCTGGCCGCCCAGCCGCCCGGGCAGCTGATCTACATCCCCGCGGGCACCTACCGGCTCGGCTCCAACGTGGTGTTCGCCGGCGGGGTGCAATGGCTGAACATGGGCACCATCACCGGGCCCGGTGCCCTGTCCGGCGGTACCCAGGTCAGCTTCGGCGCCAGCAGCCTGATCAACCCGATGACCACCTCCGGGGACCTGATCTACGGCGCCGGCGCCGGCGTGCCGACCCGGCTGGGCATCGGCCTGGCCGGCCAGGTGCTCACCGTCGCGGCCGGCCTGCCCGCTTGGCAGAATCCGGTGACCGGGTTCGCCAACCCGATGACCGCCGCCGGGGACCTGATCACCGGCGGCGCCGGCGGCGCCGCCCAGCGGCTGCCCGCCGGGGCGTCCGGGCAGGTGCTCGGCATCGCCGCCGGCGCGCCGGCGTGGCTGAACAACCCGGCCGGGTTCGCCAACCCGATGAGCGCCAGGGGCGACCTGATCCTCGGCGGCACCGGCGGGGTGGCCGGGCGGCTGCCGATCGGCGCCCCCGGGCAGCTGCTCGCCGTCTCCGGCGGCACCGCGGCCTGGGTATCGACTGCCAGCACCGTGGTGACCCCCAGCGGCGATACCACCGGCGCGCTGGACCAGGCCGCCATCGCGGCCGCGCTGAACAGCCTGCCCGGCGGCGGCACCGTGGTCCTGGGCCCCGGCGACTTCTATGTCAAGGCCTCCACCACCCCGGTGGCCGGGTTCAGCCCCCCGGCCAACACGTGCATCTTCCTGCCGCAGCAGACCACCGCGGGCACCGGCGGCGGCGGGCCGCTGTCGCTGCGCGGCCAGGCCGGCGCCACCGTCATCCACGTGGTGGGCGCGGGGGTCACCGGCCTTTATGCCCACCGCAGCTCCGGCTATGGCGCCCAGTTCGGCCTCAACCCGGCCGACCAGACCGCCGGGTTCGTCGCGGACCTGGTGATCTCCGGGCAGAACCCGGCGGGCACGCAGACAGCAACTGGCGCGTGTATTGGCCTTGACATCGGTGATGGCTGGGCCCTGAAGACGTTTAACGTGGTGGTGGCTAACTTCGCCGGTACGGGGTCCATAGGATTCCGTAATGCGCTGCAGGTGTTCTGGAATGAGAAACAGCACCATGAGGTGCATTCACTCAATAACGACACCGCTGCGGTGCTGACGACCACGATCACCACCGACAGCACCCATCATTCCAGTGAGTACAACTACATAGACATCACCATGTTCTGCAATATCGGGCAGAACGGGGTGATAGTCGATGGGGTGAACCTGGGCGGCACGCAGGTGTTGATCAAGGGCAACATGACCCGCACCACGAGCGCCGTGGCGGTGCCCAACGGGTCATATGGCACGCCGCTGGCCGCGCTTGCGATTGTCAACCAGGTGGGCACCCCGACAGCCGGTGAAGTACGCCAGTACTTTGGCCAGATCTGGATGAAAGTCGAGGGCAATAACGGCGTCGGCAACCCGGCCAACCTGTACCCGTATGGGTTCTATTCTGACGGCACCGGCAAGGTACAGCAGTCAATGGGATTCATCGGGCATAGCCTCACCAGTGCCCAGCTGAACGGGTGTGAGTTCAGCTTCATGGGCGGCCTGGCCGGTGACACCAACCTGTCCCAGGCATTCCCGGGCCCGCCGGGTTCCAATAGCACGATCACCACCCAGCCGGCGGTGCCCGCCTCCGGCACCGCGCAGCAGAACTACGGGCCCGCATTTCAGGTGTTCGTCACCTGCCCGGCCGGCGGCACGATCACCGGCGTTTCGATCAACGGTGTGGCCACCGGCGCCAGCTCGAGCACCGCCGGGCAGACGCTGGGCGGGTTCTTCGTAGGCGCCGGTGCCAGCATCACCCTGAATTACACCGGCACCGCGCCCACCTGGGCCTGGTGCCCGGCAGCGCAAATGAGCTTCTAGCCATGCCAGTATTCCCTGTAGGGCCCGCGGCGGCCCAGGTGTGGGCAGGGCAGGGCCCGGTGCTGATCGCCAACCAGGACCTGGCCCAGCCTGTCACGGTAGGCACCAGGCCCGGCCTGGCCCCTGGTGATGGAGACTGTGACCTGGTGCCGCCGCTGGGGTCGATCGCCTACACCGGCGGCATCAAGTACGCGGCCGCGGCCGCGGGCACCGCGCCGCTGCTGGTGATCGCCGGCGGCACCAGCTGGGCCCCATCCCCCGCCGACGTCGCGCTGCAGATCCAGGCCCTGGGCCTGGCCACCAACGCCGCGGTGCTGCAAGTGAACGGCACCCTGGGCAGCCCGGCGCAAGACGGCACCGTCGGCCGGCTGGCCGCCCCGGGGCAGACCATCGCCCAAGAAGGCCAGGCACTCGGCGTCCCGCCGTCGGTGCCGGCGCTGAAAGCCGCCACGATCGTCCGCAAGAACGTCTCGATCAGCACGTTCTTCACCTTCGGCGGCGCGGGCCGGATCTGGGCGGTGGCGCTGTCGTACTTCGTCACCACCAACAACTCCTACACGTTGTCCACCTCGCAGACCTACGCCGCGGTGGAGACCGGCAGCGGCCTGACCCTCGGCATCGTCGAGCTCGGCGCCGCCAACCCGAACCAGGCCATCCCCGGCCAGTCCAACCTGGCCTTCAACGGGCTGCCGATCGCCAACGGCGACACCCTGAACCTGGACGTCAATGCCGGCTCGGTGATCACCAACCTCAACCAGCGGGCCTCCGCCCTGGTGCTGTACTCGATTCCATGAACGCTGGCCTGACCGCCCCCGAACCTGCCGCCAGCCAGCGCGAGCTCGAGCAGCTCCGCGAGGACATGCGCCGCATGGACGACGTCGGCACCCGCGGCGTCGGCGCGGTGCAGATCCAGCTCACCGACGCGATCAAAGACATCGGCGAACTGCGCGCCGACCTGAAAGCCCACCAGGTCGAGCACAAGCGGGAAGAGGAAAGGCGGGCCGCCGGGCGCCGGTGGGCGATCGGTTCCGCGCTCGGCGCCGGCACCCTGCTGGTGGCCATGCTCGGCCTGCTCATCGACATCGCCGGCCACCTCCACGGCTGAGCTACCCGCAGGCGCGCAGCTGCCCCGGCGCCGGGATCGCCTCGACCGCGGCCGCGGCCGCGGCCTGGTGGTAGGCCGCGTACCCGGCGGTGGACACCGGGGTGGCGTGGCCGAGCAGCTCCTGGACCAGGCGCAGGTCCCCGCCGCTGGCCTGGTAGACGGCGGTGGCGAACCGGTGCCGCAGCTGGTGCAGCGTCTCGCTGCACCCGCACTCATGCAGGTGCCGGTTGGCCAGGTGCGACACGGTTGCCGGGCTGTTCGGGCCGGGGCGGCCATCGGCGCGGCGGAACACCCAGCCGCGGCGCGGCAGGTGCGGCCGCAGCTCGCCCAGGACGAACGCCGACAGCGGCACCACCCGCTCGGCGTGGCCCTTGGTGGCGTCCCTGGCCACCAGCAGCACCGCCGGCGTCCGGGTGTCCAGGACGCATTCGCGGCGCAGCAGCGCGATCTCCTTCGCGCGCAGCCCGGCCCAGCCGGCCAGCACCAGCCACGGCCGGATCCGGTCGCCAGCCGTGGCCAGGGCGGCCGCCAGCGGGTCCTCCCCGATCGGGCGGGGCAGCAGCCGCGGCCGCCGCGGCGCCGGCAGGGCCGCGGCCGGGGAGCCGTCCAGGAGGCCCTCAGCGAGCGCCCAGGCGTAGAACTGGCGCACGTGCGACACATACACCGACACCGCCTCCGGGGCCACGCCCAGGGCCGCCCGCCACGCCTGCAGGTCCGCCGCGGAAGCCTCCAGCAGCGGCCGCCCCAGCGACGCCTGCACCCAGCCCAGCACCACCGCCCGCCGCCGGATCGTCGAGGCGGCCAGCCCGCGCAGCCTCAGCCACTCCAGATGAGCGGCCAGCGGATCAACGGCCCCCATACACCCCCCCGCCAGGCATATCGGGCATACCGGGGCGCTCGTTACCGCGGCCGCTGGCGGCGCTGCGCCTTGACCGCCGCCCACTCCTCCGGGGTCAGCAGCACCTCCACCATCCCCCGGCGCCGCTCCGCCATGTAGGCCGCGTGGCAGTCCTTCCGGTACCGCTGGCCCGGGCGGTCCCGCGGCTGCCCGCACCCGCACGAACACGGCTTCTGCCCATCCACCGACACGGTTCCCCGTGAAACGCGCAACATCGCAGGTCAGCCCGTGATTTGCGTTTCCGTGAAACAGTCCCGCTCGGCCCAGATCTGCAGCAGCCGGGCCTCGAACATCACCGGCTTATGGATCGAGAAGGCCACCACCAGGTCTTTCAGCTCCTTCTCGGTCAGCCGGTCGACGATCTCCCAGATGTCGGCCGGGGGATCGGAAGCCGGGAACCTCGAGTAGGGCTGGCAGGCCTCGGTCTGCACATGATGGCGCCGGCCCCGGAGCGTGATCCAGCTCACTTCTCATCACCGCCAAAGGTGATCCGCGCCGAGGTAGCGGGTCATTCTTCATCACCCCAGCCGCGCAGATTGTAGGTCTGGTAGTCGTCGCAGTAACCGGGGCAACCGCAACCGCCGCAGCTCCAGCAATGCTCATGCAGGCAGTGGCTGGGCCGGCCGTCCGCCTCGTCGTAGCATTCCTCGTCGTGGTCGTGCTCGCAGGGCTCGACGTCCCAGTCCCCGTTGTCGTCCATCACGCCGGTCATGCCGCTGCCGCCAGCAGTTGCTTCCTCAACTGATTAACACGGTTCTCCGGAAAGAAGCTGGTCACAGGCACCTCCAGGGCCCGGGCGATCGCGTCGACGTCATTCAGGTCAAAGGACGTGCGGCCCGAAAGCCGCCGGGACAGGTACATCGGCGGCCAGCCGAGCCGCATGGCCAGGCGCCGGCCCGTATAACGCTGTCGGCCCATCTCAGCCCGGATCTCGGCCGCGACGATCTCTGACAAGCTCATATGCTCACCGTACACGGGCATTCTTAAATCTAGCAAGGACATGCGCGCATAACGGTTGCGTCTGTATCGCTGAGAGTTATAACGTCTGGCGCATGAGTACAGACACGCTGAGCCTCAACGAGACCGCGCGCCGTGAGATCCGGGCGGAGCTGGCCCGCCAGGGCCGCACCCAGAGCGAGCTGGCGGCCCGGCTGGGCTGGTCGCGGATGTATGTGAGCCACCGGCTGAACGGGTCCGTCGTCATGTCGCTCGACGACCTCGAGGCGATCGCCGCGGAGCTGAGCGTGCCGGTCGAGCAACTTGTCACGGCCCGGGCCGCGGCCTAGGGCGGAAGGGGAGCGCTTTCAATGAATCCGGACGTGCTGTTCTGGGGATGCCTGGTGCTGGCCTTCCTCGCTGGCGTTGGCGTCATCCCGACCATCGGCCTGTTCCGCTACCGGGAGCCGGTGTTCCTGCCGCGCAAGCCCGAGCCGGCCGAGCCGCCGCTCTCGGAGGAGGGCCCGAAACGAGAACCCCGGCACGCTGCTCCCGTCACCAGCCACCACGGCTACGACACCATGGATGTCCTCGCGGCGGGCTGGCAGGCCGCCCAGGAGCACCAGGAACAGCTGGGCGCCGGGTTCACCATGCGCGCCTGCGGCGCTGCCCCGGCCGGCATCAACGCACCGGCCGACTGGCGGTGCGTGAAGCCCGCCGGGCACCCGTATCTGCACGAAACCGCCACCGGCGGCGCGTGGGGCGATAACACGTTCGGACAGGATCCCTCGATGCTGGGCGGGGAGGACGGCACCTGGACACCTGACCCGGCCCGGCATCCCTACCCGGCGGAGCCCTACGCCGCCGGCCCGCTGCCCGCCGGCGGTTCGGTGTGAATCCGACCGGGGCGGATGTGTGGGAGGCGGCCGAGGCCTCGGATCTGGAGGCCAAGGCCCGGCACATCCTGCTGACCCTGGCCGGCCGGGCTGACCTGTTCAGCTCGGTACAGCTCAGCGAGCGCGCGCTGGCCGCCGAGACCGGGTTTTCCCGGACGACGGTCTGGAACCGGCTGCAGCAGCTCGAAGCGCTGGGCTGGCTGGCCGCGGACCGCGCCCCGTTCCGCGCCACGATCTGGACGCTGCAGATCCCCGGGGCCCGGGCGTGAACCGGGGCTCGGTGGTCCTGCACCTGGCCCAGCTCAAGCCCGTCTGGCCCGAATGGGACCTGCAGTTCGACGAGGAGCTGGGCGCGTTCGTGGCCACGCTCCGCAGCGATACCGAGACCAAGCTGATCGCGCAGCATGTCGGCGCCCTCGAAGGCTTGCTGCTGAACTGGGATAAGACCAGCCGCAGGCTTGCCCGCCAGAACGCCGGCGAGTCTGCCCCTGGCCATGATCACCCGGCCGGAATGATCTAACACACTCCCTCACCGCGGGCCGCCCTCGCCGGCGTCCGACCACACCGGTACGGCCCGCGGTGAGGGGCATCAAAGGCAGAAAGCGGGGTGCTTGATGACGCCTGGAGCCCGGATGGCACCACGGTTCGAGTTTGAACGGCTCATGGCCAAACTCGAATGGCTGCAAATCCTCAACGCGCTCCCGGCCAGCTCGCCGCTGTTCGCCCACGCACGGTGCGACGGCCGGTGCCAGCGCAAGGATGGAACCTGGCTGCGCGCGTCGACCATCAAGCACATCGGCATGTCTCTGGGCACCTGTGCCAACGGCGACGGCACCCGGGCCTTTCCCGGCATCGGCCGCCTCGCCCAGTACACCGGCCGCGGCCGCTTCACCGTCGTCATGGCCCTGGCCCACCTGGAGACCGTTGGCCTGGTCACTGCGCGCCTTCGCGGCGGCGCGTTCGGCGTGCCCCGTGATCATGCCACCGAGTACTGCCTGACCTCGCCGCACTTCGACATCCCGGCCGCGGTCAGCCCGGTCGAGCAAGCGGCGATCTACGACTGGTTCAGCCGAATCAGGTAGCCCCGCCCAGCCGCCCCGGGCCCGGACAACCCTCCGGGCCCGGGGTTATTTACTGGGCTCGTGAGCCTCCTCGAACGGCTGCTCTGGCGGTGGGACCACCGCCGCGCCAAGAAGCGATGCGAGCGCCGGGGGCACGACATCACCGGCCCGCACCGGGCAGCCGGCGGCTGGCAGGTCTACATCTGCACCCGCTGCCCGTACCGGTTCCGCGCCAGCTCCCTGATCTGACCCGCGCGACACGCCCGGGATCCGGGTGCTTGTTATCCACAGGGCGGTCACTATCTGAATTGTATAACTACGCTGCGTCGATAATTGAGTTCCCGTTTCCCGATTGAGTTCCCATCGCGGCCCCGGCCGGTTATCCACAGGCCTGTCACTCACTGTCTAGGACTAGTAGCTCAGCGTCGATAATTGAGTTCCCGTTTCCCGATTGAGTTCCCGTTCGCGCCGGAATCCCTACCGGGGCGATTGAGTTCCCGTTTCCCGATTGAGTTCCCATCGCGGCCGATTGAGTTCCCGTTTGCGAACTGCACTAGGTCCGGTACTAGATCCCCCTGGTGGTTGATCTTGGTGACCACCTGAGCTGGAAGGCAGCCGGCGATCCACAGGCCGGAAATGACAAAGTTGTGCTTCGTTTCAGCGAGCCGAGGGAGAGC
>Ga0209166_10002091_pt1 | contig 15636 bp, 11 predicted proteins | sample Coa_R1_3_FD_187151 | JGI IMG/M metagenome (GOLD analysis project Ga0209166, IMG submission 187151) | Surface soil microbial communities from Centralia Pennsylvania, which are recovering from an underground coalmine fire - Coalmine... | ecosystem: Environmental > Terrestrial > Soil >... | reverse complement strand
CGTCGCGCTTGGCGTCGATGAAGGCCTCGATGTCCGGGTGGTCGATGCGCAGGCAGCCCATCATCGCCCCGCGCCTCTGCCCGGCCGACAGGATCGTGCGGCACATGGAGTCCCAGACGTCCATGAAGCTCAAGGGCCCCGAGGCGTCGGCCCCGACGCCGCGCACCAGGGCCCCGGCCGGGCGGATGGTGGAGAAGTCCATGCCGACGCCGCCGCCCTGCTGCAGGGTCACCGCCGCCTCGCGCAGATGCTCGAAGATGCCGCCGAGGTCGTCGGGGATCTCGCCCATCACGAAGCAGTTGAAGAGGGTCACGGCCCGCCCGGTTCCCGCCCCGGCGAGGATCCGCCCGGCCGGCAGGAAGCGGAAATCCTCCAGCGCCGCCAGCGCCTCGAGCCGGAACGGCTCACGCCGCTCGGGCGCCTCGGCCTGCGCGACCGCCGCCGCCACCCGCGCCCACGTCTCCTCGACGCTCGCATCGCCCCCGCCCTCGGGGGGAACGAACCGATACTTCTCCGACCAGATCTCCCGGGCGAACGGGATATCAAAAGGCATGCGGCGCTCCTGCCCCACCTCGTCACGACATTGTTGCACTCTAATAGCGTACCTGCCACGTTGCCATGACGGCGCGCGGCGCGGCGAGCCGGCTATAACACGAGGTCTGCACGATCGTTCAGGTTGCAACGGCTTGGGGAAAGCTGATGTCGGAGCATGAAGCTGAAGAGCCGGATCATCTCGGGCCATTTGCCAAAGAACAGCTCTTTCTGCGCGATCTGAGTGAGGTCTATCTACTGCTCGATTTCATCTCGGGGCGAGCCGACAAATCGCTGTCGGGACTGCGCGAGCTGAACCGGGTGGACCCAGACACGGGAAAGGCAGCGCCTTGCGAGAGCCCGCAGCAGGTTATCCAGGACATCAGCGAGATCACCTACCCGCCGGGCGACGACAAAAAAATAAATGCGCGACGGGCGGCTCTCATTACGTCGGTGAAGGACAAGCTGAACTACCTGGCGTCGCCAGCGAGAGGATTCACGATTTCGTTTACCGCGATGTTCTCGGGGGTGGCCACCGCCGAGGCTGACGGCAAGGAGGAGGGAGAAAGCAAGCCCTCGGAACCTCATTTCTCGACCGCCTTGGCCGCCTACCCGAACTTGCGATCCCAGGCCATGAAGTTCCGGCGCTTTTACAAGCGGCTCCCCTACGTGATGTTCACGTTGATCGGCCTTATAGTTGTCCTGAACATCGTCGTTATCTTCCTGGATCCATGGGCGAAGGATAAGGCGCGATACGGTCTGGACTACGCGAACATATTCCAGGCGCTTACCGCGGTGGTTGTCCCGGCGGCGTACGGCGGCCTCGGCACCCTGGCGGGGGTGATGAGAGCCCTCAACAACAAGATCAGGGAGAGCACGCTCGCGCCCCGCGACTTTCTGGCGGCGCAGGTCGGGATCGGGCTCGGCGTCGCCGCCGGCCTCATCGTCGGCCTCCTCATCAGCGGGAGCGACGTAGGGGACAAGGCCGAGAAGACGCTTCCCCTGGCCGCCCTCTCCTTCCTCGCGGGCTTCGGATCCGAAGGTTTCTTTCGCTATATCGAGGGATTGCTTCCGAGGATCTTTCCCGCCACGCACGAGCGAACCGACTGATCCTAGCTAGGCCCCCGGGATCCTTGGCGCGGCTACCGTCGGCGCGCCTTCCCAGCCGCCGCCCAGCGCCTGGAACACCGCCACCTGGTCGTCCGAAATCGTCTGGTCGGATTGGGCGAGGGCCTGGTCGGCGGCGACGGCGGTCTGTTCGGCGGTGATCAGGTCCAGAAAGCTGGCGGCGCCGGCCTTAAACTGCACGTCGGCCAGGCGCAGCGCCTCGTCGGCATTCTTGCTGGCGTCGGCCAGGGCCAGGTGATGGTCGAGCTCGGCGCCGTAGGTCGACAGCGCCTTCTCCGTGTCGCCCAGCGCCGTCAGCACCACCCCGTCGAAGGAGGCCAGGGCGCCGGACGCCTGCGCGCCAGCCTCATGGATCCGCGCCCGCGCCACCAGAATGTTCGGGAACGACCAGTTGAGCAGCGGCCCGATGCTGTAGCTTGCCGCCGCGGTGTTCCCCAACCCGCCGACCGTGGTTGCGGCGTTGCTGACGGCCCCGCCGATCGAGATCGTCGGATAGAGGTCGGCGGCGGCGACGCCGATGCGGAAGGTGGCGGCGGCGAGGTTGCGCTCGGCCTCGCGCACGTCCGGCCGCCGCTTCAGCAGCGCGGCCCCATCGCCCACCGGCAGCGGCCGGGTGATCCGCGGCGGCGAGCGGCAGGCGGCGGCCTCGGCGGGGACCTGGGCCGGCGTGCGGCCGATCAGGGCCGCCAGCGTGAACAGGGCGGCCCGGCGCTGGCCCTCCAGGGGCGGGATGGCGGCCTTGGCTTGCGCAAGGATGACGCCTTCCCGCGCCAGGTCGAAGTCGGAGAGCGCCCCGGCGTCCCGTTCTGTCACGGTCAGGTCGTAGGTCTGCTGCACCAGGTCCAGGGACCGCCGGGCCACGTCGATCTGCTCGCCGAAGCCGCAGATGTCGGCGTAGGCGCTGGCCGTCTGGCCGGCGACGGTGACCCGCACCACGTCCTCGGCGGCCTGCGTCGCCTCGGCGTTGGCCCGCGCGGCCTGGATTCCCCGGCGGATGCGACCGAACAGGTCGACCTGGTAGGAGGCGGTGAGGCCAGCGGTGTAGACCGTCGAGGCCGCCTTTGCGCTCATGCCGCTGCTGAGCGCCTGCAGGGTGCTCCTGGCGTAGACCGGCCCGCTCGCCGTCAGGTCGGTCGATGGGAACCGTCCCGCCCGGGCCTCCTCGAGCAGCGCCTGGGCGTAGGCGAGGTTCGCCGCCGCCGCTTTCAGGTCCTGGTTCTGGGTCAGCGCCTGCCGCACCAGTCCATCCAGCACCGGGTCGCTGTAGAGCCGCCACCACAGCGGTGGCAGCGGCGCCGGCGCGGACTGTTCGGGCGGCATGGCCGACACGAAGGGGCCCTGGGCGCTCGCCGGCGTCGCCGGCGGCTTGAACCGCGGCCCGACCGCGCAGCCTTCGAGAAGCGCCGCGCCAAGAGCCGGCCATGACGCGGCCAACACCACGCGCCTCATTCGGCGGGCTCCGGGCGCGCCGCCTCATCCGCCTGCGCCGCCGCCTTGCGCTTGGGCAGGCGATCGGAGAGGCCGCGGAAGGCGATGTAGAACACCGGCGTGAAGATGAGGCCGAAGGCGGTCACGCCGATCATCCCGAAGAACACCGCCACCCCCAGGGCCTGGCGCATCTCCGCCCCCGCGCCCGAGGCGAAGGCCAGCGGCGCGACGCCGAGGATGAAGGCGAAGGAGGTCATCAGGATGGGCCGCAGGCGCGTGCGGCCGGCCTCCATCGCCGCCTGGTGGCGGGCGAGGCCGTGCTCCAGCTCGCCCTGGCGGGCGAACTCGACGATCAGGATGGCGTTCTTCGACGCCAGGCCGATCAGCACCACCAGGCCGATCTGGGTGAGGATGTTGTTGTCGAGCCCCCGCAGGTTCACCCCCACCATCGCCGCCAGCAGGCACATCGGCACGATGAAGATCACCGCCAGAGGCAGGGTGACGCTCTCGTAGAGCGCCGCCAGCAGCAGGAAGACGAACACCACCGCCGCCCCGAAGATGACGATGCCGGTATTGCCGGCCAGCCGCTCCTGGTAGGCGAGCTCGGTCCATTCATAGCCGTAGCCGGGCGGCAGGGTGGTCTTGGCCAGTTGCTCCATGGTGTCGAGCGCCTCGCCCGACGAATGGCCCGGCGCCGCCTCGCCGTTGACCTCCGCCGACGGGAACAGGTTGTAGCGCAGCACGCGATAGGGGCCCGTGACGTGGCTCAGGTTGACCACCGAGCCCAGAGGAACCATCGCCCCCGACGTCGAGCGGGTCTTCAGCTCGGCCAGGCGCGACTCGTCCTCGCGGAAGGGCGCGTCGGCTTGCGCCAGGACCTGGAAGGTGTGACCGAACAGGTTGAAGTCATTGACGAAGGTCGAGCCCAGATAGGTCTGCAGGGTGCTGAACACGGCGGTGTCCTGCACGCCCAACATCTGCGCCTTCACCCGATCGATATCGGCGTAGAGGCGCGGGGTCTTGGTGCTGAAGGTGACGTAGGTCGAGCCGATCGCCGGTGAGGCCGCCCCGGCCTTGGCCAGCTTGCGAGCCGTCTCCTCCAGCGCTTTGGGCCCGTGGCCGCCCTGGTCTTCGAGGACAAGCTTGAAGCCGCCCGTGGTGCCGATGCCGCGCACCGCCGGCGGCTGGATGATCAGCACGTCGGCCGCCGTCACCGGGGCCACCCGCGCCTTGAGGTCGGCGATGATCTGCTTGAACGACATCCCCAGCCTGGGGCGCTCGTTGAACGACTTGAGGATCAGATAGATCTGGCCGTTGTTCGAAGAGGTGGTGCCCGCGGTGGCGTCGACGCCGGCGTAGACCGAGGCGGCCTCCACCTCCGGCGCGGCCATCAGGCGGCGCGAGATCTCGCGGACCACCGCGTCGGTGCGGCCGAGCGAGGAGCCCGGCGGCAGGGTGATGGCGACCAGGAGGTTGCCCTGGTCCTGGGCGGGGATGAAGCCTTTGGGGGTGACGCTGAGGTCCCAGACGGCCAGGGCCACCAGCACCGCGTACAGCGCCAGCATCGGCGCCGCCCGGCGCAGCACCCGCTGGATCAGCTGCGAGTAGCGTCCCGCCAGCCGCACGAAGCCGGCGTTGAACGCGGCCCCGAAGCGGGCCAGGCCGCGCGCGGCGCGGTGGCCTTCCGCCTCCGGCCGCATCAGCAGCGCGGCCAGGGCCGGCGACAGAGTCAGGGACAGGACCAGGGAGATGATCGTCGTCGAGGCGATGGTGAGGGCGAACTGCCGGTAGAACTGGCCGGTGATGCCGGTGATGAAGGCGGTGGGAATGAACACCGCCATCAGGACCAGCGCGATGCCGATCAGCGCTCCGCCCACCTCGTCCATGGTCCGGTGCGCCGCCTCCCGCGCCGTCATCCCCTCACGCAGGTGTCGGTCGATGTTCTCCACCACCACGATGGCGTCGTCGACGACGATCCCGATGGCCAGCACCAGGCCGAACAGCGAGAGGTTGTTGAGCGAGAAGCCGAACGCCGCCAGCACCGCAAGGGAGCCGATCAGCGACACCGGGATGGCGATGATCGGGATCAGGGCGGCGCGCCAGGACTGCAGGAAGCCCAACACCACCAGCACCACCAGGCCGACGGCGATGAACAGGGTCTTGGCCACCTCGTTGAGCGACGCCCGCACGTAGTCGGTGGGATTGAAGATGATCTTGTAGTCGAGGCCAGGCGGGAAGCTCTGCTTCAGCTTCACCATCTCGGCCTTGATGGATTCCACGCTGGCCAGGGCGTTGGAGCCCGGCTGCTGCAGGATGCCCAGGGCCGCGGCGTTATGCAGGGCGCCATCGACGCCCATGTAGGCGTTGGTGGTGTAGTCCTGGGCGCCCAGCTCGACCCGCGCCACGTCGCTGATCCGCGTCACCCGTCCCTGGGGGTCGGTCTTGACGACGATGTCGGCGAACTGCTGGGCCGTCGTCAGGCGGCCGAGCGCCTCGACGTTCAGCTGATAGGCGCTGGTGATCGACGCGTCCGGCGCCTGGCCCACGGCCCCCGCGGCGACCTGCACGTTCTGGCCGCGCAGGGCCGAGACGATGTCGTCCACCGTCAGGTTGCGCTCGGCCGCCTTGTCGGGGTCGATCCAGATGCGCATGGCGTAGTCGCGGGAGGCGCGGCTGTTGATGTCGCCGACGCCCGGCACCCGCAGCAGGTCGTCCTTGACGTGCAGGCCGACGTAGTTGGCGATGTACCTCTGGTCGAGCGAGCCGTCCGGCGAATAGTTGTGCACGGCCATCAGGAAATCGGTGGAGGCCTTGCGCACCACCACACCGCCGGCGTTGACCTCCGGAGGCAACAGGGGCGTCGCGGCGGCGACGCGGTTCTCCACCAGCACCTGCGCCTGGTTGGGGTCGGTGCCGAGCTTGAAGGTCGCGGTGATGCCGAGGCGCCCGTCGCCCGTCGCCTGCGACGACAGGTAGAGCATGTTCTCGACGCCGTTGATCTGCTCCTCGATCGGCGCGGCGACGCTGTCGGCCAGGGTTTCCGCCGAGGCGCCCGGATAGCTGGCGCTCACCGTGACCGTCGGCGGGGTGATGTCCGGATACTGCGCGATCGGGAGGTTCGGGAAGGCGATCGCCCCGACCAGGGTGATCAGGATCGCCACCACCGCCGCGAACACCGGCCGCTCGATGAAGAAGTGCGAGATCGGCATCGCTACGCAGGCCCCCTCCGCCCCTTCGGGGTCCCCCCGGGAGGAGGGCCGCCGCTGCGATGCACTGTGTTGACCATCCCCCCACCCATCCTAGCTGGCGGCGGTCGCCGTCGAGGCCGGGGGCCCGGCGTCGATCTTTGGGGAGGGGGCGGCTTCGGGCTGGATGCGGCCAGTGAGCGGCTTGACCGGCTTGCCGCCCTGAGCGCGCTGCACTCCGTCGATCACGACGCGGTCGCCGGGGCCGAGGCCGTTGCGCACCACCCGCAGGCCATTGACCAGAGGCCCGGGCTCGATCGACTTCATGTGGGCGAGGTTGTGGGCGTCGACGACATAGACCACCTGCCGCTCCTGGTCGGTGACCACGGCGCGGTCGGGGATGAGCAGGGCGGGATAGGACCCCGAGCCCAGGAGACGCATGTGGCCGAACATCCCGGGGGTCAGGAAGTGGTCGGGGTTGGGCACAACGGCCCGGCCGCGGATGGTCCCGGAGCCGGTGTCCACCGCGTTGTCCACGAAGTCCATATGCCCCTTCCAGCGATAGGTCGGCTCGTCCTGGAGCCGGATCTCCACCGGATTGGCGCGGAAGCGGGACGAGGTCCGGGTGCCGGCGGCGTTCGCGCGCTGGTACTTCAGGTAGAGGGCCTCCGAGCCGGTGAAGGCGAAGCGGATCGGGTCGAGGTTGACGATGTTGGTCAGCACCGTGGTGTCGGCCGTCACCAGGTTGCCGGGCGACACCCGACGGTCTGACACCTGTCCGCTGATCGGCGCGGTGACATTGGTGAATGTGAGGTTGAGAGTGGCGGCGCGCACGGTCGCCTGGGCCGAGGCCAGGTCGGCGGCGGCTTGTCCCTGGGCGGCGACCAGGGCGTCATAGTTCTGCTGGCTGATCGCCCGCGCCGCCAGCAGGGTCTGGCCGCGCGCCGCCTGGGCCTTGGCGTTGACGAGCGTCGCCTGGGCGCGGATCTCCTGCCCCTTGGCCTGGTCGAGGATGGCCTGGTAGGGCCGCGGATCGATGGTGAACAGCCGCTGGCCCTGGCGGACGTAGTCGCCGTCCCTGAAGCCGATGCCGACCAGATAGCCGGAGACCCTCGGCCGCAAGTCCACCGAATCGACCGCCACGAACTGACCGACGTAGTCGTCCCAGTCGATCACGTTCATCCGCAGCGGCGTGGCGACCGTCACCATGGGCGCGGGCGGCGGCGGCGGCTTCCTGGCAGAGCAGCCGCAGAGCAGCGCGCCCAGCACCAGCATTGCGGGCAGAGGGGAAATGATAGGAGAAGGCGGCCTTGGCATGAACGCGCGCTATAGACACCAACGATGCCGGTGCGGCAATGCCGCCCCGGGGCGCGAGCTTCCAGCCCGCCTTCGATGTTGGCGATACAGGACTCTTCGGGGGATTTCATGAAGCGCGTGGTCACGGGAATGCGGATGGCTCTGCTCGCCGCGGCGATGGTGGTGGCCACGACGGCGGCGGCCGCCGCCGCGCCGAGCCTGGAGGCGGTGCTCGGCTATCCCTTCCAGAGCAGCCTCGTCGCCGCCGAGCACGGCGGCGCCATCGCCTGGGTCCAGACCGTGCGCGGCGTGCGTAACGTCTGGCTGGCGCGCGCGCCCGACTACGTCCCCCGCCAGGTCACCGCCAACGCCGCCGACGACGGCCAGGAGCTGACCAACCTCGTCTTCTCGCCGGACGGGACGCGTCTGGCCTGGGTGCGCGGCGGCGACCACGACGCCAACTGGCCGGCCGAGGGCGGCCTCGCGCCCGATCCCGCCGCCAGTCCCGAGCAGCCGCAGGTGACGATCTGGGCGGTCGACGCAGCCGCCGGCGGGCCGCCGGTGAAGGTGGCCGAGGGCGACTTTCCGGCGATCTCCGCCAAGGGCGTCCTCGCCTTCGTCAAGGACAAGCAGGTGTGGACCGCGGCGCTCGACGGGAAAGGGAAGGCCGAGCGGCTGTTCTTCGACCGCGGCAAGGACGGCGAACTCGCCTGGTCGCCCGACGGCGAGCGCCTGGCCTTCGTCTCCAACCGCGGCGACCACGGCTTCGTCGGCGTCTTCTCCGGCAAGGACCGGGCGCTCGTCTACCTCGCGCCTTCAACCGGCCGGGACGACGAGCCGCGCTGGTCGCCCGACGGACGGCGCATCGCCTTCACCCGCCGACCGGGCCAGGGCGGAGCCCCGGAACCGATCCTCGAGGAGCGGCCGCAACCGTGGTCCATCTGGGTCGCCGACGCCGACGGCGGCGCGGCCCACAAGGCCTGGGATTCGCCCAAGACGCTCGAGGGCTCCTATCCGAAGGTCGAGGGCGAGGCCAACCTGAACTGGTGCGCCGGCGACCGACTGGTGTTCCTCGCCGAGTCCGACAACTGGCAGCACCTCTATTCCGTGCCGGCGGCGGGCGGCGAGGCTTTGCTGCTGACGCCGGGGCCGTTCATGGTCGAACATGTCGCCCGCGGCCTCGACGGCCGCTCGATCATCTATGACGCCAACACCGGCGCAGACGCCGAGGACGGCGAACGGCGGCACCTGTTCCAAGTCCCCGTCGACAGCGCCGCCCCCGCGACGCTCACCCGGGGTGATGGGATCGACTGGACGCCCGTGGCCGTCGACCGCGGCCATGTCGCCTACATCGCCGCCGGACCCGAAGCCCCGCCGCTGGTCGCCCTGGTTGGCCACGACGGCGGTGCGCGCCGCGTCCTCGCCGCCGGGGCCGCGGCGGACTATCCGACCGGCGCTCTCGTCGTCCCCAGGCCGGTCACCTTCAAGGCCGCCGACGGCCTGACCATCCACGGTGTCCTCTTTGAGGCTCCGATGTCGTCTTCGCGCGACGGCGCGAGCCGCGCGAAGGCCCGCCCCGCCGTCATCTTCGTGCATGGCGGCCCGCCCCGGCAGATGCTGCTCGGCTGGCACTACATGGACTACTACACCCACGCCTTCGCGATGAACCAATTCCTCGCCGGCCACGGCTATGTGGTGCTGTCGGTGAACTACCGCCTGGGGATCGGCTACGGCCGCGCCTTCAACCACGCGCTCCACGCCGGCTTTCGCGGGGCGGCGGAATACCAGGACGTGCTGGCGGCGGGCCGTTTCCTGCAATCCCTTCCCGAAGTCGACCCTGCCCGGATCGGCATCTGGGGCGGCTCATACGGCGGCTACCTGACCGCCATGGCGCTGGCCAGGAACTCGGACGTGTTCAAGGTCGGGGTCGACCTTCACGGGGTCCACGACTGGTCGGCCACCCTGGCGCGAGAACTGCCGCCGGCGTCCGCCGCCTATGAGAAGGGCGACCGCGACGCAGCCATGGCGGTCGCCTTCAAGGCCTCGCCCGTGGTCGATCTGAGCCACTGGACCTCGCCGGTGCTGCTGATCCAGGGCGACGACGACCGCAACGTCGCCTTCCACGAGACCGTCGACCTCGCCCGGCGCCTGGACGAACGGGGGACGCCGTACGAAGAGCTGGTCCTGCCCAACGAGATCCACGGCTTCCTGCGCTACGGCGCCTGGCTCGCTTCCGACCGGGCCACGGTCGACTTCCTCGATCGCCACCTCCACCCGGGAGACTGACGTGACCTACCAGCTCCACTACTGGCCGGGCCTGCAGGGCCGGGGCGAATTCATCAGGCTGGCGCTGGAGGAAGCCGGCGCCGACTACGTCGACGTCGTCCGCCTGCCCAAGGAACAGGGCGGCGGCGCCGGCGCGCTGATGAAGGCGATGGCCGATCCGGACCAGCCGTTTCCCCCGTTCGCGCCGCCGTTCCTCAAGGATGGCGAGCTGATCATCTTCCAGACGACCAACATCCTCGCCTACCTGGCCCCCCGGCTCGGCCTCGCGCCAGAGGGGGAGCAGCGGCGCGTATTCGCCGCCGGCCTGCAGCTCACCATCGCCGACGCCGTCGTGGAGGCGCACGACACCCACCACCCGATCGCCGGCGGCCTCTACTACGAGGACCAGAAGGCGCCGGCCAAGGCGCGGGCGGCCGACTTCATCGCCCACCGCCTCCCCAAATACCTCGGCTTCTTCGAGCGAGTGATCCGGCGCAACCCGGACGGCCCCGGCTGGGCCGTGGGCGACGGCCTGACCACCGTCGACCTGTCGCTCTTCCAGCTGGTCGCCGGCCTCACCTACGCCTTCCCACGAGGCATGGCGCCGTTCGGCAACGCCTGCCCCCGGCTGTCTCGCCTCTGCGACGCCGTGAAGGCGCGGCCGAACATCGCCGCCTACCTCAGGTCCGACCGCCGCATCCCGTTCAACGAGACCGGCATCTTCCGCTACTACCCCGAGCTCGACCAGGACGGGACCTGGGTGGTCGAGGAGGTCTAGCGGGACCGGAGAGGACGCCGCCGCCATGGCGCCCGGTCGGTGGTTGACGCACCGGGCCGCCTTCGCCCAAAGGTCGCTCATGGCCGCGGCTTCAGCGCCACCGGGGAGAGAGAACCATGACGTCGCGCCACCTGGTCGATCCGGCCCTGGAAAGCTTCCTCGAGGCGCCGCCGCTGGAGATCAGCGCGGAGACCCTGCCGGCCGCGCGGGCGACGCTCAAGGAGCTCTTCGCCAGCTTTCTGGGGGAGGGCGATGCGGCGGTGACGGTCACCGAGCGCCTCGTCTCCGGACCGGCCGGCGCGCCGGACGTGAAGCTCTATGTCTACACCCCACCGGGGCCGAAGACCGCGCGGCCGGCCCTGTTCCACATCCACGGCGGCGGCTACGTCCTCGGCGACGCCGGCATGATGACCCCGCTCAGCCAGGTCCGCGCCCGCGCGTTCGACTGCGTGGTGGTCAGTGTCGACTATCGCCTGGCCCCGGAGGCCCCGTTCCCGGGGCCGGTGGAGGACTGCTACGCCGGACTGAGCTGGATGGTCGCCCACGCCGGCGAACTGGGGATCGACCCGACCCGGATCGTGGTCGGCGGCGAGAGCGCCGGCGGCGGCCTCTCTGCCGCCCTCTGCCTGCTGGCCAGGGAGCGGGGCGGCCCGGCGATCGCCCTGCAGTTCCTTATTTATCCGATGCTCGACCATCGCACGGCGACCCCCGCCGACCCCTATGCCAACGCTTTCGCCGGCGAGTTCGCCTGGACCCACGACTCCAACCGCTTCGGCTGGACAGCCATGCTGGGCGGCGTCGACCCCGCCGGCGAGGTGCCGGCCACCTGCTCGCCCTCACGCGCCAGGACCTTGGCAGGCCTGCCGCCCGCCTTCATCGCCGTGGGCGCGCTGGACCTCTTCGTCGACGAGGACATCGACTACGCCGCCCGCCTGGTCCGCGAGGGCGTGCCCGCCGAATTGCACGTCTACCCCGGCGCCTTCCACGGCTTCGACGCCATCGCCACCGCCCCCGTCGCCATCCAGTTCCAGGAAGACTGCGCCCGCGCCCTCAACCGCGCCTTCCGGCGATGAGAGTTTTTATCCGCAGATGACGCAGATGACGCAGATGGGCCGTTTGATAAGGCCGCGAAGCGGCGCTCTGTCTTAGGCGGTCGGTCTATCGCGCCTGCGGCGCAGCCCCCCGGCGCATCTGTGTCATCTGCGTCATCTGCGGAAAGAACAATGAGCGACAGCCCAGGACCGTGGAGCCCGGCGCCGCCTCCGCCAAAACCGCCGCGGCGCGCGCGCCTGGGGCTTTGGCTATGGCTGGGGCTGCTGGCCGGGACCGGGGGGCTGTTCCTGCTCGCGGCCTGGCTCCTGCCGGCTGATCGCGGCGACGCGGACTGGAGCCAGGCCCTGCGGCTGTTCGGCCTGCTCGCGCTGGTCTCGAGCGGCCTGGCCTCGGCCCGCACCATCGACTTCTCCCGAACGGCGCGCATGGTGGCGGGCTGGGCGGCGATCTTCGTGGTGGCGGTGACCGCATACGCTCTGCGCGGCGACGCCGTGCGGCTCGCGCGCCGGGTCGGCCAGGCCTTGATCCCCGCCCACGCCATGGCCGACGGCCCGCACGGGCTGGTGATCGGACGAGGCGACAACGGCGCCTTCGAGGTGATCGGCGAGGTCAACGGCGCACCCGTGCGCTTCGTGGTCGACACCGGTTCGACGGACATCGTGCTCAGCCCGGCGGACGCCGAGCGGGCCGGCGTGCGCCCGGCGGCGGATGCGCCTGACGTGCCGAGCCAAACGGCCAACGGCGTCGGCTACGGCGCGCCGGCGACGGCGGCGAGCCTCTCGGTCGGCACGATCCGCATGACCGACGTGCCGGTCTCCATCAACAAGGCGCAGATGGGCGTCTCCCTGCTGGGAATGTAGTTCCTGCGCCGCCTCGACTCCTTCGAGGTGCGGGACGATCGTCTCTATCTGCGGGGACGAGGCTGATCGCCCCCGCTGAGAGGGCGGCGGCCTTGAGGTCCGGGAACACCCGGCCGACCTTGGAGAGCAGGTAGTCGCCGTAGGCCCCTTCGTAGGCGTGGACATCCGCCCCGTCCCAGCGCGGGCCGCTGGCGCGCCGGCGCGACGCCACCGGAACCGGGGTCATCTGGGCCTCGAAGTCAGGGTCGTAGAAGAACGGGAAGGAGAGGCGCTCGCGACCGGCGCGATTGACCACCCGGTGAGGCGTCGAGACGAAGCGGCCACCGGTCAGGCGTTCGAGCATGTCGCCGATGTTGCAAACCAGCGCCCCGCGGATCGGCGGTGCGGCGGTCCAGCCTGAGCGGGACTTGACCTCCAGGCCCCCCACCTCGTCCTGGGCCAGCAGCGTGAGCAGGCCATAGTCGGTGTGTTCGCCCACGCCCCAGCCTCCTGGCGACGTCGGCGGGTAGCGGAAGATGCGGAACAGCAGCGTCGGGTGGGCGAGATAGGCGCGGGCGAAGTGATCGGCCTCCAGGCCGAGCGCCAGGGAGATCCCCTCCATCAGGACCCGGGCGGCCCGGGCGCAGGCGCTCATGTAAGCCTCGACGGCCGGGCGCAGGCCGGGAACGGCGCCCGGCCACAGGTTGGCGCCGTGCAGGGGCCAGCCGGCGGCCACGCGGGGATCGTCCGGCGGCGCCTCCTCGCCGAAGTAGACGCCCTCCTTGTCGTCGGGCCGTCCGGACGTCAACTCGCCGCCGAGGGGGAACCACCCCCGCCACGCCGCCCCGCCGCGATCCATGCCAATCCTGGCCTTCTCAGACGCCGGCAGGGCGAAGAAGGCTGAGGCCTGGAAGGCCAGCGTGGCGATGGTCCGCGGGCTGACCCCGTGGCCGGTCACCTGGAAGAAGCCGTCATCCTCGCAGGCGTGGGCGATCAGCGCCGCGGTCTCCCGGCGGGCCGGGCCGCCGGAGCCGAACAGGGGCGCCATGTCGATGACGGGCACACTCACGGCGGCCTCCCACGACCGTATCCGGATCGGACGCCCGGGATTCTAGCAGATGCGCCAACCGTTCGTAATCAAGCTACGGCCGGTCCTACTCGCGCTCTCCAGGATGATCCATGCCCATGCCGGCGTGGTCCCCAGAATGCTCCCCCTGGTGCTCCATATGCTCGTGGCCCATGTCCATCCCCATGCCGTGTCCCCCCATGCCATGGCCCATCAGGTCCGGCAGGGCGTCCAGGGTGCGCCGCTGGTCGGGGCTCAGCACGGCGTAGAGCGCCTTCACGGCGGTGGCGTGCCGCTGGAACCGCTCGTGCATCCGCGCCACGTGCTCGTCCATCATCCGCCCCATGGCGTCCAGGCGCTCGGGCGTGGTCATCGCGGCCATGTCGTGGGACTCGCGGCCCATGTCCCCGGACCGCTCACCACGCTCCCCGGGCCTCATCGAGGCGGCGAAGGCCTGGAAGGCGCCCTCCTGGTCCGACCGGATGTTGAGGGCGTCGTGCAGCGCTTTCAGGTGGGCGGCCTCACGCGCCGCATGGCGCAGCTGCGAGCCGGGGGCCCAGGTCTGGGCGCCCGCGCCGCCCGCCATGGCGCCTCTGGCAGGCGGTGGCGGGGTCTGGGCGTGGGCGGCGGCGGAAACGGCGAGGACGGCCGCAAGGGCCAGGGCGGGGATACGGTAGGCGATCATGATGTCAGTTCCAGTGCGAGGTCGTTGTTCATTTTTGGCCGGAAGTGTTGCGTAACTTTTTCGGTCAGGCGGAGATTTGGCGCCTGATCCGCAACAAATGCGGCCCTGATGACACCGTCCTACACGCCACGACATGAACCCAGCCTGACTGCCCCCGGGGTCCCTCTTTCGCAAGCGCAGCTCTTTCGCGGCTGGCGTGGAAGTGCCGCCTCTCGCTTCCAGACGCGCAGCGGCGCTGCTAGACCCTCGGATAGAACAACTATCCGAGGAACAGCCCGTGCCCGTACTTCGCCAGGTTCCCAAGTCCGAGGCCACGGCCGAGATCGTCCAGCGGATGTACAAGGCGCTGTTCGGCGAGCGCGATCCCGTCGCCGAGCCCGGCACCGCGACGGGGACGCCGGGCGACTGGTGGACGGTGTTCGCCCTCGCCCCCGACATCCTGCAGCACGCGGTGGACGGCTTCGCCGTCTATCGCCATCCCGACCGCAAGATCGATCCTATCCTGCGCGAACTGGGCCAGACCCGCGCCGGCTGGGTGCGCGGCAGCCAGTTCGTATTCTCCCAGCACTGCAAGTCGCTGCGCGGCCTGGGGGTCTCCGATGAGAAGATCGCCGCCGTCCCCTGCTGGACGGTGTCGGAGCTGTTCAGCGATCAGGAACGGGCCGTGCTCGCCTACGCCGACTGCCTCTGCGGGGCCGGCGGGCGGGTTCCCGACGCGGTGTTCGACAAGCTGAAGAGCTTCTGGAGCGACGAGCAGATCTTCGAGTTCACCTACATCACCTGCCTGTATGACATGCACGCGGTGATCTCCCGGGCGCTTCGCCTGGAGTACGACAACCGTCCCGACCCGATCGTCGAGATCCCAGCCCCGGCGAGCTTCACGGCCGGCGACTTCCTCGGCGCCCCCCGCCGCTAGGCGAGAAAGAAAGGTTCACCACAGAGACACAGAGACCACAGAGGCGCAGTTCCTGAAATATTTCACGTGTTGGATATTAATGAGCGCTTTTGCGCGCGATTCATTCCGACTTGCGCGGCTTGAGCAGGACTATCGCCTCTGTGCTCTCTGTGTCTCTGTGGTGCAACTTTCTTGCTTGCTTTACAGCGCCGCCATCAAGGCCGCCAGGCGGTGGGCGTAGCCGTGTTCGGCGAGGACCCGGCGGCGGCCCGCCTCGCCGATGCGCGCCGCCTCTTCGGGAAAGCGCCGCAGCCGGTCATAGGCGGCGTTGAGTTCGGCGGCCTCGCGCCACACCACGACTTCCGAACCCGGCTCGAAGCAGCGCTCCAGGTCCGCCTGATCGTCGGTGACCAGCGGTGTCGCCGACAGGCAGGGATCGAAGCTGCGCTGGTTGAGGCCGAAGAGGACGTTCTTCTCGTTGCGGACG
>Ga0209166_10002090_pt1 | contig 15638 bp, 6 predicted proteins | sample Coa_R1_3_FD_187151 | JGI IMG/M metagenome (GOLD analysis project Ga0209166, IMG submission 187151) | Surface soil microbial communities from Centralia Pennsylvania, which are recovering from an underground coalmine fire - Coalmine... | ecosystem: Environmental > Terrestrial > Soil > Unclassified... | reverse complement strand
CGTTGCCGTTGCAGGAATAATAGTCGTAGATCAAATCCAGCACGGGCGGCTGGGCGCCCACGGCAACGAGGATTTCGTTGGGCTGCATGCGGGCGTTGTAATTCTCCGTAGCCACAATGCCGCCAAAGGAAGCGGTGGCGCCATTCACCAAGTATCCCAGTGCTCCCGAGCCGGTATAGTGCGCCGCGGTGGCGAAGCTGATGTTGTTGGTTGGATCTACCGCCGAGGTGGGCCGCTGAGCGGCATTATAGCTGTAGTTGACCACTCTGCCACTGGGATAGGTAATGGAGTTGAGTGAGCCATCCAGATTGTAGGCGTAGTTGAATTGCTTGTGGACGGTGTTATCGCCACGCTTGTTGTACTCAAGCTCGAATTCTTCGCGCCCCATTATGTCATAGCTATAAACCGTGCCCAGGTTGCCGGGATTGGTTGTAGAGCCGTCGGACTCGGCGGCCACCAATCGCCCAATGGGGTTGTGCACCGGCGTGCCCCAGACTGAACTCACATCATAGGTGTAGCGCTCCACCGGATCGGAAGACTGGGTATAGTTCCATCGCCATTGCAGACGGTTGAGCTCGTCATAGTGAAAGTAGAACTGAATCTGAGTGGAACCGGTCTGGTTCGGCATGGGCGAGATCTTCGAGACCAGGTTGCCGTTGGCGTCGTAGCCGTAATTGATCGCTCCTGATTCGGGATTGCTGGCAAAGATCAGCCGGGAGAGCGAATCGTATTGGAAGTCGCGCTGTCGAGGATGGGCCGGGTCATTCCCCTTTTGGACAACATGCTCCAGATTATCCAGAGCGTTGTAGTAATAATCAGTCTCATAGCTGAAATTGCCTGCGGCGTCCGGCTCCCACACGTAGAGCAACCGTCCCAGCGCGTCCGTCTGGTTGCGCCGCTGGTTGCCGGCCTCATCGGTCACCGTGACCACAGGGAACTGCGAATAATCGGTGTTCACCTTGCTATTGTCAGAGTGCGTGACCTGCGTCAGCCGGCCCAAAGGGTCATAGCTGAATCCGTCACCCACGGGAGTAGAGGAGTCGGGCGGGCAGTGATAGGTGCCCGGCAGCCATCCTGGCCCCTGATAAGGATAGGTCTGGTACTGCTTCCTCCCTAAACTGTCATAACAGGTGTCTACCTCGTCCACAATGTTGGGGCTGGCTTCGCTATTGAGCTTGGCAGTGCGGATGACTCTGCCCAATCCGTCAAATTGAGTCCACGACGTGGTTTGACTGTTGGCATCAATTTTCTCTTGTTGGTAAGCATACGGAGTATTGGAGCCGGGGGTGTAGGGGGTATCGTTATAGCCATACGCCGTTTGTGCCTGCTGGTTGCCATTGTTGGGATCAGGCGGGCCAGTGACGCTGGTTACCCGCGACATATTGTCGTAGCTATACGTGGTGGTCTGGTTGTTTTGGTCAGTTGCACTGATCTTCAAGCCGGTATTGAAGTCATACCATGCATGTGTCGCGTGCTGAATGCCGTTGCCTGTTGTGGGCATCTGCGTTTGGGTGACGTAGGCCCCCATAAAAGCTGGATCATAAGTAAATGTAGTTGCGTTGCCTAGCGGATCAGTAGCCGTCGCCACCATGCCAGTGTCGTAGTAAGTACTGGAACTGGTTATCGTTGTGGGTGAAGGAAGATTGAGCCAGCGGCTTATTGAAGTGACATTGCCGCGTGAAAGCCCATTCGGCGGATTGGTATCGAGCAGTTGCGAGGAGACACCCGACGGGACGGGAGACCCCGAGGTGGCGCTATAATCGTCATAATTGTAATCAGTCTCGGCCACGCGATTGCCACTACCATCCTGCGTTACTATTGAAAAGGGTAAATCGAGCATGCCCAAGTTGAGGTAGGTTGAATTGTTCTGCCAAAGCATAGTTTCATCCGTCTTCCGCAGCAGCGGCCCAGGGGCACCCTGGCCGTAGTCATATTCTCGCGCTTCAGTGACGTTGCCATAGATCAGGCCGGAGGGGTCGGAGGCATAGTCTTTCTGGATTTGGCTCACCTTACCGTTAGTAGCTAAGGTGGTGGTAATTACCGTAGGAACTACATTGAGACCCTGGCCAATCGGGTTCGAGCCACTGGGGCCTGTAGCTTGTGAGTATTGCGTATCTACCGTCTTCAATAGCTGCCGACCGCTACCCGTACCCTGAAAGTATTGTGTCTCGGTTTCATAAAGCGAGCATGTATTCACAATCGGCATGATGACATGAACGGTGTCATCGCCGTTCGGTGATGTCGTGGTGGGAGGAGTGGTCACGGTCGCGATCATGCCGCCTTGTGTGGCCGACGCTGCCCAATTGTAGGTCCAGGTATGCGGCCCTGCGCCGTCATTGGCGTCAACTGTTCGCGAGCTTACAGCTCGGTTGGATGTAGTGAAGGTGTTAAATGGGGTGCACTGGGAAATCGTAGTATAGCCATAGCTGATCGAGCCGCCCGTAGGCAAACCAATGTAGGCGATATTGCCGTACGAGTCATAGTTAAAAGTCCATTTAGTCCCATTGGCCAGGACCGCGGTTACGAGCATTGGCACAGTTGCACTTGCCGGCGCTCCGCCTGGCATTGATCCTGTGTTGATTCCAAAATTGGAATAACAAAATTTGATCGGTGTGCTTCCACCGCTCTGCCCGGGAAAGTTAATGACGTTCGCGGAAGAAATAGGATAGGGAGATTGGCAATTGCTCGAATCGGTAGAGGTAAGCTGTGGATTAAAGAATCGTCCGAGAGTGTCAGTCATACCTAAACCATCACCATCGAAGAAATTGCCGCTGATCTTGTTGCCGTTACGGTCTTCAGTGAGGGTAGCAACTGCGCGCTCAGAAATGGTCACCACAGTGTACTGATTAGGACCGCTCGAACCTGAGTAATGACTCTCGCTTAACGTGCTAAACGGCTTCAAGGTATAGTGGATGCCATTTCGGTCAAGAACAGTTCCGCTATCTCCTGCACCGAGGGGGTCACCGCTGGGAATGAGAGTGAATTTAATCCCTGTTGTGTCACCGTCGGAGGTATGGGAAGAGCCGTCTGCGGTAACGGCTGCATAGCCGTCAATTTGAACCGTGTCCCAGTCGGGATGATCTGTCCAATCTGTAACAATTCGAGTACGGGTAACGCTGATCTCTTGGTCCCCAGCCAGGGTTACGCCGCTGCTACCACCACCGCGTACCCCGCTGCCACCCCATGCCCAACGGTAGGTATAGTTTTGAGTGTTGGTACCATTTCGCTGGACATACCAGCCCTTTGAGTTCACCTCGAGGACGAAGTTGACCCGGAGATCGCTCCCGCGCTGTGGGTAAGAAAGCAACGGAATGTGCAGCATGACATTGCCGTTGGTCAAGCTGATGCTATCAATATCACCGCCATGGAAAGAGCCATAAGGTTTCAATCCATTTTCAGTATTTGGGTTGTCCTGAGAAAATAACGATCCGCACAACAGGGAAACAACCGCAACTACCTGAAACCAAATCGTTCGTTTCATAGATCCTCTCCCGCAAATCCGTATCTCGATTTCGCTTACCCCGCTTACGGCCTATTCACCTTACATATACGTATGTCAGAACGTTGAAAAAACTTTCGTCTGATACTGAAATAAGCTACAAACGGCTAGAAAATTTAGGCGTGGCGTGAAACGTCTAGTGGTAAAACTACTTTGCTATCAATGATTTGTAGTGGTGTTTTATGCGGGTCTTGAGAAGACTAACTCAAACAGTTAATACCCGCAGTAGGGGGCCCGAGAACTGAGTGAAACACAAAAGTATCCGGCGGTGGCGGTTTTGTCAAGCTGGCCTTGTGCATAACTTTGTTGGGGTTTTGACCTACCTGAGGTGATTGCGACGCGAATGGATGCACAGCCGGGGACGGCTGTGCCACACAAGCCAATAAAAAGGCCAGCCTTGCGACTGGCCTTGAAGTGAATCAATTTCGGTTGAAGATTAGAAAATTATCTTCAGACCGAACTCTATACGGCGGCGACCGACGCCATCCTGGGTAGAATTGACTTCTCCGTTGCCGGAGGAACTGGTGGAACCGTTGGAGAAGTTATTTGCGAAGGTCGGAACGTTGAGAGTGACATCATCAATGAACGCATCGGGCGCGCCACGATACTGGCGGTTGAATATATTGAAGACCGTCATTCTGAGCTGGGCGGTGAAGCGCTCGCTGATGCGAGTGTTCTTGTAGAAGCCCATATTGACGTTATTCACCGCCTGTCCGCGGACGCCGGGGTTACGCCCAACTCCTCGGAATGGAGTTCCAAAGATAGTGGCTGCATTCACATCGTTATAGATCCATCGCACAGCACTGGCCGAAATAGTCGGGCAGCTTGCGGACCCGACAGCACTGGCAACCGGAGAGAATGTCAACGTCGGTGGATTGCTTGGACCAGCTGGCAACAACCTGCTTGATGCCAAACAGTTCGCCGGATTGATGAGGACCAGCGATCCCGTGGTCGTAGGAGCGAATGCACCTACTGTACTGAGCGGCGCACTAGCGTTTGACAGGATGGGACGGCAGTTATCGATTGAAGAACTAAACGCATTCGAGGGATCACAGAGCGAGTTAAACCCTGTTTCACCTTTAAGCTGGGATGGCGTCCAGAGCTGCCCGGTGTTATAGCGATAACTGCCGGTGTACTCCCAGCCACCCAGCAGGTGTCCAACCCAACCTGTCTGTGACTTATAGAAGGGGAAATCATACACCCAACTCGCCGCAAACACATGGGGGAATGAGATGCTGCTGGATGCTCTCTCAGGCTGGTTCTGGTTGAAGATATTTTGCCCGAAAGAGAGGCCGCCCACGCCGGTGCGGGAGAAGACCTCGAAGGAGTTGTCAATGGTGTGGCTATAGGTGTATGCCAAATCGGAAGTCAGGCCATGGAAATCCTGGATGCGCAGGCCGGTTTGCAGGCCCTCGTATTTCGCCCAGGCATAGTTTCCTCTCTGGATTACATTGGCGTTGGAGCAATGGGCGAAGCCACCCGTAGGTACACCGCCAGGAGTAGACACACCTGTAGAGGTATGGGTACTCGAAAATCCAACCTGGGTTGGATCAGTGCAAGGGGTGAGACCTGCGGGAATGAGGTTTCCAAAACCATTGCTGATAAGAAAATTGAGCGCCGGGTTGGCATTCGCCGATTGGAACTGCTTGACCGTGTGGGTGCCGTTATAACGCACCTCGGCGGCCACGTGCGAGCCGATCTGGCGTTGCACCCCGAAGGTCCACTCTTCGGCGTAGGGATTACGGATGTTAGGATCCACAGTCGTATAGGTGCGCCCACCGGGATTGACGCCGAGCCCTGACTTAATCAGCCCGAGGTCGGCGGCACGTACATCCGTACCATTGCCGCCCGTTACCGGTAGACAGCCAACACAGGCCGTACCTGTAGCTCCAGGTTGTGTGATGTTCGTGCCCGCGTTCACCACAGGGGCCGCGCTGGCCACGTTGGAGAACATATTATAGAACTCAGGATCATAGGCAATTCGGAAGCCGCCGCGGATCACTGTCTTATCCTGGCCAAACAGACCCTGCAAAACCCGAGGTGTCCAGGCAAAGCCTACGTTCGGCCCCCAGTTGTTGTAGTACTCGGGAATATGGGGCACCGTGGTCAGGCTCTGGGGCAACGAAGGATCCCAGAATGGTGTCGCCGAGTTCTGCTTGGCAACGGTAAGATCGTGGAGCAAGTTGATGGCCTCCTGATACCACTCCCAACGAAGACCGAGATTGATGGTAAGGTTGTCCTTGATTCTCCAGTCATCCTGAACGTACCAGGCAACATCCTGCTCCTTGAAGGGAAAGTTGAAAGGACCATCCGTCAGGCTGAAACCGCCAGGGGATGTAGTATTTTGCAGAAAGGTGTTGAGGTTAGCAAAGGTGAACTGACCACTCTGCACAGGCAGAAACTTGTTGGGCGAACGTTGACGGTCATATTCGCCGCCAAACTTGAAGGTATGCTTTCCGCGGGTCCAGATAAGATTATCCTGCCATTGGGTAACGTTGACCAGCCGGCCTTGGGGCAGGTTGGTGGCCATACCAAAATTCAACAAGTTTGGTGCTCTGAAGACGATGCGAGTAGGACAAGCAGTAGGAGCGCTGCGATTGCAGCCCGGAACAGTGCCGTTCTCGAAGCCAACGTCAGAACGCGAGAAGCTGAATCGGCCCTGGTTCACAAAGTTGCTGGTAAAGGTGTGCGTCCAATCGAGCGCGATCTGCTGGCTGTTGGAAGGAACATCTACTACATAACCCGCGGCAAAGTCCGGGGTTGAACCCGCGGTCGCATTGAGCGAAATATTGTGCACAAAAAGGTAACGGCCGAAGACGCGGTCCTTGTCGGTCGCCTGCCAGTCTACGCGTTGCGTTGTCTCGTAATCGTTGGAATTCGACGGCAGGAAACGGCTAATATTGCCAACCTGAATGCTGCCGGAGGTCACACCGTCAGTAACGGCCAGCGGTTGCAGATTGGTGAAGGTCGGGTTCCCCGCCTTGATCGCGGTGGGCCCAACGGCAGCGAGCAATTTCACGGCAGGATTGTTCGGGTATGTTGATTGCAATGCTGCCACCCCAGCAGGAGTGGGCGTCAGAGTGGTCGAGGTGTTGGGTGTTCCACCTGTGCGAGTCAGATCGAAATAGCCTGAACCAAAATACCAGAGCTTGTCATGCAAGATGGGACCGCCGAAGGTCCCGCCAAACTGGTTGTCAACATAGTGTGCCAGCTTAGGAATGGTGCAACCCAAAGCGGTGGCATTGGGTATCTGGCTGGGGGTGCAGAACCCGAGGCGCGGGGACTTTTCCTCGTTGCCTAAAGAATCGGTAAAGTTACCACGGTAGTACTCATAGGCAGTTCCATGGTAGGCATTGGTGCCTGCCTTGGTAATGTAATTGACCACGCCGCCCATATTGTGGCCGTACTGGGCCTCATAGTTGGTGATGACCTGGAACTCCTGGATGATATCTGCATCACTGAGAGCAATTGAGGGGCCAGCCACGGAGTTGTCATTGTTCTGCTGACCGTCAATTTCGAAGTTGTTGGCGCGGCTGCGCTGCCCGTTGATGGAGAAGCGAGCGCCGTTACTGTTGCCGAAGCCTGCTCCTTCTGTCGAAGACACGCCGGGTACGAGCAAGGCCAACTGATCGAAGCCGTTGCCAATGGGCAGATCCTCAGTCTTCCTGGCTTCAAAGGTATTGGTAATTTGCGAGGTCTGGCTCTCGACCAGGGGCTGGGCCTCTTCTACGGTCACAACCTCTTTGGTTGTCCCTGCCGCCATGGTTTGGGTGCCTAATGACGTATCCTGGCTGGATCTCACCACCACGCTGTTGACGCTCAGCTTGGAAAATGACGAGGCCTCGATGGTGAGGGTGTAAGTGCCCACCGGCAAAAGCCGCAGCGTAAAGTAACCCACGGAGTTGGATTCTCCACTGAATTTCTGGTTAGTTCCCTGGTTGACAGCAGTCACCGTGGCGCCTTTGACGACCGCATGCTGCGCGTCTTCGACGGTTCCAGAGATTGAGCCAGTGACGATTCCCTGGCCGAAGCTAAAGATGGTTGAAACCAGGACCAACAAGATTGTCAGGCAATAAAACCTGATAAACACACTTTTCATGACATGCCCTCCTAAACTTAACTTTTTTAAACTATTGAAACTTTTGCAACAGGACTGCTTCCCCACGGACGTAAGAACAGTTTGCCTTTATTCCGGCATGTTGATAACCAAACGTAAAGTACTGTTAAGTCTCTGTAAACACTACGTTCAAAACAACTTAATGACAATCATCCTATGTTTTTGTGAATACAGACGCGGCTCATAATATGAGATTTGGAAAGCCAATGGAAGGGTTATTGTTATAAAAACCGAGATTGTTACCGCGCAATATATTTACTAAATAGTTAACTTATCGGGGGCTTGTGGAAGCTTTTTTTGAGTCTCTTTCCGCTATGATCTTCCTCCAAAATCACCTTGAATCTCAACAGGAGGGCTCTTGCCTGGCCGGCCCTTGCGAAGGGCACTGGTGCTCGTCAACCCGCCGAAGGTGTCAGCGCATCCAAGTTGCTGGTTCAGTGCTGTTGGGCTGCCGGAATGAATCTTTGAACGAAGGATTGAAATGTCTTATGGCGTGGTTTGTGTTTGACGAAAATTCAGCCCGTGATCTGCGGAGCAATCGCGGGATCAAGAAAATTGAGATAAGAATGCGCGAGGGCAATCCTCTGGCTGAAGCCCTTGCCCTTCGGGAAAGCATTCTGCTTCTGCCGGGAACAGAAGCTCCCTTCCTGCTGCACATCCGTAATCGTAATGCGGATCAAACTTAGGGGGCTGCGGAAGAACTCTTACTTGAAGCGAAACTATCTTTCAGGTGGCTGAAGCCCAACACATTATGAAGACTTACGGCACGAGTAAACTCGTGCCGTGATACTTGTCTTCACACACGATGGTTTTCGCAAGCCCTTCAGCTGTGCCTTTCAGAAAATGCCTTGATGCAGCATGGAAGCCTGTAACATTCTCGGGATCCTTCGACTCGGGCATTCGCCCTCGCTCCTAATGGACAAACGAGTCTGGAGGGACCCGGGGAACCCTAGATCCCTCCGCTCCGCCGCAAAGTGCGCGGCTCCGGTCGGGATGACAAAGCTGTAGAACTAGTACGCAATTTGTTCATTTCAGTCCTAACTCGCACCTACGAGTCAAATGCTCAGGATGACATTTTCAGAAAGTTATCGTCGTGTCCTGACAGGTCTTACGTCACAAGAGTTTTTTCGCAAGCTCTTAGAAGCTGAATGCCAAGCCGCCGCGGATGGAACGCGCCGACTGCACCAGGTAGAGCGTGCGGCCATCCTGCCCCATGACCGGCATGTAACCCTCCGCCAGCAGGTTGCGGACATCAATCAAGGCTTCCATCTGGCCGGGCAGAAAACTTAGGCTCGGCAGTGGTTGGCGAATAAAGAAATTCAGGTAGGGATCGGCCTGGCCGGCCGAAGTGTTGAATGCGTCAACGGGCGTAAGCGCTTTGCCGTCGCTCAATTTATAGGAAGCAATCCAACTGGTGTTGGAGCCCGGAACTTTGCCGGTAAGCTTGGCGGCAACGGCATGACGGCGCAGCAGGTCAAAGGAATTGGAGGCGGCCCCGGCTTGCAGAACGCCAAGATTTTCCAGAGTGAGCGCGCCGCCGTAGGAATAATCGAGTGTCCCGGTCAACGCCGAACAAAATTTGCGCTCGGCCACGGCGCGGAAGCCGCGGGTGGCGAAACTTCCGCCATTGTAAGTAAACGTCTGGGAGAAAGGATCGGCGAGTATGTTGCCATCGCCCAGGGCGCTATCCACATTGCCAACGCCTAACAGCGCAGTGTTATTGATGCGGTCGGAATAGGCGGCAACCTGGAAGCGATTCTTTCCATAACGCCGCGACAGCGAAAGCTCCTGATGCCGGGCATCTTCAATATGGGATACGAAATTTGTCGCTGTAACCCGCGGTCCTGATTCGCTGAAATCCGCCGGTGCGCTGTCAAAACCTTTGGCCGCCCGGGTGTTGGGCATGGAGGTTGCGTACTGGTATTCCACGATTGTATTAGGCGAAAAATGCAGGTCCAGCGTGCCAAAAGGCCGGAAGGCGGTATTTCTTCCCTGGTATTGAATACTCTGGTACTCGGCCCCATAACTGAATTCGGCAAAATTCATAAACTGCATGCTGTCAGAAAGTGTAAGCGCCAACGCCTGCAACGCGGCCCGCTGATCGCCGCTGTCAATCACACCAAAGCGCCTCATGGTGAAAGCTATTTCGGGGGTGTGGCCGTCGGAAGTCTGGTGTTTGTAAGAAGCACGCAGCACGGAGGGAGTAGTGCTCCACGCGCCGGAGGCCCCCATGTTGCCATTGAAAACCAGGGTCCCGCTGGAAAAGAGGGACTTTTCCAGCCTGAACGAAGTAGCCTGATCGGAGAAGCTTCCCAAGCCATCATTGGAGGCGCCGGCGACAAACGCGACCCGCGCCTTGAGCACTCGATCGTCTTCATTGGCAGATTTCGAAACTACCACCAGCGGCCCGTCATCGAAGACGCGCAGGATGGGACGGTTGGCGGTCGAGCGCAAAGTCCATCGCCAGTCATCGTCATCCTGGGGGGTGCGGGTGCGCACCGGCAGCGTAGCAATAGCTTCAAACAAGGTGTTGAGCGTGAGGTTGATGATGAGTCTGGCGCCCGAGTGCAGGACCACGTTTTCGCGCAGGGCGGGAAGAAATGAAGCTGCAGTAACTTTAACCTGGTAATGTCCGGGAGGAAGACCGAGGGCGGTATAGCGGCCATGATCGTCGGTAAAGACGGTCATCGAAGGCACAGCGCCAGCCAGCACTTCAACCATAGCACCCATCTGCGGCACACCGCCGGAGTTGCGCACGGTTCCCGTGATGCTGCCTTCCTGGGGAAAAGCAGCCGCCGATACGACCCACGCGACTGTGAGGAGCGGAATCAATATCAGCTTGTGGCGCATGTTTTCAACCCCCCCTTTTGGAGTTTGGGGCATCTATCTAAGGGCTCCGCAACCAAAACCCGGCTGCTGCGCCCTCGCTTTTGGTTCGCGCGGGATAGCGCTCACCAGAAGCTCACCCGTTTAGTCCCTACGTTTCGCAACCAACTCTATTCAACAACGCTACCTACTCTACTCAACCGCAAAGTTTGCGGAAGGAGTAATCGTTTGCTTCGAGATGTTGTCGTTCACCTTGATAGTCAAGCGATAGGTTCCCGGAGGGAGCGAAGTCAGCGGCATGCTCTTTTCCAGGGTGATCTGATCGCCAATGTTACCCATTTTTTCCGTGGACTCTACCATGTGCGCTACCGCTTTATTGGTAGCGGTATTGACCACGTCGTATTCGATTGTGGCTGAAGATTTCTTGCTCTGCCCGTCGATCCCGAGATTATAGACCTGCATCCAGAAATTCATTTTCTGGTCGCGCTTGAAGCTGGCCGGTTTGCCGTTAGAGGGCTCGACACGCGGCCGCACTTTGGTGTCGCCGATCACAAAGTTGCCGGCGCCCACGCTCTTGGAGGGAACTTTTTCCATCAAGTCTGCCAAAATCAGGCTGGAGGAAGTCAACTTATCGTCACTGAATTCAGGAACGGTAAGCGCCTTGGTCCAGGTGCCGACGCGGTCGCCTTTGACATCTTTCACAACGATATCCACGCGATAACGGCCGGGACGCAGGGGCAGCGCCTTCCAGTAGATAGAATGGTTCTCCATGGTCTTTTCCAGCAATTCACCGGGAACGTCAACTCCGACGGTATCTTCAAAGGTCTGTGCCACCTTCTCGGTCATGGTGGTAACACGTCCGTAGATATTGACCAGGCCGCGCGCGACCCCATCCTTACTTTCGAAGGTGATGTCTTTGTTCTGGACCTGAATTGTTATGGGCACCAGCACGGTGTCGGAGGTCACTTTCACAAAGTCGGAGTGCACATCAAAGGGCATCAGGTTGTACCTGATCTTGTGGCTTACGATTTCGTCCAGCTCTTTGAACTTGATTTCCGGAGGCCGCTGCAGTTTGAAGAACTGTTCCAGCCGGTCGAATTCTTTCCCTTGTTGCGCGCTTGCCTGGCCGGGATCGAGCCCCAGTCTTTCCAGACCGCCGCCGCTAAAGCGGTCGGTTTTGCTGGTCTGCCCCATCTGCTCTGAAAAAGTCAGGCCGGCATTGGGAACGTAGAGAAGAGCGTCTTTCTTGGAGCGGTCCATCGTCATTTCGTAGGCGCCGCACTGGCAGTCGTCCACAAACTCGATGATCACTTCCTGGCCGATGCCTTCGATATAACGATAGCGCCAGTCTTCAAAGGGATAAGTCGAAGTGGTTCCTCCACCTTCTTCTATAGGACGTTCATAAGTTCCGCCCGAAGGATGCGACTCGATTTCATCCGGCGGACCGTACATGATGTACATGCGGCCGCGGTCGGTCTTCCATCCCGGAATGCCAGCGGCAAAATGCTCATTGGCATAGGCGATGCGCCGGTAGTGCTCTTCTTTGAATTCATTTTCCGGGGTGTCTGGAGTGGGGTCGCGGCGCAGCCAGAATTGCTCAATGAACTGATCGCGCTCTTCGTCGTTGGAGAGCTGCTTGAAGACCTGCTCTTCTTCCGGTGTGATGATGTAGCGAACGTCTTCGTTTAGCCATTTTTTGTAGGTATCGCTGACCTCATGTTTAAAGGCCTTCGCGTTTCTTTCTTTTTCCTTTTCGCTAAGAGGGCGCTTGAGAGGATCAACATCATCCGGCTTGCCTGTGACTTGCTTCTGGTCGGAACTCTGCACCTTGGAACTATCGGTAGCCTTAGAATTATCGGTAGAAACGGTAGCAGAAGATTGTGCCCAACCCGGAGCTGCAAATATGAGCAACCCTAAAGCAATCGCAGAAAAGCGGGATAAAAAACGGTCAAAAGACATAAGAATCTTGCTCCAGAGAACAGTTCAGGTGCATAAATTGTAGTTTTAAATCACCTCCAAAAGCAAGCTGTTGCACATATAAATATTACCTATTTCTAGCGTCAGTCTTCCCTGTTAAACCTCACAGCGCTCACAACTTAAGCAGATGCCGAATATTGTTCCAAGATGCCCGGCCCAGGCGCCTGCGGCAGAAGTTGACTCCATCTCGCGTTTTCTATCGAACCCCGTCTCAACGATGGAGATCCCCGAAGTGTCAGGCCGGGACACGCGGGTGGCAGCTTGGCTGGATTATAATCATGCGCTTTGTTGCAATTGTACTGAGGTGCGTATGCTGCGCTCTATTCTCCTGCTGGCAATATTGCTTCTGGGAGCTTCCGCCATGGTTACATCCCAAGACCGTTCTTATGGCCGTTCGATGGTCATTACCGACCGGGGCATCGTCGGCACCAGCCACTACCTGGCCTCACAAGCCGGGGCACAAATTCTGGCGCGCGGTGGATCGGCCATGGATGCCGCCATCGCCGCCAACGCAGTCCTTGGAGTCACCGAGCCCATGATGAACGGCATGGGCGGCGACCTGTTTCTTATCTACTGGGACGCAAAGACGGGCAAGCTGTACGGCTTGAACTCCAGTGGCTGGGCGCCGCGCAAGCTCACCATTGATTTTCTTGCCCAGCAAGGAATTACCTCCATGCCGAATGACGGCATTCATACCGTAACCGTTCCCGGCGCGGTGGAAGGCTGGAGCAAGGCCCACCAGCGCTTTGGACGCCTGCCGTGGAAGGAGCTGTTCACTCCGGCAATCTATTATGCCGAGCACGGCTACGCTGTACCGGAGCTCATTCACGACTTCTGGGTCGCCGACGAGCCCAAGATGCAGAAGACGGCAGAGGCGCGCCGCGTTTTTCTTCCGGGAGGTAAGGCTCCCGAATTGGGAACGCGATTCAGCAATCCTGATTTGGCCAAGGCTCTGCGCCTGGTTGCCGGCCAGGGCCGTGACGCATTCTACAAAGGTCCGATTGCCCAGGCGATTGTTCAGACTTCGTCCGCATTTGGCGGAAGCATGCAGTTGGACGACCTGGCCGATTTTTCCGCGGAATGGGTTGAGCCCATCTCCATTGATTACCGTGGGTGGAAGATTTACGAACTGCCTCCCAATGTGCAGGGCATGGCCGCGCTGGAGATGCTCAACATCATGAGCAACTTCCAGCCTGACAAAGACGGCCCCCAGGGCACAATTGAGCTGCACAAAAAAATCGAGGCCATGAAGCTGGCCTATGCGGATCTGTATCGCTACAACGCCGATCCGCGCTTTGCCAAGGTTCCGGTCCAGGGCCTGCTCTCCAAAGAATATGGCGCGCAACGGGCGGCGCTGATTAATGCTGACAAGGCCAACTGCAATCCGGGCGCGGGGAGTCCGGCGACCAGCGACACCACCTACCTGGCTGCAGTCGACAAGGATGGAAACATCGCTTCGCTGATCCAGAGCAACTACTCCGGATTTGGCTCCGGGATCGTGGTGAACGGAATGGGATTCGCCTTGCAAAACCGCGGAGCCTTGTTTGTGCTGGATCGCAGCCATCCTAACGCGCTCGAACCCCGCAAGCGCCCCTTCCACACGATTATTCCTGCCTTCATGGAGCGCGGCGACTTGCACATTGGCTTCGGCATCATGGGCGGTCCTAATCAGCCGCTGGCGCATGCCCAGTTTGTGTCTAACCTCGTCGATTACGCGATGAACATTCAGGGGGCACTGGAAGCGCCGCGATTTACAGTCACAAGCAATCGCGTGACCTGTGACATTCTGATCGAATCGCGGGTCAAGCCTGATGTTGTGCAGGCGTTACAGGGTAAAGGGCACAAGCTGACCATCCGCAAGGAATATACGGCGTTGATGGGCCGCGGCCAGGCGGTGATGCACAACTCGAAAACCGGAATGAACTACGGGGCCTCTGATCCGCGGGCCGATGGCGTGGCAGAGCCGGAACCGCTGCCTGCAAATCCGTGAGAGAAATGTTCTTTAGGCTCTGAATGGTAAGAATCTCAAAATGAAACCAAGATGTGCTTTTTAAGCTGCTGTTTCCTTTCCTTGTCCGGCAATTGCGAATATAATTTTGAGTGCGCTAGGCCATTTTTCACTCCTTGCAACGTCTATATGGTAGTGGTGCCCGCGGATCGTGCAGGGGGAACTTTTTGCAGGATCCCAACGTACTGTATTGAGAAGTCATGAACTGGAAAAAAATCCTGATCATCAGCGGAATTGTTCTGGCTTTGGTGGTTATTGTGGGCTTTACCGTCGCCCACAACGCCCAGGGAGTGGTTGCCGTACAAATGGCCAAGGTAAAACCGCAAGACCTTGCCTCGACGGTGACTGCTTCGGGTCAAATTACACCCAAGACCTACGTCAACATCGGCGCCAATGCCTTTGGCAAGATCACGAAGCTGTATGTAAAAGAGGGCGATCGCGTCAAACAAGGGCAAAAACTGGCGCAACTGGAGAACGTGCAGTCTGCGGCTGATGTGGGCGCGCAACGGGCAACGCTGACCGCCAGCCAGGCTGATGCAGTTGCAGCAGAAGCCGCCATGAAAACCGCGGTTGCTGAGCTGAACCGCGATAAGGCCGACCTGGTGCAGAAAAAGCTGGACTACCAGCGGGCTGAGGGGCTCTACCAGTCGGAGCTGATTTCCAAGGCCGACTATGACGCCCGCAAAGCGGCTTATGAAACCTCGGAGGCCAATGTTGCGGAATCGGAGGCGCGTATCGCGCAAAGCAAGGCCCAGCAGGATTCCGCCACGAACCATGTAAGCTCCGCCCGCGCCACTCTGACTCGTTTTAGCGATCTGCTCAGCAAGACGGTTTATACCGCTCCTTTCGATGGCACGATTACCAATCTACCCGTGCATGAAGGCGAGACTGTGGTGGTTGGGATCCAGAATTCTCCCGGCAGCACGTTGATGACGCTGGCCGATCTCTCCGTTATCACGGCTGAGGTCAGGGTTGATGAAACCGATATTGTGAGCGTCAAGTTGGGCCAGCCGGCGGATGTCACCATCGATGCTATTCCCAAGAAGATTTTCCGGGGCACGGTAACCGAGATTGGCGACAATGCCATTATCCGCTCCACCGGCGTGGCCACAACCCAGAGCACGACCGGCAGCGAAGAAGCCAAGGATTTCAAAGTCGTAGTCACGTTGGCCGATCCGCCCGAGAACCTGCGTCCCGGGCTTTCGGCTACT
>Ga0209166_10002089_pt1 | contig 15644 bp, 16 predicted proteins | sample Coa_R1_3_FD_187151 | JGI IMG/M metagenome (GOLD analysis project Ga0209166, IMG submission 187151) | Surface soil microbial communities from Centralia Pennsylvania, which are recovering from an underground coalmine fire - Coalmine... | ecosystem: Environmental > Terrestrial > Soil >... | reverse complement strand
CACTGCGGCCGACGGCGTGGAGCTCGTGGCCAAGTTCTTCCGGGCGCTTGGCGACCGGGCCCGGCTGCGGCTGCTGGAGTTTCTGCTGCCCGCCGAGCACACCGTGTCCGAGTGCGTGCAGCACATCGGCCTGTCCCAGGGGCGGGTCTCGGCCCACCTGGCCTGCCTGGCGGACTGCGGATATGTCCAGGTCCGCCGCTCCGGCCGGTTCGCCTGGTACAAGGTGGCCGACCCACGGGTCGCCGACCTGGTCATGCTGGCCAGGTCGCTGGCTGCCGACAACGCCGCGGTGCTCGCCGACTGCGTCCGCATCCCCCCGGAGCCCTCGCCGCGGCCGTAGGCACCGTGACGACACCGTCACGATCGCGCGACACCGGTTGAGCGAATCTTGGGTTGACCGCTGCCAATGCCGCCCGGGGCGCCGCCGTCCATCACCCGGTGAAGGGGAACCACAATGTGTTATCCGCTTTTCGGTGAGGAACACATCAAGCTGTACCGGGACACTGACGGCGAGCACGGGCACGACTGGGAAGGTGCGACCATCCTCCTGCTGACCACGACCGGGCGGCGGAGCGGCCTGCCCCGGACAGCGGCGCTGATCTACCAGCAGCACGGCGGCCATCATGTGGTCGTCGCGTCGAACGGTGGCCTGGACGTCCATCCGAACTGGTACCTCAACCTCCGGAAAGACCCCAAGGTGCACGTTCAGATCAAGGGCGAGCACTTCGACGCACGCGCCCGCACGGCCACGCCCGAGGAAAAGGCCGGGCTGTGGCCGATCATGACCAAGATCTGGCCTCGGTACATTCGCTGCCAGCGATGCACCAGGCGTGAGTTCCCCGTGGTGTTGCTCGAACGCATCTGACGCCCTGTTCACGCCGTGTTAGCGAGGACGCGTGGGCGCCACATGTCGCGGGCGCGCTCGGCGAAGGGCCGGCGAACCATGTCCCCGCACCGGGAAGGTGCGGCCGCCGGGATGCCATCGACGTGCAGCTTCCGCCGCGGCGACGCTCCTGGCCAGATGGTCTCCATCCGGGTCCGGCCGTTTCCGGCCGGACCCGTGCGGCCTTCCAGGCCAGTTCGATCGCCTCGTCCCGGGCCGGTCAAGGGCGGCGGCCAGTTGCCGGACGGTCACCGGGGGCTCTCCCAGCCGGGTCAGCCCGGTCAGCACATAAAGCGCCTCAATTCGCTCGACCCGGATGACCAGGTCTGCCCAGCCGCGGCCGAATCATCGGAGAACGTCAAGTCACTGGCCATCGGGATCCTCCCGAATTGATGATTGCAGCTTCCTGCCAGTCCGGCTGCGGCGCACTGGCCTGTGCCTATCGTTAGATTATGACTGCCACGCTGGATACATTGTCCGACCGGATCGTCGGCAAATTCCATGAGCAAGGGTTCGTGCATATTCCGAATATCATCACCCAGCAAGAGGTGGCCCGGTTTCGCGCGGCGGCGCTCGCGGCGCACGCCGAGGACACCTACCTGACTCGCAGGTTCATGGATCGCACCGGTATCGTCTCCAGCGAGGACGGCTGGGAGAAGAATGCCACGCTCCGCAGCTTCGCCCTGCATCCGGGCATCGGCGCGATCGCCGAGCGGCTGGCCGGCCTGCCGCTGCGGGTATGGGGCGGTGAGGTACTCATCAAGCCCGCGGGCCAGACCACTCCCACACCACTGCACGACGACTTCACCAACGAGCTGCTGAATTCCCGGCTGACCCTGACCTGCTGGGTCGCACTGGTCGACGTGCCGGTGGAGCGCGGCAGCCTGGGCTTTCTGCCAGGTTCGCATCGCCGCGGCCAGCCCTTGCGAGTCGATGCCGGCGAATTTGAGCACAACATCAACCACTACATGCTCCAGCACTGGCCGGATCTGCGGTGGAGTCCGCGTGTCATCATCCCGCTCCGGGCCGGCGATGCCACCTTCCATCACAGCCGTATCGCACACCTGGCCGGCGCTAACTCCACCGGCGAAGCCCGCATCTCGATGACCATTACGTTCACTGATGCGGAAGCCACCTACCAGCCATTCCCCAACAATGACCCGCTGCCCATGGAACCGGGCCAGGCCCTGCCCGACGACCGCTATCCCCGCGTCGCTCGCTGACCGAACTCCCGGTGCGCAGGCCGGCCTCAGCCGGTGCGCACCGGGAGTTCGGCGATGCCGCGCAGGCCGATGGTGTCGAATTGCACGGGCTCTGCGGCGAACGTGAGCCCGGGCAGCCGCTGGGCGAGCTTGGGGAACAGGATCTGCCCGGCCACGTCCGCCAGCGGTGCGCCGAAGCAGGCCGCGTGGCCGGCGCTGAACGCCAGATGATCGTTGGGTGACCTGGTCAGGTCGAGCCGGTCCGGCTCGGCGAAGGCTTCGGGATCGCGGTTGGCGGCGCCGATGAGCATGAGCGCGATGTCGCCGGGCACGATCGGCTGATCGCCGAGCCGCATTTCCTCGAGCGCGAACCGGCTGATCAACTGCGCGGGCGCGTCATACCGGAGCAGTTCCGCGACGGCCTCACGGGCGATCTGTGGGTTCTCGCGCAGTTTGGCGAATTGACCGGGATGGTTGAGCAGCGCCACGATCCCGTTGCCGACGAACGCGCTCGTGGTGTGATGGCCGACGACGATGATCGAGACGATGGTCGAAACGATCTCGTCGTCACTCCATTGGTTCTGATCACGTGGACCGGATACCAGCGCGCTCAGCAGGTCACCGTTCGGTGCCCGGCGGCGTTCGCTGACCAGGCCCTTCATGTAGGCAGCTACCTCGTGGCTCACCTCATCCACCTCGGCCTGCGTGGTCGAGGCCCTGGCCCCGGCGGGGACGAAGCTCGCCTCGGCGGCTCCGCGCAGGGTTTTGGACCACTTCCGGAAGAGATGGCGGTCCATCGGGGGGACGCCGAACGACTCCCCCATCGCGGTTGACGTGAACGGGATCACGAGCGATTCGATGAGATCGGTGAAGTCCACGCTCTGTACCTCATCAAGCAGGGCATCGGCGATTTCCCCGATCCGCGGCCGCAGGGTACGCATCAGCCGCGGCCGGAACTCGCGCGCAAGCCGCCCACGCAGGCCCGACCGGTCGGGAATCGCATCGAGGATCTCCGGGCGGATGGGCGCGTGCGGGCTCGTGCCGCGCGCCTTCTTCTCGAATATCTGACTGGACATGCAGAGCAGTTCGGGGAAATGCTCCCAGCGCGGATTCTTGAGTATGGCGCTGCACAGCCGGTGGCTGAGCACGACGAATTTGTCGTCGGCCGTCCTTATGATCGGGCCGTGCTGGCGCAGCCGGTGGTAATGGGCGTAGGGATCTCGCCAGCATTCCGGCTTACGGATTTCCCGTACGAACGAGGCGAGATCCTGCTCAATGACTGCCGCGGTCATCTGTGCTCCACCTCCGGGCATCTCCCCAGGATGAGGACGGCGTTGTTTCCCCCGAACGCGAGTGCGTTGTTCTGCACCACCCGGAGGTGTGCGGCCCGCGCCTTGTTAGGCACGCAGTCCAGATCACATTCCGGGTCTGTTTGCTCGTGATTGACGGTCGGCGGGATGAACTGATGGCGGATCGCCAGCGCACAGGCGATTGCGGCCAGCGCGCTCGCCGCACCCATCGTGTGCCCGATCATCGACTTGGTGCCGATGGTGGGCGGCGGCTGCGCGCCGAACACCTTGTGGATCGCCGCGGCCTCGGTGACGTCGTTGGACCGGGTGCCGGTGCCGTGCGCGGAGATGAGGTCGATATCCCCGGGTTTGACGGCAGCGTTGCGGTGGGCGAGTTGCATGCACCGGGCGATACTGTCCAGGTTCGGCGCGACCGGATGGTCGGCATCGCAGTTCAGCGCATAGCCGAGAATCTCGGCATAGATCAGCGCGCCACGGGCAAGCGCGGAATCGAGGCTTTCCAGGAACAGCATCCCGCCGCCCTCGCCGGTGAGCAGGCCTTTCCGGTTGACATCGAATGGCTGGCATCGCTGCGGGGCGATCGTCCCCACCCGGTAGAAGCCGGCGAAGGTCTTGCGGCATACCGCATCGGCGCCGCCGACGATGGCAAATTCCGCTTCACCGGCTCGCACCGCGTCGGCGCCGTACCCGACGGCGTAGTTCCCTGCCGCGCAGGCGGTAGGAATCGTCACCGCCTCCACATCGGTCAGGCCCAGCTCCCGGGCCACGCAAACGGACAGCCTGGGGGCTGGCACCCTGCGGGCCACAACCGGCCCGGCCGCATCGGCGCGGCCCTCGACCTGCGCCTGAACGAGCCGGTCCAGATCCCGTGACTCACCGTCGGTGCTGCCGGCGGCTACGACGCCGGTCAGGTCGCGCAGCCGGGCTGGGTCAAGGCCCGAATCATCCACGGCCATGCGAGCGGCCGCCACGGAAAACTGCGTCGCCCGCCCTAGTTCCTCAACGGGCAACGTGTGGATCCAGGGCCGGGGGTCGAAGTCCGTCACCTCGCAGCCGAGGGAATGGGCGAAGCCCGCGGTGTCGAACGCCTGAATCGGCTTTATCCCCTGGCGCCCTGCCCGCAACGCGGCCAGGAACTCGCCGGCCCCGATTCCCACACTGGTAACCGCACCGAGTCCGGTTACCACAACCCGGCGCCCTTCGATCGCTTCGGGTGCCCACATGCCATTAGCTTCCTTTCGACTGCGTTGCGGTGCCGTTGTGGGTCCGTCGCGTTATTGGCAATGCGGCCCCGAGGTGGTGGACAGTACGTTCATGGATCGCCATTTCGGGGAGGCTGTATGCCTGATTTCCGCTTCGGGGTGAACCTGATCGGGCCGGCCTCTCCTGCCAACTGGATCGGCAACTGCCGCCGGGCTGCGGATCTCGGCTTCGATGTGCTGCTGGTCTCCGACCACCTGGGATTGCTGGCACCGTTCTCGTCTTTGGTCGTGGCCGCCCAGGCGGCTCCGAGCCTCCGGGTAGGCACTTTCATGATCAACGTCGCCTTCTGGAATCCCACCCTGCTGGCGCGCGAGGCCGCCTCGGCACACCAGCTCACCGGCGGGCGGCTGGAACTGGGGCTGGGTGCCGGTTACGCCAGATCCGAGCTGGAGAAGGCCGGGCTGCCCTGGGAGACGGCCGGAGCCCGGGTGGACCGGCTGGAGCACACCGTGGCCGAGGTCTCCCGGCTGCTGTCGGGTCCACCGCTGCGGTTCGTGCCGTTGGGTAGCTGTACACCGGCGCTGCCGGACGCTTCCGGGCCCGATGCGCCCGCTGACCCGGTGCCACCCCTGGTGATCGGCGGTGCCGGGCCGCGGGTGCTCCGGCTGGCCGCCACCCACGCCGACGTGGTGGCGTTCGCCGGCACCAGACCCGCACCTGACGGCCGGCCGGTCCTGGCGGATGCCAGCGAAGTCGCCGGGCAGGTGGCCCTGGTCGACCGGCATGCCGCAGGACGCAAGATCGAGAAAAACATCCTGCTGTACTCGGTGGTGCCGGCCAGCGACCGGCGAGCGGCCGCCGGGCAGCTGAGCCACTACCGCCCGGATCTGAGCCCGGCCGAACTGCTGGAACTGCCCACCCTGCTGGCCGGCTCGCCCCGCGCCATGGCCGAGCAACTGGAGCGTCACCGTGAGCGGTACGGCTTCTCCTATATCACCGTGCTCGAACCGTCGATGGAGGCTTTCGCACCGGTGATCGCCGAGCTGCGCTGAGATCGTGCCGGTTACTTCCAGCCGGCCAGGCCTTGCACCATCAGGTCGAGCCCGGACCGGAAGTGGTCGGTCTGCCCGGTGGCCTGCTGGCTGTCGCAGCAGAATTCGACGGCGAGCCTGAGCAGGTGGTCGGGCACGGTGCGGGGTACCAGTTCCGTCACCCGCCGCAGCACGCCCAGGTCGTCCGGCCGATGGCGTCCTGCGGCGTCTCGCCACCAGGTCACCTCGGCCAGCCCGTACCCGGTCGCGTATACGTACACCGCGCGCAGGGCTTGCATGACCCGGTGCTGGGTGAACCCGTCGCGCAGCAGCACCTGGCGGCAAGCGTCGAGATACTCCAGCGATCTGGCCGGCATCAGCCCCCGGTTCAGCAGGGGCGCCGCCGCCGGATGGCGCACGATCATGTCGCGCAGCGAATGTGCGTAACAGCGCACCGCCTCGGGCCAGGTCATGCCGGTGGTGACCGGTAGCCCCACTTCAGCCCACATGGCTTCGACGATCCCGTCGAGCAGTGCGTCCTTGCTGTCCACGTGGCTGTACAGGGACATGCCCCTGACACCGAGCCCGGCGCCGAGCTTGTTCATGCTCAGCGCCTCAAGCCCATGGCCATCGACGTAGTCCAACGCTGCCTGCAGCACGTGTTCCCTGGTCAGCCGTGCCCGCGCCGGCGGCCGGCTGGCGGCGCCCGGCTCAGTCATCGCGTCTGCCGATCCCGGTCACCGATCCACCCCTTGCACATGTGGCCCAAGACTTGTAACCTCTCCTTACTATATAAGGAAAAGAAGCAAGGCGCCAACGTAAGGAGAGCTATCGTGGAACGCGACTCCGCGATCGAGCTCGTCGGGCTCAGCAAGGTCTACGGACGCGGCCAGGATGCGCTCACCGCCGTGGACTCGGTGACGCTGAGTGTCCCCGAGGGACAGGTGATCGGGCTGCTGGGCCCCAACGGGGCGGGCAAGACCACCACGATCAAGATGATGGCCAGCCTGATCGAACCCACCTCCGGGAGGGCCAGGCTGAACGGGTTCGACGTGTCCAGGCAGCGCTCCTGCGCGGTCCTGCAGATCGGCGCGGTGCTGGAGGGCTCGCGCAACGTGTACTGGACGATGTCACCGTGGCAGAACCTGATGTACTTCGGCCGGCTCAAAGGCCTGCCCGGCCCACAGATCAAGCCGCGAGCCGAGCGGCTGCTCACCGAGCTGGGCCTGTGGGAGCGGCGCAACCAGACGGTTGGCACGTTCTCCCGGGGCATGCAGCAAAAGGTCGCGATCGCGGTCGCGCTGATCACCGATCCGCCGATCATCTTGCTGGACGAGCCGACGCTGGGCCTGGACGTGGAGGCCGCCCGCACCGTCAAGGAATGGATCCGCCGCCTGGCCGCCGAGGGTAAGACCGTGGTGCTGACCACCCACCAGCTCGCGGTCACCCAGGAACTGGCCAACCGGATCGCCGTGATCAGATCCGGGAAGATCATCGCCGATCTGCCCACGGCTGAACTGCTGGCCAGCTACGCCGAGGACCAGTTCCAGATCGTGGTGGCCGGCCCGCTCAACGGGCTACGGGCCGCGCTGCCGTCCGGTGCGGAGGTGGCGCCGGATGGCGAGGTCACCCGGGTGACCCTGCCCGGAGCCGACACCGGCGCGCTCCATAAGTTCCTCGGCCAGCTCGAGGCGGCCCAGGTGCCGCTGATCTCGGTGACCAAAGCCCAGCCTGACCTGGAGGAGATCTTCATCCGGCTGATCCGCGACGGCGGTATGCCCGCAGTCGAGGCAGGCGCCACGGTAGGTGCCACCGCCCCGGGAGGTGCGCTGTGACGGCGATCCCATCCCCGCTGGGCGGGCCTTGGGCCACTACCAAGCTTCAGGCCAGGCTGACCGCCAACGAGACCACGAAGGGCCTGCGGTTGCTGCAGGGGCGGTGGCGAAGCGCTTTCGTCGCCGCGGCCGGGCTCGCCCTCGTCTTCATGGGGTTCAGCATCGTGGTCGGCGGCGGTTTCGACCGGCCGCTGATGGCCCTCACCCTGCCCGAGCTGATGGCCGTGGCCATCGCCCAGACGGCCGCGCTGCAAGGCGTCGGCGGCATCGCCGAAGAGATCAATGGCGGCACCCTCGAGCAGTCCCAGCTCGGCCCGGCGCCACACAGCGTGCACATCGCCGGCCGCCTGGCCGCACTCGCGGTCGAAGGGCTGGTCATGGCGGCCGCGCTCGGGGCCGGGTTTGCCCTCGCCTTCCGGCTCCATTTCCACCTGAATCCGGCCGTGCTGATCCCCGCGCTGCTCACCGTGGCCGACGCGCTCGGCTACGGCCTGATCATGACCGCGCTGACCGTGCGGATATCCAGCACCGGCGCCACCGTGCACGTGCTCAACATGGCGATCGTATTCTTCGGCGGCATGCTGGTGCCGTCCACGGCATTCCCGCATGGCGTCGAGATCTTCGCCCGGTTCGTCCCTACCACGCTCGGCACACAGGTCAGCAACACCATCCTGTCCGGTCACCCGCTGTCCGCCGCCTGGAACAACGGCACCCTGCCCTGGCTGATCGTGCACGTCATCGTCTTGCTCACCCTGGGCTGGGCCATCTACGTCACTTTCATGCGCCGCGCGCGCCGCGAGGGAGGACTGAGCCCCCGATGACGACAATGAGCTACCCAACCGCCGTGGGCAAGCTGAGCTACCTGAACGCCGTGGGCAACGAGATCTACAAGGCCATGCGCGTCGCATGGTCCGAACGGGTGCAGCTCATCATCGAGGTGCCGATGTTCATCGTGTTCACCCTCCTGCTGGGCCCGATGCTGGGCCAGGGCCACCGGATCATCAGCACCGGCACCCTGAACTGGTCGCTGAGCAGCCATACCTCATCGATCCTGTTCGTCTGGTTCGCCCCGTACCTGCTGCTCCAACTGCAGGTCACCAAGATGTTCTGGCGGCTGCTCGGCGAGATTCAATCGGGCACCCTGGAGCAGGTCTATCTGTCCCCACTGCCCAGCTGGCTGGTCACCGTCGCCGGACGGGGTATTGCCGTGCTGACGGAGAGCATCATCGTGGCTGGTCTCCTGTTCGCCGGCGTGCGCGCGTTGGTCCCGTTGCACTTCCACCTGACACCATCCGTGCTGCTGCCGTTGGCGCTGATCATCCTGGTCAGCATCGGCGTCTCGCTGATCATCGCCGGGCTCACCCTGGTATGGCGGCGCATCCCGATGATCGTCGAGGGCATCCTCATCCTGATATTTCTCGGCAGCGTCAGCGCGATCCCGGTGGTGACCATGCCGGGCTGGTGGGATGCCCTCGGCCGGCTCTTCCCCGTGAACGTCGTCCTCACGAACCTGTACGGCGTGCTGTTCCAGGGCCGGAGCGTCACCACGCCGTGGGGGCCCGGCGGCCTCGTCTGGATGCTGATCGTCACAGCCGTCTACCTGGCGGCTGGAATCCTCGCCTTCCGGGCCGGCGAAAAGATCGCCAAACGTCGCGGTTCCCTCAGCCGCTATTAGAAACCCTTTCAAAGCAGAGGGGGCTTCGTTATGCGATGGCGGGCGCCTTGTTCAGGTGCACCGGGAGCAGCCAGCCGTCGCCGTGCGATACCGGCTTCGGGGGTTCGCTGCCTCCGTCCGGTGTGGCGGCGATGGCCAGGCCGGGGAAGCGGCGAAGGAGCGTGCCGATGGCGACCTCGCCCTCCAGCTTGGCCAGCCGGGTGCCAAGGCAGGAGTGGATGCCGTGCCCGAAGGCGAGACCCTCGCCGCCGGCGCGGTGAATATCGAAACTGTCCGGAGCGGTGAACACTGCCGGATCGCGGTTCCCGGCCGCCAGCACGATCTGGACGTAGCTTCCGCCGGGAATGGCGACGCCGCCGATCTCGACGTCTTCGAGTGCGTGCCGGGGCACAGCGACCGCCGGCGGGTGGTGGCGGAGCAGTTCATCGACGGCCGACGACACGTGCGTGGCACCGCTGCGCACCTCGGCGAGCTGCTGCGGGTGCTGGAGCAGTGTCAGCACGCCGCGGGTGATGAGGATGGCCGTATTGTGATGGGCGGCGGCGAACAGCAGGACAGCGGTGTTGATCAGCTCGGTATCGCTGAGCCGCCCCTGCTCGTGCGCCGCGGTCAGGGTACTGAGCAGGTCATCGGCGGGCTGTCTGCGGCGCGCGGCGATCAGCTCGGCCAAGGTGGCGGATATCGCATCCACGGGCACCACTATTCCCCGGTGCGGGCCGGGCAGGCCTGCCGATTTGAGCAGCCGGTCGCACTGGTCCCGGGGGACGCCGAGGATCTCGCAGATCACCCGTACCGGCAGCGGGAGTGCGAACGTCTCGACCAGGTCCACGGGATCTTCATCGCGAGCGGCGAGCGCATCGAGCAGTTCGCCGGCGATCTGCTGGACCCGCGGGCGGAGCGCCTCGATCCGGGTGGCGCTGAACGCCCGGACCACGATCTTGCGCAGCCGGGTGTGGTCCGGCGGGCCGGCGGTCAGCATGGTCTGGCGCATCCTGTTGCCGTCGGTTGCCTGGGTTCCGGCGTCGGCGCAGTTCACCTGGGATCCAGCGCCGGCTTCGTAGGCCCGCTGGGTGCTCAGCCGCGGGTCGGACAGCGCCGCGACCGCCTCGGCATAGCCGGTAACAACCCATCGTTCGATGCCGTCCGGGCTCTGCGCCGCCGCCGCGACCCGGCGGACCGGCCCCAGCCTCATATCGCCCGCCTCATCCAGGTCACCCGGTCGTGACGGACGTGCGTGGCGGCCGCCGACCAGTCAAGGATCCGCCGGGGGAACCGGCGCAGCAATGTGCCGATCGTGATCTCGGTCTGCACCTTGGCCAGGCGTGCGCCGACGCAGATATGGATGCCGTGGCCAAAGGCGAGGCCCGGTCCACCCGCGCGGTGAATATCGAAGCTGTCCGGAGCGGCGAATGCGTCCGGATCGTGGTTCGCGGCGGTGAGCCCGAGAGTGACGCGGCTTCCCTTGGGAATCGTCACGCCACCGATCTCGACATCCTCGAGCGCGAACCTGGCTATGGCGCTCGACGGCCCAACATGCCGGAGCATCTCGTCCACCGCAGCCGACAGCAGGGTGGCGTCGTTGCGAAGCTCGGCGAGCTGGCCGGGATGGCGCAGGAGCACGTGCATGCCGTTGCGGATCACGTGCTCCGCGGCCTTGGTCGTCGCGGAGAAGAGCATGCCGCCGAAATGGAGAAGTTCGATATCGGTGAGTTTGCCTGCCGCGTGGGCGGCGGCCAGTTCGCTGATCAGATCGCCGGCCGGCCGCCCGCGCCGGACCTCGATCAGGCCGGCCAGCGTGGCATATACGAGTTTCATGGGAGGCTCTGGCGGGAACGCGGACCGGTCCGTCTTCCGGATGATCTCCTCACATGCATCGCCGGGGATGCCCAGTACCGCACAGATGACCCGGATCGGGACCTCAAAGGCGACGGTCGCGACCAGGTCGGCCTGATTGTCCGCGGCGTTGCCGAGCACCTCGTCGACGATCTGCTGGATCCGCGGCCGGAGCGCGTCCACTTCCCTGGCGCTGAACCGCCGGACGACGAGTCTGCGCAGCCTCGTGTGGTCCGGCGGTTCAAGATCCAGCACCGTATGGTCGTAGCGATGCATGTCATATGTCCGGATCTCGGGCGGCTGGGCGACATTGGTGTTCGTGATGCTCAGCCTCGGGTCGGTCAGTGCCGCGGTGACGTCCGCGTGGCGGGTGAGCACCCAGTGCCCGGTCCCGCCACCGTCGTTCCCGTCCGGTATCCGGTGCACCGGCCGGGGCGCCGTGGCGGTCGGCGGAAGCCCATTGCAGGTGAGCACCCAGTGCTCGGTTCCCTCCTGGTTATCCGCGCCCATTTACGTCTCCCATTCTCGCTTTATGAGATCAGCGGGCCTGCAGGTGCCTCACTGTTCAACTGTAGGAGCCCACCGTTACGTCACCGTCGCGCGACGGTAGCGTGACGGCCCGCTCATACAGTTGAAACCATCAGGTACCTCTAGGCCTGGCGAAGGATATGCAAATACTGCCTCAGCAGGGAGTTATCATGGGCCAGCCGGATGGCGGGACAGCGACGATTAATCCGGCTGGCGGTTCGGCGACGGTTAATGATTTCAATCCTGCGGCGCGTGCGGTCGAGGCGATGGTCACGGCCCAGGTTATCGGTGTCGCCGCCCGGCTGGGAATGGCCGATCACCTGGCGTCCGGGCCGAAATCCGGCGCAGACCTGGTGCGGGCCATGGGCGCGCACCCCGAAGACGGGCAGCGCTTCCTCTGCGCTTGCGTCGCGGCCGGGCTCCTGGCCGAGGAAAAGCCGGGTGTGTATGCGCTCACCCCGGCCGGCGGTTCGCTCCGGTCAGGTGGTGAAGGTGACTCCGTCAGGAATCTGGCAATCACCTATACAGGCCCGGCGTTCTGGCTGCCGATGGGGCGGCTCATCGAAACGATTATGACCGGCGCGTCAGCGGCAGGAAGCGCCCTCGGCATGAATGTCTGGGATTTCTACAAGGCGCATCCCGAAGAGGAAGCCTTCCTTGCGGCGGGCCTGAGCGAGGATACCGCCGGGGGTATCGCCGACGTGGTGGGCAACTACGATTTTTCCAGGTTCAAGCGAATCGTGGATGTCGGGGGGAGCCGCGGGGATTTGCTGTGCGCGATACTGGCCGCCGCCCCGGCCGCGTCGGGCGTGCTCTTCGACCGCCCCGAGACGGTCCGCAACGCCGCCGGTATTATCGCTTCTCATGGTCTCGGCGAGCGGGTTGAGATCGTCGGCGGAAGCTTTTTCGAGGAAATACCGGGCGACGGCGATCTCTACGTGCTGAAGAGGGTGCTGTGCGACTGGGACGATGCGCATGCACTCCAGGTTCTGGAGAATTGCCGGCGGGCCTGCGGCCCGGGGGCACACCTCCTTATCGCCGGCGGGATGCTTCCCAGCCCTCCGCCCGCTCCCACCCCGGTCACCGCCGGCCTGAGCTCACCGCTCCATCTGCTCAGCCTCGTATGCCGTGCGGTCACCGGTGGAAAGGAGCGGACCGTGGCGGACATGCGGAACCTCATCGCCGAGGCCGGATGGCGGACGACTGCCACGATGGACGAGGTACCCCTGGTCGAGGCGGAAGCGGTCTAGCGGTGTACCGGGCGCTGTGGCGCTTGTAGTCTACGGCATAGTCTAATAGTCAGCTACGTTACCCGCCGGCGGTGCCGTGCTGGCCACGGCGCGGAGCGCGCCGCCCGGACGGCTGACTATCCAAGCGGAGTCATGGCAGCAGTCCGAGCCTTGCCGCGCGAGCCCCGGCCTCGAACCGCGAGTCGGCGCCGAGAATATGCAGCAGGTCCGCGACATGGCGCCGGTAGCTACGCAGGGATATGCCCAGCAGCCGCGCGCCGAGCTCGTCCTTGTACCCAGCGCCCAGCACTCTCATGACCGCCAGCAGGACCGGCCAGTCCCGCCGCTCGATCAGCGGGAGCAGATCCAGGTCCCACGATGCCCGCCAGGTGCGGTCGGCCAGTTGCTGAAGCACGGCAACGATCGCGGCCGAGCAGGTCGATACGCAGCACTGGCGGTCACCGGCCGGGTTGTTGCAGACCAGCGCCCACCGCCGGTCAACGATGACCATGCCGATCACACCGGAACCGGTGACCCGGACACTGGCCCCCCGGGACCTCAGCTCATGCAGGAACTGTTTACGCCCGGATGCCTCCAGCGATTCGGAATCCTCCAGAAAAGCGACCCGCACATGGCGGCGCAGCGCGGCGAGAAGCGGCTCCCTGGAGCTCGTGAGCGGAGCACGCACCCCAGCGATGACCGGAGCGCTGGCAAAAAAGATCTCATCGCGCGCCCGGGCCAGGAGGATGGGACATCTGTCCTCGAACTTCGCGGCCGAGTGCAGCTCGACCATCGCCACCCCGGCGCCGTCCCGCGTGCCGGCCTCCCGGGATTCCCGGTCCAGGGTGCGTACGCCTTGCGTGCCTTCCACGACGCCTATGCTGCTCCGCAAGGCGTCACCTACCTGTCGCGCAGCGTCCAGCGGTCAGATAACTCCATCGAAGTCTATTAAGTAGACTGAGTGGCATGGTGCCGCGCACACCGTCATCGGGTGCGTCGCGCCGTCGTCGCCGCTGCGAAGGAGAACCAATGGCGCCATCGACGGTCACCGGGGCACGCCGCGGCAGGCGTGGCACCCTCAGCCGTGGCCAGATCCTCGCCGCTGCGCTGCGCATCGCCGACAGCCACGGTCCCGAGGCACTGACGATGCGCCGGGTCGCCACCGAACTCGGCGTCGACCCGATGGCCCTCTACCGGCACGTGGATAACAAGGACGCACTGCTCGGCGGCGTCGCCGAAAAGCTCTGGGACGAGGTCCCGCTCCCTGCCCGGCATCACGGTGACTGGAAGGAGCCGCTGCGCGCATTCGCCTTCGGGCTGCGCGCCCTCATCACCAACCACCCCCGCACCGCGGCTCTGCTGCTGACCCGGCACGGCCTGGTGCGCCGGCCGCTCGAGGCATACGACATCCTGCTCAGCAACATCCGCGACGCCGGTTACGACGATGACCGCGCCGTCCAGATCCTGACCGCGGCCCTCACGGCCGCCTGCACCGACGCCTTCACCGCGCTCGCCTACCGGTGCATCACCGGTGCATCCGGCACCCCTTCCGGCCCCGACGCGCTGATCGCACTGTCCCAGCTGCTCCCACCCGGCACCCCACCCCACCTCGTCCGCACCGCCTACGCGATCTGCACCTGCGAGCCCGGCACCAACTTCACCTTCCTGCTCGACCTCATCCTCGCCGGTGCCAATGAGCTCACCAGAAGCGAACAACCATAACCAGCCGGCCCGACCAGGGCCGTTCTGCCTCATTGGGGCTCGGCCGGATTGCCAGCGCGCACCGTCAGCCAGGTCAGACGCAGCCTCACCCGCCCGCCGCGGACGTAGCAGCGCAATGCCTTGGCCATGGCCTGCTGTACCCGGGCGGTATCACGGACCCCGGCCTGCTCCAGGTGATAGCGCGACTGTCCCCACCCCACGACGAAGGCGGCGGCGTCATCGGCATCGCTGCCGATGTCGAAGCTGCCAAGGAAGGGTTCCACGGTGATGTCCCGGAAGCCGGCGTCCTGAAGCACGCGCCGGGTGCGGCCCGGGTCGCCCAGGGAATCGACGAGCTGTGTGCCGCTTTCCCCGGCCGGTGGCCCGGGTCTCGGCGCCGCCTCGGCGAGTGCGCGCATCACGGCGGTCATCTCCGAGTCGTTGTCCAGCGTGCCGGCGCAGGTGAAGGCCAGCCGCCCGCCCGGCCGCAGTGCGCGCCGGATGTTGGCGAAGGCCGCGACCGGATCCCCGAAGAACATCACCCCGTTACGGCTGATCGCCACGTCGTACGCCTGCGCCTCGAACGGGAAGATCTGCGCGTCACAGCGCTCGTAGGCCACGTTGCGCAGGCCCTCGGCGGAGCTGAGTTCCCTGGCCCGCCGCAGCATCGGCTCGGAGATGTCCACGCCAAGCACCGATCCCCGCGCCGCCTTTCTCGCGGCCAGCCGGGTCGTCTCACCGGCGCCACACCCGATGTCAAGCACCCGGTCGGCGGCATCGATCTGCGCCGCGGCGAACAGCGGCTCGTTGACGGCGGCCAGCGTGACCGACCAGCGCTCGTGCTCATCGGCCCAGTGCCGGCCCTCGTAGCCGTTCCACGCCTCATTCTGATGCGTATTAACCGTCTGGAATGTCATGAAGTTCCACAACCCAATCCCTGGCCTTAGGAGCGCTATTCAATGGGCATGATAGACAATGGAAAGCCGGTGCTGGACCGCATGACAGGAAGCTGTCACGCGCCGGCCCGTACCCCGCACTCCAGAAAGGCCACACTCGTGTGACGTTGAGGTGACGAGGGATGCTGGACAATCCTGACCGTCCGACCGCTTCACTCGCCGACCTGGAACGGAGGGTGTCATCGTGGCCTCGACCGGCATAACCCGGCACCAGATCCCGAAGCCCCCGATCCCGAAGCCCCGATCTCGAAGCTATTG
>Ga0209166_10002088_pt1 | contig 15646 bp, 13 predicted proteins | sample Coa_R1_3_FD_187151 | JGI IMG/M metagenome (GOLD analysis project Ga0209166, IMG submission 187151) | Surface soil microbial communities from Centralia Pennsylvania, which are recovering from an underground coalmine fire - Coalmine... | ecosystem: Environmental > Terrestrial > Soil >... | reverse complement strand
TGGAACTTCCAAACCGGCGAACACTGGAGCCACCACTTCTCCGGCGCGGAGTCCCGCTACTACAGCATCAGCGGCTTCCCGCCCTTCGGAAATTTCCCCAATCAATCCAATCGAGCCGGAGGCCTCGCGCAATCCACTTACTCCTTCCGAAGTGGCGCCGTTACCGGCGGCTATCAATACGAAGCCGAAAACGTGGCGTCCGTCCACGCTCATCGCAACAATCAGGGTGGCTTTCTCGACGGACGTTGGTCTCCGATTCCTCGCCTTACTCTCAGCGCCGGTGGGCGCGCCGAAGCCAACGCTAGTTTTGGCACCCGCGTAGTGCCCCGTCTCGGTGCTGTATACGCTCTGCGCTATACGAAAGGTTTTTTGGGAGACACGCGCGTGCGTGTTGCTTACGGCCAGGGTATCGAGGAACCTACCGCCCTCGAGTCCTTTGATACCGATCCGTGCAGCCCGGGGAATTCCAACCTGCGTCCCCAACGTAGCCGTACCTTCAACGTTGGCCTTGACCAGTATTTTGCTTCCGACCGCTTCCGTGTTTCCGCCACGTATTTCGCCAACGACTTTCGCGATCTCATCATCCCAGTCCCGGGCAACCAGTCCGGCTGCCCGTTCGGCAGCATCATCTTTGCCAACACCGACCGCGCGCGGGCGCGTGGCGTCAACCTCAGCAGTACCGCCCGCATTACGCGCTGGCTGTCGCTGAACGGCAATTATTCCAACGACGACACGCGCGTCTTGCAAACTTCTAGCGCCTCGGGTTTTCCTGGACCCGGCGATCATCTCCTTCGCCGGCCCGTGAACTCCGGCAACCTCTGGCTGGCTGCCGCTTACCGCCGTTTCCAATTCAACGTCAACACCTACATTACCGGAGCCCGCACGGACAGCGACTTCGACAGTGCGTTTGTCGGAGGCCAGTGTGTTGTCGGTAGCGGTCCTTGCCTCACCCGCAATCCGGGTTACGCTCGCTTCGACCTCGCCACCAGCTGCGATCTTCCCCGCGGCGTTTCTTTTTACGGACGTGTGACCAACCTCCTCGACAAGCAATACCAGGACACTATCGGCTTCCCGGCTCTTGGCCGCGACTATCGCCTCGGCCTCCACTACCGTTTCAGCGGCCGCAACTAAATGCGGTATGCACACGAATCTGAGTTGTCATTCTGAGGCTATCCGACGAGGATAGCCGAAGAATCTCAACCACAGCTTTAGCACCGTGGCTCGCCCAAGGACCTGGAAACTGAGGACGGAGGATCGTTCAATTGGAAAAGCCTATGCCCACACACGAACCCATCCTCTTCTGCTGGAGCGGCGGCAAAGACAGCGCTATGGCGCTGCACACGCTGCTCCAGCAGCAAGATTTGCGCGTGACTGCGCTCCTCACCACCGTCACTGAAGGCTACGACCGCATCAGCATGCACGGCGTCCGCCGCGAACTCCTGCTCCTGCAAGCCGAATCCATCGGTCTGCCGCTGCACGAGGTTCGCATCCCTCAGCAGTGCGTAAACCCAATCTATGAAGCGCGCATGGAGCACGCCTTGCGCATCTTCTACGACCAAGGGGTTCGCAAGGTCGCTTTTGGCGACATCTTCCTGGAAGACTTACGCGCCTATCGCGAGAGCAATCTCGCGCGCATGGGCATGGCTGCCCTCTTTCCCATCTGGAAGCGCAACACGCATGAGCTGATCCGCTCTTTCCACGAACACCGTTTCCGCGCCATCGCCGCCTGCATCGATCCCAAAGTTCTCGCTCCGAGTTTCGCCGGCCGCGAACTCGACGATTCTTTTTTTCGCGACCTCCCGCCCATCGCCGATCCCTGCGGCGAAAACGGCGAGTTTCACACTTTTGTTTTTGATGGTCCTATCTTCCGCTGGCCCATTCCCGTTCGAACCGGCGAAATCGTCCATCGCGACGGCTTCGTCTTTTGCGATTTACTTCCCGCTATACAAGGAGTTGCAAAATGAACGCCGACATTTCTCAGAAGGAAAATCTGCTGTACCGCCTGTTACTTGCCGTCGCCATAATTGTCATCTCGGCCGCACTCCGCATTGCGCCGCATCCTTGGAATTTCACACCCATCGGCGCGATGGCTCTCTTCTCAGGCGCCCTCGTGCGCGATCGTCGCCTCGCCTTCGCATTTCCTCTGCTCGCGCTGTTTGCAGGCGACCTGTTCGTCGGTTTTTACAAGCCCGGCTTAATGATCTTGGTCTACGCCAGCTTTCTTCTCAGCGTACTAATCGGCCGCGGGCTGCAAAATCACCGCAAGATTCTGCGAATCTCCGCCGCCACTTTTCTTGGCGCAGCGCAGTTTTTCCTAATCACCAATTTCGCCGTGTGGTGGCTCCTGAATTCGTATCCAAAAACGCTCGCCGGTTTAGCCGCTTGCTACCTTGCCGGCCTTCCCTTGTTCTGGAATACGTTTGCAGGCGACGCCTGCTATGCCGCTTTGTTTTTCGGCACTTTTGCTCTCGCTGAACGCTTCGTCCCAATTTTCCGCGAACCCGCTCAAGCCGCCATGCAGTGAGGTCTTTATGCCCGATCCTTCTCAGCCCAGAGTCGGTGTCGGCGTTCTCCTGATCGACAACCACGGCCGCGTACTCCTCACACTTCGCAAGCGGCCTCCGGAAGCCGGCTATTGGAGCATCGTCGGCGGCAAAGTGGACTTTCTCGAGACCCTCGAACAGTGCGCCATCCGCGAAGCACGCGAAGAAGTCGGCGTCGAAATCTCCCTTCGCTCGCTGCTTTGCGTCACGGACCACTGCCTCCCGGGCGAAAACCAGCATTGGGTCTCTCCAGCCTACTTGGGCCAAATCCTCTCCGGCGAAGCCACCAACTGCGAGCCCGCCAAAACGCGCGACGTCCGCTGGTTCAGCCTCAACAAATTGCCGTCAAATCTCACCATGACCGCCCGCAACGCCATCCGTGCTTACTCAAGGCACCGCGAGAGCGCTGCCTGAGCAGGGTCGCTGCGCGCTGAACGCGACGAGCAGACGCGAAAAAAAAACGTCAGCTTCGTCCGAATCACCCACGCAAGCCACCCAAACTGTCATCCCGACCCTCAGTCTGCGTTCTTACGCAGCCTGAGGCGGAGGGATCTGCTTTTAATTTGCAATTCGGGCGAAAAACGAATCCCCGAAAATCTCTCGTCATTACTTAAAACTTACAACTTATGACTAAAAACTCGCTTCCGTGAGCCTCACCGCCCTGATGCTATAATGTTGGTTTCTTTATGCCGAAATCCGCCTCCGAGACCATGTCTATCGCGCCCGAAATCCTGGCGAAATACGAGCCCGTCATCGGTCTTGAAGTCCACGTCCAGCTCCTCACCAAAACCAAAATCTTCTGTGGCTGCTCCACGCGTTTCGGCGATCCGCCGAACACCAATGTTTGCCCCGTCTGCCTCGGCCTCCCCGGCACTCTTCCAGTCCTAAATAAGCGCGCCGTTGAAATGGCCATGCGCGCCTCGCTCGCCCTGAACTGCATCGTCCACGAACGCTCTCGCTTCGCCCGCAAAAACTATTTCTACCCGGACCTTCCCAAGGGCTACCAAATCTCTCAATACGAATTGCCCCTCGCCACCAACGGCTTTCTGGACGTCGAAGTTGGCGGCACAACGAAGCGCATCGGCATCACACGCCTCCACCTCGAAGAAGACGCCGCGAAAAACCTTCACGAAGGTTTCTCGCAATCCGCCACCAAGGCCTACATTGATTACAACCGCTGCGGCACGCCGCTCGTCGAAATCGTCTCCGAGCCCGACATTCGCTCTTCCGAAGAGGCTTACGCCTATCTCACCGCGCTCCGCCAAATCATGCTTTACACCGGCGTCAGCGACGTGAACATGGAAGAAGGCTCGCTCCGCTGCGACGCCAATGTCAGCGTGCGCCCGCGCGGCGCGAAAGAATTCGGCACCAAGGTCGAAGTCAAGAATCTGAATTCCTTCCGCTTCCTCCAAAAAGCGCTCGAATACGAAATCGAACGCCACATCGGCGTTCTCGAATCCGGCGGCCGCCTCATTCAGGAAACGCGCCTCTGGAATCAAGCCGAAGGCCACACCGTGTCCATGCGCTCGAAGGAAAAGGCCCACGACTACCGCTATTTCCCCGAGCCCGATCTTCTCCCGGTTCACATTAGCGACGCCTGGCGCGAAGAGGTTCGTCGTTCACTTCCCGAACTCCCCAATGCCAAGCATACCCGCTTCGTCGCGTCCTACGGCATCACGCCCTACGACGCCGAAGTCCTCACTACAACAAAAGCGCTCGCCGATTATTTCGAATCCGTCGTAAAGGCCGGCGCGCCAGGTAAAGCTGCCGCCAACTGGATGCAAACCGAGCTTCTTCGCCGCCTCAACGATTCCGGCAAAGAAATCGAATTGAGCCCGATCAGCGCAAAATCCCTTGCGGAACTCGTTTCCTTGGTGGAATCCGGCAAGATCACCGCGGCCGTCGGGAAAAAGGTCTTCGCCACCATGTTCGAGTCCGGCCGTTCCGCCGCCGACATCGTCGCCGCCGAAGGCCTCGGCGCCCAAGTCTCCGATTCCGCCATAGAGGCCGCCGCCCGCGAAGTCATCGCTAGAAATCTCGACAACGTCGCCAAATACAAATCCGGCAATGAAGGCGTCTTCAAATTTTTCGTCGGCCAGGTCATGCGCGCCACCCGCGGCCAAGCCAACCCCCAATCCGTCAACGACATCCTCCGCAAACTCCTCTCTTAATTTGGCTATCCCGGACGCACGCGCAGCACTGCTGCGCCCATCTTGTTGCCCTGATAGAATGTCCATCGAGGAAATCGTCTCCATGCTCAAGCCCGGCGACAAAGCCCCCGCGTTCCGCCTGCAATCCGACGAAGACAAAACCGTCGCCCTCAAAGACTTCAAAGGCAAGCGCGTCCTCCTCTTTTTCTTTCCCAAAGCCAACACCACCGGTTGAATCATCGAGGCGTCCGAGTTTCGCGACGCAAAGAAGCAGTTCGACAAACTCAAAGTGGTCATCCTCGGCGCGAGCGCCGACTCCGTCAAAGCGCAAGCCTTGTTCAAGGCCAAATTCAAATTCAATTTTCCGTTGCTCAGCGATCCCGATCACAAAACCATCGAGGCCTACGGCGCCTGGCAGCAAAAGCAGTTCATGGGACGCAAATTCATGGGCATCGTCCGCAGCTCTTTCCTCATCGGCAAAACCGGCAAAATCGAAGCCGTCTGGCCCGCCGTCAAAGCCAAAGGCCACGCCGCCGAAGTCCTGGAATACCTCGCTAACGCCTAGTCTCTCGTACAGGTGTTTTTTTGGAATCCCTGTCCCTACGAACGGTTTCAACAACGCGTTTTCCCCCTCAAAATAATCTTCAAGGCTCGGCGTGTCCCGGGCCGAGGAGGGGGCGATGTCCCGCACACGTTCATTGATTCTGCTCGCAGGCTCTTTTCTCTTGGCTTCGTCCGCTTGGGCGGACGACCTCGGCTTCGTTGACTGCGCCGCGCATCCCGAGAGCACGCAGGTTTTCGCCAAGCCGCGGCAGACTCCGGACTCCGTCGCCACGGTTGCGTGCGGCGAGCGCTTCACCATCCTGCTCAACGGCTTTATCTTTTCGCGCGTCCAGACCAAGGATGGCAAAGTCGGCTACCTCTACTCCAGCGTGATCACCGTGGATCACGGACAAGCGGGCCCTGCGCAATCTGCCGCCGGCCGTGCGCCTGCCGCGTCGGCGCCAGCTGCTCCCGCGGCTAACGCGCACCCAGCCGTTGCGAACGCCTCGACCGTCAATCCTGCTTACGCGCAACCGTCTTCGGCTTCTCAGGCCGCTTCCATGCCGGTAACGACGTCTCTTCCGCCGGAAAAGCCTGCCGCTCAAACGGGTCCGCTCTTCCCAACCCCGCCCATGCCCGCAGTCACTGCAGCGGACGTGAATTATTCGTCCACTAAACCAGCGGCTCCCCCAGCTTCGACTGCGCCCCCGCAGGCACCCGCAGCCAGTGTCCAGGCTGCTCCGACGGCTTCGCAGCCCGCGGCGCCTGCTCCAACGCCGGTGGATTCTCAAGCCGCAGCCAAACCAGCTCCTGCAGCCACTCCCTCAGCTCCGGCTTCCGCTTCCGTAACATCTGCGGCGTCCACACCCGCACCGGCAGCGTCAACGCCTGCTCCGGCAGCCAGCATACAGCCGGCAGTTGCAGCGTCTGCGCGGCCTTCGTCCTCTTCAGCAACTTCGCCGTCACCGGCTGCGGCGGAATCTCAACCCTCTCCGTCATCCACGGCCTCGCAGAGCTCTGCTCCTGCGCAGCCCGGACCATTGTTCCCCACGACGCAGCCTCCAGCGCCAGCTCCACCAGCTGCGAGCACTCCGGATCCGGCCCCTGCTCCTGCGCCCGCAGCCGCAGAGCCTGCTCCCGCTTCGCAGCCTCAACCTGAAGTCGCGCAACCTCAACCTGCGCCTGAGCCGGTTCGCAGCGCCAAGGCTCGCGAGAGCTGGGAAGCTCCCGTGGCCGGCGCTCACCAAAGCTTTTTGCTGGAACTTTACTCCGGCTACGCCTTCGCCCGCTTCGTCAACGCTGGAACTTCCGCCAACCTCAGCGGCGGCATGGGCTCGTTTGGCTGGAACTTCAAGCCGTACCTCCAGATCATTGGCGACAGCACCTACAACTTCGCCACGGCCAGCGGCGCCAAGTCTGTGCTCTACGGCAACCATTTCGGCGCCCGCTACTTCTATCACAGCAGCCGATTTGGCATGGGCCGCCGCGGCATCACTCCCTTTGTGGAAGCGCTCGTCGGCGGTTCGCGCCTAGACACTACCGTCAGCGGCCCGGGAGGATTCAAAACCTCCGTCAACTGTATTTCCTACAAAGCGGGAGGCGGCATCGATTTCCACTTCTCGTCGCACTGGGAAGTTCGCCTGATCAATGTGGATTACTACCGCACCACTTTTGGTGCCAACGGCTACTCGGCCGCCCAAAACAATTACTGGGCCTCCGCCGGCGTGGTCCTGCGCCTCTTCGGCGCCCGCTCGGAGTAGAATAAAAACGCGCAAATCCCAGCAGGGCCAGTGTCGTGAAGGGACTAATGAGTGTATGCGCCTCCAGGCAGCAAATGCTGAATCGGCCAGCTTTCTCTCTTTTCCTCCACGACTTCAGACCACTTCAAGACTTTCCCGGTTGGCTCGGGCAGGAGGCTTATGCCGGGCAGCGTTTCAGCGATGGCGTTTGCCACCGTGTAAGCATCGCCTGTGGCGCTAACTGCGGCCACGTTCACGTGTAGCTTCTGAGCGGCAAATCTCCTGGCGATTTCTGCGTCCTCTATCATTTGCAGGAAATACGGCCGTCCGGTCAGAAGCGAATTGTAGACATAGTTCGCAAGCACGCCGGAAATCGGATTAACATACGCGTGGTCGAAATCGAGCTTACCCAAAAGCGGGTCATCCGGAGAAACAGCGGTATACGGCATGCGCGTTTCACCGAGCCCGCGAAAATCAAACGAGATAACGTCAAAGCCCTGGTTTAGATATTTGTCGATTTCAGGCCAGCCTTCAGCCGTTGCTTTGCCGTTTTCCGAGAACCACAGCGCGGCTTTTCGTTTGCCCTCGCCGGATTTCTGCCTGGATTTGCGAATGTACAGCAGCGGCATTTCCAGCACGCCGCTGTGACGGAGCAAGTAGCGGTCAATCGTCGTGTCTTCAACGTTCGAACTGCCGACGGCTTCCCAAGTCATTTCGCCGGTCTGCGGCAGAACACCGGCGCTTTCGGTCACGCGCCAATTCTTCACTCCACTGTATTTATCGCCGTAGTATTCGTTGGCAAGCGTCCGCGTAGTTCGCCTTTTGTGCTCCTCGTAGTATTCGCGAATCTCGTCTGTGAGCGGTTTTCCATCGGTGTAGTCGAGTAGGACCTGGCCCGTTCGCGTGCAGCGCAAGGTTTCCCCGTCCAGCTCCTTCACGGGAGGGAGGCCGGTTCGCGCGGGCAGATGATTGAAATGGTCGAGAAATTCCAGCGCCGCTTGCTGGTTTTCCGTCGAATACTGATGCCCGTTATAACTTTCAACCATGGCGATACGGTCGCTGTGGCCGAACCGCGTGTAGAGCTTCTGCATTTCCCGAAAAGTTTTCCGCGTCCCTTCAATTGGAAAAAAATCCAGCACTGCAGCCGCCACCATAACCGGGCGCGGATACATCAGAAGTAGAAGTCCCGGATGGTCCACGCCATTCGAAATCATGCCAAACAAATCTTGCTCGGGGTCGCTGTCGGGATCCACAAAAATCCGGTTCGCCATCCGCATTGGCAGAGAGGTGATATAGCACGAAGGTACGGCAACTTTTATCCGCGGATCCAGCGCCGCAATCAAAGCGGTCTGAGTTCCTCCACCGCTGGTGCCGGTGATGCTAATTCGCTCGCCGTCAACGTCGGGACGGGTCAGCAGATAGTCCACCGCGCGGATCCCGTCCCATACTTCCCATCGAGCAAGGTTCGCTCCCGCCAAATAGGCCAGATTCCCCATCACCGCGTGCTCGGCGCAAATCAAGTTGTAACGGCTCTTCTGCGTTTTCGAATCCCAGAACTGGCTGCGCTCACCTTGCCCCACAGGATCCCAGGAAATCACCACGTAGCCGCGTCCCGCGAGCCTCTGACTCAAGGCCTGATAGTGAAGTTTTCCGTCGGCGGCGTGACCGGCAGGCACCAGCACAGCCGGATGCTTGCTTGCGTGGTCATTCGGAACGTAAACCAGCGCCGTCACGTAAACTCCGGGCAAACTTTGGAAAACGAGCTTTTCGATGGTGAACCCGTCCATCGGAATCTTGCCCGTGATTTCCGCGTGCAGGTCCGTCTTTTCGGTAGGTAGCCCGCCAATCATTTGCAGGAGCTTTTGCCGCAAGTCTTCTTGCATCTTGCGCAGGCCCGCTTCGTCGCGGATGGCGTCCCAGGCTTTTTGGCGAGCTTCATCTTCCTTCCAAGCTTGTTCCGCTTGATACCGCAGGTAAGGCGTCATGCGCGGCCCAGATGACAGAGGCTGCTTCAACACTCGGAAAAACTCGGGTGGAGGAGGGTCGGTCGCGGCCAGCGTGCAAAACGCGCTCACGCCCGCAAGCAAAACTCCGATGCAAGACCGCATCACGGCGCCTTCACCGTCAGCGAGCCCATGGCATACCAACCGTCTTCCTGGCGGCCCTCCACTGCAAGGCGAATGGCGGGCTTGCCGGTCCGGGGATCCAACATGGCGACGCGAACGTCGTAATTCCCTTCCCCCAGATTTTCCGGCACATACAAAGCGCCGTCGTAAACAGCGTCTCCGGGAAGCCATTTGCGAATATCCACCGGCACTGGAATCACTGTTGCCATCTTCGGAGAACGCAATTCCATCGCCAGCGTAAATTCCTTGTAAATTGGCGCGACTCCTTCGTTCAGCCACCACATGTGAACCGGCATCATGGTTCCAGGGGCGGCAACTTTCGAATATTCCAGGCGCCGCAAATTGAATCGGTAGCCGATCTTTTTCTGAAACGCATCGAATTGAGCTTTCCACTCGCTCGGTATCGGCGCGGACTTGATATTCACGGTGCTCACGTGCCACCGTAGTGCTTGCTCGATAATATAGTCGAGGTCGTAGCCTCGTTCCTTCCAGCCGGCCACCGTGTAACACGTTTCGAGCGAGACGGGGCTGCGCTGCCAAACATTTTGAATCCCCGCTCGCACGATCTGTTGCGGATAAATCTCCAGCATTTCCGCGGGGAAGTAGGGATTCGTGGAACTTGTTCGCATGTCCCCCCAACAATCCAGCCGCCACCCTGCGCCATGCTCTGTTCCATAAGTGAGTGCCTGCTGCTCGTCAAAATTCATCAGCAACGTGGTTCGTGGAAAAGCTTCAATCCAAATATCAATCAATTGCTTTTGAAAGGGAAACGCCGGCATATACGGGCTCCAGCCTTCTCCCCAGTAGCCCACGGAAGAAATGTCCACGCTGTCGAGATAGGGATTCCCGTCGTATCGTTTCCCCGCCTCGGCGACGAGCTCGCCCCAATACCTGAGATACAGCGGATCACTGAAATCCGGCTGCCAAATCTGGCCGTCTTTGTCTGTAGGTTTGTTGGCTCGCCGCGCGCCAGAATTCCGAAACCACTCGGGAAGAGGGTCCTGGTTGGAGTACGGCATCAGGCGAATCGCAAGCGTTTGGCCATGCGCCCGCGCTTCTTCCAGCGCCAGGTCTACAATTTCCCAATGAAACGTTCCCGGCTCCGGTTCGAGGACGTTCCAATACCAACGGCAATACGAAATTGGCGTGTCGGGAAAGTCCGGCTTAGTCGCTGCTTGTGGCAATTTTGTTACCGGCCCTACTTCGGACCACTTCAACGGCGGATTGGGCTCCTGTCCATTGAACCGCTGAAACGTAGTAATACCCATCCCGGGATTTACGAGCACGTCATGAATCGCCTTAGGGCGAATCACGACAACATTTGTCTGCGCGCTCGATGTGTACGAAATCGTAAGCGCAAAGAAAATCCAAAAACAAAAAATGTTGGCGAATTCGAAGAACTGTCCATTGCCGGCTGCGCGGCAAGCAGGCACCCTCATTGACTGATGCATGGGACTTCTCCATCCGGGAAACAATTTAGAAGCACACTTTATCGCTCCCCGGTCCTCTCTTCAATTCACAAGTAAGGCTACTTTATTTATCCGATTTATCTGCTAGAGCAAACGCCGTCAGAGTATCGGATACTTTGCCTTTGAAATACCCGCCCCCTCCGGCAGCGATCACGACAAACTGCTTGCCCCTTTTCTTGCCCAGATAGGTGATGGGAGTTGCATGCGCGCTCGCCTCCAGCTCCGTGGCCCACAACTCCTCGCCCGTTTTCGCATTGAATGCGCGGAAACGGCGGTCGATCGCCGCGCCGATAAAAACCAGTCCGCTGGCCGTCGCAATCGAACCGCCGAGATTCGGCGTACCTGTTTTCTCTTTTAATTCTTTCAGGCTGCCAAGCGGCACCTTCCAGACGATATCTCCTTTGTTCACGTCGACGGCATTCAGTGTTCCCCAAGGCGGCTTCTGGCACGGCCATTGATTTTGGTCCCAAAACCTCGCGTATTCTCCGTCTTCAGAACCACGTCGGTATTTTTCAGGCAAGCCATCGGCTTGCGGCAGCATTGCACCGACCGCTCCGAGCTCGTTAGCGTTCACAAACAAATAGCCCGAAGCTTCATCAAAGGAAGCTCCCGACCAGTTCCCCCCTCCGAGCGTTCCGGGCATCACTAAGGTCGGCTCGACGCCGTAAGGCGTGTACATCCCGCGAGTCTTCAGCGAATGAGCCAGCTCCGCGCAGTATTGGCGCGACTCCTTTGTAGTTTCCGTAATGTCGGCTTCGCTGAAGGTCTGTCTCACAAGCGGCGGGGGCTTCAGAGGAAAAGGTTGTGTGGGCCAGGCAGCCTCGCCGGGCACGTTGCTCTCCGGAACAAGGCGCTCTTCCACGGGAAACAGCGGTTTTCCCGTCAGCCGATCGAAAATAAATACGAATCCCATTTTCGTCACTTGCGCGACGGCAGGGATTTCTAAGCCATCGCGCCGCATGGTAATCAGCACAGGTTGGGCGGGCATGTCGTAGTCCCAAATATCGTGATGCACCATTTGGAAGTACCAGCGAAGCTTTCCTGTGGCGGCGTCCAGCGCGACCAGAGAATTCGCAAACAGATCCATTCCTTTGCGGTCGGCGCCGTAGAAATCGTAAGAAGCGGAGCCCACGGGCAGAAAAATCAAGCCGCGCTCCGTGTCCACGCTCATGATCGACCACACGTTTGCTCCGGTGCGGTCCTGCCACGCATCTTCCTGCCAGGTCTCGTGCCCTGTTTCTCCCGGCTGCGGAATCGTGTGAAAGGCCCAGACGAGCTTGCCGGAGCGAACATCGAAGGCGCGCACAACACCGCTGGGGCCATTGGAGGGATACTCAGGAACAGCAGCCCCGGTAATGACCAGGTCTTGATAAATCGCCGGAGGCGAAGTCACGGAATATTCCGCGCCGGGAAAAGCATCTGCAATTCCCTCACGCAGATCGACCGTTCCATCTTTTCCAAAATCACCGCAGGGTTTTCCGCTTTTCGCGTCGAGTGCAATCAAGCGACCATCAAAAGTGCCGAACAAAATTCGCCGGTCGTCGCCAGTTTGGTTCTGCCAATAGGAAACGCCGCGGTGCTGGAAGAATTGCCGTTGGCCGGCACGCTCGGCCTGCGGATCAAATTGCCAAATCTCTTTGCCATTTTCCGCATCGAGCGCGATCACGCGATTGGAAGGAGTGGAGAAGTACAGCACGCCATCAATCACCAGTGGAGTGGACTCAAACGGAGCCACATGATGACGATCCGTCTCGTTGCCGCCGCGGTCCGCTTCGCCTATGTGATAGGTCCACGCTCTTTTCAATCGGCCGACGTTGCCGCGACTAATTTGTCGAAGCGGCGAGAATCGCGTTCCGCCGGCGTCACCCCCATAGAATCGCCATTCCTGCCCGGAGGCCGTGGACGCAACCAAAAATACAAGAAAGCCTGCCATGGCGGCAGCCAAAATCCTGAAGTTGCGTCTTTTTGAGGAACTCCGGACCCAAGGGCGAAACTCGAACACGCGATCTGCCGATTTGTCCTCCAATACCATTTTCTCGGATTTGCGCGGTTTCATTCCTTACCTTGTATCACGGTTTCCCGCCGGCTGCTTCTCGGCACCTATCCGCACGAGGCGCAATGCATTACTTCCGAATTGCGGACCCTTCGAGCCCAACCGCGCTGTGATGCGCCTGACTCCCCAAAGCCGGATACCCATTTCGAAATCCCCCTCTTCTTCGCGTAAACTGGAAGGCTCGCCGTCGGCGAATTTACATTCCGGAGACTCCATGGCTCAGGTTTTTCCCTTTCGCGCCTTCCGCTACAATCCCGCCCGCGCCCCCTTCGAGCGCGTCCTCACGCAGCCCTACGACAAAATCTCTCCCGCCATGCAGGAAAAATACTACGCCGACGACCCGCACAATTTGATCGCGGTTGAAAAGGGGCGCAACAATTCAGACGACACGCCGCAAAACAACGTTTACACGCGCGCCGCGGCAAGTCTCGAAGACTGGATTCGTAACGGAATCGTGCAGCAAGACCCTGCCCCGTCCTTCTACGCTTACTCGCAGGAATACACGGTGCCCGGCACGGACGAACGCCGCACCCGTCGCGGCTTCATCGGCGCGGGCCGGCTCGAAGACTATTCCGCTCGCGTCGTTTTCCGCCACGAACAAACGCTCTCCGGCCCCAAAGCCGACCGACTTGAACTTCTTCGCCATACGCAAACGCACACCGGGCAGCTTTTCATGCTCTATTCTGATCCCCAGCGCCGCGTGGATGAAATTCTTGCCGAAGCCGAAACGTCCGCCCCGCAAACCGAACTTCGCGATGAGTACGGCGTCACCCACCGTCTGTGGATCATCTCCCAGCCTCAACGTGTTGCCGCCATTCAAAAAGCCATGCAGGACCAGAAGTTGGTCATCGCCGACGGCCATCACCGCTACGAAACCGCGCTCGCCTACCGCAACGAATGCCGCTCCCGCGCGGGTAAAGCCGATGCCGAAGCGCCGTTCGAGCGCGTCATGATGACCTTCATCAACACGCACAGCGAAGGTCTCACCATTCTGCCCACGCATCGCGTCGCCGCGCACATTCACGATTTTTCCTGGCCCGCCGTACGCCGCCATCTTGAGCCGTGGTTTGCTGCCGAGGAATTCCCATTTTCCAGCGACGCCCAGAAAGCCGAAGCACGCAAGAAATTCCTCGCATGCCTCACCAGCGCTCGTGCGCACCGCGATGTGAGCGTCTCGAACGCAGTGGGGGCGAGCAACGTGGCTGTCCCGAATGCTGTTTCAAGGCAGGATGAGAGTGCCACGAGGCGCCACGGGCGCGATGTCAGCGTTCCCGGTGGAGTTGCGAGGCGCGCCATCGGCGTCTATCCGGCCGATGAATCATCGAGGCGCGCTTATTATGTCTTGAAGCTTCGCGATGGCGCCAATCTCACCGAACTTCTCCCCAACGTCTCGCCGCTTCAGCGCGAACTCGATGTCGTCCTCCTTCACGAAGGAATCCTCGAGCCCGCCCTCGGCATCACTCCGCAAGCCGTCACCGCCGAGGCTCATCTCACCTACGAGCGCGAAGCCGCCGCCGCCCTCGACGCCGTCGACTCCGGCCGCGCGCAAATCTCCTTCCTCCTAAACCCCTGCGCCGTGGACCAGATCATGAAAATCGCCACCGCCGGCGAAGTCCTGCCCCAAAAATCCACCGACTTTTACCCCAAACTCCTCAGCGGCATCACCATGTACCGCCTCGCCTCCTAGCCTCACGCTCTGCGATTTCGTAGGGGCGCGACCCGTTCGGCTACGCTCAGGACAAGTGTGTCGTGGCCTTCTTTGTAGCGGCGAGGGGGCCACCCCCGTGTTTTTCGTAAGGATGTGATTCTATGGGACTTAAGTGGTGGGGGGTCTGCTAGGGATGTGATAAGAAAGGAGTTAGAGGAGATGGCAGCTCGGGATAGAATGGGGGCGCGATCAATTAGAGGGACCGCGTGGCGGGGACACATAACACTGCATGGGCCACGGGCGAGATCCGTGGCTCAAAGCTTCTTTAGTATACTACAAAATAAGCTTTTGTCAAGTTAAAACCTAAGAAAAAGCAAGGTTTTTCCAACGAATGCAGGCTAGTCTGGTGGCGTGTTGGGTTGTAATTCAGGAACGTCGCAATCCCGGCGGTGAAATGTAGGGGTTTACGATGCCGGAGGGCGGTTCGAGGCTTCGCTCAGCCCGTCCTTTAATGGACTCTTGGTCAGATACCGGAAAAAGTGCGGATAGCCGCGCCCGCGCCAGTACGCCGAACGGTAGTTCTCCGTGCGCGCCCCCGAACTGGTCGTACTGAAAAAAGAATGCTCCCGCGGATTCACGACGATGCCGACATGCCCGCGCCACACGACCAGGTCGCCCGGATGCGCGTAGCGCACGCGCAGGAACGGCCCGCTTCCACGATAAAGGTCGAGGGAACTCGCATAAGGATACGGATGCCCCGCTTGCTCATACAACTTATGAACCAGGTGCGAACAATCCGGCGACAGACCCTCCTCGTCGTCCGCCCAGGACATTTCCTGGACAATCGTGCGCCCTTCTTTCAGGCTAAGGAGCCGGTAGCCCGGAGGTATCGCTGGTGGCCGCGCTGCCTGCGCCTTAAGCCCTGAAGCTTGCTTCGGTTGGGGACTATTCTGCTCCGCCTGTGCCTTTTGGTTGGCAGTCGTCTTTCCCGTTTCCGGACTCGGAGGCGCCGCTTGCACCTTTCCAGTGGAGGGCTGCTTCCCTGTCTGTGGGCTCGGGGTTGCGGCTGGCACTTTTATACCCGAAGCCTGTTTGCCCGCTTTTTGACTTGGCGATGTGGCTTGCGGCTTCTGGGCGAAGGGCGGCCGGTCCGCATGCTGACTTGACCGCGTTGCGTTCTGCTGGCCCGAAGTTTGCGCCTCAGGGCTTTGCGCCTGATCCGCCAGGGCGAGGGACACTTGCCCCAGCAACGCCGCGGCGCACATCCCAAGCGCGAAAAGAGGCAGTTTTCGCATGTATCAAGCTTAGATGATTGTTTTGGATTACGCGCCGTCCCTGCGGCCGACTCTCTATTGCCCCTTCGTACAGCCTCCGA
>Ga0209166_10002086_pt1 | contig 15655 bp, 7 predicted proteins | sample Coa_R1_3_FD_187151 | JGI IMG/M metagenome (GOLD analysis project Ga0209166, IMG submission 187151) | Surface soil microbial communities from Centralia Pennsylvania, which are recovering from an underground coalmine fire - Coalmine... | ecosystem: Environmental > Terrestrial > Soil > Unclassified... | reverse complement strand
AGCACCACCATTGAGAGTGCTCAGAGCAACCCCACCAAGAACGACGGTCTTGTTATTGAGTTCGTAGGTGAATCCGAGCCGCGGGCTGAAGTGCAGCCATTGAATCGGCCCGTGGTTGAACCCCGCGCACCCGGTGCAGGACCCCAGCTTGGTGGCGGCTCCGAGTAAAGGCTGGCTGGTGGCTGCATTGATGGCACCCGGATTCGGTATGGAAGGGTTGAAGTAGACGACGTTATTGTTGTTCTCCGTGAACGGGCGCAGGATATCCCACCGCAAGCCCGCGTTCACGGTGAGTCGCGGTGAAATCTTAATGTTGTCCTGGACGTAAGGCGAAAAGGCGAGATTGCGAAGCCTGCTTTCTGGAGCGAAGTTGCGCGAAGCAGAATCCACCTGTCCTAACAGGAAGCTGGCGAAGGCGCTTCCGGTCGTGGCGATGTTCGTCCCGTCGCTCGTGGTCTGGCTGCTGAAGCTGGCGTTGGCGCCGCACGACTGACATTCGTGATCGTCCTGATAAGCGCGGTGGACTTCCATTCCGATGTTGAACGTGTGCTTGCCGTGAATCCACAGCCAATTGTTGTCGAAACTGATGCCCAGTTTGCGGTTTAAAGAAAAGGTTCTGGCTTGACCAAGATCGCTCGGCTCCACGGCGTTCGGGTTGGAGCTCGAGAAATTCATGTGGGGGAAGCTGATGCTGCCTGCAACTCCGGGGAAGGGATTGTTTACATCGGGATTGAATTGATTGTTGATCTCGCCCATCCAACCGAACCCGCCGGTAACTACGAGCCGGTCTGTGAGGGCATTGGAATAGGTCAGGAACAGACCGGTTCCGAGTCGAAGCTGGGGATTCTGTCCCGTGAGCGGATTGTTGAGCGGATAATATGCGCTGTTGTCGCAGCAGGAAGGCGTTGTTTCCTTGTCTCGCCAGAAACTGCCATGGATCTTCTGCTTCTGGGTGAGGTTGTGATCGATGGAGAGTCCCCAGTTCGGCTGTCGGAAGAGGCCGATTCCTGCCCGCGAGGTAGCGTTGTTGCTGAGTGTGTTCTGAACGTTGGGCGAAGCAATGAGCCCTGCGACGATCGCCGAAGCCTTGCTGATACATCCACCGTCGATTTTGTTCCCCGGCCATTGTTGGCCCGGCGCTGCCGAAGGGGTGCATCCTGAAGGAATGAGGGCGGGATTCGTAGCCCAGGCAGTCGGAACATAAATGTTAATCGGGGTTCCGTTCCCATCCACTAGCCCACTGAAGTCCCCGCCCACTTCCGCTTGGGTGGGCACCGTCATGAACCCAGTCTGCGCCGCGTTTTCACGGAACCACTCCAGGTCGAGGTGCCAGAATGTTTTGTTCTTACCGTTGTAGAGGTGAGGGAACCAGACTGGCCCGCCCAACGCAAATCCATAATTGTGCTGGTGCACCGAAGGGACCTCGCAGCAGGTTCCGTCGGCCTTGAAGTTGGAAACTCCCGGCGCATCGAAATAGCTGTTGCGCATGATCTCGAAGACATCGCCATGCAGTTTGTTTGTACCAGAGGCAAATTGGTATGAAACGACACCTTGCGCCAGCCCATACTGCGCCGAGAACACTGAACTCAGCACTGAGAACTCACTGACCATCTCAAACGGTGGGTTAATAAAAGTCTGGAAGCCTTGGGTCTCAGCCTGAACGGCTGCTACTCCGTTAAAGACAACTTCATTCTCGAAGTCTACGCCGCCGTTGATACGATGGCTGAACTCTCCGCCTTGCGTCCCCGGGGCCAGGAAAATGTAGTCATCGATCTGGCGTCCTACGTTTGCCACGCCTCCATTGACCCCGCCGATCTGCATGGGCAATTCTTCCACGACGTGGTGTTCAATGGTTGTCGCCAGTTGAGGCTCTTCCGTTTGCAGCGTTATGGCCTGCGCCGTAACCTCCATGACTTCCTGAACAGTTCCTGTCTTGAGTATGCCGTCCACAGTCGAGCGCTTGCCGCCAGGTTCGACCGTGACTTCCTTTGCGGAAAACGACTGAAAGCCCGCCTTTTCAATGCGGAGAGTGTAGTTACCTGGAATCAGGTCGACAATGGTGTAACTGCCGGAAGTCGACGTCACCCCGTGGGTTACGATCCCCGTAGCAGTATTTGTCGCGGTGACGCTGGCTCCGGGAACAACGGCTCCTGTGCTGTCGGTCACGGTACCGATGATTCCGCTGGTCGCTTGAGCATGGAGGCGCGGCATCAGGAACGCAAGGAGGGATATTGCCAAAAAAGCGCTCAACCAGAGCCGATTCGTTTCTTGAGAGTTTGCAACCGAAGTGCCCACAGATGACGTCATCTCTTCTGGCTCCTTCAGACTTAGTTCCGGTTGGGCGATAAAACCGACCACCGGACCAGACCCGGATCTCAAAAACCACTTATCAGTTGGAGACTTCCGGCCGCGTGGACGCGGTCTGCCCCTATAACTTGCGGGGAGTGTGGGGCGAATCGGGAATGCAGTCAATGCACCTCGATATTATTCGTACATTCCCTGCTATCCGATTGAAGGGTGAGTAGTTAAAAACAATTATGCCGCGTGGTTAGACGCTCCAGTTTTGAGCAGGACGACAGGCTGAAAATTCCGTTAACGATAACGGCGTGAGAGCGTTAGGAGTCAGGAAGCCTCGTGGGTGGATTTTCTTTGCGCAATCGCAGCGATCTCCGTTCGCCTTGTTCGGATGCGAACAAAGCCACCATGCACGCTAAGGGGCCGCTGAAATCCCGGCCAGGGCATCGGTTAGTCCTTGGAAACCTTTCCTTCTGCCACTGTGAGAATCTGGTCTACCTTGGGCGAGACAATCTCTTGTTTTGTACCGCTCGGCCAGTCGATTTCGATCTTCTCGATCTTCGACATTTGCCCGAGCCCGAAGTGAACTCGCGGATCTGAACTTGAGGCGTAGCTGCCTCCGCTGAAAACATCACCCCGTTGGCGAAACCCACCGGCGGTGAGAAACACCTTTGCACCGATGCCATCCCGAGGACTTTTTGGGCCGCCGATGAGTTGTAGCTCGATCCAGTGGCTTTCGTTTTTGAGAACGTTGCGCAACAGAGTGGGTGCCGAATCGATACTGTTGATCACGACGTCCATATGTCCATCATTGAATAAGTCGCCAAACGCAGCCCCACGAGCGGGGATCACATCAGCCAGGCCGCTGCCTGTGGCCGGAGGTACTTCCCGAAACCGCTTGCCGTCGAGATTGCGGAAAAGTTGAGGGCGTTGCGCCCACGTGGTGCCCCAGTCCAGCTTGTCGACTCCGATGAAGACGTGACCGTTCGCCAGAAAGAGGTCCAGCAGTCCATCGTTGTCGAAATCCAGAAAAGCGTTTCCCCACGCCAAGAATGGAATCGTCGGCTCGGCAAGGCCCGCTTCGTAGGTCGCATCGGTGAAGTTCAAATCCCCTTCGTTTCGGAACAAAGTCTTGTAGTCGTCCGAAAAGGTGCTGATTGTCAGATCGACTTTGCCGTCGCGGTTGTAATCCCCGATTGCGATCCCCATCGAGGCCTGTTCGCGGCCGTCTCCGCTCAAGGCCAATCCGGACAGGAAGCTGACGTCCTCGAACGTTCCATTATGGCGGTTGCGGTATAGATAGTTGGGGACCGAGTCGTTAGCCACAACCAGATCAAGCCAGCCATCATCGTCGAGGTCGACGAATGTCGAGGCGAGACCGTAGTAGCCGTAGCGGTCAGAAACCCCCGCTCTCACGCTCACGTCTGTAAATGTGCCATCCCCATTGTTATGGAAGAGATGATCCGGTTCTCCTGGCAGTCCGAGCGGTCCGCAAAAAACGCTGACTCCGCGGAATTGGCACGAGCCCGGCGGGATGCCTCCCTTGCCTGCTTCTGGCGGGTGATCGATGTCGAACTTGACGTATCCGGGAACGAACAAATCGAGCAAGCCATCGTGATCGTAATCGCCCCAGGTTGGTCCCGTAGACCAGCCCCCAACCATTACGCCAGCTTTTTCCGCGACGTCGGTAAATGTACCGTCGTGATTATTGTGATAGAGCCGATTCTTGCCGTAATTGGCTACATAAATATCGGGCCATCCGTCGTTGTCGTAGTCGGCGACCGCGACGCCAAATCCCCAGCGCTCATTGGCTACGCCGGCCTTCTCCGTCACATCCGTAAATGTCCCATCATGATTGTTGTGGAACAGCATCGCACGAGGCGCCGGTTCTTTCCCCTGCAGGGCGGCAGCCGTCGAGCCATTCAGTAAATAGATGTCGAGCCAGCCGTCGTTGTCATAATCAAGGAGCGCTACTCCGGAGCCATTGGCATCAATGATCAGCGTTTTCTCCGGCGATCCCATGCGGTGGTGGAACTTGTCTAGGCCCGCTTGCTTGGTGATGTCGAGAAAAACGATGGGAGCACCGTCTACAAATCCACCGGCCGTGATTGGGCGCGCGTTGGCATCTTTCACCGGAGCGTGCGCGACCCCAGTCGCTACGCCCATCTTCGGCGAAGATTGTGCCTGAGTTTTACCGGGCTGCACGTCCGATGACGAGACCTGCGCCGTCCCTAAAGCGATCGAGAGCAAAACCGAGCAAAAAACGATGAGGCGAATGATCGAGTCTCTCCGGAACATCAATTGCGCGATTCCTTGCCTGCCCCTTCGGACGGCTCATCCACTTGGAGAATTTGATCGCCATTTACATCTCTCAGTGTTTGTACGATGCCGCTAGGCCAGCGAATTTCAACCGATTTTGCCTTTGCGTTCGCACCCAATCCAAAATGCACCCGTTTATCGCTCGCAGAAAGATAACTACTTGAGGTCGTGACCGTCGCCGACTGTTGCCCCTTACTCGTGACGACTCGAACCTCGGCTCCAATGCCGTCACGGTTGCTCTTGTGTCCTACAAGCTTCAACGTTAACCAATGATTGGAAGTTGCGGTTTCATTGTGCAGGATGTGCACTGGTCCATCGTTCGTGCTGACGACGGCATCGAGGCGCCCATCATTATCGATATCACCGATCGCCATGCCTCGTCCTAGCCAGGCTTTCTGAAATATGCTGCCGGAGTCTAGCGAAACGTCGATGAATCCTTGGCCTGTGTTTCGAACCAGCAGCATCGGTTCTTTGTAGTGGAGATTCGGATAGTTCAGTTCAACGGTATCCAGATCGTGTCCTTGCGCAATGAGCAGATCCTTCCAGCCATCATTGTCGTAATCCATAAAGCGGAAGCCCCAACCGGAATGAAAGCGCGTGATGCGTCCGACGTCGGACTCGTAGCTGGCATAGGTGAAAGTTCCGTCGCCGTTATTTCGGTACAAGGCATACATCTGATTCGCCAGATCGGTCACTAGCACATCGGGCCAGCCATCATTGTTGTAGTCGGCGAAATCCACGCCCATGCCGGCATAGGTGCGGCCGTCACCATCAGCCGCAATGCCTGCGGCCAGGCCAACTTCCTCGAATGTGCCGTTGCCCTTGTTGTGATAAAGGAATTCGAACATCGAGTCATTGGCTACGAAGATATCAATGTGGCCATCATGATCGTAATCAGCCATAGCCAGCCCCAATCCCTTGCCTGGCTTAGCAAGCCCGATTCTTTGGGAAATTTCTGTGAAATGTCCCTGCCCATTGTTGTGATAAACGAGAGGTGAAATCGGCTGGAAATAATCGGGGTGACAATAAGAGCGATAGCCCTCCTTATGCTCTCCGCACCAGATGTCATCGAAATCCCATTGCACATAGCGCAGCACGATTAAATCCAGCAGTCCGTCATTGTCAAGGTCGACCCACATGGCACTTGTCGACCAACCGCTTCCGGCAACGCCGGCCTTCTCCGTTACGTCCGTGAATGATCCATTACCGTTATTGTGATAAAGCTTATTGCCTCCCAGTGCGGTGACGTACAGATCTTCATAGCCGTCGTTATCGTAGTCGCCGACCGCGACTCCCATGCCATAGCCGCTTCCCTGCAATCCTGCTTTTTCTGTGACATCCTCAAATGTGTCGTCTGGTTTTTGATGGTAAAGGCGATTCCAATAGTCAGGTCCGGACTTTTGCGGGATCGTCCCTTTCGGCGTTGGATCGTTCAGCGGCGCGCCATTCACAAGGAACAAGTCGAGCTTGCCATCGTTGTCGTAGTCGAAGAGCGCGACTCCTGCCCCCATTGTTTCCGGTAGGTAATGCTTGGCGGTGTGTGACGCTTTGTACTCAAAATGAACCCCAACCTTGGAGCTTGCATCGACAAACATTCCAGGAAGACCTGATTTAGCAGACGGAAGATTTTGCTGCGCTGGGAAGGCCACACCCAAAATCAAAAACCCAAAGCACCGCACGAAACCCATAGAGGCGGGTAATTATAGAAGAGGCCATGAAGGCTGTCAGCCTCGAAGGGGGCGATTAGCCAAAAGACGATGATCCGATCACAAAGGCTTGCCCAAGACAAGATATGAGGCGTTTGAGTCTATTCGTTTCTCTTGAGGTTGAAGCACGCTTCAAAGATGGGCCGCGGCGCTGAGTCGCCAGAGTGTCATGCTTACAGCTTTCAGAGATCTATTGCAGATCGCGCGTCTCTGGCTTGGACGGCGATAAGGCCGACGCGCAACCGTTGTCTCGCATTTCTGCGCAGAGCGCTGCCTGTTTCCCACCAGCAAAGTCAGGGCAATGAAATGTCCAGCGCAAAGATGTCGGCTTGACTCCTGAGCAGAGTCGCCAGAATGGAGCCGTCGGGTGCGAGGCCGATGAATGCGCAGCGCGGCACTCCGGCTCGAATCAGGCTTTCGAAATTCACTACCTCTTCCTTGGTAGATTCGCCGGGTCGAACTCGGTATACCGGTTCATTGGGGGCCAGGAGATCCTGAAAATAGAGGAAAGCACCGTCGTGAGACCAGCTTAACCAGCCGTTCAACAACGTCGCCTCAAACACCTTCGTCCACGATTGCCTGGCAACGTCGTAAAGCATCAATTGATGAAGATCTTCGGTCACCGCGGCAACGAACTTTCCATCAGGCGACCACGCGGGCCCGCGCATTCCTTCTGAGCCGGGAATGACCGTGCGCTGATTGTCCGCGAGGTTAAGAACTTCAATCCTAGCTGGACCGTTCGTACCCGAAGCCCCGGTGTCAGAGCGGACAAACGCTAGGCGCTTGCCGTCGGGCGACCAGGCTGGATCGAGTTGTTGACACTCATTCGGGAACAGCTCTCGAGGAGTTCCACCGTCGGAAGAGACCAAGTAAATCTTGTTCTCGCAGGCAGCGGAGCGATGGACTAGTGCGAGTTGCTTGCCATCGGGGGACCATACGGCGGAGGCTGCAGACAATCGAGGCGCCAGAGGTATCCGAGAACTTCCGTCCAGCTTTGCGCGCCACAGAACCCCGTCCGGCGGAGCGATATAGGAGATCCACTGGCCATCCTCGGAATAGCTCACAAAAACAGCTTGTTTGTCGGGGAGAACGGGCGTGAACTGGCGCAACTTTGTGGAATAGCTCACGACGCTGCCGCTATAACTCAGTCCGATTGCATACAGACTGCCGGCGCCATTGCCAGCCAGCAGAGGGGCGACAAAGTCGTGTTCGCCTGTGGTAAGAGAAAAAGCCTGAGGCGCCCGCCGCTCGCCGAAACGACTGCGCTCTCCCAGAGCCCACAGGCTAGTGACTCCTCCTCCGTGTTGACCGCGAAAGATGAAATACCTTCCATCCCGCGACCAGGAACCGCAACATTGCATCGGAGGATCGCCCCATTGTGGGAGTAACGCGTGAAGATTGCTGCCATCCGCGTTGACCTCCCACAAAGAACTGCTTTGCGCGCTCGTGAAGACGGAAAAACGCAGGGCTCGGCCGTCTGGCGACCAGGCAAACTGCGAGGGGTGGAGCTTGCTGGCGGCAAACAAGCGCGCATTCGAACCATCACGCTCAGCGATGAAAACCCCCTGATCTTTGGCGAAGACAATTTGGCGGCCGTTGGGATGCCAGGCAGCATCGTAAGCCGTCAAACCGCCAATACGTGTCGCTGGACCGCCCTGCACGGGCCAGCTCCACAGCGGCATTTCGGCATCGCGTTGCACGAAGCTAGCCGCCAAGAATTCCCCATGGTCTGTGGAAAGATCCAACAAGAGTGTATTGCGAAAGGGCGCCGGCCCAATCTGGATATCGCCGCCCGCAAGCGAGATCTGAGCCAGATTCCAGTGATCTCCCTCACGTTCCAGGAAGTAGAGTCGCGCCCCATCGCTTACGAGCCTTCCCCAGGGTTCGACTCTGCCAGTAAATGTGAGTTGTGTTGTGCGCGTCACTCTCGGAGCGGCCCTGGGAGCCAGAAACAAGTAGGTCACGACACTAGCCGCCACGGCGGTCGCGATTGCGACGACAAGCAGGACAGCAGGATGAACCCGTAAACCCGCCAGTCCTTTTTGGGGCTGGGCTATGGGCTTGGCGAGAGCATTCCCATTTCCATCTTTCGGCGATTCTCTGCTTTCCCCCGCCTCTAAGATGTCGGCGGACGCGTTCTCTTGCTGGACAGTTCCGACGAAGCGATAGCCAACTCGCGGAACAGTGACGATCAGACCGGGATCCGCCGCGCCATCGGCAAGAGCCTTGCGCAGAAGAAATACATTTTGTGCAAGGGTGTCATCGCCAACGAAGGTATCTGGCCACAACCGCCTGACGAGCTCCTCCTTCTCCACGACATGCCCGGCATTCTCGACGAGAAGTACAAGCGCTTCAAAGACTTTCGGAGTGACAGAGACAGGGCGCCCCCGATGCACAAGGCTGTGCGCACCAGGGTCCAAGACGAACTCCCCGAAGCGATAAACATTTCTGGCAGGCGGGCGCATAACCCCCAGGGTGAGTGCGGTGAGGATTTTATCAGGGATTTGTGAGGCATTCATAAAGACATTCAGCCCACGTTCCGAGTAAAAACCCGGCTCGGGGGCTTGACCCGGAAATGAGGAAAGCTGGCGCCAAGCAGATCGTCGTAATTCTGCTGGGGGCCCTGGTCGTCGGGATCATGGCAGGCGTGCTGGCTGCGAATTGGCCGCGCTTTTCCATCCTTCGATAGCCGACGGGTGAGCGTGCGGTCGGACGGTGTGCGGAGCCGGCTTCGGGTTTGGGGAAACACCTGGAACGAAATCTTCAATGATGCTGGGGGTCTGTTATGAGACGCCCGAGACTTGCGATGTGTTTTCGAGAACCAAAGCACGAATGCTTACCCCCAATCAGGACGAGGGAACTATGAAGAAGATCACTTTTCTACGATGCATTGCCACTTCGTTTATAGCCTTGTTGGTCACGTCCGGCTTCGGCCAGGGCACACCCGCAAGAGCCGACCTGCGCACACTCCAGGGATTTCTCCGCCTCCGTGCCCCTAGTGCCAACGGACGTGAGCAAACGTTGTTACCGACCGGGCCGGGTTGGAGTTCCAACTTTAATTTCACCCCAGACACCGCCTTGGTGGGGCACTCCGCTGTTTACGATGCCGGCACGAACACAATGATTGTGTTCGGAGGCACGGATTGGGGCATGGATGGGTTCGATACAAGTGCTGTGCTGTTGTTCGCTCCAGCGAACGGCGATGGAAGTTGGGCGACGTTGGTCGCAAATGGAGCGCCGGGATCCCCATCCGCGCGTGACACCCATACGGCTGTCTACGATTCAGCGAATAACCGAATGATTGTCTTCGGTGGCGAGGATACCAACCTCACGCCTCTCGCCGACGTCTGGGTATTGAGCAATGCGAACGGCCAGGGTGGTACGCCAGTTTGGACCCAACTGAGCCCCTCGGGATCGCCGCCCCCGGCGCGGTCCGGCCACACTGCTGTATACGATCCTGCGAATAACCTCATGGTTGTCTTTGGGGGAGCCAACGACGCTCAGGCCTTCAACGATGTTTGGGTGTTGAGCAATGCCAACGGACTGGGAGGAACGCCGGCATGGAGTCGACTATCACCCGGTGGAACTCCGCCGAAAGGTGTGCTTTACACATCGGCCGTTTACGACCCTAGTAACAACGTGATGACGGTGTTTGGCGGTTTTTATGCCATCAACGTCAGCTCTGTCAGCAATGGCGTGTGGACGCTTTCCCACGCCAACGGTCTCGGGGGAACCCCTCAATGGACCAATATCGTCGCGAATGGCGCCAGTGGGTCACCTGCCAAGCGCGGAGATCACACCGCCGTTTACGACGCGGTGAACAACCGAATGATGATTTTCGGAGGCCTCGCCGGTTCCGGCCCTGCCTCGATTTCCGGCTTTAACGACGTGTGGGTATTGACGAATGCGAATGGGATGGGCGGCACGCCCAGCTGGATCAAGTTGAACATCGCCGGCGTAAAGCCGGGGACCCGCGGTTTACATACCGCTGTATACGATTCCGCGAACAATCTCATGATGATCTTCGCGGGCGACAATTTCGATCCCGTGTATTACGTCGTCTGGGTGCTGAGCCACGCGAACGGGCTCTAAGAAGTTGGCTGGGAATGAGTGGGAGTAAATGCTGTTCCAGAGAAGCTCCAGAGGTGCACTGTGCGTCTTACACGATTGCTGGGTGGTTTATGGGTCGGGAGTCTCGTACTTGGCTTGAGCCTGGTTGCGACTGGTCAGATCCCTGCCAGTCAGGATGCGTACACCGACAGCGGCACGCCCACGACGAACTACGGGAAGGCTGTAACAGTCGGCGTAGCCAATACGGCGACCTCGATTCAAACGTCGTACATGCTGTTTGATCTGTCCTCGATTCCCTCCGGCTACACCGGAACCAACGTGGCCAAGGCGACGCTGAAGCTCTACGTAAATACGGTCCCCGCAGCGGGCAGCTTCAACGTCGACTACGTGACCAGCACCTGGACGGAGACAGGCATTACTTACAACGACTCTCCGACACTGGGCAATACATTGGTGTCCGGCGTGTCATTGGCCTCTTCGAATGTAAAGCAGTACTTACTGATTGACGTCACAACGGCGTTGCAGGCATGGCTGAACGGTACACAGACGAACCACGGCCTGGCTCTGGTAGCGAACAGTCCCCTGAATGCGACATTCGACAGCAATGAGACCACTACCCAGAGCCATCCTCCGGAACTGGACGTGGTGTTCGGCGGGAATGGGACGATCACAGGAGTGAAAACGGCAGCCGGCAGCGGCCTGACTGGAGGCGGCACCACGGGCACACTGAACCTGAGCCTAATGAAAACGTGCACCGCGAATCAGGTGTTGAAGTGGAGCGGCAGCAGTTGGGGATGCAGCAGTACGGGCTCAGGGACCATCACGGGAGTAACCGCTGGGACAGATATGACCGGTGGCGGCACCAGCGGAAGCGTCACCTTGAACCTGGACACCAGCAAGGTGCCGCTGCTCGGAGCCAACAATAGCTTCACCAATAACAGCACCATCACCGTGAACAACAGTTCGCCCGGCCTGCAGGTTACAAACGGCACGGGAGATGGAGCGAAGTTCTCGGGCGGATATGACGCCGCGGAATTTTCCGGCGGTGTCGGCGGCGGCATCTACGTGGATACCCACACCGATGCGAATTACACGGCCGCAATTTATGCGAACGAGTGGGGAACGACTACCCAGACGTACGGAGTGTGGGGGTATAGCGCCAGTCTTAATGGCGCCGGCGTGCTTGGGCGCGTCGGAGCGGGAAGCGGCCTGACTGAAGGGGCTATCGGTGTTTGGGGGGACTCACCGTACACGTACGGTGTAGCAGGAACCAGCTCGGCGTGGGGGTTCGCTGGGGTAAGTGGATACGGTACGAGTGGCAGCTACGGAGTTGATGGTGAAAGCGACTCTGCGATCGGGGTATACGGGGCGACTTCGGGGGAGGCCAATGCCTTTGCCGGCGGCAGCAATCCGACCGGTCCACCTTCAGACATCAACGCCACAATGACACTCAAGAACGGTAGCCCGGTTCCTGAGTACATGCTCTACGCCGAAAAATACGATGGTTCAACATATGTAAGAACTGACAACAACGGAAACCTGGCGGCCAGTGGAACGATTTACGGCGCCTCCAAGCAGTTCAGGATCGATCATCCGCTCGATCCCGCCAACAAGTACCTCGTCCATACGGATGTCGAATCATCAGAAATGATGAACATTTACACCGGGAATGTAGTGACCGACGGCCAAGGGGACGCGCAGGTCGGGCTTCCTGATTGGTTCGAAGCCTTGAACAGCGACTTCCGGTATCAGTTGACGGTCATCGGCCAATTCGCCCAGGCGATCGTGTCGAAGAAAATATCCAATCATCGTTTCAGCATCAAAACCGACAAGCCGAATGTGGAAGTTTCCTGGCAGGTGACCGGCATCCGTCACGATGCCTGGGCCAACGCACACCGCAGTCCCGTCGAAATCGAAAAGACCGGTACCGAAAAGGGGCGGTATCTGCATCCCGATGCCTTCGGTTTAGGCCCTGAACAAAGTGTCGGCTACAACGGAGCGAGTGATCCTCGCAAACTGGTACAAGTCAGGAAGAAGCAGCTGAATAAACCGGGTCCGGCTCTCCCCATCAACCAGCCGGGACCAGAAATTCGCTGATTGGCTGCGGTGAATTTCGTTTCTCGTTCTTCTCCCCCCAGTACCGCATTAAGAATCGCGAGCAAGTTGGAGGACTAATATGAAATACACACGGAATACCCGACGAAAGATTGGCGCACTGCAACTTATAGCTTGCATCGGACTGACGCTGGCCCTTCTCACCGCCTCAGCCAACGCGCAGAACCCAACCCACAATCCCCTCCTTGGACAGTCAAATCCGGCATCCAGAGGCTTTCACGTCACGGGATCGCTGCCAACTCAGGACACCTTGTGGGGACCGGCACCGCGAAGTGTCAACCCTCCAAGCATCACAGTCAGCTATGGAACGCTGGATTACCCGCGTGTCCCGGACAGCGGAGCTTCCGGGATCAACAAAAATGGTCAGATTGTCGGGGCCTTCAACATAACCACGTCTGGTTGCAGCGCAGGATATCTGCAGGCCGGCATCAGTTTCCGGAAGATCGCATACCCTGGCGCTACTCAGAGTTGCCCGGTGGGGATCAACGACCTTGGTGAAATTGCAGGTGGGTACAGTACCGATGGTGGAAATACCTACCACGTCTTTTCCCTCTCTGGAACAACCTTCTCGGCGATTCCTGATCCGCCTGGTGCCGTTGACACGACTCCCGAAGGTATCGACAACTCAGGAAGGATCGTGGGCGCTTACGTTGATTCTTCGGACAACGTGCACGGATTCGTTTACAGCAACGGCGCTTACACCGTGATTGACGTGCCCGGAACCAACTACACGTTTCTCCGCGCGGTTAGCCCCAACGGCACGATTATGGCGGGTGACTACACCGGGGCCGATGGACACGACCACGGCTTTCTGCTGAAGGGCGGCGTATTTACTACGGTGAATTATCCGGGTGCAGTGGACACGGAGTTATTGGGCGTAAACGACTTCGGCAACTACGTCGGCAACTGGGGCGACGGTACGATCGTGGAGTCTTATCTGGAGTACAACGCCTTTCTCTTTAAAGGCGGCAGTTACGTTTCACTCACACTTCCGTGGGCGGGTGTCAGCGTGACTTGGCCGAGCGCGCTTAACAACAGGGCTCAGATTGCCGGCCTTTATGTAGATAGTAACGGGATCATTCTTGGTTTCTACGCTGTGGCTCAATGAGTTGACTAGCGTCGGTGGCTGTAGAGGTTGCTGCAGAAAAGAATAACAGAGGTGCACTATGCGTTACACACGATTCCTGTGCGTGGTAGGCCTCGTATGCATTGTATTCGGTTTCAGCTTCATGGGTTACGGCCAGATCACGCCCAGCCAGGACGCCTACACCGATAGCTCGAAGGCGACCACCAACTTCGGCGGCGCCGTCACCATGGGTGTCGCCAATACGGCTGCCTCGATCCAGAGCGCATACATGCAGTTCGATTTGTCCTCAATTCCCGCCGGCTACACCAGCGCCAACGTTGCCAAAGCGACGCTGAAGCTCTATGTCGGCACGGTAGCGGCGGCTGGTAGCTTCAACGTGGATTACGTCACGGGCAGTTGGACGGAAAGGACGATCACGGCGAACTTGGCGCCCGCGCTGGGCGGCACGATCCAGGGCAGTGTGCCGCTGACGACCGGAAACGCAAATACGTACCTGCTGATTGATGTGACGGTGGCGCTGCAAGCATGGTTGAATGGGGCGCAGCCCAACGACGGCATCGCGCTCGTGGCCAACAGTCCCTTATCGGCGTCGTTCAACAGCAAGGAGAATGCCGGGCAAAGCCATCCGCCTGAACTGGACGTTGTATTTAACGGCGCGATCACGGCGGTGAATACGGCGGCGGGCAGCGGGCTTACGGGTGGGGGAACCAGTGGCGCACTGAATCTGAGCCTGCTCAAGACTTGTAGCACAGGGCAGACGCTGAACTGGAATGGCTCGGCGTGGGTGTGCAAGACCATTAGCGGCTCAGGAACGGTAACTAGTGTTGGTCTGAGTGCGCCGACATCTGATTTTGTAGTCAGCGGATCCCCCATCACCAAGTCGGGGACACTGAACATCGCCTGGACGGTTCCTCCCGACAGCAAAAACACCAACAACGCGATCGTGAAGCGCGACTCAACCGGCAGCTTTCAAACCAACAACATCACTGCGGTGGGCCAAATCACGGTGAACAACGCTACGTCGCTCAATCCGATCAGTTCAAACGCTTCTGCTGCGAATGCAGCGGCGATTACCGGTTATTCCAAGGGAGCGGGACTCACAGACGGAGTCTTGGGTTCGACCGTGAGCTCGGGAAGGGGTTCTTCCGGAGTGATTGGAATCGACCAAAACAGCAATGGCCTTTTAGGGAACTATACCGCTGGGGTGACCGGGGTGACGGAAAACGCCTACGGAGCGGGCGTGTTGGGCTACGGGGTGTTCAGCACAAATGGGCAAAACGACATTGGTTTCTACCGCGCGGGCGTATGGGGCGATGATATCTCCGGAGTGGGAGTGGTGGCCACGTCAGACACCGGATACGGGATGGTCGCGAATAACACAAGCGCCACCAACGCCGCGGTAGTCGCTTTGAATAATAGTACTGGCAACGGCTTGTTAGCGATTAACGCCAGTACGGATCATCCTACGGTATTCGCCCAGAACAATGGGGACGGAACCGCTGCCATGGCTTATAACACCAGCGCCACAGGGATGACGCTGAAAGCAACGAACAACACCACCTCATCCACAGGCATAATCTTTCGTGCTGAGGCTCCACAGGTACTGGTGAATGGCTCGAGTGCGTTTTGTCAAGTCAACACGAGTGGCACTCTGGGGTGCACCGGCGATGTCTATCAAAATAGTCCCGCGAATGGTCTGGTGAAGGCGCTCCTGTACTTTGATCCTTTTCAGCCGCTCGGCAGTCAAGTTGTCAACTGTTTTAACTCGTCACTCGCGGAGCCAGCAGCGAGCGCACCGCCTTGCGGCTTTACCGTTGCCCACACCCTCCTCGGCCTATATCAGGTTGACTTTGGATTCACCGTCAATAACCGCTTCGTGCAGATCACCGCGGCGGAGGCCTACCCAGATGTGGGTCCGGTCGTAGCAGCGGTGGATCATTATCGAAGCTCGACGGCTACTCAGGTTAATGTTGAAACGTTCTATGTGAACGCTGCGAGGCAATACACCGACACGCCGTTTTATTTGAGCATCTTTTGATGAACTTCTTTGCCACTGGATCCT